>Ga0302156_10002137_pt1 | contig 16464 bp, 17 predicted proteins | sample I_Bog_N3_2_FD_193503 | JGI IMG/M metagenome (GOLD analysis project Ga0302156, IMG submission 193503) | Peat permafrost microbial communities from Stordalen Mire near Abisko, Sweden - I_Bog_N3_2 | ecosystem: Environmental > Terrestrial > Soil > Wetlands > Peat | place: Sweden: Abisko, Stordalen... | reverse complement strand
TCCTGAGGGCCTCCAGGCCCTCAGAGCCTTCCCACCGCAGATGGCCGGGTGCCCCATCCTTTCGCCTTTTTTCTGGCGAAAGGTTGGGAAAGAAGTACGCCTGTGCGAGCGAGTCGCGAGCGTCTGCCGCACCGCAGGTGCCGCCACTACTTCTTTTTCCTCCCCTGGTCGCTCTTCGCGCCTTCAGCTTTCTTCCAGTCCTCGCCGGGGCGGGCCACCGCATACATCTCCGCGCCAATCTGGTCGAAAAGCGCGTAACGATCTTCTCCCGCAACGTACACATCGAAATGGCTGCGGCCGGGCAGATAGGTAAAGTGCGGATCGCCGCCCAGCCGGGTGAGTACCGCCTCAAATTTATGCGCTGCGCCGTCCAGGTAGAACGTGTCGGCTGTGCCTACAAACAGGTGAATGCGTCCCTTGAGGTCGGCCCCGCGTTCGGCCCAGGTGGACTCAGCAATATGAGCAAGGTCGTAGTGATCGTGCCAGTAGGCGGCCACCTTCGGATCGACGGCGCCTGTCTCGCGATCGAACATCGGTTCAGGCGCGCCATCCTTGCCCTTCGGTGAAAACACCCATTCAAACGAAGCCAGTTGGCCGCCGTACGGCCCCAGTGTCTGTTCGAACTTTGCGAACTGCGGCATGGTTGCGACCACTTGACCCTTGTCGCGGAAAATAGGCGCCGCGGATCCGTCCGGCAGGCGATAAGCATTGGCATGCGCGGCATAAAGATCCAAATCGCTGAAGGCATGAAAATCGCTCGGATCGGGCGAGGTGGACCATGTGCCGCCAAAGATCTTCGGATAGTTCACCTGCAACTGCAGCGTGGCCCATCCGCCGCTGGAGTGGCCGTTGAGCAAGCGGCTCGAGGGGCGCGCATCCATGCGATACTTCGCTTCGAGAAATGGAATGAACTCGGTGGTCAGCGCCGCGCCCCACGGGCCGTTGTTCACGGAGTCCGCAAACTCATGCGTGCCCTGCGCAATGGATTCGTCGAGCATGACCCAGATCATGGGAGGCATCGTGCCGTTCTTCATCCGCTCGTAGATGCGCAGGCCTGTGATCATGGCCGCGTCGATTCCGCCGCCGAAACCGTGCGTCCAGTACGCAGTGGGATAGGCGCCCGGATGGTCCGCGTACCCAGGCGGCAGAATCACCCATGCCCCGATCATCACGGAATGGCCCCAGAAGCGGCTGAGCACAGGGCTTTCGAACTCTTCGAGTTGTGCGATGCCTGGCTTGGCGACATCTTTCAGGTTGGCCATTGCGGCCGCGCGCCGGGGATCCTCTTCAGCACGGTGATCGAGCACCAGCAGAGGCTCCGCGCCGCTGCCGGCCTTCCAGTTCGCAAGGGGAAGCACATCGCTGACCCAATCTCTTGGGCCGCGCCCGCTGTAGTTGTACGTGTGATCCACATCGAGCACTGCCTGCGCTTCATAATTGCCGGCGGGAATCGTAGCAAAGGCCGCGGGCGACGCGACTTCATCCGCGTCAAGCTCGATCGCCGCCCCGGGCGCCAGATCCTGCACCTCCCGCGCGGCCACCCACACCGCCTGTGGGTGCATTTGATCCGCGTCTACCGCCTTGTCGCCCGAGCCCTGCTTCACAAAAATGAGCAGCCGTCCGCTGATAGGCGCGGAGATCGACGCAGATGTCCGCACACGGAAGAAGACGTGAGTGCGTGGTGTGGATGGGGTTTGAGCTGCGAGCGGATAAACTCCGCAAAGGCCAGCGGAAACAGCAGCGAACAGCAACGCGGGAAGAAGTTTTTCGAATCGATGCAGGTGCACAGGCTCACCTCACTCAACAGATCCCCAAGATGATACCAGCCATGAGGAGACGCCTGGATCCTGCCGCGAAGCAGTCCCTGAGCCCGCGCGCACAGAGCTCAGTTGGATGTCGTGCGCCGATCGCGAAGGATGAGGAATGGCCGCTCGACGCACAGATAGAGAGCAGCCGCGACCGCGAGGCTACAAGCGGCATACAACGCCAGCCACGGAACCATCCCCGCATTGGCGATCGCCGGAAAACAAAGATCCACCAGGTGGATCACTTCTTTCTGTGTGAGATAGAGGCTGTAAGCAAGCGTGGCAATCAGTGTGGCCCCTGGCACCTTGAAACGCAGCCAGCCGTTGAAACTCAAGGACGATGCAACCAGCATGCCAAGCCCCAGGGCCAGCAGCGGGAAGCCGATCGCCACTCCCACCGCGGCCGCTCCATCCACAGACTCCCAGCGGTCTTTGAACAGATAGATCGCGAGACCAACCAGTGCGGCTCCCACGCAAAGGAGCGTGTGGCCTCTCCGCGCCAGCGCGTTCCACCATACGGGGCGAAAGGTCTTGATCAGCGCAAGCGTTACGCCCGCCAGCAAACCATCCACGCGGCTGTAGGTCGGATAGTAAATCCGCTCAATGTAGGCCACGCCGAAAGAATGGTCGGCGTTGTCCAGCGGCTGCAGCACGTGGAACAGGAAATAGGCGCGAATACAGATCCCAAACAAAACCAGCCCCGCGAGCAACGCCGCCGTCTTTTTGAACGATGGCTTGCGCATCATCGCAAGAACAATCAGCGGCAGCAGCAGGTAAAAATGCTCCTCGACGCAGAGAGACCACACATGCGAGAAGGCTTGATAGACGCTGTAGTCGACAAAGAGATTGAAAGTGAAAGTGACGTACTCCCAAAGCGGCGCCATGTGCCCAGGATCCTCACTCCAGGCGGGAAAAACGTAGTAGAGCGCCAGAACAACGAAGTAGGCCGGCAAAACCCGGAACAGGCGATTGCGATAGAAGCTCCACGGGCCGGGATGCTCTCCGGCGAGGTAGGGCCGGAAAAGCTGCGAACCGATCAGGTAGCCGCTGAGAACGAAGAAGAGATCGACGCCCATCCACCCAAGACGCGCCACCGGAACCAGCAAATCGGGAAGAGTTCCTTCGCCGTGATATGCGTTTACGTGGAAGAGAATCACGGACAGGATCGCCAGGCTGCGCAGCGTATCAAGACCATGATCTCTGCCGTGATCTTTGATGGATGATTGGGTCAAGAGAAGGGGAACCTCATGCGGGGTTCCCTCATCTTAGAGCAACTCGGGAAGCATGCCGGCAGAGTCTTAGCCGGCCAGTACCTTCTTCACCAACTCGCTCACCACCCGGCCCTCGGCGCGCAGACCGCCAGCCTGCAGTTTGGCCTGCACTGCCTTGATCACCGTGCCGATTTCCTTGGGAGTTGGCGCTTTGCCACTCGCCGCGGTGATCTCGGCAACCGCCTCAGTCACCAAGGCCTGCAGTCCGGCTTCGTCCAGCGCCTTGGGCAGGAACTCCTCGATCACCACGATCTCCGCGGCTTCAATCGCGGCCAGCTCCGGCCGGTTGCCCTTGGTGAACTGCTCAATCGAGTCGCGGCGCTGCTTGATCATGGTGGCCAGCGCCTGCTGCTCCTCGGCCGGGGTCAGCGGCTCGCGCTTTTCAATGGCCTTGTTCTTGAGCGCGTTCTTGATCAGGCGCAGCGTGCCGGTGCGCACCGCGTCGTGCGCCTTCATGGAGGTGACGGTCTGTTGAGTGATGATGGCTTCCAGTGCGCCTGCGTCGGTCATGGGGTTTCTTCCTCGATATTAATTCTACGGCTTGATCAGGATTGGGTCGCCGCAAGGGCGTCGTCCTGCGGTTCGGCCAGCTTCTCAAACTGGTCGATCTCCACCTCGCCCTCGGGGAACACGGCCTTCACCTGCAACTGCCCGCCCATGGCCTGAATGAAGTTGCGCAGTGTGGAGACGTACATGTCGGTCCGCCTCTCCATCCTGGACACCGCGCCCTGGTTCACATTGAGAACCTTGGCCAGATTCACCTGAGTCAGGCTGCGCGCCTCGCGAAGCTGGTAGAGAGCCATGACGCGGGGAGCTTCGCTGACGCGGCGTGCAATCTCTTGTTCCACTTCCGGCGAAAAGGTTTTGCGAATATCTCTCCATTTTGTGGCCATCGCCTTATCCTCTTATTGCCAGGCCGTCATCCAATTATACCTTCAAAGTGATATGACTCAAAAATCATATCGAGTACACTTCTGGTCTCAAAATGGCATCGCCGGGCCGATTTGGGAGTCTAGGGGCGATTTGCACAGGTGAATAATTCATAAAAACCATAAAATTGTGTATTCTGTGGTTACTGCTGTATCGGCAGCCCGTTGGTTCAGTTCGCTGGGAGACAAAACATGATTCGCAAAACTCGCCTTTTTACACCCGGTCCCACGCCGCTTCTTCCCGCGGCCCAGTTTGCCATGGCCGCGGCGGATATTCACCACCGCACGCCGGAGTTCCGCGCCCTTTACCTCAAGGTGCTGGCCCAGTTGAAGATCTTTGTCGGCACCCAAAATGACGTGCTCCTGCTCTCGTCGTCCGGCACGGGAGCGATGGAGGCTGCGGTCTCGAATCTGACCTCGCCGGGAGACAAGGTGCTGGTGCTGACCGCCGGAAAATTTGGCGAGCGCTGGGTAGGGCTGGCCAAGGCCTTCGGCTGCGAGGTCGATGTGGTGACCGCGCCCTACGGCGAGACATTCGACCTGGAAGTGGTCAAGGCGGCCATCAAGCCGGAGCATAAAGCGGTCTATCTCCAGGCCACGGAGACCTCCACCGCGGTGCGCCACGACGTGGAATCGATCGCCAAATTGGTCAAGGAGACCGACGCGCTATTGATCGTAGACGGGATTACCGGCCTGGGCACGACGCACTTTGACGTCGACGGCTGGGGCATCGACGTACTCATTGGCGGCTCGCAGAAAGCGGTCATGATTCCTCCCGGCCTGGCCTACCTGAGCGTCAGTGAGAAGGCCTGGGCGGCGATGGAGAAGTCGAAGAATCCGCGCTACTACTTTGACCTGCGCAAAGAACGCAAGAACGCCGTGAAAGGCGAGAGCGCGTATACGCCGGCGGTGGCATTGATTGCCGGCCTGGGCGCGGCGCTCGACTACATTGCCGGACAGGCCGGCGGCGACCTTGAAAAAGGCCGCATTGCGCTCATCGACAACGCGCAGGTGAACGCAGAGGCCACGCGCGCCGGATTGGTGACGCTGGGCTTCACGCTCTTTGCGCCCACGGCCCCTGCGGCTGCGGCCACCGCGGTTGCCGTGCCCGAGGGGATGAATTCGAGCGACGTGGTGAAGGCGCTCAAGACGCGCTTCAGCCTGGTGATCGCCAACGGGCAGGGCGAGATGCAGGGCAAGATCTTCCGCGTGGCGCACCTTGGCTTCTTTGACTTTCTGGACACGATTGCGTTTCTCGGAGCCATGGAACACATTGCCAAGGACACGCTGGGGCTGCCGGTGGAGTATGGCCAGGCGGTCGCCGCGGCGCAGAAGGTGTACGCGGCAGCGGTGAAGCCGTAGCGGAGTTAGCGTTGTCAGCGGAGTTAGCGTTGTTAGCGGAGTTAGCAAATGCCCGCTCGGTCGAATGGCTCTTACTAACTCCGCTAACACGCGCGGAGCGCGGCTAACCCCGCTAACTCCGCTTTTAGCAATCACCGCCAGGAGCAGCAACCATGCCTGAACTCACTTTCGGAGAGAAGCTGCTGATTGCGCGCAAGCAGCTCGACCTCTACCAATACCAGATGGCGGAGCGGCTAGGCGTGCATCCCAACTCGATTACCAACTACGAACGCGGCGAGGGCAAGCCGCACGCGGCCGTGGTGCGCATGTTTGACCTGCTGTGCGAGCAGGAGGGCATTCGCTTTGACAACTATGTGGCTGCCGAAAAGGACAAGGGAGAGAAGATGAAGATCGTTCTGGCGGAGAAGGTTTCTCCGGCGACGCTGGCCGTGTTTGCGGCCGAGCCCGGATGGGAAGTCCTGACGCACGACCAGTTGCCGGACGGTTTACCGGCGGCCCTTGCCGATGCCGATGCGCTGGTGGTGCGCAGTGCTGTGCAGGTGGACGACGCACTGATGGAACACGCGCCCAAGCTGCGCGTGGTTGGCCGGGCGGGCGTTGGTGTGGACAACATTGACGCCGATGCGGCCACGCGGCGCGGCATCGTGGTGATGAACACGCCGGGCGCAAACGCCGTAGCCGTGGCCGAGCTGACTATCGGGCTGATGCTGGCGCTGGCGCGCAAGGTGCCCGCGGCCAATTCGTCCATGCACGCCGGCAAGTGGGAGAAGAAAAATCTGCAAGGCGCTGAACTGCGCGGCAAGACGCTGGGCATTCTGGGCCTGGGTCGCATCGGCCTGGAAGTAGCGAAGCGCGCCAAGGGCTTTGGTCTGGAGATTATCGGCAGCGACCCGTTTGTCTCAGCCGCTGTGGCGCGAGAGAACGGCATCAGGCTGGTGACGCTCGACGAGTTGATTGCCGGCTCCGACTACATCACGCTGCACGTGGGACTGACCCCGCAGACCGCCGGCGTGATCAACGCAAAGAACCTTGCGGCAATGAAGAAGGGCGTGCGCATCATCAACTGCGCGCGCGGCGAGCTGATTGACGACGCGGCGCTGGCAGCCGCGCTCAAGAGCGGCCAGGTGGCTGGCGCGGCACTGGACGTGTTTGTGGTCGAGCCGCCCAAAGATTCCCCGTACGCGAACCTGGACAACGTGATTCTGACGCCGCACATTGCCGGTTCCACGGCTGAGGCGCAGGAGGCAGTAGGGATTCAGATTGCCTGCCAGGTGCGCGAGTATCTGAAGCTGGGTGTGGTGCAGAACGCTGTGAACCTGCCATCTCTCACGCATGAAGAGTACGTAGTGCTGGCGCCGTACATTGACCTCGCCGGGCGGCTTGGCTCATTCCTTGCGCAGACCGGCAAAGGCGGCATTGAGGCCATTCATCTCACTTATGGCGGGGCTTTGGCCGAGGCGAAAACGGAGCTGGTCCGCAACGCGGCCATCGAGGGATTGCTGCAAGGCTCAGAGAATGTGAACCGCATCAATGCAGCGGCCGTGGCCCACGAGCGCGGCATCCGCGTGCACGAGGAGAAAACTGAAAGCCATCGCGGCGGGACGGCATCGGTATTTCAAATCGAGTTGCACACCGCGGCCGGCTCGAGCCACGCAACAGCTACTGTTCTGCACGGTGAACAGCCCAGGCTTCTTGAATTCAGCGGCATTGACATCGAGGCGCCGCTTGAGGGCAACCTGCTGGTCTGCCGCAACCTCGACGTCCCCGGCGTAATCGGCAAGATCGGCTCCATCCTCGGCGAGCATGGCGTCAATATCGCCAACTTCGCGCTGGGCCGCGAGCGCACAGGCCCCCGGCCGGTGAAAGCGCTGGCCGTGGTCCAGGTGGATGCGCCGGTGCCCGCCAACGTACTTGAAGACCTGCTCAAGATTGAAGCCATGATCGAGGCCCGACCGGTGAGCCTGCCCGAAGGGAAGTTCTGAAACTGGTTGCATAAATCAGGTTTTGAAAGGGCACGGCTTCAGCCGTGCCGCAAAAGGCGCATAGAATATGGGCTTTAGCCCCTGAGGGACGCTTCGCACTGGTCGGACAGCATTTATGCAACCAGCTCTAGCCGGCAACGCCTTCGTGGCCGAGCCAACAGCGCAGGAACGCAACCTGCCCTGTGTGATAGGTGTCGTGGTAGGCCAGAAAGTTGATGACCCCGCCGAGCGTGCCGTCCGCGCTCGGCACTTTCACCGTTGAGGCGGCCGAGAGCGTCTCTTCCGATACCTCGTCGAACGCAGTTTTGAGCAGCCGGCCAACCTCGCCAAATGCCTGCACCGCTTCTTCCGGCGTCGGATACTCGGCTGAATCCGCCAGCTTGGCTCCGCGGCCAAAAAGTGAAGACCAGGGTGTTGACCAGGGCGTTCCCAGAAACCCAAGTGTGTTCCCCCGCGCCCAGACCATGTGGCACACGATCCAAAGCAAGTGGTTTGAATTATCGCTGGGACGGCGCAGCCACTCCTCGGGGTTCAGGCCCTCAAAGCTCTTCTTCAGCAGACTGCTGTTCATGTGAAAACTATGCGCGGCTTCGGCAATCCGGCTTGGTGCAGGCATTTGGGTATTCTCCTTTGCGATGAAACGGCTGCGGTTCAAATCTTACGCGAATCGCAGAGAGTTATCGGAAGGTTTTATGGGACGAATTCGCGCTCAAAGAACAGCGGCGCATTCCGTGCGGAACGCGCCGCTGTGGATCAGCAACCGGGATGACTGTCCCGATTCCTTAGCCAGCCTATCGAATGCGATAGCTGCTGAAAATCGTTGCGGTTCATTGCCATGCATCAACTTTCCTTACGCCCGGCTCAGGTAGGCCCCTTCGCTGGTGTCCACGCGGATCTTTTCGCCTTCGTTGATAAAGGCGGGAACCTGGACCACCAGACCGGTTTCGGTCTTGGCCGGCTTGGTGACGCTGGAGGCGGTGGCCGCCTTGAGCCCGGGCTCGGTCTCGACCACGGTAAGCTCGACGGCCGAAGGCAGCTCAATGCCCACGGCGTTTCCATCGTGGTAGCTGACCTTGATCTGCAGGTTTGGCGTCAGGTACTCCACAGCGTCGCCCAGCGTGGAGCCCTTCAGCACGGTCTGCTCGTAGTCCACCGGGTTCATGAAGTAGTAGTCGTCGCCGTCGTTGTAGAGATACTCCATCGACACCTCGTCCACGATGACCTTTTCGATGGCGTCGGCGGAGCGGAAGCGATGCTCAAACATGGCGCCTGTGCGCAGGTTGCGCAGCTTGGCCTGGATGAAGGCGCGCAGATTGCCGGGGGTGCGGTGCTCCACCTTGAAGACCAGGTGCAACTGCTCGTTGTGCTTGATGATCATGCCCGGACGCATTTGAGTGGCGGGAATCGCCATAAAAGTTAAAGCTCCTTGCTTTAGTTGCGCTCACTGCGCAAAGTTTCCTGGCCTTGGCCCACCTTTCATTGTAGCTTAGCGGCGGATCGTTTATCTTTGGCTGGCCTCGCCCGCAGCCACCTTGCGGTTGAACTCCGCCGACCTGTTGCGCGGCACGCTGAGCGATTGCCACTTCTCGCAGGCGAAGTGCTTGGCCAGCAGGACGATCTGGCCCACATGGTACGGATAGTGAGCAAGCTGGCGATTGATGGCCTGCATCACCGAGTGAGCCTCGCCGCGAATGGTCACAGTGCGGCCAAGGTCGGCATCCGTCAGCGGTTCCAGCGCCTGAAACAACTGCGCCCAGCCGGCCTCCCACTCTGCCAGCAGGGCCTCACGCGTTTCCGGCGGACTAACGAATTCCATGTCGCGATTGCGGTCCGGCTTCTCCCCGTCCGTGGTGAGCAAACCGCTCCAGCGGGAGCGCATGTTGCCCACCATATGCTTGACGACGATGGCAATCGAGTTCGCTTCCTCGTCCAGGGCGATGAAGAGCTGTTCGTCCGTCATCTGCTCCATGGCGCGGTCGGCAAGCTTCTTGTAATAGCGGAAAACCGCCCGCGCATCCTCAAGATACGATGTGGTGAACTCCAATGCCATGGCCGCAGTCTACCCGAGGGGAGCCGGCGTTATCGAATGGCCTGAAATCGGACCACGATGCCGGCGCCGATTTTGACGCTGTTCTGCACGCTGGTGGTCGAGTTCGGTAGCTCGGTGCGCAGCCACTGTACCTCGCCGGCGCGGATGGCCCAGTGCGGAGAGAGACCAATGTTGACGCCGCCTCCGGCTTGAATGGCAAGGCTGGATGCGCTGGTGGTGGACGCTCCAGCATGAGGAAACGTGCTGCCCAATCCCTCTGAAGTGCCGGCCAGCCCCTGTCCGAAGATCGCAACCTCCCGCTTTGACCGGTGAAGCGTCCATGTGTAGCGCGGGCCGTAAACCGTGGTAATCAGGTTGAGCGGAACGCCGCCCGCGCCCGGTCCGGTATGGCCGCCGGAGAAGCTGGCGATACCGGCGAACCTGGCCGGCAGATGGTACGCAACCTCGACATCCCCGCCCTGCATCCAGAAGCTGTCGCCGGGGACGAAGTTGGAGTGGCTGGTGGTGTAGGTCAAAGAAATGTCGACCTGGCCGGGCCGCGACGGAGCAGGTTGCTGCGCTGCTGCCGTCCGCGTGCCGGCAATCGCTGTTGCTATCAATCCAAACAGGAGGGCAAGGCTCACACCTTTGCGCATTGGCATCCTCGGGAAATTCTATGCAAGTTTCAAATGGGTCAGCGTGAAACCTCGATCGTCGCGCATGGGGTCGTGTGCCGTGACGGGGAAGCGCGGCGCCCGACGAAAAATCGTTCATTCCGTAGAACGATGCTGCCCATTTGAACAGGAAAAATGCCGGTTGGCTAGAGAAAATAGTGAGAGGTTCTGCGGCGCGGTCTTTCGGGAGTAGGGCGCATGGCTTAAAGCTCTAACGCGGCTGCATCGGCTCGTACGGCTCAACCCGCAGCATGTCTGACAGCACCCCGCGCTCATCGGGCGTAAAGACGCCCTGGTAGCGGCTGGAGTTGAGCACAATCGCACGTTGGTCCATGGGAACCGCGCGCAGATCGCGGAAGGCGCCGCGCATGAGCGCCTGGCGGCCCGGCGGCATGGTGGCAAAGCGCCGCGCGGACATGTTCACCTGCATCCGGTCTTGTGGCGACAGGTGCTCGATCATCTCGGCGCGGGCAAGTGTTTGGTCGCGCCGTTGCGCGGGCATCTCGTTCACCTGGTGCAACCGGTTCACCAGCCGCTGCTGCTCCTGCGCCGGAAGCCGGTTGAAGCCGGGATCGCTGCGCAGCATCCGTTCCTGGTCTTGCACGGGAAGATTGCGATGCTGGTTGAGCCAGTCGCCCAGGTGCCCCGCGGGATAGTTGCCCTGCCCCGCTGCGCCTCTGGCTGCATAGCCCGGGTTGGCATAGCCCGGGTGAGCATAGCCCGGATAGGCGGGACGAGCTGCGCCCTGGACTCCATAGCCTGGAGCGGGATAGCCGGGACGCCCCCCTACCGGCGCGCCGCCTTGCGGCCTGCCTTGAGGCTGCTGAGCCGGACGATTACCGTACTGCTGCCGTCCCTGCTGCGCCTTGCCGCTCTGGTTGCTGGGTGCGGGGTTGCGCGGAGCCGCTGCGCGAGGCGCGGGCGCGGAGCGGGCAGCGGAAGCGTGCTGTCCGCGAGCCCAGGCCGCCGGCAAACACAAAGCCGCCATGACCACCGCGGCCAAAGCCGCGCGGCTCATACGCCCCGCATTGAATCCCGCCTTCACAAATGTCCTTCGGCCTTCGCCGTGTCCGGTAAGAAAATTCAGTTAGTCGCCGTTGCTGTTGCCGTCCGTGCTGGAGATCGAATCCAACTGCTCAAGCAGTTGGGCGTTGTTGTCCAGCGTCTGCAAATCGTGCACGTATGCCTGCGGCTGCGGCAATGGCTGCTTTTCCCCATCGGTAACGCCCAGGTAAGTTCCACCGCCCACCAGCAGCACAACCGCCAGCGCCATGGCAGCCATTGGACGAACATGCATCGAGGGACCATAAGTGAGGCGCGCATGAAGCTTCTCAAGCCAGCCGGCCGGTGCGGTCGCGCGCTCTTCGCGCATCCGCGCATCCAGCTTGCTCAGGAAGTACGGGCTCGGCTCGGGGCTCTCCCAGGCGTCCAGCAGAGACCTGGTGGCGCGCAACTCCTTGAGTTCGGCGCGGCAGTGCTCACACGCGTCCACATGCGCTTGAACCTTGGCAGGCACTTTCTCGGGATCGAGCAGCAGGTCCGCCAGCTTCGATTCCATCCCAGTGCAATTTGTTTTCATCCGATCCATGGTGAACACCCCACTCCCTGCCGGTGTTGCCCGGCTTCTTCACTTGAACAAAAGCATTCTGCTTCTTGCCTATACAAAATCCTTCAACTTGTCCCGCAGCGTCTGGTAGGCGCGGAAGAGCAGCGACTTGGTCGCCGACTCGCTCAACTTGAGCACTTCCCCGATCTGCCGGTAATCCATTCCCTGATACTTGTGCATCAGCACCGCCATCCTCTGCCGTTCCGGCAGCGCCATCACGTGCGTGCGAATCGCGGCCATCCGCTCATCGCGCACCATGCGCTGCTCCACCGACGGCTCGTCGTCGGCTACATCCGGCGTGGTGCCGCTCTCTTCGTCCGGAGCGTCCAGATACACCGTTTGCGCCGACCGCTCATGCCGGGTATCGCGCGCGTGGTTCACCGCCAGGTTGGTCGCGATCCGGTAAAGCCAGGTGGTGAACTTGGCTTCGGCACGGTAGCTCTCGCGCGAGCGGTAAACCCGCAGGAAAACCTCCTGCGCCAGCTCTTCGGCTACGGCCTGGTTGCGCGCCATGCGGAAGAGAAAGTGAATCATGGCCCGGTGGTACTTTTCCACCAGATAATTGAAGCCGGCCTCGTCGCCGGCGGCCACCCGCAGCATGATGGCTGCATCGCTGGCCGGATCCAGGCTCACCTGCGATCCGCCATAGCTTTCCGGTACCGCGTCCGGCCGTGAGGCCGCGCCCGCCCCCAGAACCGAGTTGTCCAGGACCAGAGTCGCCATACTCTCTGGAACCCCATTTTCATCGGAAGGTTGCGCTAAATCGTCGATTTCATTGGCTGTTTCCGGGTCAAGACCGGTGTCGCCGGCGCCTTTGGGGCGCTTGCCGTGCCTGGCGCCATGGGGCAGGGCGGAGAATTCAACCCTGAAGGGCGTCAGGCCCCCGCTACCCAGTTCCGCGCCGCCCAATCTCGCGCCGGCAAGATTCACGCCGCCGAGGGCAGGTAACGGGCGCATCGCCGCTTCCCCGTCCAGCGGGAATTCGGCTGCTTGGCGAATTGAGAAGAATCTCCAGTGCATCGGCTATCGGGCAGGGATAGAGCCAGCCGCCGGAATGCGCGGGGGTGGCCTTGAAAGCCCTGCTGGTGCTACTCTAACTCATGGGATGCCCCGCTGGCGCGGTCTGCCGGTTCGGCTGGCCAGTCCCGCCCGTGATCGCCAAAGCGGGCGCTTAACTCAGCGGTAGAGTGCCACCTTCACACGGTGGAAGTCGCAGGTTCGAATCCTGCAGCGCCCACCATAAAATCAATAACTTACGGCCTATTCTTCGGGAGCTTTGGTAGCATTTGGTAGCAAACCCGCAACTCCCTTCTTAGAACCTCCTCCTTTCTTGAGCTTCGCGTACATCGATCCGACCATTTCCTGCACGCTTTCCGGCAGTTCTTGCATGTATTCGTAGGCCGTCGTGTCTGGTCGGGCGTGCCGCAGATGAGCCTGAATATCCTTCACCGACCCCATCCTTTGCGCCTGGGTCGCCATGGTCCGGCGCAGAATCTGGAAGTTCAGTTTTTCGATTCCCAACTTCTCTGCGAGCGGCTTGAGAACCCGGAAGCGGTAGTTGGCGGTGTCGATGCACCCACCATCCGTGTTTGGAAAGACAAAAGCCTCCGCAGAGCGGTCCTTGCACTCCAGCTTCCATCGCCGGAGTTCGTTCGCCAGACCATCGGGAAGATGAACCTTGCTGAGGCTCCCGGGCGTCTTCCCAAAGGGCCGGATCGTCCTCCGGTAGACGGTTTCGGTAATCGACAAGGTATTGTGATCGTCGAAGGAACGCCAGCGCAGTGCAAACAGTTCGCTCGGGCGAAGCGCCTCAGTCATATCCAGCATCAGCAAGAGGCGGTCTCGCCTGGCCGTTTTCGCCAGGATCAACCACATCTCGTCCCAACTCAGGATCGCCTTGTCCTTGGGCCGGAGATTCTTGGGAATCTTCAGCTTTCGGGTAGGGTCCTTCACCAGGAACTCTTGCTCGATGGCTTCGTCAAAGATGGATCTCAGATAGGATCTCGCCTGCTTGAACCTGTCCTGGGAGTAACGCAGGGCGAGATCGTTCACATGCGTCTGCAGCATGAAGCGATCGAACGCGTCGAGCGGATACTCGCCGAACTTGGCGATGAGATCAATTTCAATCTGAGACATCTTTTCCTTCGCCGTCTCCGGCCGCCAGTCTCCCTTACGAAGCGGAAAGTAGCGGTTGCGAACAAACCACTCGAAGGTCGTCGAGCTATCCTTTAGAACTCTTCCCCCTCCGAGATTTTGGCCAGTCTGCTTGGCGATTTCAATTCGGAGGGCATCGCGCGCCTCCGCCTTTGTCATCTTGGATTTGAGTTCCAGAAGGACGCAGACCGTATCCTCCTGTTCCTCGTTGGTTGTGGGATTAAGGACGTGTTTGCGGAAATACCCGTACCAGCGTTTTCCCCGCAAGACGACCCATCCAGCTTGATGCGAAATGCCCATTGGTTTCTCGATTTCTGTGCAGGAAGCAGTGGGCAGCTCTCATTTTACTTGCGCCGGAGACGCAAGCCTGCGAGCCGCTCTCTTTCATCGATAAACGCCTCAATCTTGCTCGCCCGGTAGCGAAGCGCCCCATCTCCCATGCGGATGACTGGAAGATAAGGGGCCTTTCGCGAAGAATGGTCCCAAACCCAATCCCTGCTGACCTTTAGCCGTTCGGCGACATCTTCGACAGTTAAGAGTGGGTCGACCGAAAGTGATTGCTCCGTAATCATTTGTGCAAACGCCATGACCAGATTGCCTCCCACGGTGTTGTGTGCGGCCCCGAAGGGCCGGCGAGTGTGGAAATCTTGGGTCGAATTCGATTCTCGGTCAAATTGACGCCGACTCCTGCCCGCTCCGCCGGTCTCTTCACCGGGGGAATCGGAACTCGATTTGACTGAGTTTCGAGACCGCTTCATTCTGTCTCCGCGTTCGAGGAGGCCGAATGGCGATCTCAACCAAAGCGCGTGGAGTGGCTGATGTTTGATTCCCTCAAAGACCTTTCCAGGAAGCTCGCCGCGACGGGCTACTTCATCAATCCTGTGATGACCCAGGTTGTCTTCCTGGCTGCGAAACTCCAGAAGCCGTTGCTGCTCGAAGGCCCCGCCGGCTCGGGCAAAACCCAATTAGCGCTTTCAGTCGCCGCAGCAGGAGGTACGCACGTTGAGCGACTCCAGTGCTACCGCGGCGTGACGGAGGACAAGGCCATCGGGCGCTTCGATGAGGGACTCCAGCGGCTCTACATGGAGTTCTCAAAGGGCCAGCACGAGAACTGGCAGACAGTGCAGGCAAATCTCAAAGGGCGGGACTTCTTTCGGCCAGGTCCTCTGATGCGCGCGCTCGAATGCGACCGGCCATGTGTCCTGCTCATTGACGAGTTGGACAAGGTAGACGAAGGGTTCGAAGCAATGCTGTTGGAAATACTTTCCGCATGGACGCTTTCGATTCCCGAGTTTGGCACCGTCAGCGCAAAGAGCATTCCCTTCGTCGTGCTCACCAGTAATGAGGAGCGCAGGCTGGGCGACCCCATCCGTAGGCGCAGTCTCTACGTGCGTGTCGAGCACCCGACGCCGGAGCGCGAGGCGGAGATCATCGCCAGCCGCACTCCAAAGGCCGATGAGACGTTTCACCGGGAGATGGCGGGGATTGCGCTCTCGTTCCGCAACTATTCCCTTGAGAAGCCCCCCTCGGTCTCAGAGATGATCGACTTCGCGAACGCACTTCAGTTGCTCGGAACCGACCACGTAACCGAGGAGCACCGCGACGTGCTGCTGCCGTTCCTGGCAAAAACGGAGAAGGACCGGCGTCATTTGTTGCTCCGCGAAGGATTCAAGAGCCTGCTTGACGACGGCGCGAGATTTGCGCGGAGCCTGGCGCTCCCTGGAGGGCCACCTTCATGAAGCGATGCCTTCTCCTGCTGTTGCTGCTGCTCCCCCGAGTCGCACCTGCCCAAGTCGATCCCGCGCCGGCGGAACGGATCGTTCGGCAATATGCGGCGCACTATCGTGTCTCCCCCGAATTGGTCGCCGCGCTGATTGACGTTGAATCGCGGTGGAATCCGCGGGCGGTCTCAGGCAAGGGAGCGATGGGCTTGATGCAGCTCATGCCGGCGACAGCGCGTCGTTACGGAGCCGTCAAACCCTTCGACGCAGAACAGAACATTGCCGCGGGCACGCGCTACGTGACGACATTGATGTGGGAGTTCCACGGGGATCTGCGCCTGGTTGTCGCCGCCTATTACGCGGGTGACCATGGGATCGCCCGGGAGCAATTGAACTATCACAACCCGGACGTTGTTGCCTACGTGCTAGCGGTCCGGCGGCAGTTCGTAATTCGCAAATATGCGGCCATGAGGCCGCCGAGGAGGTCAATTCCATGAAACTTCGTTGGCTCACCCCCATCGCACTTTTGATTCCACTGGGCCTCAGCGCGACGGACGCAACGGTTGGAGCGCGTGTCGCCACCGTCACGATCAACCCGAGAGAGATCACGGTCCTGCATCTGCGGCCGGAGTTTGAGTCGACCATTCGGATGCCAGAGGAGGTGACATCCGTCATTCTGGGCAGTCCGGGTGAGTTCAAAGCCGAGCATAACGAGGGAGAACCGGAGTACGTCTATGTCAAGCCCATCACTAAACAGGCTGCTCAGTCGAACCTGTTGATCGCGACAAGATCGGGCCAGCACGTGACGCTGGAGCTGGTTAGCGATGGCACTGGCATCCCGAATCAATCGCAGCCGGTTGACTTCCTGATCGAGTACCGATCCGCGCGGAGCTTCCTGATTTCGGCGGACTCCGGAGCCCCAGCCATGCCA
>Ga0302156_10002135_pt1 | contig 16471 bp, 15 predicted proteins | sample I_Bog_N3_2_FD_193503 | JGI IMG/M metagenome (GOLD analysis project Ga0302156, IMG submission 193503) | Peat permafrost microbial communities from Stordalen Mire near Abisko, Sweden - I_Bog_N3_2 | ecosystem: Environmental > Terrestrial > Soil > Wetlands > Peat | place: Sweden: Abisko, Stordalen... | reverse complement strand
TTCTGGTCGAGCCTCCCTCGTTCGATAAAGGCGAGATCACCGACAAGGGGTCCATCAATCAGCGTGCCGTACTGACACAACGCGCCGATCTGGTCGAAGCCCTGTATGCCGACATCAATCCGGCCATCCTCAAGCCATTGCCTGAGTCGACCGCACCGGTTAGCGCAGCCGTCACCAAAGGAGCATGACAAGTGGCACATCAAGGTTTTTATTCCAACTTCAACGACGTCTGGATGGTGGGTGGCGTACGCACGCCCATGGTTGATTATTGTGGCGCCTTCTCACAGTTGTCGCCCACCGACATGGGCATCAAGGTGGCGCGTGAAATCTTAACGCGCAGCGGTGTACCGGCCGCCGATATCGGCTCCGTGATCGCTGGCAACATGGCTCCTGGCGATAGTTTTCAGTACATGCTACCGCGCCATATCGGCCTGTATGCCGGGGTACCGGTCGCCACTCCGGCCATCATGGTGCAACGCATCTGCGGCACCGGCTTCGAGCTCATCCGCCAGGCCGGCGACCAGATCGAACGCGGCTACACCGACACTGCACTGGTGGTCGGCACGGAATCGATGACGCGCAACCCGATCGTCTCGTTCTCACACCGCAGCGGCTTCCGTCTGGGTGCACCGGTGGATTTCCAGGATTACATGTGGGAAGCATTGAGCGATCCGGCACCTGGCATCACCATGCCGCAAACCGCCGAGAATCTGGCGAAAAAATACGGCATCACACGCAGCGCCGTCGATGAATACGCGGCACTTTCCTTCGAGCGTGCGGTGCGCGCGCAACAAGAAGGTTTCCATGTCGACGAGATCGTTGCTGTCACCAATGAAACGTTCAAACTGGACGGTTACAACGACCGCCACCTGAAGCTGCAAGGCAAGCTCAGCGAAATGACGCAGGATACCCATCCACGGCCTTCGCCGATCGAGGTACTGGCCAAGTTACGCACGCTCTATCCGGACGGCGTGCAAACCGGCGGCAACAGCTCGGCCTTGGTCGATGCAGCGGCCGCGACGGTGATCACCTCCGGCAGCTACTTGCGTAGTCACGGCTGCAAACCCTTGGCGCGCGTAGTCGCCGCAGCGGTGGTTGGCGTACCGCCGGAAATCATGGGCATCGGTCCGGCTCCAGCAATTCGTCTGCTGCTGCAACGCAGCGGTCTGTCGCTGGACGACATCGGTTGTTTTGAAATCAATGAAGCGCAAGGTGCCCAGATCATCGCGGTCGAACGTGAACTAGGCCTTGATCGCAGCAAACTCAACGTCAACGGCGGCGCCATTGCCATGGGTCATCCGCTGGCCGCCACCGGCGTGCGGCTGTCCATTACCGCCGCCCGTGAAATGCGCCGCCGCGGCGCACGCTACGGCATTGCATCGGCCTGCATCGGCGGCGGCCAGGGCATCGCCTTGCTGCTGAAAAATCCTGACGCCATTGACTAACACCAGAAAGACTCCACACATCATGCACATTCAAGGACAAGCAGCACTGGTGACCGGCGGCGCTTCCGGTCTGGGCGCAGAAGTTGTGCGCCAACTGGCGCAAGCCGGCGCCCGCGTAAGCATTCTCGACGTCAATCGGGAAGCTGGTCAGGCATTGGCCGAGGAAATCGGCGCGCACTTTGCCAGCTGCGACATCACCGATAGCGACAGCGTCGCACAAGCACTGGCAGCAGCGCGTACCGCACACGGTTCGGCCCGCATCCTGGTCAACTGTGCCGGCATCGGCGGCGCCAAACGCCTGGTCGGCAAGGATGGCAACGCCATGCCGCTGGAAGATTTCAGCCGTATCGTCAACGTCAATCTGATCGGCACCTTCAACATGATCCGTCTGGCTGCGGCCGAGATGGTGGCGCAAGATGCGCTGGCCGACGGCGAGCGTGGCGTGATCATCGCAACCGCTTCGGTAGCGGCCTATGATGGTCAGATTGGACAAGCTGCGTATGCGGCTTCCAAAGGCGGGCTGACCGCATTGACGCTGCCACTGGCACGCGATCTGGCGCAGTTCGGCGTACGCGTGATGACGATTGCGCCGGGGCTGTTCATGACACCCCTGCTCTACAAACTGCCGCAAGAAGTGCAGCAGTCGCTGGCGGCATCGATCCCGTTTCCCAAACGTCTGGGCAAGGCCGAAGAGTTTGCGCAACTGGCGCTGCACATCGTCGGCAATCTTTCATTGAATGGCGAAGTCATCCGTCTCGATGGCGCACTGCGGCTGCCACCGCGCTAAATTTATTTTCTCAGGAGTCTGCATGTCCAAAGTAGTGGTCCTTCCCATCAGCGTCGAATTCGGCGATTGCGATCCGGCCGGGATCGTGTTCTTCCCTAATTTTTTCCGTTGGTACGATGCCGCTTCGCGCAATTACTTTCACGTCTGCGGCGTACCGGCATGGCGCGATACCGAAAAGACCAACGGCATCATCGGCACGCCGGTGGTCGAGATCAGCTCACGCTTTGTCAAACCGGCTACCTATGGTGACCGGGTCGAGGTACATACCTCGGTCATCGAATGGAATACCAAGAGTTTCGTCATGCTGCATCAGCTGCGGCGCAACGGAGAGTTGCTGGCCGAAGGCCGCGACACGCGCGTGTTCGCTATCCGTCATCCAGAGGATGCGGCACGTATCAAGGCGATTGCGATTCCAGAGGAGATTCGCAATCTGTGTGTTTAGCCAAATGACATCGCCGGACTATCTATAAAAATCAACCGGCATGCATAACATCGAGGAGACAAAATGAAACAAGCAATCACAAACGCATTCAAGGCAACTTTACTGACCTCCACACTGGCCATGGCAGGCGTAGCATTGAACGCACATGCCGAACTGCGCATCGGCGTGATCATGTCGCTGACCGGTCCCGGTTCCGGCTTGGGTATTCCGGCCAAAAACGGCTTTGCACTCTGGCCCGACAGCATCGCCGGCGAGAAAATAAAACTGGTGATCCTTGATGATGCGACCGATCCGACCCAGGCCAGCAAGAATGCGCGCCGCCTGATCGCCGAGGACAAGGTGGATCTGATCATCGGTTCGGCGACGGTGCCACCGACGCTGGCCATCGCTGGCGTGGCGCTGGAAAATCAGACCGTACAACTGGCGATTTCACCGATCGAGCTGCCACCGGGCAAGGATGCCTGGACCTTCCGTCTGCCGCAATCAACTGCCGTGATGGCCACCGGTGTGGTCGAACACATGAAGAAGAATGGCGTCAAGAATATTGCTTTCCTCGGCTACTCCGATTCCTATGGTGAAAACTGGCTCAAGGAAATGGAGCGCCTGACCAAGCAGGCCGGTATCAACATCATCGTAGCCGAACGCTTCAGCCGCGCCGACACCAGCGTCACGGCGCAAGCCTTGCGGGTGGTCGGCGCCCACCCCGATGCGGTACTGGTAGTGGCCTCCGGCAGTGGCGCGGCAATGCCGCACAAGGCACTCATCGAGCGTGGTTACCAGGGCAAGATTTACCAGACCCACAGTGCCGCCTCGCGCGACCTGATCCGCCTGGGCGGGCGCGATGTGGAAGGCGCTTTTGTCATCTCCGGTCCGGCGGTAGTGCCTGAAGCGCTGCCCGACAGCAACCCGTCGAAGAAACTGGCCGCTGATTTTGTACAACGCTATGAACAACAATATGGTGTCGGCAGCCGCAATCTGTTTGCCGCCCACGTCTACGACGCACAACTACTGTTGCAGCGTGTCGTACCGGCAGCGTTGAAAAAAGCCAAACCCGGAACCGCAGAATTCCGCGCTGCCTTGAAGGATGCCCTGGAAAATGCCGGCGATATTCAGATCTCGCAAGGCACGATCCACTACACCGCCAGCGACCACTTCGGCCTCGGTGCCGACGCACGCATCATGTTGACCATCAAGAACGGCAACTGGCAGGCCGTCGCGCCGTAATTGTCCGTAGTTTTGTGCCGGTTCCTGCGTGACGGGATCGGTACGTTTTTACTATCGTTTCGTTCTTCGATTGCTAGCATGGACTCTTCAATTACCGCCATATTGATGCTCGATGGTCTGACCAACGGCATCGTCTACGGCCTCATCGCCATCGCCCTGGTCTTGGTGTTTACGGTGACACGCATTCTGTTCATCCCGCAAGGCGAATTCGTCGCCTTCGGCGCACTCACGCTGGCGATGCTGCAGCAAGGAAAAACGCCTGGCCCGGTATGGCTGCTATTGTTGCTGGCAATCTGCGCCACCGGCATGCAGCTGTTCGCCCTGTTCAAGAGCGGCCAAGCGGGCGGCATCCTGCGTTGCCTGCTCAAGAACTTACTACTGCCCGTGGCCATCGCTGCGTTGGTGTATTGGGCCGCACCTCTGCAATTTTCACTACCGGTGCAAGTGGCCTTGACGCTGCTGCTGGTCACCGCGCTCGGGCCGCTGATGTATCAGGTGGTCTATGAATCACTGGCCGACGCCAGCGTGCTGGTGCTGCTGATCGTTTCGGTCGGCATCCATCTGGCCATGACCGGGCTGGGTCTGCTGTTTTTCGGCGCCGAGGGATTTCGCACCCCCAGCTTTTGGGATGCGCGCTGGCAATTCTCGGCGCTGACCTTGAGCGCCCAGACCGTGGTGGTGATCATGACGGCGCTGGTCTTGCTGGTGGCGCTGTGGCTGATCTCGGAACGCACGCTCTATGGCAAGGCCTTGCGCGCTACCGCCGTCAACCGGTTGGGCGCACGACTGATGGGAATTTCCACCTCGCTGGCCGGCAAAATCAGTTTCGCCGTGGCCGCTTTCATCGGTGCTTTATCAGGTGTGCTGATCGGCCCGATGAGCACCATCTTTTACGACTCCGGCTTCCTGATCGGCCTTAAAGGCTTTGTCGCCGCCACCATCGGCGGACTGGCCAGCTTTCCGCTGGCCGCATGTGGAGCCTTGTTCATTGGCCTGCTGGAATCCTTCAGTTCATTCTGGGCCAGCGATTATAAAGAGGTCATCGTTTTTATGTCTTTGTTACCGATCTTGTTGTGGCGTTCCTTCGTTGCCCCCGTCCATGACGAGGAAGAAGAATGAAACGCATGCGCACTCCTCACCGTCTCCTCCTTGCCTTGCTGCTGGCGCTGCTACTGCTGGTGCTGCTGCCAACGCCGCTGTTCTGGATCATTCAGGCCAACTACATCGGGCTGTATGCGCTAGTGGCCATCGGCCTGGTGCTGCTGACCGGTATCGGCGGCATGACTTCATTCGGCCAGGCGGCATTTGTCGGCATCGGTGCCTACACCACCGCTTACTTAAGCACCGCTGCAGCCTGGTCGCCCTGGCTGACGCTGCCGGCCGGTCTATGCATCACCGGCCTGTCAGCCTATGTACTGGGCCGCATCACGCTGCGCATGTCCGGACACTATCTGCCGTTGGCGACCATTGCCTGGGGCATCAGTCTGTATTTCCTGTTCGGCAAACTGGACTGGCTCGGCAAATATGACGGCCTTGCCGATATCCCCTCCTTGCACTTATTCGGTATTGATCTGGGACCAGAACGGCACATGTTTTTCCTGATCTGGCTCATTGTGCTGGGCGCAGTCTGGTTGTCGCTGAACCTGCTCGATTCACGTGCCGGTCGGGCCATGCGCGCACTCAAAGGAGGACGCATCATGGCCGAAGCCATGGGGGTCGACACCGGCCGCTACAAGATTTTGCTGTTCGTGCTGGCCGCCTTGCTGGCGTCCATCTCGGGCTGGCTGTTCGCGCATCTGCAACGCACAGTGAATCCTTCGCCGTTCAGTCTGGCAATGGGGATTGAATATCTGTTCATGGTGGTGGTGGGAGGTATCGCCAACATCTGGGGCGCCCTGCTCGGCGCGGCTGTACTCAAACTGCTGGCGGACCAGTTGCAGGTATTGCTGCCGGCTTTGCTGGGCGACGGCGCCAATGTGGAGAGCATTGTCTTTGGCGTGATTCTGATCTTGCTGCTGAAATATGCACGCGGCGGTTTGTGGCCATGGCTATGTCAGCTCGGCGCCAAACTGATGCCGTCTGCGGCACCGTCGATCCGGCTACCACGCGCATCAATGCTGACGCGTCGCGCCGTTGCGCCCAGAGGCGAAGCACTGTTGCAGGTGGAGCAAATGTGCAAACGCTTCGGCGGCCTGACTGCCGTCAATGCAGTGTCCTTCGGCGTCAAGGCCGGCGAGATCGTCGGCCTGATTGGTCCCAATGGCGCCGGTAAATCGACTACCTTCAATCTCGTCACCGGTCTGCTACAAGCCAGCAGCGGCAAGGTTAGTTTCAATGGCGAAGACATCAGTGGCCTGCACTCGCGCGCCATTGCTCTGCGCGGCATAGCGCGCACCTTTCAGCACGTAAAATTATTGCCGTCGATGTCGGTGCTTGAAAACGTCGTCCTCGGTGCCCATCTGCGCAGCCGCCAGGGTTTTCTGCGCAATACCGTCAATGCCATGCTGCATCTGGAGCGGGCAGAGGAGCGGCAACTGCTCGACGAAGCCGCGCATGCATTGCAGCGCGTCGGTCTGCAGCAATTGATGCATGTGCCAGCCGGCAGCCTCGCACTGGGCCAGCAACGGATTCTGGAAATCGCCCGGGCGCTCTGTTGCGATCCCTTGTTGTTGTTGCTGGACGAACCCGCTGCCGGCTTGCGCCACCTGGAAAAACAGGCTCTTGCCCAGGTGTTGCAGCAGCTGCGTGAGGGCGGTATGAGCATCCTGCTGGTGGAACACGACATGGAGTTCGTGATGCAGCTCACTGATCACATCGTGGTCATGGAATTCGGCACCAAGATCGCTGAAGGTACACCGGCGCAGATTCAGCAACATCCTGCGGTGATCGAAGCTTACCTGGGTGGAATCGAATGAACGACATCTTATTGGAAGTAAAGCAATTACGCGCCAGCTACGGCAAGGTGCAGGCACTGTACGACATCGATCTGCAACTGCAGCGCGGCAATATCGTCACCGTCATCGGTCCCAACGGAGCTGGCAAATCGACCCTGCTCAATGCCATCATGGGCGTACTACCGTCACAGGGCAGCATTCACTATCGCGGCCAGGCGATCGAACGCAGCAGTCTGGAGCAGAGAGTGTTATCGGGCATCGCGCTGGTGCCTGAGCGGCGCGAGCTGTTCGCCACGATGACGGTAGAAGACAACTTGGTGTTAGGTGGATTTCGCCGCGTTCGACTGGGCCATGCGCAAGCGCTGGATCAGTTGCCGACCGTCTTCGCGTTATTCCCGCGTCTGCAGGAACGACGCACGCAACTGGCCGGTACGCTGTCCGGCGGCGAGCGGCAGATGCTGGCGATCGGCCGCGCCTTGATGGCCAAACCGGAGCTGCTGATGCTGGATGAACCCAGCCTTGGGCTGGCACCACGCATCGTCAAGGAAATTTTGCAGATCGTGGCGCGCTTACGCGATAGCGGTATCGCCATCCTGTTGATTGAACAGAACGCACGCGCCGCACTGCAGGTTGCCGACTATGGTTACGTGCTGGAGTTGGGGCAGATTTCCATGCAAGGAGCAGCCGATCAGCTAGCCGACAACAGCCAGGTGATTCAAGCTTATCTAGGTTTTGGCAAACCCGAGATGAACTGAAAAACCACCACAGGAGCATGCATGCACTACACACCGCCATTACGCGACATGAACTTCGTTCTGGAAGAATTGCTCGACGCTCCGAGGCGACTGGCAACACTGCCGCAGCATGCCCAATTCGACCTCGCGTTGATGCAACAAATACTGCTAGAAGCTGGTCGCTTTGCGGCTGAGGTGGTGGCGCCACTCAATGCGTCAGGCGACCGTGAAGCTTGCCGTTTCGAAAGCCACGGCACCGATAGCAGCGTGCATACGCCTGCCGGCTTTCGCGCTGCGTATCAGCAATTTTGCGATGCCGGATGGCCGGCACTGGCCTGTGCGCCCGCACATGGCGGCCAGGGCTTGCCGCATTTCCTGCAATGCGCCTTATTTGAAATGCTGAGCGCTGCCAATCATGGCTGGACCATGTACCCAGGCTTGTTGCACGGCGCCTATGCCTGCCTGGCCGCCCACGCCAGCGCGCATTTGCAGCAAACCTATCTGGAAAAAATCGCCAGCGGTACGTGGCTGGCCACCATGTGTCTAACCGAGGCCCATGCCGGCAGCGACCTCGGCTTGCTGCGCACGCGCGCCGTCGCACAGGCAGACGGCAGCTATCACATCAGCGGCGACAAGATTTTCATCTCCGGCGGCGAACAAGATCTGACCAGCAACATCGTGCATCTGGTACTGGCGCGCATGCCCGATGCGGCACCTGGTAGCAAGGGATTGTCTTTATTCCTGGTGCCCAAAATTTTGCCCGATGGCGGCCGCAACAACGTGCTCTGTACAGGCATCGAGCACAAGATGGGCATTCGCGGCAGTGCCACCTGCAGCATGCGCTTCGAGCAGGCAGTCGGCTGGCTGGTGGGTGAACCGCAGCGCGGCCTGGCAGCGATGTTCGTGATGATGAATGCGGCCCGCCTGCATGTCGGCGTACAAGGCGTGGGCCTGGCCGATGGCGCCTATCAGCACTCACTGCGCTATGCCCGTGAGCGCTTGCAGTCGCGCGTACCTGGGAGCCAACGTGAAGCGGCGGGCCGCGCCGCCGATCCGATTGTGTTGCAACCCGCGGTGCAAAAATTGCTGATGGCACAACGCTGCCGTATCGAAGGCGGGCGCATGCTGGCTTATTGGAGTGCGCTGCTGCTGGATCTGGCCGAGTGCGACACCGATAGCGGACGCCGGCGGGCACACCATGAACAACTGGAATTCATCACGCCAGTGCTCAAGGTGCTGTTGACGGAACAAGGATTCATCAGTACCAGCCAAGCCTTGCAAGTGTTCGGCGGACATGGTTACGTGACAGAAACCGGTGTCGAACAATTCCTGCGCGATGTGCGCATCACGATGATCTACGAGGGTAGCAATGAGGTACAGGCCGTCGATTTTCTGCTGCGTAAGACGCTCAGCGATGGCGGCGCCCGGATGACGACGCTTCTTGATCAGGTGGAACTGGAAACCGGCAAGGACAACCCGGTGCTGATGGCGCCAGCGCACAAGCTCAAGCAACTGGTGAGTGCGCTGCGCGAAATACTGTCGCGACTATTGCAAGAGAATTTGACGGCACCGCAGTTGTCTTCGCAGTTACCTTATTTCATCGCCGATGAAATGCTGCGGCTGACGGGACACGCAGCACTTGGCTGGCTATGGTTACGCGCGGCGCGCACGGCGGCCGGAAAAATCGCTGAAGAACCTGAGTTCTACCAAGGCAAGCACGATAGCGCATGCTATTATTTTGCCTTTCTGTTTCCGGAAGTCCTGCAGTTACAAGACGTGGTGCAGGCCTGTCTGACCGCATCCATTGACGCGGTGCCGGCGATTCCAACCGATCTGACCCGATACGATGCTACCTAAGAAACCGGCTGAATTTGACATCGACGATGCCTCAGCGGCGACCGCACTTGATCAAAGCCTGTTGCTCAGCCTGGTAGGTTATAACTGCCGGCGTGCCTACATTACGATCATGCCGTTGTTTGAAAAACGCATGGCTAAATTCGAACTGCGCCCGGTGGACTTCACCGTGCTCAGCTTGCTCAAGGCCAATCCCAATATCAATCAGAAACGTCTATCGCAGGAAATCAACGTCTCGCCGCCAAATCTGGCAACCTTGCTGGATCGTCTGGAGCAACGTGATCTGGTGATGCGGCAACGTAATCCGCAAGACCGCCGTTCGCAAACACTGGTACTCACCAGCAGCGGCATGCGCATGTGCGCCAAAGCGGAAAAGACGGCCGCAGAACTGGAAACTCAGGCAACCGATGCGCTCAACGAAAGCGAACGCGCAGAACTGATCCGACTGTTGCAGAAAATATTCATGCCGCCTAACTAGCTAAACTAGGAGGCGGCATGTCTTTTGATACAGCATTGCTGCTTTGTGTATCCATTAACGCACAAACACTAGATCGCCATAGCTCGGATTCGCATGCGTTTGTTGATACTCCTTCAACTCGGCGATGACTTGCGCGCGGGTCTTGGTGGACGATGCGACCGTCACGACAGGACCGGGATAGTTGTCATTATTGAGGATTTCGCCGTTGGCCCGTGCTTGTTGCAACTCAGCAATGACTTCTGCGCGGGTCTTGGTCGAGACGAACTGTGTGTCATCTGAATTTGGGTTGGGTGCTCCGGCCAGGGCGGCACCGGCAACACCGAACAGGACAATAGCGGATACTGCTGCGGAAAGATTCTTGATGTTCATGATTGACTCCAACATTGTGAAACGTTGAACGGAGCCGGATCTCGCTGTCGAGGTCCTGTTCAAAACGCCGTTCACCATGGAGATCATTCTATTTATTACGGCGCCGGAGAAAAATAGGAAATTGTGCAATGCACTATTCTCAATTTAGGAATAATGAAAGCCTGCATTTCCGGCAATGATGTCGCCGAGCAACTCGCTGTCCCTGCGGCAAACTGGCTTACTGCGCAGCGCCGAAGTGATATTGCTTGAGCAGAACCCAGTTGCCTTGTTGCACCTGGTACATGGAAAACGCCACCTCACGCAGCTCACCTCTGGCGTCAAAAGAAATATTGCCGGTCAGGCCTTTGTAGTTGATCACATGCAGGGCATTGGTGATATCACGCGGATTGTCTGAGCCAGCTTGCATGAGCGCTGCGCCCAACAAGCGCACCTGATCATAAACGGTCGCCGAAAATGGGCCTGGATGGACGCCATACCGTTGCAGGTAATTTTTCTCGAAGCTCTGGAATCGTTTGTTCATTTCCTGATGCAAGCCCGGCGTGATGGCGACGGTACCTTCTGCATCGGCGCCGACGGTGGCGAGGAACTTCGGATCAACGATCACAGCGGCCGCAATCAAGGGGGCGTCAATGCCGGCGTGGCGCATGCTTTTGACAAACATCGGCGTCTGGTCACCTAGACCAGCGAAAAAGACGGCCTCCGGCTGTATCGTTTTCAAGTTGAGTACGACACTGTTGAAATCGAAGGTGGTGGCACCGACAGCGTTGGTGCTGGCCACCTTGCCACCTTCACGGGTCAACGCGGCGGCAAATTTATCCTTATAACTGACGCCGAATGAACTGTCGGCATACACAAGGGCCAGCTTGGTTTTGTGCAGTTCGTGTACGGTAAATTTTGCCAGCACATTGGCGCGCTGTTCATCGTGAGCAGCCAGACGGAACGAGGTGTCATAACCTAGACGAGTGTAGGTCTGGCTGCCCACCATAGACAAATGCGCAATACCAGCCTGGTGATATATGGCCGATGAGTCGAGTGCAACATCACTGTTGTAAATACCGACCACGCCAATGACCTTGCGATTGACGAAATATCTGGCCGCCAGCTCGCCAATGCGCGGATTGGATCTATCATCCTGCACCAGTAATTCGAAAGTCAGCTTGTCGCCGTCGAGGCTTAAGCCGGCGCTGTTGAGATCAGCGACGGCCATCCGGGCGCCATTGAGCATGCTCTGTCCATTGGCGGCATTGAGCCCGCTGAGCGGCCCGTCAAAACCGAGGCGCACGGTTCTCTCGCCAGCGGCTGCACTGCACACAAGCATCCAATTGCACGATAACGTTATGGTCATCGCGATGACGATGAGGAAATTGCTGCGCTTGGCTACTCTGGCCATGATGCTCCATCCTGATCAGATGCAGTGACACGTTGATCACCCTGCTATCAAAAGAGGATATATCAGTTCAAAGCAGCTGCGGTGAGGAAAACAACGAATCGATAAACTTGCTCGGAAATAATCATGAGATGCGTCATAGGCTCCATAGGCCGTTGTATTTGTGTGACACGGGGAAATTGCATTGCTGCATCACAACCAAAGCAGGCCGAGGTTCAGGCCTGCCAGACCCCATAACCGGTCTCACGCAGACCGATTGCCAGCTCCACTTCCATATCACGGGCACCGTCATAGGGCATCGGGTTGTACATCTCGTAGAGCTGCGGCAACAGCCGCAAACCGTAGTCGCGCACGAAGCGGTTGGATTGAATACCGGCCTTGTGTTTGTCGAAGCGCAAATCAGGATGAAGACCAGTCATGCCAACATATACACAGGGCTTGCCGCTGACGTAATCAGGGTTGGCTTTGCGAAAGCGCTTCTCATAAAGAACGTCGAGCGACAACTCGATCACGTACACCGAATAGTGATAGCGACGCGCCATGGTAACTGTCGCTGGTTCAGGAATGCGGGCTAGCAAACTTACCGGGCAGCGTCACCAGCAACATGCCGACCAGTGCCAGCGCGAACGCTGCCAGCTGGATCAATGTCAGCGACTCACCCAGCACCAACACGCCAACCAGCGCTGCACTGACCGGCAGCATCACAGTAAATACACCGGCCCGCGCTGCCGGAATCGATTTGAGGCCGGTCATCCACAGCCACACCGTCCAGACACTCGCGGCCAAGCCATAGAACAGCAGCAAGCACCAAATATTGCGGTTGACCGCAACAAAATCAAAAGACCACGCGGTGTACAAACCCAGCGGCGTCATCAGCACCAGGCCCCATAGATTGATGATGGCGCTGATACGCTTGGGGCTGAGCACGGCGGTCAGCTTCTTGCCGATGACGGCATATGCGGCTTCGCACAACACGGCAGCAAATACCAGCAGGTTGCCGAGCCAAGCCTGATTAAGTGCACCAGCGGTGCCGGCGGCGGAATGACTTGCCTTGGCCAGTGACAGCAAGCCAATACCAAGCGCACCGCACACAATGGCCAGCCATACTCGAACACCAATGCGCTCACGCAGAAAAATCCAACTCATCAGCGCGACCACAGCAGGAATCACCGACATGATGACACCGGCCGAGACGGCGCTGGTCATGCTCACACCAGTGATCATGCAAATTGAAAACATGAAATTGCCGAGAAATGATTCGAGAAACACCAGCAGGCGCATACGCGGCGTCAGCGCGGCTTCTTCCGCCGGTTTTTTAATCCAGCCCAGCATGGCCACAGCGCCGATGCCAAAGCGCAACCAAGCCAGCAAGAATACCGGTAGCGCGGCAACCAATGGTTTGGTCAGTGCCACATAAGAGCCCACCAGCGACATGCTTAGTGCTAGGCAGACATAGGCGAGAAGGCGGTTGGCTTGCACGGGCTGATAGGTAATAGAGGTCATGGGTGGCGTGCAATGCTTATTATCGGCAGGAAAGAGCTGCCTGCATTTTAATATGAAGCGCACCGTGCCGAGGAAATCGCCAACTTGGTAAGAAATGTAAGCAGGTAATGCAGCGCCCTTCAAGGCGACGGCAATGCTTTATATTTGAATCACGGCGACGCACCAAATACGCCTGAATTGAAAGGACCTCATCATGATCAGCAAGAAACTCATTCCCGCCCTCCTCATTTCCACCGTGCTGGCAGCATCGGTATCGAGCTCGGCCATGGCGCACGATCGTTACGGCCACCACGGCCTGGGCATCGCTGCCGGCATTATCGGCGCAGTGGCGATCGGTTCCATGATCGTCAACAGCGTCGCCCCAGTCTATGCGCCAGTACGTCCGGTGTATCAGGTCGCGCCGCAAATCGCTTACTATCAGCCGGCACCGCAACCGGTTTATTACCAGTCAGCACCCGTGTATTACCAACCTGCACCGGTCTATGCCGCGCCCGCTTATGGTGGTAGCTACTATCGCCGCTGAGCACGCAGCGGCAGCGCCTGCGGGCACGGCGAACATCCAACTCAGCGATTCGTAGGTCGACAGGCAGATGCCTGTCGGCGCTCTTGATAGGGTGATTTTTCGCCAAGCCATAGCGGACCGGCATCAACGGCCCTTGAGCACCTCACTGAGCTGTTCGCATTCCATCGGTCGGTAATAGTAAAAGCCTTGAAAGAACTGACACCCGATCGCCTTCAGGAAGGTTTCCTGCGCCAGCGTTTCGACACCTTCGGCTACCGTTGTGCAAGATAAAATTTTGGCCAAGGACACGACGGCGCGGATGATCACTTCGCTCTTCTCGCTGATGCCGATCTGCGCAACGAATGAGCGATCTATCTTGATGCTTTTGGTCGGAAAACGGCTCAGCTTCTGCAGCGACGAATAGCCGGTGCCGAAATCGTCGATCGTAATGGCATAACCTTGCGCAGTGAGCGCTTCGAGATGCGTGATGGCGAGGTTTTCGTCACCCACCAGGCCGGTCTCTGTGATTTCAAATTCGAGTTGCTCGGGACTGACGCGATATTGTTGGCAAATACCATTGACCATATCGAGCAAATCCGCACGCACAATATCGTTGGCCGAAAGATTGATGGCGATGGGTAGGCAACTACCATCGAGATCAAGAGTTTTGCGCACATAGACACATACCTGCTCGAGCACGAAGGCGGTGATCAGATGCATGGCGCCGCAATTTTCAGCCACCGGAATAAATTCGCTCGGCGACAGTTCTCCCAGCGTCGGCGAGCGCCAGCGCACCAGCGCCTCAAGTCCAACAATGTGGCCTTCATGCGTGACCTTGGGTTGATAGACCACGCGCATCTCGTTTTCACGCAGGGCCGTCACCAGGGCTTGTTCTATGCTAAGCCGGCGACGGACCTGAGCGCCCGCCTGGTCATCAAATATCGCTACATTTCGGTTGCCGGAATGACGCGCGACATCCATGGCCAGCTTGCCGCGCTGTATCAGTTGATCACCATCGGTTTCGTCGGGAAGCGAGAATGCCACCGCCATCGACAATTGCAGCTGATGTACTTCATTGCCGATTTGCAGCTCGGTCGGCAGGCAGCTGCGGATGTATTCGACCTGCGGGATCACATCATTACTTCCGTAGTGACTTTCAATGGTGAAGCAGAACAACACACTACGCAATCGTGCATGGAGACTATCTGGCGGCAGCAGCTGGCGCAGTGCGTTGGCGAATGCAAGGATAAGCGCATCGCCAGCGACCGTGCCACGCGAATCGTTAATGTATTTGATACTGTCGAGCCGAATCAATACCAGCGCGATCCGGCGGCGTGGCCCCATGACCGCCATCGCTTGCTCCAGTTGCTGGCGCAGCAGATTTCTATTAGGTAGCCGCGTGAGCTGATCGTGATTGCTAAGGAAAGACTCACGCGCCTTACTGTGCTCAAGCGCTTCCTGGATCTGACGGATATGCGAAATATCACGCAGAGTGAGCATATAGTGCATTCCCGAAGTGGACGCAATGCTTTCAATGGCAAGCAAACGTTCGTCGCGGGTCTGAAACTCTTGTCCCGTCTGGAGTGCAGCGACGTCGGCCACAGCCTGTTCATGTGCATCGCGGCATTTGTGCACGATCAATGAAAACAGGTTGGCGAGCTGGCCCTTGTGGCAATCCGGGCGACCGATCAATGCATCGGCCATCGCATTGGACTTCAGAATCCGTCCCAGCTTATCGCACAAGAGGATCGCGCCACCTGCATTTTCAAAAATCTCTTGATATTGGGCATGGCTGCTTTCCAATTCGGCAGTTGCCGCGCGCTGGCGTTGGATGGCAGCGTCAAGTGCATGCAACAGGCGGAATACGGCCAGCGGTACGCAGATATTGAAGAATAAAAATAGCAGCGATTGAATATAAGCATGCCCATCAACGGTCAGCACCGACAAATGCGGATAGGCGGGCAACGGCCGATTCATCACCAACATCACAAACGGCAGGATATTGGCAACCATCAGCACCAGCGCCAGACGCGTACCGAAGAAAATTCCGGCGATCAGCGGCGTGGTGTAGATAAACAAGATCCCCAATTTACGGACTTCATGCTCGCGGGTGAAATAGACGATACAGAATGCTGCCGCATAGATGGTCGCAATCAGCATCGCACTGCCGACCGGCGGACGGCGTATCGAAGCGTAGGCGCCTAACAAAAGCGCCACGCAGAATCCAGCGACCACCGCCACGATGTAATACGCACCAACTCGCATTGCATCGATAGCACTGAGGGTGCCGATCACAAACTCCAGGAATAGGCCAGATACCAGGATGATGCGTAAGGCACTCTCTTTACAGATGGTGTTTTCCGCCGCGCTAAGCGCATTCTCTTTAATTAGTAGCCACTCGAACATGCTGTATTTTTAAATTCGGTTCAGGTATCGAAAGTGTCAAAGCCATGACGACAAAAGGTCTATAGTCTCATGGAAGATTTCCGCGCCACAATGCAAATTGTTTTTTTACTCGCTTATGAAGCAGCTACCGGTATTCAAATAAAAAGCCCGCAAACTGCGGGCTTGAAATAAATCTGCCGGGGCCTTCAGTGTCGCTCCAGCTTGAATACGCTGACCACCTCGGTCAAGTTGCGCGCCTGCTCCTGCAAGGATTGGGCGGCAGCAGCGGCCTCCTCGACCAGGGCTGCATTCTGCTGGGTCACCTCGTCCATTTGGCTGATGGCGCGATTGACTTCTTCGATGCCCGAACTCTGTTCCTGACTGGCGGCGCTGATTTCGGCAACAATATCGGTCACGCGGCGCACGCTGGCGACAACTTCTGCCATGGTAGTGCCGGCTTGCTCAAC
>Ga0302156_10002125_pt1 | contig 16566 bp, 15 predicted proteins | sample I_Bog_N3_2_FD_193503 | JGI IMG/M metagenome (GOLD analysis project Ga0302156, IMG submission 193503) | Peat permafrost microbial communities from Stordalen Mire near Abisko, Sweden - I_Bog_N3_2 | ecosystem: Environmental > Terrestrial > Soil > Wetlands > Peat | place: Sweden: Abisko, Stordalen... | reverse complement strand
GCCCGCGCAAACGCCTTAAAGATCGCCTCGATCTTATGGTGGTTGCTGCGACCGTACATGGTCTTTACATGGACGTTGCACTTCGCGCCGCGAGCAAAGCCGTCAAAGAAGTCCGCCACCAGTTCGCTCTGCAGGTCGCCGACGACGGGCACATCCACCAGCGTCTCCACGACGTATGCCGTGCGCCCGGAGAGATCGACCGCGCACACCGCGAGCGTCTCATCCATCGCCATCACGAAGTACCCCGCGCGCAGGATGCCCTTCTTGTCGCCCAGCGCCTCCGCAAACGCCTCGCCCAGCGCGATGCCGACGTCCTCCACCGTGTGGTGCTGGTCAACGTCAAGGTCGCCGACGCACTTGAGCGTCAGGTCGAACCCGCCGTGCCGAGTAAACAACTCCAGCATGTGGTCGAAGAACCGGATGCCCGTACTCACCGTGTACTGCCCGGTGCCATCGACGTTCAGCCGCAGCGAGATCTTCGTCTCCGTTGTATTGCGCTCGACCGTGCCGATGCGCTCCGGCCCCATCGGCTGCGGCGCCACGCCGAGCTCGCTTACCAGATCACTCATACTCGTTCGCCTCCGGCGAAGTTCTGCCATTCGCCAACACACTCTCACTCGGCGTCCACTGCAACTCTGCGAGTGAATCCCGCAGGGCCGCGATCCCGCGCGTCACATGCTCCTCCACGCCGAGGGTGATGCGCACATAGCCCTCGCAACCCGGATCGCTCGACCGGTCACGCAGCAGCACGCCACGCGCGCGCATCGCCGCGACCAGCTCCTTGTGCCGCGGGCCAATGTCCATCAGCACGAAGTTCGCCGCGCTCGGCCACGTTCGCACGCCCAGCTCCTTCAGCGCGGCAAACATCCGCTCGCGCCCTGCCGCAACCTGCGCGACATACCAGTTCAGATACGCGTCGTCGGCCAGAGCCTCCGGCAGCACCGCCAGAGCCACACCATTCACGTTGTACGGCGAGCTCACCTTGCGAACGTAGCCAATCAGCCGCGCATCGCCGGCCAGCATCCCGATGCGCAGGCTCGCCAGTCCATAGGCCTTCGAAAACGTCCTCGCGACGATGAGGTTCGGCACGCTGCTCACGTCGCCCAGTGTGGTCTCGCCGTGGAAGTGGAAGTATGCCTCATCCACCATCAGCACAGCCTGTGGCGCGGCGGCCGCTATCGCCAGCAACTGCTCGCGGCTCACCGTCGCCCCGGTCGGGTTGTTCGGCGAGGCCACCATAATGAGCTTCGTCTTCGGCGTAATCGCCGCCAGAAAACGCTCGAACGGAAACTCCAGCGAATCATCCGTCTGCACGCGCTTCAGCCTGCTGGTCATCACGCTCACGGAGACGTCATACATGAAGAACGTCGGCGTGCAGATAAGCGCCTCGTCCCCTTCATCCAGAAACGCGCAGCACAAGAGATGAATCGCCTCATCCACGCCATTCGTCAGCAGCACCTGATTGCTCTGCAAACCAAAGTGCGCGGCTACGATGCGCTCCACCGGCTCGCGCTCGGGATACACCGTAAGTCCTTCCGCCGTGAGCTTTTGTAACTTCGCCACCACGCGCGGACTGGGAGCGAAGGTGTTCTCGTTGAAGTCCAGCCGCAGCGCCTCACGCCCGGCCAGCGGAGGGTGATACTCCGGCATGGCCAGCACCGCCGCACGCGGCTGCACTTGCTTGATCTCTGTCGCAGCGCTCATCGCATTCTCACCCGCACGCTCTCGGCGTGCCCCGTCAATCCCTCAGCCTCGGCCAGTGCGATCGTGTGCGGGCCAACCTCGCGCAGCGCATCGAGAGTGTACTGCTGCACCGTAATCACCTTCACAAAATCCAGCACGCTCAGCCCGCCGCGCACGCGGCCGTTGCGCCCCGTCGGCAGCACATGGTTCGGCCCGCTGATGTAGTCGCCCATGGACTGCGGTGTGTGATGCCCGACAAAGACGCTGCCGGCATTCTTCACCCAGCGCAGGTCCGCGCCCGCATCCACCGTCAGATGCTCGGGCGCGAGCCGGTTGGTCAGCTCACGCGCCGCTTCCACTGACTCCGTCACAAACGCGAATCCCTGCGCAGCCAGCGCCTGCAAGGCAATCGCGTTGCCCTGCGCCTGCCGCTTGGTCTCCAGCACCACCTCTTCGGCCAGCTCCGGCTTGCTGGTGATGAACACCGCCAGCGCCTCGGGATCGTGCTCGGCCTGCGCGACCAGGTCTGCGGCAATGCCGCTCGAGTCACCGCTCTCGCTGGTCACCACAATCTCCGTCGGCCCTGCGGGCATGTCGATGCCAACTTCGCGCGCGACCGCCACCTTCGCTGCCGTCACATACAGATTTCCCGGCCCCACGATCTTATCCACCGCTGCAATCGTCTCTGTTCCAACCGCCATCGCGGCGATCGCCTGCGCTCCGCCCACGCGATAGAACTCCGTTACGCCGGCGAGAAATCCCGCCGCCAGCGTCTCCCGCGCCGGCTTCGGCGAGCACACCACAATGCGCTCCACTCCCGCCACCTGCGCTGGCGTCACAGTCATCAGCAGCGTGGAAGGCAGCGGATAACGCCCACCCGGCACATAGCAACCAACGGACCCGAGCGGTCGCACAATCTGCCCGACCTCCATACCCTCCGTCGGACGAAAGCTCCATGCGCGCGGCAACTGCTTCTCCGCAAATGCCCGGATGTTGGCCTGCGCCAGCCGCATCGCCGCCTTCAACTCCTCGCTGGTCGCGTCCCACGCGGCCTGCATCTCGGCTTTGCTCACTTGCAGTGGCTGCGCATCACTCAATCCATCGAACTTCGCCGAGTGCTCCCGTACCGCTGCATCACCACGCTCCCGCACCGCTGCAAGAATCTCCTGCACAACTCCATCGACCCTGGCGGTATTCACGAGACCGCGCTGCTCCAGCAGCTCTATCGCCGCCTTCGCCGCACCCGCATTCTCGCCAAATGTCTTCAGGATCTTCATGCTGTTTTCTAATCCCTAATCCCTGCCGTTACATCTTCTGCTTCTTCATGCGTCGACGCTGCTCGCGTGAACCCGTCAGTTGAATGCGTTTCATTGAGTCCGCGTTCGCCGGATAGACCTTCTTCGGATTGGAAAGATCGACGACCACCGGCAGCATCATCCCGGACTCAATCTTTTCGCCCTCGGGAATCCGGCTGGTCAGCGAGACCTCGCGGCGCGACCCGCCCGGCTCCTGCAGCCAAAGGTTGATCTTCATTACTGACGAAACCCTGCCGAAGACCTTCACCGGCTCAATAGAGACCATCGTGGCATACAGCGCAACGCCCTTCTTCTGCGCGCGTAATTCACGCAGCCGCTGCCAGAGAAAGCGCGTCACCGGCACAGCGATAAGCACCAACAGTGGTACCCAAATCCAAGTTCTCATCATTTCACCTTCCTGCAAACAAACCGTTACAAGACAACCTTGCTCAACGGATACTCAACAATTCCTGTTCCACCCGCTGCCTTCAGCCGGGGAATCACATCGCGCACCAGGTGGCTTTCGAGAATCGTATTCAGCGCCACCCACTCCGCGTCCTGCAGGTGCGAGATCGTCGGCGAATTCAGCGCCGGCAACACGCTCAGCACCTTGTCGAGGTCGGCCTTACGCACGTTCAGCATCAGGCCCACCTTCACATCGGCGTCCATCGCGCCGTTCAGCATCAGGCTCAGGGTCTGGATCTTGTTGCGCTTCCAGTCGTCGGCCCACGCCTTCTTGTTGGCGATAAGCTGCGTCTCGCTCTCCATCAGCGTCTCGATGATGCGCAGCCGGTTGGCGCGTAGCGAACTGCCGGTCTCCGTTACTTCGACGATTGCATCGGCCAGCGTCGGCGGTTTTACTTCGGTCGCTCCCCAGCTGAACTCCACCTTCACCGGAATCTTCTTCTCCGCGAAGTAGCGCTTCGTAAACTCGACCAGCTCCGTCGCGATGATCTTGCCCGCAAGGTCCTCAGGCTTCTGGAAGGGCGAATCCTCCGGCACAGCCAGCACCCACTTCACGCGCGTGCGGCTGGCCTTGGAGTAAGTCAGCGAGGTCACGCGCTCGACGTCACTGTTGTTCTCCAGCACCCAGTCGTTGCCCGTCAGCCCGGCGTCCAGCGCGCCGTGCTCCACGTAGCGCGCCATCTCCTGCGCGCGCACCAGCATGCACTCAATCTCGGGGTCGTCAATGGTCGGAAAGTAACTCCGCCCGCTCGCATAGATGCGCCACCCCGCACGCTCAAACAGCGCCAGCGTCGCGTCCTGCAGACTGCCCTTCGGAATTCCCAGCTTCAGCTTATTGCTCATCGTTCTCGTTTTCCTTTGCGAAACTTGTCTTCTAACTTTGCGAACTTTGCGTCAGGGCCTTTGCCTTATTTCCCCATCCCAAGTGGCTTGGTAAAGCAACTGACTGTACCCTCGTGGCACACCAGCCCATCTCCCTCAACGTGAACGCGAAACAGCAGCGCGTCATTGTCGCAGTCGGTTGCGGCCGAAACCACGCGCAACCGGTTGCCGCTGGTCTCGCCCTTCATCCACAGCTTGCTGCGGGTGCGGCTCCAGAAGGTTACAAAGCCGCTCTCGAGCGTCTTCTTGTAACTCTCTTCGTTCAGGAACCCCAGCATCAGCACAGCGCCGGTCTCTGCATCCTGCACAATGCCGGCCACCAGTCCGTTGTCCTTCGCAAAATCAATCTTCACTGCCTCACTCATCTTCATCCTCTCGTATCTCGCCGGCCACACCCAGCCGCCATTGGGCAGCAAAAAGCCCGCTCGCGGTGTGCGCGGTCAGCGGGCCTGTCGTGAATCCTAGATTCGGCGTTCTCTCTTGCTTTACTTCGCCGCACCGGACACTGCCGCCAACACGCTATGCGCATGGTGATGGTGGTGGCCGCGGTGCTCCAGACGAACGCTCATTGTTATTAAAGGTTAATCTCAGCCCGCGCCAATGTCAATCCGGTCGGGCCCAATCTCAAACCGGCCGCCATGCCTTCAAATGCGCCGGACCTTCTCCCCGGCACTACCGATCGGGGTAAAGAGCTGCTGTCCATCTCTGGCGATGCGAACCTCTCCGCTGCCGATCTCATACACCCAGCCGGACATCGTCAGGTGGCCTGCGCCCATCGCCTCCACTACGGAGGGGTGCGTCTTCAGATGGCGAAGCTGCAGCAGCACATTCTGCTCGGTCAGCTCCTCCAGCAGGCTGCGGTCCGAGCCCTCCCGCAGGTCGCTCTCATACAGCGCCTCGGCGACCGGAAGTGCGGCGTGCGCGTTCCTCAGCCAACTAGTTACAGTTGGCATCGCCGCCACGCTCTCAGGTTCCAGCAGCGCCTTCATCGCGCCGCAGTCCGAGTGCCCGCAGACCACAATATGCCGCACGCCAAGCGAACTGACAGCGAACTCAATCACCGCACTCACACCGCCCAGCATCTCGCCATAGGTCGGCACCATGTTGCCGATGTTGCGCGTCACAAACACCTCGCCCGTCCCCGAGTCCGTAATCTCCACCGGGTCGATCCGCGAGTCCGCGCAGGTCACAAACAGCGTATGCGGCCGCTGCGGCTCCCTCGCCGCCTGGGCGAATATCTCCGCGCGCAGGGGATACACCTCCGCCTGAAACCGGCGCACACCCGTCTTCAGTTGTTCCAGAACCTTGTCCACACCCAACCCTCTATCCTCTGTTATCTGTACTTAATGTTGCATCCAATACTGCTGCGCTGCTCCGGATCTGGCCGCTTTCCAGCGATCACAGCATCGATGGCGGCGCGCAGGTCACGGCCTGTGACCGGTTCATCGTTGCCGAAGTCCTTCCGCCGCGGCCGGCTTTCGTCCAGTTGCCCACGGTAGACCAGCCGCAGATCCGCGTCGAATAGAAAGAAGTCCGGGGTACAGGCGGCGTCATAGGCTCGCGCCACCTCCTGGCTCTCGTCCAGCAGGTAAGGGAACTGCCACCCCAGACGCGTGGCCTGCTCGCGCATCGCCGCAGGACTGTCCTCGGGATACTGCTCAATATCATTGGATTGGATCGCCGCAATGGCGATTGGCCCCGACCCATCCTCGCCAAAGTAGTCCCTGCCGATGCGTGCCAGTTCCTCCTCCACATGTTTCACATACGGACAATGGACGCATACAAACATCACCAGCAGGCCCTTCCTGCCGCCTAGCGCAAACACGTCATCGCGGCTCATGGCCCGGCCGCTCAGCACGTCTACCAGTTCGAAGGCCGGGGCTACCGTCCCCAGCTCCACCATCGTTGACTCTGTCCGCGACATCTCCTGCCTCCGCTCTCATCATAGCCAGTCCCGGGGTAGGCCGGGCGCCGGGATTCGCCCAGCTTAGGCGGCACGGCTACGATAGTTCACACGAAAAACATTACTTCTACTTTCTCTTGCGAATTTCATATTCCCGGTGTTAGGGTAGTGTCGCATCCAACAAGTCACAAAAATCTGTCAGACAAGGCCAAAAGGGTCATGAAAACTCTCTCTCGCATACTTTGGATCTCGCTCATTCTTCTCGTACCTGCTCTCGCCCACGCCCAGACAGGCTGTCTGGACTCTCCGGAATGCCCCACCGCTGTGCTGGCTCTGGTTGGCGCTGCGGGAGCCGCCTTGTACACTCGCCTCCGCTCACGCTGAACTCTGTCTGGGATATCACGCAAAGCAACGGCTGCCTTACCGCCCGCTGGCGACGATTGCTGACTCTTTCTTACGGTTGAGCCCTGACAGCTATGGATTCAAGTAGACTGTCTATAACCCTCAAAGCCCCGTCTCCGGGGGTGGTGACTCAACTGTTTCTAAGGAATGCGTCTGTCGTGAATTCTGTAAAATCGAAATTCCTCTCCGTGCATGTTAGGAACATCCGTCTAGCCCAGGCAACACTCCTGCTGCTATTGTTCGCGGCACTCCCTGGACTTGCCTGGTCCCAGGCGGCCGGCGGCGGTGGAGCAGGTGCAGGCGCTGGCGGCGGTGGTGCTGCTGCCGCAGGAAACGGCGGAACAGGTACTACCGGCAATGCCGCAGCCGAGGCGGTTGCAGCCGGTCGCTCAGCCACAGATACCAGCACGGACGCCAGCCGCGACGCTGCCCACCGTGATTCCGATCAGCGCAGCGAAGTTCCCGCCGGCTCCCAGGACCTCCGTACAGAGTTCCAACAGATGGTGGAAGCCACTACTGGCCGCCGCCTGCCCATATTTGGGGCCAATCTCTTCAGCGGCGTCCCCAGCACCTTCGCCCCGGTCACCGACGTTCCCGTCAGCCCGAACTATGTTCTTGGGCCAGGCGATGAGATCAACGTCCAGGTCACTGGCCAGCTCAATCAGCAGCTTCGCTTTGTCGTGGACCGCTCCGGAGCCATCGCCATTCCTGGCATTGGAACTGTGCATGTTGCTGGTCTGCCCTTCGGCCAACTCAATGATTTCCTGAATGGCGAGCTTGGCAAGATTTACCGCAACTTCACCATCAGCACGAACCTCGGCTCACTTCGCACCATTCAGGTCTTCGTGGTGGGTGAGGCGCATCGTCCCGGGGCCTACTCCATTAGCTCCCTCAGCACCCTGACCAACGCCGTATTTGCCTCCGGCGGTCCGCTGCCTCAGGGTTCGCTCCGCGACATCCAGGTCAAGCGCAATGGCGTCACCATCGACCACTTTGACCTCTATGACCTGCTTCTGCATGGTGACAAGAGCCACGATGTTCCGCTTGAGTCCGGCGACGTCATCTTCATTCCCTTCGTTGGACCTCAGGTCGCCATCGTCGGCAGCATTGATTTTCCAGCGATCTATGAGTTGAAGGGTGACACTACTGTCTGCCAGTCCGTGCAGTTCGCCGGTGGCGAAACCGCCGTGGCCGCGGGCTCCACGATCCGCCTGGAACGCGTCTATCAACACACCATGCGCAGCCTGGAGGACATCAACCTCGACCGCTGCAACTCCGAACTCCTGCAGGACGGCGACATCCTCTCCATCACCTCCGTCATCGACCGCTTCCGCGATGCCGTCACCTTGCGCGGCAACGTCGCCAATCCCGGACGCTACGTCTGGCACGCAGGTATGCATGTCAGTGACCTCATCCCCAATAAAGAGTCGCTGATTACACGCAACTACTGGCGCAAACGGAATGAACTCGGACAGCTCGTGCAGGACTACGGTCCAGAGGACACCGCTCCCGGCGAAGGCGCCCTCCAGGTCCACGGAAACACCACCGACCAGAAGTCGTTTGATACCACCCATAGCGGCAGTGCCACCGGAGATGCCGGCAGTAACTCGGTCGGCGCGGCCCTTACCGGTAATACGGGCGTATTTAATGCCAAGACGGATGTCCTGCTCAGCGCTCCGGACATCTATTGGAACTATGCCGTGATTGAGCGCCAGAGTTCAACCGACCTCACCACTTCCCTTGTGCCTTTCAATCTAGGCGCTCTCATCCTCCAGGGGGACACTACCCAGAACCTTGAGTTGCTCCCCGGCGACGTCATTACTATCTTCTCCAAAGCCGATTTGCGCGTGCCCAGCAACCAGCAGACCCGCTATGTGCGCCTGGAGGGCGAGTTCAACGCCGCCGGCGTCTACAGCGTCCTGCCCGGCGAGACCCTGCGTGGCCTGCTCGCTCGCGCCGGTGGCTTTACGCCGGATGCCTACCTCTACGCTTCCGAGTTCACTCGCGAATCCACCCGCCGAGTGGAAGAGCAGCGCCTGCACGAGTATGCGGACGAGTTGGAAGCACAGGTATCCGCGGTAACTGCCTCCAACGAGTCTCAGGCGGTCACACAATCCGATCAGGTCGCCGCCGTGGCCTCTGAGTCCGATGCTCGAACCGCCGTCGCTCGTCTGCGCGCTGTTACGCCCATTGGCCGCATCGTGCTCGACCTCCAGCCTGACAGCCGCGGCATCAATTCTGTTCCCGATCTTCCCCTGGAGGATGGGGACCGCTTCCTGGTTCCCCGTATTCCTTCCAACGTTACCGTGGAGGGCCAGGTCTACAACGCCAATGCCTTCGTCTTTGGAACGAATCAGCGGGTCATTGACTATCTGCGGCGCGCCGGCGGTCCTGACCGTGAGGCCGACCGGAAACGCATCTTCCTGCTGCGCGCTGATGGTTCCGTCATCAGCAGTCAGTACAATAAGGTGGAACAGGCCCGCATCTATCCCGGCGATACCATTGTTGTGCCCCCGGTCATTGATAAACGGGCTGTGTTGCAGAAGATTGTCGCGCTCGCGAGTGTTATCGGCAACTTCGCTCTCGGCTTTGCGGCCATTGATATCCTCGCGAAACAATAGCGATTTTCGCTTCTCCCATAGCCGTACCGAGGTTTCCTGATCGATGCTGAGTGACTCACCAGAACACAACCTGATTCCCCATAGTGGGGAGGGTGCTAGCGATCAGGGCATAGACCTGCTCGCTTTGATTGCCGCCTTTTGTGCAGAGTGGCGCTTGTTCCTCATTACGTCCTTCGTCTTCGTGGTAATTTGCATTGGGTTCATCTTCTCGCTCAGCAAGCAGTATGTCGCCATATGCTCAATCCTCCCCCAGGCTGGACAGAACAACAACGACTTTTCTGCGTTATTCTCCAACCGCAGTCCCGCGGGCCTTTACGTTGGCTTACTCCAGAGCCGCACAGTGGCTGATTACGTCATTGACCAGGCGCATCTGCTCGATTACTTCCACACCAAAAGCCATGAGGGCGCCCGCGGCGCATTGGCAGGCAAGACCACGATCACCGCAGGCACCGACTCCATCGTGACCATCAGCGTTAAGGACCCTAGCGCCAGCGAAGCTGCTCTTATTTCGAATGCTTATCTGGTCGGCCTCGAACAACTGAATGATGTTATGTCCCAGGAGGCCAGCCGCCAGACCAAGGACTTTTTTCAGACCCAGCTGCAACAGGAAAGGGATGATCTCAGCAAGGCCGAAGCCCAGTTGGAGCAGACACAGAAGCAGACCGGAATCATCCAGCCTGAGACCCAGACTCAGATCGGTTTGAGTGCCATTGCTTCCACTCGCGCGCAGATTACCAACATGGAAGTGCAACTTGCTGCCTTGCTGCAGAGTGAAACAGACGACAATCCGCAAGTCAGGCTGCTGCGCTCCCAGATTGCACAGTTGCGTGCAAGTGAGGGGGTCCTGGAGAACGGCGGATCGAGCTCTCCGGTCGGGGCAGCCCCTCCGGCCAACCAGATGCCGAAAAACGATCTTGACTTCGCCCGTGCTCAGCGCGACGTCAGTTACCATGATGCCATTGTCAACGCTCTGTCCAATCAATATGAGGTCGCGCGCCTCAGTGAAGATGTCAGCCGCCCGAACTTCCAGGTCGTCGACCGCGCCGTAGTTCCCGAGAACAAGTCATGGCCGCCCCGCAAGCAGTTGGCCATCGCGAGCTTTTTCGTCGGCATCATTGTGGGATTCGTTGTGATTGGCCTCAAGCTGATCTATCTCCGCCTGGTCGGTAATCCAGACAACCAGCCCGGTTTACTGGCGATTCGGCGCGCCTTTGGCCGGGAGTAATTCCATGGAGACGCGCCCTGGAAAGCATCGCTTTGCAATGGGTGTTTGCTGGATTCTTGTGGTCTTTCTTGTCCTCTTTCCCAAGGGAGGATTCAAGATCGGGAACCTTCCGCTGACATGGGGCTATCTGCTCATGGGCCTTAGTGTCCCCATCGTCCTTCCTCTCCGCATGCTCTTCAGGCCGCTGCAGTTCCCAAATCAGTTGATTGGCGCGCTGGTGTTGCTGTTCCCCATGCAGATGGTCTTTGCCTACGGCGCGCTGGTCAATGGAATATCAGACCCCAGTCCCGCCTTTGCCTCTTTCGTGAACTTGTTTGTGTTGCCCTGGATATTTCTGCTTATCTATGCGCCCTTTCTCCCGATCCTGGACGGGCGGCGCCTCTCCGGCTACATTCGCTTCTGCATTCTTATAGCGGCGCTCTGGGGAATCTTTCTCTTCTTTCTGCATCCCATCACCAACTTCTATCTCGAGATACCCTACCTCACGGTTAACGCGCAGGACTACGGCAAGCTGGAAGTTACCAAGGACATCAGCCGCGGGCTATTTTTCAAGCTCATCTCGACCTATAACAGCGGCAACCTCTACGGCGCGGCGACGTTGATTCTCCTTCCGCTCTATCGGCTCTTTGAGCCGGCGCGCTGGCGGCGGGCGGCTGTCCTTGTGGCTCTCTTTCTTACCCTCTCGCGTTCGGTCTGGGTCGGCATCATCTTCTACGAGTTCCTTCCTCTGCTCGGCACCCTGGCCAGTCAGATCAAGACCTTCCCCATGGTGAACCTCAAAAAATTCCGCGCCCAGTTCATTGTTCTTGCATTCTTCGTCGTTGTGATCGTCGCGGTATCCGTTTTATTTGTTTCGTCCTACGGCGGCATCGCCAGCTTCCTTTTGGACCCGACCGGGAACGGACGCCTGAGCGCGCAAAATCTCTCCTCGCAGATCACCTTCTTGCCGTCCACCGGGGTCGGTGCCTTTGCAGAGATCCTTTACCTCTCCGCTCTGCAGGTATTCGGTATTGTGGGCCTGCTCGCATTTACGCTCCTTATGGTCAGTCCTGTCCTTCTGCTGCTGCTGGATAAGAGCGCCCTCGAATCGCCCTCGCGACGCGCCGCACTGAAGGGCCTCATGATCTACAGCGTCGTCGCCATGATGGATGGGGCGTTCGATTTCATCCCTGTCATGGCGTTTTATTGGTTCACCTACATGATCTATCTCTTCGGCTGGCCCGCCTTCAAGCCGCGCCGCCACCGCCGGCGCGGCATACTCGCTCCGCTGGCGGAGCAGAGCTCCGTCGGACTATCTCCGGAGCCGACTGGCAGCTAACAGCGGAATTTGTCGACGTCTCCATGCTCAAGCGCGACGGTCGTCGCCGCCATAGCTTTGGCATGCTCAGATCCAGAGCGTCATCCCAAGACCTCTTTTGGCAGACTGATATGATTGCAGCCATGGGGCCAAAAGCGGGGTTTGCAGGAGAGTATTACGGTATCCAGGCACTCCGAGCCTTCGCTGCCTTAGCTGTCGTAGCCGTTCACTCCCCACGTCCCTCGCCGTGGTTTCATGGTCAGGCTGGAGTGGACATCTTCTTTGTCATCAGCGGATTCGTGATGATGATCTCCTCAACCCGTCTACTGTTGAAGGAGAACCCTGCGCGCCTGTTTCTCTGGCGCCGCATTCTTCGCATCGTGCCGCTCTACTGGCTGTTGACTGGCTTGAGGCTGGCGATGATTACCATAAAGCCGAGCATCAGTGTCCATGCCAAGCCATCCACGTGGAATATCATCTCCTCGTTCTTATTCATTCCGTCTATGACACCGGACGGACCTGACCACCCGCTGATCATCGTCGGCTGGACATTGAACTTCGAGATGCTGTTTTACCTGTTGTTTGCTATAGCTCTTACTCTGGTCCATTCGCGCAAAGCGATAGAAAAAAGAGGCGGGACGCTGTTGTTCCTGGTTCCAGCGATTGGCCTGATCGCTCTGCTTGGGCTCCTTCGAACCGACGCATGGCCGGCATGGACTGCGCTGGCTAATCCGATAGTCCTGGAGTTCCTGGCGGGAGTGATGCTGGCTCGACTCACCATGATGGGCAGCTTACCGAAGCCCTGGTTAGCGACAATCATGGTTGGCCTGGGATTATTAGGATTCCTTCTACTTGTGCCCGATACGCCGGAGGCAAGCAGTCGCGTGCTGTTTTGGGGTATACCCGCGATCCTCGTCGTGTATGGCGCAATATCGCTTGAAGGTATTCTTCGGCCACATATCCCGCAGTGGTTGTTGTTGCTGGGCAGCGCATCGTATGCGATATACCTCATACAAGGGTTTATCTTCCCGGTTATCCACACGATGAGTGGTCTATTTTTTGGGAGAATGGTGCAAGAATCTCCCTCGCAGGCTGGTTGGATCATGCTCGCAATCAGTCTTGTTCTTGTAGCGGCCGCAGGAGTCGCAGTGCATCTCCTGATTGAGCGGCGGATGACGGACTACCTGAAGCAGCTGTTTGGAAGGGAGCGGATATCTCCGGTGGCCCTGTGAATGCAAGATTGCCTGCCGCTTCCAACTTATCGTCCGCGCCGCCCTCGCTCCGTCTCCTCCTGATTAAATTCGGCGCTATCGGGGATGTCGTCATGACCCTCCCCGCGGCCCGTGCCATGCATCGCGCCGGCTACCAGGTGGACTGGGTCTGCGGCACCGCAGTCGCACCGCTGCTACGTCTCTATCCCTGGATCAACGTTCTACCCGTAGACGACGCCCGCCTGCTGCGCGGCAGCAGCATGCAGCGCATCGCCGCGGTGTTCGCCTTCTGGCGCCGTTTTACCGGCACGCGCTATGACCTCTGCGCCACTCTCTACTACGACTCCCGCTATCGCCTGCTCACTCTGCCTCTGCGTGCCGCGCGCAAGCTCCGTCTCTCGCACACCGACCGCGCCACGCGCCTGCTCCCGGGCCGCAGCCACGCGAGCGAGTATCTCCGCGTCCTCACCTCCGCCATCGACGGACGCCCCGACGGCGAACTCCCCACTCAGGCTTCGCCCGTGCCGTTCCCGTCCGAGGCCGTTCAACTGCCCGGCTTCGCTCTGCCCACCGGCCCCGCGCGCCCGCGAATCGTCCTCGCTCCGGCCGGTGCCCGCAACATGATGCGTGACGACATCCTCCGCCGCTGGCCCATGGAGAACTACGTCGAGCTCGCCACCGCTCTCCTCCAGCGCGGCTGCGAGGTCGTCCTCGCCGGCGGCCCCGACGACCAATGGGCCGCCGCTCACTTCGCCGCGCTCCCCGTCACCGACCTCATCGGCCGGTTCTCCATCATCCAGTCCATCGCACTCTTTGATACCGCCGCAGTCTTCGTCTCGCATGACACCGGACCGCTGCACATGGCCGGCGCCACCCGCGCGGCTGTCGTCGCTGTCTTCGGACCCACCAACCCGCACGTCTTTCTTCCTCAGCGTGCCAACGTCATCGGTATCTGGGGCGGGGAAGGCTTCGCCTGCCGCCCCTGCTACGACGGCCGCAGCTTCGCTCCCTGCACCCACAACGGCTGCATGAGCCAGGTCTCGCCGGCAATGGTGCTCGCTCAGGTTGAGACCCTGCTCGCCGCGCAACGTGAAGGCCGCGCACTTCCCCCCCGCATCCTGCTCCCCGAGCCCTCAACTCCGCCTCTTGTCACCCTTCCCGCGGCACAGCGCCCATGAACGAGCTCCCACCCAAACTCGCTCCCGCCCTCTTCCTCGACCGCGACGGCGTCATCAACCACGAGACGGACTATCTCTACCGCATCGCGGATGTGCGCTGGGTCGATGGCATCTTCCCGCTCTGCTCCACGGCGCAGCGGCTCGGCTACAAGCTGGTCGTCATCACCAACCAGTCCGGCATCGCGCGCGGCCTCTATACGGAGGCTGACTTCCACACCCTCATGGACTGGATGCGCCTGCAGTTCCTCGCGCAGAACATCTCGCTGGACGCCGTCTACTTCTGCCCCCACCACCCCGACGGCTTCGGCGCCTACAAGCGCGAGCACCCCGACCGCAAGCCCGGCCCCGGCATGCTGCTGCGCGCCGCGCGCGATCTCTCGCTCGACCTCAGCCGGTCCATTCTCGTCGGCGACCGTTGCTCGGACATCGCCGCCGCCCACGCCGCTGGCCTCGCCCACGCCTTCCTTCTGAGTGGCACAGAGAGCCATCCCTGCCCCGGACCCCACACACCCATCGACACCCTCACCGCCGTCGAAGCGTGGCTTACCAGCCAATCCCCAATCCCTAATCCCTGCTCTTAAGGCAGCTCCGCGTCGGCAAACCGCGCACCCTTCGCGTCCTTCTCATTCACGAGCGGCTGCGTCCCCAGCTCCTCCAGCGGCCATGCGATCTTCAGCGTCGCATCGTTCCACACAATGCACCGCTCCCCGGCCGGGTAGTATCCGCGCGTCGTCTTGTACAGCACCTCGGCAGTCTCGGAGAGCACCACGAACCCATGCGCGAACCCCTCCGGAATCCACAACAGCTCCATCTCCCCCGCCGCATTGCGCGGCCGCAGGTGGAACCCCGCCCACCTGCCGAAGTCCGGCGAGCTGCGGCGCAGATCCACGGCCACATCCCATATGTGTCCGCTCAGCACCCGCACCAGCTTGCCCTGCGGCTGGCCCAGTTGATAGTGCAGACCACGCAGCACGCCGCGTACCGAGTGCGATTGGTTGTCCTGCGCAAACTCCGCCGGCAGTCCCAGCCCGCGATAGGTCTCCGCGTTGAAGACCTCTGCGAACCAGCCCCGTTCATCGCCATGCCGCCTGGGCTCCAGAATCTTTACATCGCGCAGCCCGGTATCTAGAATCCGCATCCCACCAGAATAGGACATCTATGAACCTTGGTAACCAAATAGCAATTACCTCATGCATTAACCTTGTCGAAATTGCATGAAACGCAGGGAACGCCTCAGAAAATAAATAACTTGTCACAATCCCGCAGATTTTTTCTACCGTGATTCGGCTCCCGGAGGGTAAACTATGGCTAATGACCCCTGTGATTCGGCAGACCTCAGGCCTATGCAGCCGGAAGTTCTGCCTCGGCCCTGGACTTACAAAAGATATCTACATCGGCGCATCCTAACCTGAGCGATCTTCAGCACTCGCAACGAGTTTTATCGCAGCCATCCGAACTTGCCAACGGAGCGTCTGTCCAGTTTAGAAAGCCAGCGTTGAGGGAGAGTCTGAACAATATGTCGGCAGATTTTCATTCGAACGATTCGGATGGAGCAACCGTCGGCGGCCGGGTCTTCACTGTTCCCGACTCCACGACGGCACCCGCTGCGACTCTGCCTGCGCATCCTGCCGTGCTTGGCCCGGAGCGCCTCTTTCGCTATCACGTCATCAAGCGCCTGCTGGATATCTTCCTCGTCCTGCTCGCCTCTCCGCTGATTCTGCTTCTCGCGCTGGTCATCGCCGCGGCCATTCGCATCGGCTCACCGGGACCCATCTTCTTCTCGCACCGCCGCATTCGCCGCCACGGCGCCTTCTTCACCATGTGGAAGTTCCGCACCATGTGCGTGAACGCCGCCGAGGTTCTGGAAGAGCACCTCGCCGCCAACCCGGAGGCCCGCTCCGAGTGGCTCAAGTTCCACAAGCTCCGCGACGATCCCCGCGTCACCCCCATCGGCCGCCTCCTGCGCCGCACCAGCCTGGATGAACTACCTCAGCTCTGGAACGTCTTCACCGGCTCTATGAGTCTGGTCGGCCCCCGCCCCATCGTCGCCGCAGAGGTCGAAAAGTACGGCCAGTTCTTTGCCGACTACTGCATGGTCAAACCCGGCGTCACAGGCCTCTGGCAGATCTCCGGCCGCAGCGGCGTGGGCTATGAGGAGCGCGTCCAGTTCGACCGCAAGTACGCCCGCACCTGGACCCTGCGCGGTGACCTGCTCATCCTGATCAAGACGCTCCGCTGCGTCATCCACCAGGACGGCGCCTACTAACTCCCTGAGCCTTTGCCGTTGCCTTTCCTCTAATCTCAACCTCTCTACGCTCTAAGCTCATCAAGACCCCTTGCCGCCACCCACTCTAGTCGCCTCACGACTAAATTCTTGTCAAGCCCCCTGAGACCCGTTAAAACG
>Ga0302156_10002115_pt1 | contig 16626 bp, 23 predicted proteins | sample I_Bog_N3_2_FD_193503 | JGI IMG/M metagenome (GOLD analysis project Ga0302156, IMG submission 193503) | Peat permafrost microbial communities from Stordalen Mire near Abisko, Sweden - I_Bog_N3_2 | ecosystem: Environmental > Terrestrial > Soil > Wetlands > Peat | place: Sweden: Abisko, Stordalen... | reverse complement strand
GCTTCGACCCGCACGGTTACCCGGTCAAGTCGCTCGTCAGCTACCAGGCCCTACCGACAACTGCCTGGGTGGATCCCTCCTCCACTGGTGAACCGCGCCGTTGGGGCGCACTGAATAAGACGGGCTAAGCTCGGCTTTCCGCAATTCAGGCTGCGAGGCACAGAGTCTCCACGAATCGATTTAGCAAATGGGTGGGAATTTCCACGGTTTCGGCGCGATGCCGGGACATGGAAAAATCCTTTGGCGACCAAAGCACGCGCCGAACGGCCGCGATGGCATCGCTGAACGTGGCTTGAGACTTTCGATACCAAGCGGCCGGATGTGGGCGGACAGCAGTAGCGGGTGTCGCCATCAATCCGTGCGCCCAGAGGGTGACCAGAGAGTATAGTCCGAGCAGCGCCGGGGTGGTGCGCAGGATGGCGAGATCCGACCACTGCCGCTGCGTCTCGACGCCGAGGTGCTCGCGCACTTCCTGGAAGGTGGTTTCGATCCGCCAGCGGAACACGAAGCGACTGAGGATCGCCGTGGGTTCGAGATCGAGATCGGTGCAGAGAAACGCCTGCGTGTCGCGCACGCCGGACGGATCGCGGACCACGACCCAGCGGATCTGCGCCGGTGGCAGACCATTGGCGTACCAGACGGCGGTGCCGGAGACATAGTCCAGAGCACGGGTTTCACCGCCATACCAGTCGACCATCGTGATCCGGGTCCAGACGGTGGCGGGATCGGCCAGCACGGCGCTGAGTTTTGGTAGCCGTCTGCCTTTCAATCGCGGCCGGCCCTTCTGGCCGGGACAGCGTTCGGGGGCTTGCTCGAACAGGCTGGCATCCAGACGCAGCCGTGTGATCAGGCAGACATGACGACGGACCGCGGCGATCAGTTCCAGCGCCGCAAAGCTGCTGTCGGCAACCACCACGACACGGCGATCCGCCAGCCAGCGCTTGGTTTGCAAGATCGCCTGACGAGCTCGGTCGGTCAGGGTCTTGTGCCGCCGGCCTTGTGCCTCGCTCCATCGAGCCGATGGCGCAAGCACGGTGAGGAATGGTAGCGCCCAGCGCCGGCCCGCGAACGGCACCGGCAGTATCACCGCCAGAGACAGCCAGCGCAGGCCACTGGTTTTGACAAACTGTCCGTGTGAGGAACGCACCGGATCTCGATAGATGCCGCGCGCCTTGATCTTCGCGCCCCAACGCCGCTCGATCGTATCATCGATCGCGATGACCACCTCGCCACTCGGCCACAGCTCGGCAAGGAGATGAAGCAACAATCTGCGCGCCACGTCGCGTGCATCCCAGCGCGCTCGATTGAGCGCCTCATGGTAGCGACCGAAGCCGGGTTGGTCGGCCAGTCCCATGACCCGCAACGCCTGGGTGACGGTGCGCTTGCCTGGGGCCAGCACGGCGCCGGCGATCAGCACCAGGATGTGGTTCCAGACCGGTGCCGTGAAGCACGGGCGGAAGACTGTCAGCCAGGTTACGAGGATCGCCGGCACGTGGCACGTGGCGGGAATGGATTCGGGGCGCTCGGATGTCATCGTAGTCTTCGAATCGCAACGGACCGGTCGCGCAAGAGTCCCGGGGGTCGTGTACGCAGCCGCAGCCGCCCGCGACATAGCCGGTGGAATCACGTATCGTAAGCCACGATGACCGACGCCGTCATTCAGCGCATTGAAGACTTCCGCTGTGTAGATCGGCATGGAAAATTGACCCCCCTGAGGGGGTAATCGGCATCCAAAATTGACCCCCCTCTGACGTGTGCGATCAGACCACCCAGCAAGCTTGGGTGGTGGGGGAATGTTGGTGGTTGAGACGATTGCGCGGATCCGACGAGCACATCTTGTCGATGGCAAATCGATCAAGGCGATTGCTCGGGAGCTGGGCCTGGCCCGAAACACGGTTCGCCGGGTTCTGCGGTCCGATGCAACCTCGGTTGTATATCAGCGCGAGACGCAACCGCGACCGCAGATGGAGGCCTGGGCAGAGAAGCTTGAGCAGCGTCTCGCGGCCAACGAGAAGCTGCCACGTCGCGAACGGCTGAACCTGATCCGCATTTTCGACGGGTTGCAGAACGAGGGGTTCAGGGGCGGCTACGATGCGGTTCGGCGCTACGCTCGCGCACGCGAGCGCAAGCGTGGCACTGGATCCAGCGACGCCTACGTGCCGTTGAGCTTCGCGCCCGGCGAAGCCTACCAGTTCGACTGGAGCCACGAGGTGGTGGTGCTCGCCGGCGCCACCACGACCGTGAAGGTGGCACAGGTGCGACTGTGCCACAGCCGGATGCTGTTTGTTCGGGCATACCCGCGCGAGACCCAGGAAATGGTCTTCGACGCGCACGAGAAAGCGTTCGCGTTTTTCCGTGGCACCTGCCAGCGCGGCATCTACGACAACATGCGCACGGCGGTGGACGCGGTGTTTGTCGGCCCCGAGCGGGCCTTCAATCGGCGTTTCCTGCAGATGTGCAGCCACTATCTGGTCGAGCCGACTGCCTGTACCCCTGCCTCGGGCTGGGAAAAGGGTCAGGTCGAGAACCAGGTGAAAGTGGTGCGTGAGCGATTCTTCAAGCCACGCCTACGCTTTTCCAATATCGCCGAGATGAATGCGTGGCTGTTGGAGCAGTGCGTTGCCTACGCACGCAGCCATCCGCATCCGGAATGCTCGGACAGCATGGTGTGGGATATGTTCGAGGCCGAGCGGCCGCACCTGGTGCGCTATGTAGCGCCGTTCGACGGGTTCCATTCCAAGACGGCATCGGTCAGCAAGACCTGCCTGGTACAATTCGACCGCAACAAATACTCGGTGATGTAACAGGCCGTTGGCCGCCCGGTCGAGGTTCACGCGTACGCCGAGCGCATTGTGTTTCGGCAGGACGGGCTGGTCGTCGCTGAGCACAAGCGCAGCTTTGGGCGTGAGCAGATCCTGTATGACCCCTGGCATTATGTTCCGGTGCTGACACGCAAGCCGGGCGCCATGCGCAACGGCGCGCCGTTCAAGGGCTGGATCTTGCCGGGCGCCCTTGGCCGGGTGCGTCAGAAGCTGCGCAGCGCCGCCGATGGCGATCGGCAGATGGTGAAGATCCTTGCCGCCGTGCTGACGGACGGCCTGGAGGCGGTGGAAGTGGCCTGCGCCGAGGCACTCAGCGCCGGGCTCTGCAGCAGTGATGTCGTGCTGAACGCCCTGTCGCGCCAGCGGCCGCCCAAGCAACCCCCGACCATTGCTGTCCCGGCTGCGCTGGTCTTGCAGCATGTGCCGGTCGCCGACTGTGCCCGTTACGACAATCTCCGGAGTTTGACAAATGGAACGCCATGAAATACTGAAGATGATTGAAGAGCTGAAGCTCATCGGCATGCGCGCCGCCTTTGACGAAGTGCTAAGCAACGGCATCAAGCGCCAACACTCGGCCCAGCAGGTCATCGGCGACTTGTTGGCCGCGGAAATTGCGGAAAAGCAGGCGCGATCAATTCGCTATCAGGTGACGGCCGCTAGACTTCCACTGGCCAAGGAGTTAGCCGACTTTGATTTCTCCAGCAGTCCGGTCAATCAGGGGCTGGTGCGCGAGCTGGAGGGCGGCGGCTTTTTGCGCCAGCAGCGCAACGCCGTCCTGGTGGGCGGAACTGGTACCGGCAAGACTCATCTCGCCGTAGCCATCGCGCGCAGTTGCATCCGGACCGGTGTGCGGTGCCGGTTTTATACCGTGGTCGACCTGGTCAACCGGCTGGAAGCCGAGGCCAAGGCTGGACGAGCGGGGAAAATCGCCGATCTCTTGACCAGGCTCGATCTCGTTGTCCTGGACGAACTCGGCTATCTGCCGTTCGCCCTATCCGGCGGCCAATTGCTGTTCCATCTGATCAGCCGCCTCTACGAGCGCACGTCGGTCGTGATCACCACCAATCTCGCCTTTGCAGAATGGCCGACGGTTTTCGGCGACGCCAAGATGGCCACCGCGTTGCTGGACCGACTGACCCACCACTGCGAAATCCTCGAGACCGGAAACGATAGCTGGCGGCTCAAACACCGCTCCTGATTGTCCGACCGATCGCAGCCTCTCGCACCGGTGGGTCCACAGGCCCAGCACGCGCGCCGCTGCGTCAGTCTCCTTGAGGGACACTTCGCGGCGCGCGCGCTGGACCTATGGACTACCGGCACGAGCGAAAGAACGGAGCAAGATCGGGGGGTCAATTTTGGATGCCGATGGGGGGTCAAAATTCGACGCCGATTGACACTTCCGCTGCGACCGCGGGGCACTGTTTGCGGAACGTCGCAACCGCGGCTACACGCTCTATGATGCCCAGTCCGGTGCGCCAGTCGCGCGCCTGCGTCCAACTGGGCCCGACGACAGATTTGAAGTCCTCTACTGGTCGCTCTGGAAAGAGCGATGGGCCTCAACTGGTCCTTTCGGCCGCACCATCTTGCCGATCAATGATGCGCTGCAGTTTATCGCTCACGAGGATATTTTCTGGGTCATGACTTGACCGTCCGGACCCCGAAAATGCGGAAAGTCGAGCTAAGTTGCTCCGTTGTATCCCCCTTGACGTATTCGAATACAACACCCTTGACCGAAGCCGCCCTCGGCGGCCGTAACGCGTTCGGCGTGGTTACGGAGGTTGGTGAGCTCATAAGTTCCAAAAGCCGTTGTAAATGAGTCGCAACATAAGCTTGCTGGTTGATGCCGCCATCACCCCTCTCAATTAGCGCCTGCCATATTGAAACGCCGGATATTATTGCCTCGAGGTCTTTTGCCCCGCTGCACGTTGTAATAGAGACAGAAAGGAGCGTTCTTGTTTTCAGAGAGTCAAAAGTCTCCCGGGAATTTTATTACCCGCCCAAAAGAATGTTGCGCCTTGAGGAGCCAAGGTCTCCAAAACTAGGTTTTGTCCGTTGTTAAGTCCGATCACGGCATCGAGTAATGGCCTTCCAATAAGATTCCGGAAAATCGGTATATTCTCTTCAAGGTAGATGGTATTGACTTCGGCCGCGTGCGTACTGCCTATGGCACTATACGCTATGGCCGTCGCGACGATCAGTAAACCACCCTTGTACATCGCATGTGCCTCCGACCTAGAGATTTCCGTTACTGAGGGGGTGCATCATGGCTGCATGGCTGAATACCCTACGTCTCTCCCCGGCACGCCCGTCCGGCTCTCTTCTGCTCGTCGCCAGCGTAGTCCACGAACAGCTTCTCGCCGGCGACGTGGGGTCTGGCGCATCGTCGCACTGGCGCCGCGACATGCAGGTCTGCTCCCAGAGCAGACGCAGCGTCACGCCGCGGCGGCGCAGCTCGGCGTCGACACGGTTCCAGTCCGGCAGCCTGCGTGAACAGCCGGCGCCCCAGGGATCGGCACGCCCTGGGCGCCGCGGCGGCTGGCCGTGCGGGATGCCCCTGAGAACTCCGCCGGGCTTGCCCCGCGCTGAAGCGCCGGATGGCCGGGGCCGCGCAGCTTTCGCATTACCGTTTTTGATAGACGGCCGCCCCGATCAACATCGCACCGACAAGCAAGGCGCCTCCGCTAAGGATTGGCGGGATGACATACGAAGTGTCCTCCCTGGACTGAAGCGTTAAGTCTCCGACCTTGGCCACGTCTCTGGTGTGTTGGGTCGTAAATATCGGCACCGCAAACCCGAGCAACCCGAGAAGAACCAAAACAGCCCCGCCAATCATCAGCCCATTTATTCCGGAACCAACCACGAAAACCTCCACTACACGATGGGATAGCTCAGACGGCCCGTCAGCCACTACAAGTATAGGCGAAAGCGCGCCGTTTAACCGTCCCCTTTGCCACTTTCAGGCACGGCGTACAACCTAAACAGGGATCAAAGCGACCTGCATGGCAGCATCGCTGCCGGCCGCTCTGCCCTTCAAAGCGTCACACCGGGTCGTCGGCCACAGGCACTTCCTCGGAGACCACGGCGGTAATCGTGTCGCCGACCTTTGAGGCGGCCCAGCGCTCAAACCTTCCTGAGAGATCGGCCGGCGTTGCCATGTTCTATAATCAACGTTACCGATCCGGACGCGAGCGTGGTAGGTTCGGAAACTACCTACAGGTTATTCGCTGGGCGGCGGTGGCTGGAGACCGGCCGGACGAGGGCTTGTCGTCGGCAGGCCAGGTAGCGGACAGCGTCAATCTCGCCAGCGCCGGAATGGACTTCGACCCTGTCCTCTTCATGATCGAGGCACGGTGGTTTTCGAAGGTGCGCTGGCTGATTCCAAGATCCGGCGATATTCTTGCTCGGCGCGCCGCCGAGAACCAGCTCCATGATCTGCCGCTCGCGCGGAGTCAAACCCGCAACATGGGTGGCAGCTTCTTCCTACCGCGCCACAGCCAGCGGTGTCACCGTCCCGGCACTCCTGGCCGATTGCGCGCATGACGGTCATCCCCGGGCTCCTTGGAAGCTTCGGCGGCCAGTTCGAAACCGTCTTCATGGCCCCATGCGACCTTACCTCGTGAATGGCGAGTCTCATGCAGGCTGCTCAAGTCGGTCATTTGGGAGATAGCCGCCTCAGATTTGTCTTCGGCGACACAGTACTGTCGTTCAGCCTGGCCTCCGATGCGACCTATGAAGACGTCGCGCGGTCACTGGGGGCTTTCAAATCAGTATTGTGGCAGTCCAGTCCGATCGACGTCACCCCCGGGTCTCGCGACGGTGATTCGATTTGTCGGTCCGATTTTGCTAAACGAGCTATCGCCATTCGAAGGTTGTTCCGGCGCTGCCGCAAGATTGGACATCAACAGCCGAATGCCGATCAGCGCCGATGACATGAGGCTGCAAAGCGGGTGGCGAATCCGAGCGCTCGGCTGCCTTCCGTCAGAAGGCCGCCTTTGATCCTGCACGCCTCTCAGGAAGGAATATCACACATGGCAAAATCACCGGAGCATCCGGCGAGTGAGCATCACCTCCAGGCTGCCGCTCACCACCATGCCGCCGCGCTTCATCACCATCAGGCGGCCCATCATCACAATCTTGGCGAGCACGAAGAGGCGCAAGCGCACGCAACCGCGGCCCAGGAGCACAGCGAAGTGGCGCAGAAACACACCACGACTGCGGTCGATCATTCTCAAAAATGACGACGGGACGATGCGCGTCCTGAAGCACGGCCAGCAGGCCCACAGGGCCAGCTGACACCGACCGTTCGCGGGAGCCGGCCGTGGGTTCGACCGCGAACATGAACAAACGGAGACAGCGACATGGACAAGGATCGCATTGCCGGTACGGCCAAGGAGGCCAAAGGCACCATCAAGGAGACGGCTGGCAAGGTCCTCGGCGACCTTTTTCCGCAGCCTGCTAGGTGCTACCACAACCCCAGCCGCATGATGTCGAGATATGACAGACGGCGAACGCGGTTGCGAATTTCTTGATTTATGGATTTATGCATAGTTGGAAACGCCAGGCGATCCCGCGGCCATGCGCGACCACGAACCGTCTTCCATTGATTGTCAGTCCCTATCGACCCACTATATGCTTGTGTTGGCAATAATAGCCAAACAGGGGAGATACCGATGGATTGGGATCAAATCGACGGGAGCTTGAAGCAGATTACGGCGGGACCCACGGGCGTGTGGGGGGTTTACGCCAATTTCCTCGCAAACTTCGTGCCGAATGATTCGGAATGGTCAATTTGGCGCTGGCGCGGCGGCAGTGGCACCGGAAACAACTGGGATCAAATCGGCGGGGTCCTGATGCAGATTTCCGCGGGACCCTCGGCCGTATGGGGAACCTACAGGACTGGTTCCATTTGGCGCTGGCGCGGCGGCAGCGACACCGGAAACGACTGGGATCAAATCGGCGGAGCGCTGAAGCAGGTTTCGGCGGGATCCGCGGGCGTGTGGGGAGTCGCCAGCAACAATACCATTTGGCGTTGGCGCGGCGGCAACGACACCGGAAACGACTGGGATCAAATCGGCGGGAGCCTGGCGCAGATTTCGTCGGGATCCGCTGACGTGTGGGGAATCACCGCCGGCGGTATCATTTTGCGCTGGCGCGGCGGCAACGACACCGGAAACGAGTGGGATCAAATCGGCGGGAGCTTCAACCAAATTTGTTCGGGCGCGGTGGTATGCGGCGTCAACAATCAAGGCCTCTGGTGCTGGCGCGGCGGCAGCGGCACCGGGAACAACTGGGAGAAAATCGACCCGAGAAACGACTTCACAAATGTGGCGCAGGATGTAGATGGAAAAGTATGGGCCGTAGATACGAAAAACAAAATATGGCGGAGTAAGTCTGCCGTCCAATAACCTCGGCCGGCGGGGCGGAAAACGCCAATTCCCCCCGCCCAGTCCTTTCCACGCCGCGGCGGAACCCGATGGTCCGCGGCAATAGGCAACGAGGGGCAGTGTCCATAATTCTTGAATTTCGCACGAAGTAGCCACCCGCGATTTTTTGGGCAATAAGATCAGGTCACTACGGAGACCGCCTTGCCCGGATTTTCCATCTTCTCCCTCGGCCTCGTCCTGCTAACCGCATCGTTGGTTGCCATCATCTCGCGCCGCCTCAAGCTGCCCTACAGCGTCGGCTTGGTGATGGCTGGCATCACACTCGCGCGGCTTCCGATAGCAATAGAATTGCCGCTGACGCGTGATCTGATCTTCAACGTCTTCCTGCCGCCTTCTCATCGTCGAGGCGGCGCTGCGATTGGAGTGGAAGGCTTTTCGACGCGAGCTACCTCTTACCGCCGGGCTGGCATTTCCGGATCGTCGCTTGCGGCATGCATGTCCTAATCGGCTGGGGCTGGATCGGCGCGGCGCTGTTTGGCGTCCTGATCGCCGCCACTGATCCCGTCGCCGTCATCGCTGCCTTTCGCGAAATGAATGTTGAGCGGCGCTTGAGTATGCTGGTTGAGGCCGCAAGCCTGTTGAATGATGGTGCCGCAGCCGTGGGCTTTGCCCTGCTGGTCGCCATCGCCGCCGGCGGTGCCGTAACCCCCAAGAACGCGTTCAATGAGCTGCGCTTCAGCCGGGTCGGGCGCCGTGCGCGGCTCAAGGGCGAAGTCGTCACAGTCGCGACCGCCGACGCCCCGCTGGCCTCCCCAAGATGTTGCCTTCGCCCGACGCCCCATCCTAACTTGTTGCCGTCGGGCAGTCCGAAAGGTGAGGGACCAGAGATCGGCGAAACGCAGCCCCAAGATGTAGCCGTCGAAGGGACGCCGGGACGGACGCGGGCGGCCATGTCCTTGGCTCGCCGCCACGCGCGGCATTTCGGGCTCCTCGCCGTCAATCGGCAGCGCGCGCCAGCGCTCTCGCGCGCTGCCGGCCGGAGCCGGTTTCGGTGGCCATCCGCATCTCCGGTGCGGCATCGCACAGGATGGTTCGCAATTCGCGCAGGAAGGCCATGCCGGTCGCGGTACGCTGAACCAGCACACTGCGCCGGTCCAGCGGGTCTTTCTTGCGCCGGGCCAAATCAAACTCCGACAGGCGGTCCAATGCCCGTGAGATGGCGGGCTTGGTAACGTTCAGTTTCGCGGCCAAACCCCGGACGGTCTGCGCCTCATTTTCCAAATAACAGGTCAGAAACACACCAAGCTGGCGCGCCGTCAGGTCCGGTCCGTCCTGGCGGACGAGCGCGACGATCGTGGAGCGCAAGACGTTAGCAAGGCCTTGACTTGCGTCGGGGGTTATCATGATTCCGCCTCCTTATTGGCGAACGACGCTGGCCATTTGTCCGACTAAATCGGTATCGCAATCTCCGGTTTCAAGTCGCGTAACCATTGTGTTAGCTGCCTCATAAGCCCGGCAGGGCCGACCGGCGAGCCGATGCCCTGCTCCTCTCTGCCCGGAAGCCCCTGCTGAGCAACGCCGCGGCGGCGGCCGTGGGGATACCCCCTCCATTCACCAAGAAGCCACGCAGAGTGTCCCGGTCGCCGAAGCGACCGGTTGGCGCAGGCGCGCCGCTGAGTGGAGAAACAAGCGGATGAACGAACTGGAATTTGTCGCCTATCACCAGGCAGCCGGCTTCGGCGAGCATCTGACGGAAATCGCAGGCCGCGCCGTGATCTATAATGCAATCGGCCGCTTGATGCACGGCCTCTCCGTCCCCGCACTCTTGCTGGCTGTGGCGCTCGCGCTCGGCGCGCTGTGGCTTGCAGGACGAGGGCGGCGGCAATGGTGATCGAAATCCGGGCGATGGCCCGCAGGCGAATCACCGCGCGAGGCGGCGGACGACACCAGGGAAACCTCGATATGATCGTCGCAAAAGTGGCGGCAGACCACAGTGTTGGCAAGGGAGGGCGACATGCCGGCTGACGGAATCGGTTTTGGTCAGGCAGCGGTGGACATGGACGAAGAGCGCCAGTTTCGTCGTGTCGTTGCGGTTATGGAGGGTTCGGACCATGGGGACGCGAACCTCACTGGTTTCGCTGAGGCTTGTACGCTACTTGACGATTGGTACTTCGCTTCGCCGAAGGATCGGATCGATGTGCTGACTGTCAGGCAGGTGGGCTTGGCGATCAACGGAGACTCCGTGATCCTGTCGGCCGACGCCGCTCATGCGTTGGCCGACGTAGCCCAAGAGATTCTGGTTGAGACAGCGGAAGGCCCCGGTTCTCGTGCTATCTCCGATATGGTGCGATCGTTGCGGACGACAGCGCATGCTGTCACGCGTTCGGCGTCATCGACGGTTGCGTCGCCCCCATCTGAAGGCCTCACGATGCGGAGCGGCGCCGCCGCCACGTCGCACGGCACCAGCCTGCGTGACAAGCTCCACCGCCGCGGCGCCAAGCCGCACCGCCGCATGTCCGACCTGGCCCGGTATATGCTTACCCACTACGATGAGCTGCACGCCCTCATCACCGTCGATCGCTACGGTTGGGCCGACATCGCCGGCGTCCTCGCCGACGAGGGGCTCACCGACGGGTCCGGCCGGCCGGTCACCGCCGATGTCGCCAAACTCGCCTGGTCCCACTTGGTCCGGCGCAGCCAGTCAGACTTTGCCGAGCGTGAGGGAGCCCCCGCATGTGCTGGCGATGCAGGCCTGTGCGACCGAGGATGCGCGGTAAGCGATTCACCGGCCGCTACGCTCGCCGACTTCGATGCCTCGACCGACCTTGCGGGGGCGCTGGCCTCGCTCCAGACGCTGAGGAGTGGGCCGCTGCGCTTGCTGCGCGCGGCCTATTGGGCTACCGGCGATCGAGCCTCCGCGCTGGCCGTGCACGAAGCGATAGAATACGTCTCATCAGCGCTCCGCCCCCTACAGCGGTGCAGAGACAACTAGCTCCAGCCACCCGCCGCGCCCGTGTCGCAGGGCGCCGCGGGCTCCGGCCGGGCCGGTGGCCATCATCTGACACCGCCGCCGGTCCAGGGGCGCTAATCCTCGATGTCCAAATGCCGAAAGAACAGGGCCTCGGAAACCCGGCCGGGGGTTCGGACATCTTCAAGCTCAGGGTAGTACTGGAGGTTTAGCTCCACCCATGAGTGGAAGACTTCGTCCAACTCCTCTGCCTCGTCCTCGTCTGGGTGGGAGGCGTCGATGCCGACCAACATAATGGCGTTGTCCGAGTCGTCGACGCCGGAGCGGAGCATGGAAGGCGGCTTGCCGTCGGCCAGCTCGTGCAGCAGGCGCCGCACCCCGCAGACAGATAGTTCCGATAGCTGCGCGGCGGGAAACCAGGTCGGGAGCAACGATACGTGGTCCTTCTGTCGGAAGAACCCGGAATCTACGATGCTTTCTCCGAAATCGGCGGCGTCGGGTCGTTTGGTTCCTTTCGCGGTGGCGAGCATGACGAGGAGACTCGCGCGCTTCTCATGGCCCACGACAGCGTACTCGGCGTTTTCCATCATGTCGTCCGCGAACCTGCCGGCGTCTTCGTGATGGCGTTCGGCCATTATGCTGACTGCCAAATCAATGACATCCTGGCGTCCCGTATCCAGAACCTTGTCCAGGATGGAGCGGAACTCATCGTCGCCCGCTACCCAGGTCCGAACCAAATTCTCGGCCAAGCCAGGTGCATCAGCCTTGGCCCGGCCCGATCGCTTCCGCCCCTCGTTCATAGTCACCTCCGGATTCGCGTCTCGTCGGCCAAGGTCAACACTATTCCACTGGCAGCCGCCACAGTCCAAGCGCGGCAGGCTTCGGGCCGCCTCGCCACAGCGCCCCGAGCGGCTCTCGGGGGCGCTGCCCAATGTCCCGGCCGGAGCACCGGATGCTGCCGCCGGCCATGGGGCGTCGCGCGAGCACACTGTTGCGCTATGGCATCGTCAAAGCCGGTTTCTATTGTGCCGGCGGCCACCCCACCGGGAGTCATGCCGAGTCCGTTTTGTGACGAGAAAGCCACGATGCTAGACCAGGACGGTTGGCTTCACGGGTTAATTCTGTTTTTGAGACCCACACGGCAACGTGAACTCCCATCGAGGCGCCCTTCGTGGACAAGCTCTTGTTGGGCAAATTCAGCCTGATAAGGCTCGTTGCGGCAACCCGCATCGATGACGCAACGGCACAGCGGTTACTTTGGTGCAGTCTCCGGACAGATAGCGAGTGAGGCCGCACGCTTATCAGCGTTATTCCTGTGCCAACTCGTAATATAAAGACCGTCAAATCTTTTGTTGCCGTAGGAGTCTGGCTGGCTAGAGTTGCGGTTAGGGGCGCAGTTTCTATCGGGGGGCAAGCCTAGCGTGATCAGTAGCAATACCGACCTGTCCAAATCCGCGCAGCACAGCCACCGACTCGACGCTTTATTTAGACACGTGCCGTCCAGTCCTTCTGCCGGCCTGTTCCCCGCAGGCAACCCGGCGCGCACCCACAGCGCCGCGCCTTGCGAGCTTCAAAGCGCCTGCCGCATCTTCTGCGATTCCTATGAGCTGTGCGCGACGTTGTCCGGTTTCGACAGCGAGGGGCAGGGAACCGACGAACTTTCCGACCAGGCGTCCTACGAGGCAGCGGCGCAGCGTCGCCTCGATGCGTTGCGCGTCCTCATCGAGCGTCCGGCGACCACAATGCACCTGGTCTTGGCGAAGGCGTTTGCCGTGTCTTGTTCTGCTAATCATCCGACAGAGGTTGAAACGGAAGCCGGAAGGCTCGCCATCGGACTTGTTCGGCAGCTAGAGGCGATGCAACTCCGCCTGGGTCAGGTCCAACTGCTAACCGACAGTGCGGTGTCGCAGATCTGCCGCGCCTTCTTCAACGCCGATAGGGTGTACGAGGATAGGGTCAGTGACCATCAGATGGACCAGTCGGCGATCGATATGGCGAGGCAGCACAGGGCCGACGCGTTGGCTCTGGTCATGAACCTCCAGGCCAGCACGATGGCGGAAGTCGTCGCGAAGGCCGAGGTGGTTTTGCATCTCTCTCAGCTGGCCGGCCACGACGCCATGGACGTCGGAGTTCTTGCCCTTGTGGTTCTTCGCGAACTCAGGTCGATCGCGGGAGCGCGGAACGTGTAGCAGATCGAGCGCTTGGTCGCGTCGCGCTGCTCCCTCCGGCTTGCGACGCCAGTCCGTAGCGTCGCTGGATCTCTGCGTGATTCGTGAGTTTGGCAGCTCCGTTCGCAAACCTCGCGTCCATCCTGGCGCTTCCAGCAACGGAGGTCGCGATGCGTTCCCTGGTTCTTCTGGCGCTGCTCGGCACGCCCGCTATGGCGGCGGCGGCGCCGCACTGCTCGCTCCCTGGTCCCAAGTCGATCCTTGTCGCCGACCAACAGGCGCCGGCGGCCGTTCCCGCGCCACAGCCTACGGCGGCTACGCCCGCCGCAGGGCGGCTCCCATCCGACCTGCAGTCGATCCCGTTCGCCCAGCACATCGCCACGGCCGGTGCCAGCGTCACTGATTGGGGCGTCGCCCACGGCATGAGCTCGATCGTGGCGTCCATCGGCGACCAGGTGATGTTCTTCCAGATTGCCGGCGACGGCAAAGCCGCGGTGTCCGGCTTGATGACGGACATCACGCCCTCGCAGATCACTTCGTTGGTGGGCGACAGGGTGATCGACCTCGGCGTGCTGCACGGCTTGCGCGGGATCTTCGTTCGCAGTGGCGCGCAGTTTCAGGTGTTTTATGCCACGCCGGACGGCGAGCGGGTGATACCCGGCGTGCTCTGGGATGCCGAGGGGAAGAACCTGACGCGCCAGCAGGTCGCAAACGTGCCGGGTGCCATCCCGACCGTCGTGGTCGGCGACGCAGATCCCGCGAAGCCAGGGGCCGCCGCAGACGTCGCTGCGCTGGCGCTCGTGCAGAAGGCACATTTCGGGACCATCGGCCAACCCTCCGCGCCGCATCTTTGGATGCTGATTGACCCGCAATGCATCTATTCGGTGCGCGCCCTGCAGCAGCTCCAGCCCTATGTGGCGAGCGGTCGGCTGCAGGTGTCGGTCATCCCGATCTCGTTGATGGACTATGCCGGGCAAAGCACGAAGAGCGCGCTGGCGCTGTTGAGCCGGCCGGCCGGCCAGCTCGTGTCCGCCTGGCAATCCGGGAGCGTTGCGGGTGCCCCGAGCCCCGACGCGCCGGCCCTGTTGCGCACCAATATGGCGATCGCCGAGGCCATCCACCTGGAAGGCACGCCGACGTTCGTCTGGAAGAAGCCTGACGGAACCGAGGGACGCCTCGACGGCATTCCGAGCAGCGTGGAAGCGCTGGTCGCCTCGGTGGGGAGCTGAGACGATGACGATTCCCCTTGGAGACCCCGGGTTGTCGCCGCCGGCCCCACCTCCCACACCAAAGCGTCCGTCGATCTTCCGTCGCGCATTCCGCGGCGCCGGATGGCTCGGCGGGTCGATCCCCGATTGGATGGGCGCGCGTCGCATCGCGCGGAGCTGGTCGTTCATCGGCTACCTGCTGGCGACCCTGCGCGGTGGCCCGCGCCGGGATGATCGCTTCAAGGCCGGTGAGGGCGGCAGGTTCGATCTGCAGGAGGCGGCGCTGGCCTATGGCATATCAGTCTCCGAGCTTGAGGCTCACCTTATCGCCCGGCGCCGCCAGACGGCGAAGATCGCGTACGCAGCGTTTGCGCTGGCGTGCCTGTTCTTCTTCGGGTGGCTATGGCAGGCGCTGTCGTCGCCTTGGAACGCCGTGCGCATTGCGTCGATGGTGAACTTCCTGCCGTTCTGCGCGGTGTTCGCTCTGATCGGTTTCTATCAGGCGCTGCTGAATTTCCAGATCCGGATCGGGCGCGCGGCGAGCTGGCGGGAGTATCTGGCAACCAGCGAGTCGTTCTGGCCGAGCTGAGGATCTGCCGGTGATGGATCTCCATCTTCGCCAAGCGTTACTCGGCCTGTCCACCCTGGCGCTGGTCGCATGCAGTCTTCAGCATCAGGATCTGTCGCAACCACGTGTCGGCCAGTCGGAGAATTTTTACTGGACCAAGCCGGCGGTCGGGCAACGGTGGTGTCTTTCGGTGGACCCGGGCCTGCCCGTTCTGCAGCATCCTGGCGGCGGCGCGCTCGCTGGCTACACCCGGGACGTCGTGGCGATATACGGCATGCAGGTGGGACAGTACATCAGCATCGTCTATTACACTGGCGCACTCGGCTGGATCGAGGTGAGCAAGGTCCGGCCATATCGCGGGCGTCGCGCCGACTCGACGTGCATCGTCGAAGGCGTTGATTCCAGCAGCGACCGATCTTCCTGATCCGTTAGCCGGCGCGGTGTCGCGACTGAGTCCGCGGCGGGGACGTTCCCCGCCGCGGCTTTCGTTTGGCGGGGCGGTCGCCGATAAGTCGGTGGCGGAACATTCTCAACCCAGTCGGTATGAACATTGTAGCCAGCGCGACGAACGTTGCGGCGGCTAGGACGCGCGCCGAGAGCGTTTGCCGCTGCACGATCTCTGCCAGAGGACGGGGATCGGCGGCAGCTTTCATCGGCGCCAAGTTATGCCAGAAGGATGGCCGTCCCCTGGCTTGCCGCGTCGCCGGCAAGTTGGGCGATGCCGACGATGCCGGCGATCGCCCCCGCTGCGGTTGAACCGGCGGATCGCCAGGGTCAAAAGGTTCCGGCCGGCGCGAACTGCCTGCCGCCTTCGGCGCCTGTCGCCCAGGGGGCCGACTCATAGTTCGGCCGGTCGGATTGCGAGGATGGTTCGGCCAGCTTCACGATTGTGCCGTCGCGATTGAAGACGGGCGGCTGCCAGGTGGCGTTGGCTTCGCCGTACGCGGCGTTCGGGTTGTAGACCGGGTTGCGGACGGGCGGTGCCGGGGGTGGGTGATAGTCGGCAGCCGACTTCACGTTACCGCCAGCGCAGGCGGCGAGGGCCATCGTGAGCAGTGTAAAGAAGGCGAAGGAGAGTGGTCGCATGGTGAGTCTCCTGTTGGGGAGCCCACCATACGTCGCGTGGTTGCGAACGGGCCGTCAGAACCCGAGCAGGTGATCGAAACGATGGGCCTCGGGATGAAGCTCGCGGTCGAGTTCAACCATGACGGCCAGCTCGGTCGAGACATCCCTAAGGCGCGACCGGAGATCCTCGTTTTCTTTTCTCAGGCGCGCCAGATCCCTGGCCTGCTGGTCGTAGCGCTCCGCAAGGCCCGTCGCCCAAGCATTGAGCTTGTTGTAGTCAGCGGCAAGCTGGTTGTGCTGCTGCACGAGCCAGGCGTCACGCCGGCGCAGGACCGCGACCTCCGCTGCCTGGTTGTGCAGCCGGTTGATCTGGTGCCTGTTCATCGCGCCCTGGTGCGCGATTTCACTGCTCACCATGTAGGCGCCGAACATCGACCCCATGA
>Ga0302156_10002102_pt1 | contig 16678 bp, 20 predicted proteins | sample I_Bog_N3_2_FD_193503 | JGI IMG/M metagenome (GOLD analysis project Ga0302156, IMG submission 193503) | Peat permafrost microbial communities from Stordalen Mire near Abisko, Sweden - I_Bog_N3_2 | ecosystem: Environmental > Terrestrial > Soil > Wetlands > Peat | place: Sweden: Abisko, Stordalen... | reverse complement strand
CGGGCAAAGACGTCTATCTCCAAAAGCCCGCATCGCTCACCATCCGCGAAGGCCGCATGATGGCCGATCGTGTCAAAGCCAGCGGCCGCATCCTCGAGGTAGGCTCGCAGCAGCGCTCATGGAAGCAGTTCGCCCGCGCCGTCGAGCTCGTCCGCAACGGCCGCATCGGCACGGTGCAGCGCGTCGAAATAGGACTCCCCGGCGATCCGTCCGGCGGCAATCCGCAGACCATGCCCGTGCCCAAGGGATTCAACTACGATGCGTGGCTGGGCTCAACGCCCGAGGTGCCTTACACCGTCGATCGCGTCATGCCCGAGAAAGGCTTCGACCGTCCCGGATGGCTGCGCATGGAGCAATTCGGCGCCGGCATGATCACCGGCTGGGGCGCGCATCATGTCGATACCGCCCACTGGGGCATGGACACCGAGCTCACCGGTCCCGTAGAAATCTGGGGCCAGGCGCAGTTCCCCACCGAGGGCCTCTGGAACGTGCACGGCCCCTTCAAGACCTATGGCCGCTACGCCAACGGCGTGGTGATGACCATCTCCGGCGATTTTGAAAACGGCATCAAGTGGATCGGCGACAAGGGCTGGATCTTTGTCTGCCGCGACACCGGAACCACACCGACCGCTTCGCTCAACGCTCCGGCCGCACCAATCCTTCCGCTCCGTGCAAGCGATCCGAAAATTCTCGATTCCGTCATCGGCCCATCGGAGTGGCAGATCTACACATCCGACGACCAGCACGGCAACTGGCTCGATTGCATACGCTCCAGAAAAGCGCCCGTGGCAACGGCCGAAATCGGCCATCGCGCCTGTTCCACCTGCCTGCTGCATTGGATCGCCATGAAGACGCAGCATCGCGTCTTCTGGGACCCAAATACCGAAACCATCCAGGGCGACGACATCGCCGCCAGTCTCCTCGCCCGCCACCAGCGTCATCCCTACGAAATCGTCTGACGTGCGACCCTGCATATCGGTGCCCCCGGTCCCTCGCCTTTGGGGACCGGGGATGGTGGCAGCGCAAACGCCGGCCAAAACAATTTTGGAATCGCTCGAATGCCCGGAAACGGAAGAAGGATTTGCAACCAGCAAAAAGCCCGCTCATCGAGCGGGCTTTCGCGTCAAATCTCTGGTAGCGCTACCGGGAATCGAACCCGGGTTTTAAGATTGAGAATCTAGCAGCCTACTCAACTCCTTCAATCGCTTGCGGTCCATCCTGAAAAAACTGTGCCACAGGATGTGCCACCGTTTTGCAAAAACCGCTCATTGGACCGCTTCGCTTGCTTGCGGGAACGCGGCGGCAATTCCTTCTGCTACGTTGCGCGTCTGGTACTCGACAAACTTCCCGAACCCGGCGGCAACGTGCGTCTCTGTCACGTGGATGTAGTACCTCGCGGCCACTGACGGCGAACTATGACCCATCAGGCGGGCCAAGGTGAAACGGTCCATGCCGGACTGCGCGGCACGGGTTCCGAACGTGTGACGCCAGCAGTAGAATTCAAAGCTCGCCAAGCCCGCATCCTCGATTGTCTTTTCGTGGGGATGCTGCATGGAAACAATGTGTCCCGAGATGCCGTCACCCGGAAACACGAATGGGGATGGCTTGGGCTTTGCCTCTGCCGTCGTCTTGCGGCGCTTTAGAACGTCTGCTGCGCGCGGAGTGAGGGGAAGGCTTCGCTGCGCGCTCTCCGTCTTGCCTTGGCGAACGTGGATAACGCCGTGAGGGCATTCTGTGCGCTCTGCCAAGTCCACATCGGCCCATCGGAGCAGGAACAGTTCGCTGTTCGGGCGCAGCCCGGTATCGACCGCCAGAATCGCAGCATCGCGGAGATTGTCGGAAGCCTTCGCCAGATACTTTGCCTCTTCCTCGAAACTCACTACGCGGTCCCGGCCCTTTGCTTGCGGCAATTCGTGAATGGCGGGCAAACGGTCCAACTTGCCCCACTCCACAGCGAGATGCAGAACCCGCCGCAACGTGCGCAGATCGCCGTTCACGGTCACAACGGAATTCTCCGGCACCTCCTGCCTGTGCCGAGCGTACCGGCTCACCGTCTCGCCTGTAATCGCGTCCAGCGGGGCATCTGCGATGGCAGCGAAGGTCAACAGCCGCTCAAGACACACGCCGTAGAACGTGTGCGTTCCCGGTTTCGTGTGCGTCTTGGCGTATTGCAGGAATTCCTTGGCGAAGGCCCGGAACACGGGCGGACCGCTCACCGCCGGTTTCGGCCAAGGATCATTCGGGTGGACTTGCCCGAGGGACAGCGCCCGCCGATGTTCCCTTTCTACGTCTCCTGCATCCTTGCGATTCCCCACCCTGGCACGACGCCGGATCATGAAATTCTCTTTCGTGCCGTCCTCGTGCTTTACGCACCAGCGGAATTTGTACCAGAGCGACTTTCCCCGTTTGTAAACCATCTCAGCGCCTCTCTTTCTGCGGGTTGGACTTTGGTTTGTTCTTGCTGCCTTTGGGCCGCCCGCCCAGCCTGCCGTTCTCGCGTGACGTGGCGGCCTTGCGCTTGCTACTCGCTGCTCCCATGCAAGCCGGGCAGATCATCTCGACTTTGTGTATAGGACACTTCATGTGGGAACAATAACCTAACTGGTAGGTTTTTGCAATCGAAACCTGCTTACCTGCTGTTGCGCTTGCCCGCTGGATCGCTTGTCGGCTTTGGTGCTTAACGGCTTCACCGGGACGGGGGAACCTGCTTGCCTGTATGAGTGCTTCGATGCGTAATGGCTTACTGCTTAAAGGCTTCGCGGTTAGAAGGGTGAACCTGCTTGCCAGCCTGTCTGCGTTCCCTCTTCGGTGCTTGGGTGCTTCACTTCGATGATTCTGTCAACTCGGGAGTACACCAGCGCGTCATCTTTAGCGTTGCCCTCCCCGTCCTTGTTCGCATCGCTCACATGAACGGTGTACCCGATCTCCGGCCTGATGAACACTTTTGGATGCATCTCCTGGCCGTGCTTTGGCGGCCCCCCGTTTGCTCGCACCCAATCCTTGAAATACTTCGACCGCGTTCCGATCTTCGGCTCGTCGCGGTTTTCGCCGAACGAGTAGAACGCGCAAATCTCGATGTCGTCTGGGTCCAGCCGGAACTTCAGGCACAAGCCCCATCGGCCATATTCCCGCACCCACTGCGGCCCTTGGAAGTCCGCGCATCGCGCCGTGTATTCTCCCGATGGAATGCGCGGTCGCTCCGCACCAGTCCAAACGAGGGCAGGCGTTGCTCGCTGTTCGCTCGCCATGATCGCGCCCCCTCACCGTGCATCTGTCGCGGGCGCGCTCAAGCGCTCCTCAATCCATTGGTCAAGATCGGTCCGCCGGTAGCGCACCAGCTTTTCGCCAGCCCGAAAGAAACGCGGTCCTTTGTTCTCTGATCGCCAGAGTCGAAGAACGGCTGCACTCACTCCGACATACTTCGCGGCTTCGCGCTCGTTGAATGTGTGTTGCACTTCAGTCATGCGTCAGTTCCTCCTATGACGCATGATCGCTCGTACTCGCATTCACGCCTACGTGGTTAATCGCTCTTGGCAATTGTTCACGTGTGGAGAATTCACGCAGACATTTTCCACGTCCACAGTGAATCACTTCGGCTGGGTTCTTCTCCTCGTTTTGAAGTAGGCTTCCACTGCTTCCAAGCTCATGTTTTCGCCTCTGGCGTTCAACGTTTCTTGGATTTGGCGGGTTGTCATGCCCGCAGAGCGTAAAGCCCAGATCCGCGCGTCCATTTCGTCATTCCGTTTTCTTCCCGGCTTTCCATGCGGCAATTGAACGTACCTGTCAGCGTCCGCCTTTCTCTTTGCTTTTGCGTTGTCGCAGTATTTCTTCCATTCAGCCCGACCGCAGCGCTGGAGAATCTGTTCAAACTTGGGCCTCAGTTCTTCGGCTGTCTGAGGGTATCTTTCCGGCTGCAAACCGGCGGTCGCCCTCAACTCTTCGAGTTGATCGGATGTAAATGGGAACGTCGAATCGTAATGGTTGAAACCATCGAGGTCCGTCATGGACGAGTAGTCTTGCCAGAGAACTTTCTGGAGCCACAAGGGCAGCGGAGCGAGAAAGTCCGCAAGCTCCTGTTCCGGGCTTTTAGCCACGGTGTCACCTCCCGCGTGAATATCCCGAGTGAGGCAAGAATCGGCAAGGCGGGTCGGGATGCGCCCGCCATTCGGTGCGTCCACCTAGCCGATAAATGCAGCATAGCTCATGGAAGGGACTGGCAGACTCTGCTATCGCGGATTACGGTGAAGCCATCTACCTGGCAGCGTATTTTGGCGTACCATGAGGCGGCCTGTGCTCTTTGGTCCCCCTTCTACAACGTCTGCCGGATTCGCAATCGCCGCGCGTCGCTCCTGCGATGGAGACGGGGATTGGCTCGCATCCTTGGACAGTTGCAGAGCTAATAGGAGCAAAGCCGCGTTATCATAGGCAATCGGAGCAGGATATGTCGGAAGTCGAATGCCCGCAATGTGGAAACCACGTCACAGCGGAGCTTTATGGCCCGTACTCGCCGGGGACTCGCTATGAAGCGCAGTGTCCGCAATGTGGGAACTGTTTCTTCGGGACTCTAATCGAGAAATCGCCTCCTCCACGGAAATCCCAAGACGAGGATTCACCCAATTAAACGGGCCACTGAATCCGCACGGGCAAGCGATATGGGGAAACATGAACAATCTGAAGGCTTCGTCCACTCTGCCAAGAGCAGCATCGCAATTCGGACAAGGAATTTCGATCATTGCCATTTCGACACACTCCATGCGATGATTCGCGTGGAGCCTATGGCGCTCACATCCCGGACGGATGCAGCAGGAAGAATAGATATTTCGACGGCCAGCGCACCAGCAGAGTCGCCACTCATGCTGCGCGAATCCGCCACGTAGGCGGAGTGTATCACGTTCCGCCGGGAAAGCGGAGATGCCATCAAACAAATGCCTCAAACTTCGGGATGACTTTTCGGCTAATTACGTCGATGCACACCTCGAACAGATTCCCAACAGCAACGTCCGCGAGTTCCTCCGGCAGAGCTTTTTCGTCGAACGTTACAAACGGGCTCAGAATGCCTCGCTGCACATACATGGTGTCTTCCAATTCGCCGGAATCATGCAGCATCGGCTTAACTTCTGCGCCGTCGTGCAAGCGATAAATCCTCTCACTGTCGATGGTTCCCGACCGGACGTGTTCGGTCTGGTAGGTCTGCGCGATAACTACGTGGAGATGGCGATGCTTGTCAATGTTGGCGAGCTTCTCCAGCCATCCCAATTGCACAGGACCATCCCCTCCGTTGTACGGTTGCAGCCCCTCGATCTCTGTAAAAGCCTCCGGGGTAATGCCAGGAAGCGTTTCTCTGAAAAAGTTGAAGCGGAGCGGAAGGGGCATGAGAACGGGTGGATTCCCCTTGGCAGGAACTTCGAGGCAAAGGGGAAAACGACACTTCCGTTCCCATCCCTTTGGCAGCGCACAGTTGGTGGGATTACTGCTGACCAGCTCGAAGGCTATGTGATCCAGCGCGGAGCGGAGATGATAAACGATCTCTCCGGCGAGGACTGCAATACGAACAGGAGGCCGCTTGGAAAAGCGAATCTTCTGTGTTCCATCCATCTCGTGGACGATAAGATTCGTTACGCTCTCCATGTATCTGGAAGCGCAAATATCCAGCGACTTCAGATGTTTCCGCGCACGGACCACTTTGCGCTTCGCTGACTCAATCCCGTTCATTTGTCGAACACCAACGCAGTTTGCATACAATACGATTGACGGAAATACCTCACGGCACGATCCCTGCGGCCTGCAAGATCAGCCTACGATCTTGAAAGCCATCGGGCGACAAGGCGCACTCGATTGTCGTTTTCACCACCCTTGGCGCATCCATGCAAGCCAAAAGCCCCGCCAGCCAAGAATCAGAATCACGCGCTCCGAGTGGGGTGCAGGCACCCTTCAGCCTAGCGCCCGGCGCAAGCTGCTTGCCGGGGGTGGGAAGTGGCCCGGACTCTCAGTCATTGCGGTTTGGCGGGGTGATCCTCAAACCATTTCCGCACACGCTCCTGCACACGCGCCTGATCGGCGGGTGGGAGGTGAAACACAATTTCATCTCGGATTTTTGCACCGTCTTTCGCGTCCGCAGAATCCAGTTTGCCAGCCACCGCAACATCGAGCCAGAAATAGGCTTCCGCGTAGTCCTGCGAAACACCCTGACCTATCGCATATTGCAAGCCAACGAAGAGTTGTGCCTCAGCGTCGCCTTGCTCGGCAGCCTTGCGTGTCCAGAGCACAGCTTGAGCATAGTCCTGCGGCACGCCTTGGCCTTTGGCGTAGAGCAAGCCAAGCTCATATTGCGCCTCGGCAAAGCCTTGCTCCGCGGCTTTGCGGAACCACGCCGCTGCCTGCGCGTTGTCCTGCGGCACGCCTTTGCCATTGTCGTAAGCCACACCCAGGTTGTATTCCGCCTCGGCATCGCTTTGCTCGGCGGCGTTGCGGACCGGCGCTGCGGCATGTGCGCTAACCTGTGGGACACTCTGATCGCGCAAAGCGTTCGCATTGGCTTGAGAATCTCTAGCCGCCGTGTTCCAGCAGTATTTTGCCAAGCTGTCTCCTGTCGCTTCTACCCATTCACCTGTGGTCCTGTTGCGCTTTAGCGCCCGTGTGAGTTGTAAACCGTCAGGTCCGAGGTCATATTCGTATCGATAGTGCCAAGGCCCGACAATCTGATTGTGGACAGCCAGCTTGAGCGGGTCAGCTAGGGTGATTTTCCAAAATCTGCGCTCCGCTGACTCTGGCACCCAATCGTCCTCAGTTACTGTGAACTCCACATAGCCCATGTATCGGGCACGCACCGAGCTGCCAGCAACCACATCCCAGACGAGGTTCACAGGAGGTTCTTGGTAGAACTGTTCGATCTCGTCTTTTTTTCTGCCCCATTGGCTCTCAAAGTCCAAAACTTTCGGACACTCCCCGATTCGTTGCGCAATCGTCCGCAGCGTTTCCACTGCGGGCTCGCTGTCTTCGCTTATCGGCACGTGCGTTTGGGGTGCCACCTCTACGGGGTTGACGGGAGCAGCATGGACGGTGATTTGGTCCGCCGCTCTTGGAATGGATTGCTCCGGCGCGGGAACTTGACGCGCCCGTACCGGGTTTGCTTCTGCGCCTCCGCCCTGTGGCACGCAGATCCAAGTCCAATAGCTCTGCCCGTTGCTGGTGGTGACACACTGCGGCGTAACGTCCTTGCAGCCGATAGGCGGGATCGGCTTGGTAGGCTTTACCGCGCACTGAGCAGAGGCAAATTCAAGAGAAGAGAACGTGAACAGCAGGAAGGCAAGCAACGCAAAGGGAATCTTCCTGCGCTTCGGCATATTGACCACCTTTCGGCCGCAAAAGAGTGTATGCGCTAAATATAGCGCAAAGGCTAATTCCATGATGGACGCATGGCAAGGGACATCTGCACGGCAACGGGCGAGCGAATCAGGAAGCTGCGCCGCGCCCGGAGCTGGCGGCAGATCGACCTTGCCGAGCAGTCCGGCGTCCATGAGGTTCACATCTCAGATTTGGAACGCGGTACACGTGAACCGGGGCTGCGCACCCTCAGCAAAATCGCCTCTGCCCTCGATACAACGCTCTCGGAACTACTGAAGGGATTGTAGCGCCACCTGGCCCCGCGTGAATCGTCAAGGGGCTTTAGGGTGCGTCACAGGCTTATGCGCCTGCGCTGCCGGAGAGCGATTAGGGTCTTTTGTCTGCCTTGTTTACTAATTAGTAAAATCCATGTCTGGAGTGGTGGTAGTAACTCATGGTGGTAGTAACTCACTCCGCAATGAGCCAACGCAGGATTGCGGCCAGCGTGTCGCCGCTCATCCAGAATTCCTCCGCGATAGCCCCTGAAGGTAATCAATCCATTCCCGTTCTCTCTCCGCCTGTGTGTTGTGCTCCTGTGCGCTTCGGTACGTTAACTCATAACACTGGCGGCACCGGAAGATCGTCTGTTCGTGAGGTAGGTATAGCCGTCCTACTCGCCTGCCGCATTCGCAAATGAACCAGAATCGCTCGCCTCCGAAGTGAGGCTGGGTGACGGCAAGGCGCACCGTTTGGCCGGCGCTGTGGACGCACGTACCGGCAAGGTTGAGCGGCTGAGGGGGAACGTGGATCGCCCTCCGGCCCACGCGGTCGGTCCAAGTCTCAAACCGCAGAGTTCCCAACGGAATACCCTCCGGGTCGGAATTCCAAGAGATTGACGCCTGGGTACCTGGGGCAGCGTCGAACACCTTAGCGAGTCGGAATTCTGCGACGTTCCAGCACACCAGGCATTCCTCGACGGTTAAGCGCGATGTCCACGGCTGGCGGCCCACTTCATTGCCCTCCACTTTTCCTAAATCAATTGTGCCCGGAATTGGAAACCCATTAAAAACGTATTTGAAACCCCACAAGATCGCAGAAAGAGACGCCAACCTCGCAACCCGGCACCGCGTTTGACCTTTGGCTCTGTCCGGCTAACCGGACACTTTCCACCGCCGCCATCATCGGGCAATTTTCCCCGGCCCTGCAAATTTGGGAAAAGGCGTCACAGCCTGCGGTGCGGCCCTATCGCGGACAACTAACTGGCTATTCCGGGCCGGTCGATCACTGGCGGGCCTTCGGCCAACTCCAGAGGCGCGTGGCACAGCGTCTCGGCCAGCATCAGGGCCACGCGCGAAGGCCGTGTAGCGCCACTGAGCCACTGCTGCACGGCTTGACGGCTCACCCCAAGATCACGGCCAATCGCGGTGAACGAGTGGCCCGCAGATCGCCGCGCCTCAATCCATCCCGCGAATTCAGAACGAGTCAGCATGTACCCAACTTACTCCACCCTGCGAATCAGCGCTGGAGCACGGCGGAATCTCACCCGGCGGACTGTGCCACAGGTTGTGCCACAGATTTGGCGTTTTGTGCCGTTAGCACGCGCCAGCAGGTTTTTAGGCCAAACGAAAAGCCCGCTGATTTAGCGGGCTTTAGCGTCAAATCTCTGGTAGCGCTACCGGGAATCGAACCCGGGTTTTAAGATTGAGAATCTCACGTCCTAACCCCTAGACGATAGCGCCACAACTTGTGCGGGGAGGCCCGCGAATGCGGGCGCCTTTATTACTTTAACAAAAATCGGCTCTCCGGCCAACGCCACGCCGAGCCGTCACAAGCCTTCGTTGCGCCTCAAATCCCCAGCTTGCGCACTTCGTCGTTGTAATACTTGCGGTACAGAATGTCCCACTCCTGCGAACCTTCCTGGATAATCTTGCGCTGGTTCGCGATCTTCAGCCGCGCTGCCGTATCGATCCGCGCCTCTTCCGTGAGCAGATCCTCCAGCACTTTGCGCGCTTCCTGCCGGATGGTGTTGCGATCGTCCAGAAACCCGACCTGCTCGATCTCGGCCAGCGTGTCAGCCACGGTGTGAGCCAGCTTGTTCAACTTGTCGCGGCTGATTCTCATAGCACCGCCTTGTACTTCTTGCTGAGCTCGTTCTTCACCTTCTTGAACATCTCCGCATATTGCGCACCACTCTTGCGCATTTCGTCGGAGTAGGCCTCGAGAATCACGCGCACTTCTTCGTTGATGCGGTCTTCGAGCGAAAGCTCTTCGAGCAGCGCCGTGTTGACGCGCTCTTCTGTCACCTTCAAATTGCTGGAGGTGATCAGCTTGGCGTCGATCAGGTGCTTGACCGTGCGGCGGGCGAGATACCCAATGTAGTCACGAGAAAAAATCATGGGCTAAACGTCAGGATACAGCATCGGGGCCGGGCATGTACACACTGCGCGCCTCAACTTTCTGCGCTTCATCGCGATACCGTCCAAAGATCCTTAGTCCCTCGTCCCCAGTCCCTTAGCCCCTAGTCCCTAGTCCCTGTTCTATGCGGACAGCTCTTCGTATTCACGCACTCGTCGGCAAGCCGCAGCCGCTCCACCGGCCGCCCGCCCACCAGGTGCTCCCGCACAATCTCTTCCGCGTCTTCCGGCTGCACGTGCCCGTACCAGACGGCATCGGGGTACACCACCACCGTGGGCCCGTGCTCGCACTGGTCCAGGCAGCCTGACTTGTTGATGCGCACCGTCGCGCCCAGCCCGGCCTCGCGCGAAAGCTGTTGCAGCCGCGTGTGCAGCGCACTCGTTCCGTCGCGGGTACAAGAAGGCCGCGGCGCATCGGCAGGGCGGCTATTGAGGCAGACAAATACGTGGCGTTCAAATGGGGGCAAGCGAAAGACCTCCTCAGTCCAATCAATCTCGTACGGCTCATTTCAGACTAACGTGGGTGCCCCCGGTGCCTCGCCTTTGGGCACCGGGGAGACGATGACTCTCCATTCGCGCCGCCCCCGTCCACCCATCCCCCCCGCCGCTTTCCACAACCCGTATGCCCACCCCGGCCTCATCTGCGAGAATGGGTGTTTGACGATGAGCACCGACAATCTACTTTCGCTTAAAGACGACATGGTGGCCTTCATCGAGGGCCACGGCATGCGGCGCCTCCCCGGCTACGTCACCGACGACATTCCATCGGTGCTCTGGGAGGGCCGCGGCAATCCTGACGCGTGGAAGGACTTTGTGGAGATGGCCAAGCACGTGGGCTCTCCCTTTGTCACCTTCAGCGAGATGACGCTCGACCACGAGGAGCTCGACGCTCTGATCGAAGAAGCCGGCGAGATGAACTTCCCCGATGAAGAAGCCGCGGAGCTCGTCGAGGCCAAGTGGCTGCGCAAGTACGCGGGCAAGCTCGGCTACATCCAGCTTGGATTCATCTACCAGGGCATCGTCTTCATGCACGAAACCACCACCGAGTGGTACGAGCGCTACCAGTCGCTGCTTGAAAACCTCGAGGCCTTTCACGACATCGTGATTGACGACACGCACTCGCACGACGACGAGGACGAGTAGAGCGCGTGAGCACGTCCAGCGCCGGCAATCGGGCCCCAGCGGCGCAACCCATATCGCCGCAACGTACGCCGCCGCGTCAACGCTGGATCCTCGACGAACTGCACCCTGAAGAATCCGCTGCCCTCGCCCGCGAAGCCCGTCTGCCCCTCGTTCTCGCCGAGCTGCTCGTCGCCCGCGGCATCACTGGAGCCGCCGAAGCCTTCGCCTTCCTCAATCCCGAGCCCGCGCATCTCCACGATCCTTTCCTCATGCTCGGCATGGCCGCGGCTGTTGATCGTCTCGAACGCGCCATCGCCGACCGCGAGCCTATCCTTCTTTACGGCGACTACGATGTAGACGGCACCGTCGCCGTGGTCCTGCTCAAGACCGCCATCGAGATGCTCGGCGGAGAAGCTCGCTTCCACGTACCGCACCGCCTCCGCGAAGGCTACGGCATGCAATCGAGCGTGCTTGAAACTGCATACGCCGAGGGCGTTCGCGTCGTCGTCACCGTCGACACCGGCATGAGAGCCTTTGCCGAAGCTGAAACCGCGCGCCGCCTGGGCCTGGATTTGATCATCACCGACCATCACTTGCCCGATGCGCACGACGCGCTCCCCTCTGCTCTCGCCATCCTGAACCCGAATCAACCGGGATGCCCGTACCCAGAAAAAAGCCTTTGCGGCGCGGCCATCGCGCTCAAGCTCGCCCAGGCGCTGCTGGAAAGACGTGAATTGGAGCGTCGCGAGCCACCGCGGGCACGCGAAAAAACCTTGCCCAGCTTCCTCAAAATGGCGGCCATCGCCACCATCGCCGACGCAGTCCCGCTCCGCGGTGAGAATCGCACCATCGCCGCCATTGGTCTGAAGGAACTGCGCCGTCCCATAGGCGCCGGCCTCCGCGCGCTCTTTGCCGCGGCCGCACTCGACCCCGCAGCCAAACAAATTACCGGCTTCGACGTCGCCTTCCGTCTCGCGCCCCGTATCAACGCCGCCGGCCGCATGGACGTCGCCTCCGATGTCGTCGAGCTTTTCTTAACTCGGGACTCGCACCGCGCTGCCGAACTCGCCGCCAAGCTCGAGCGCCTCAACCGAGAGCGCCGCGACGTGGAAGCCGCCGCGCTCGCCACCATCGAAGCCCTCCTCGCATCCGACGGCGAAATTGCTGCCGACCGCCTCCTCGTCATCGACGGCGATGGCTGGCACCGCGGCGTCATCGGCATCCTCGCCTCGCGCGTCGTCGAGCGCACCGCCAAGCCGGCCCTCGTCATCAGCATTGAAGACGGCCCCAATGGCAGAATCGCCCACGGCTCCGGCCGCTCCGTCGACGGCTTCGTGCTCCTCGCCGCCATCGAATCCTGCGCCGACCTCTTCACCCGCTTCGGCGGCCACGCCTTCGCCGTGGGCTTCGCGCTCCCCGCGGAAAACCTACCCGAGCTCAAGCGCCGCCTGCGCATGTACGCCGACGAGCACCTGGCCGCGCGCGAGCCCGAGCGCCTCTTGCGCATCCACGCCGAGTTGCCCCTCGACCGCATCACGCCCGTGCTCGCCGGATGGCTCAAAAAACTCGAGCCGCTCGGCCACAGCAACCCCGAGCCGCTCTTCCTCGCCCGCAACGCGCGCCTGCTCAAAGCGCCTCGCATCATGAAGGCCCGTCATCTAGCCCTCGAACTCGCGCAAGACCCATCGGCGCCATCCACCCCGCCGTTAGATGGCTCCTCCAATTCGTCGCCCGCCGCATCGTCGGCTCATCCATCCGGCAGCCCCGCACCCCTCAGCTCCATTCGCGCCGTCGGCTGGAACCTCGCCGAGCGCGCCATGGAACTCCGCCTCGAGCCCGGCAGCCGCATCGACGTTGCCTATCGCCTCCGCGAAAACGACCACCCCGACTTCGGCGGCCTCGAAATCGAAATCATGGGTATGCAGTTGGCTGGCGCGTAAGGCCCGCAGCAACTCTGCCGCAGAAAAGCTCGACCACTGGGAAAACCGACGAGCGATAACCTTCCGCTGCTGCTCTCTCAATGAGTGATTTGGTCCGCGCGCGTCGATTCAAGCCAGCTATGTCGCTCAACCCAGCCGACTTCCGCGGAGTAATCTGAAGATTCAACCGTTTTCGGCTTGTGGAGGCAACTTCAGGCCGACCATCCGTGAAACTATGAACATGAGCACCCCGCAATTACCCGTGCCCCTCAACGAGGCGGACGCTATCGCGCAAAAATTGCTGGCTGTGGGAAATTCACTCAAGCCGGTGGACGACGCGCACTACTATTTCTTCGAAATTGTCCGCGAGCTTTTGGATGCCGCGATCAAAAATTTCAGTGAGCTTCGTCGGGGAAATGTTACCGGGAATCTTAACCTGATCGCATGGGCCTCGCGTAACCTACTAGAGCTGACGGTATTCACGAAATACGTATTGAGGTCAGCGGCCAATGCTCGGCGATTCGCTGACGACCGGCTCGTAGATGGCTGCGAACTGATCATCGCTTTGAGAGATCTCGAACACCACTATGATCTGAGTGCACCAACGCCAGGACTGGACGACGCTCTCAAGCGAATGGAAGACCAGAGGGTGGCAGAGAGCGTGACAGCTACGAAGCACCTGGAGACGAGTGCCCTTGCGAGAGAGGTGGGCATGGAGCAAGAATTTCGGTCATTGAATCGAGTGTCTTCGAAACTCGTTCACCCCACAGCTTGGTCAACTCTTGCAGAGAACGCAGGCAGGAGCAGCTACCCTGAGGCAAAGGACCTCCTCTTCGCAACGGGAATCGCTCAAATCAGTCAGATTTACTTGGACGTGAGGGGACATGACAAGGCGCGCGGTATGATGCCGCTGTCTTAATCAGTTACAAACGGAGATCGGTTCAGATATCTCATTCCGGGCAGGTGGCCTCGATCTTGGGGTGGGTAACCCAACTGAGGGTGCCACCGGTCCCTCGCATTTGGGGACCGGTGCGATACACTTTCGGCGTCTTCAACCAGCACAAAATCGCCAATATATTCCTCGGGCGCATAACAGCCGCAAGCACAAAGGCCCTCCGCACCGCGGAGGGCCTTTGCCAATTTGCTGACTCGCTAACTCGCAGTCTCTACCCGATCACTTCAATCCCCATCGACCGCGCCGTCCCCTTGATGCTCTTCACCGCCGCATCGATCGACGCCGCATTCAAATCCGGCATCTTCTGCGTGGCAATCTCGCGCACCTGCTTCTCGGTCACTTTGCCCTTCTTTTCCTTGTTGGGCGTGCCCGATCCCTTGTCGATCCCGGCCGCCTTCTTCAGCAGCACCGCCGCCGGAGGCGTCTTGGTCACAAAGCTGAAAGTGCGGTCGGCATACACAGTGATGACAACCGGAATAATCAGTCCGGCCATCTCCTTGTTCTGCGTACGCGCGTTGAACTGCTTGCAGAACTCCATGATGTTTACCTGCGCCTGGCCCAGTGCTGGACCTACCGGAGGCGCGGGCGTTGCTTTGCCGGCTTCAATTTGCAACTTCACGTAGCCGTTGATTTTCTTGGTCGTTGCCATGATTCGATTCCTTCGGAACCAGCTCTTAGCTTCTAGCTCTTAGCTCTTAACTGGCTGTTCTGATGCAAATTTTGGTGTCGAAACTTTCGCGTTGGCTCGCAACCGGCGGCAGCTAGAAAACCTCACCGGCTAGAAGCTGAAAGCTACTTGCTGAAAGCCTCAACTACTCAATCTTTTCTACCTTGCTGAACTCGAGTTCGACCGGCGTAGAGCGCCCGAAGATCGTCACCATTACTTTCATGGTCTCGCGATCCTCATTGATCTCGTCCACCACGCCGTTGAAGTTGGCGAACGGCCCATCGGTGATGCGTACCTGTTCGCTCTTCTCGAATTTGATCTTGAGCCGCGGCTTATCCTTGGCGGTTTCGCTGCGGAAGAGTATCGAACTCACCTCTTCTTCGCTCAGCGCCACGGGCTTGTCGCCGGTGCCCAGAAATCCCGTCACCTTGGGCGTGTCTTTCAGCACATGCCACAAGTTGTTGTCGAGCTCCATCTCCACCAGAACGTAGCCGGGCAGAAATACCCGCTCCACCGTGCGCTTTTTGCCGTTGATGATTTCCGTCACCGGCTCGGTGGGAATCATCACGCGGCCTACGCGCTCCTTCAATCCAAAGGCCTGCACGCGGCTCTCGATCGACTCGCGCACCTTGCGCTCAAAGCCCGAGTAGGCGTGCAGGATGTACCACTTGAAATTCGGATTGCGCGCCGGCTCCGCGGCGGCCGGGGGCGCAGCTTCAGCGGCCTCGGGCTCAGCTGCGACAGCCACGGGCGCTGCTTTAGCGGCCCTGGGCTTCGCCGCGGCAATCTGGGGCGTGGCTTCAGCGGCCTCGGGCTCAACTGCGGCGCCCTGCACTGCGGCTTCCTCTGTCTCGACCGTCTCGTTCACGGGTTGTTCCAACTCCGGCTTTTCCAATTCGTCTGACATTACCCTCTCGATTCCGGGCTGCTCTTTCCTGCTACTGCAATCCACCCAGACTTTTCAGCAACGTCTGCACGCCCAAGTGAAACAGTCTGTCGACCACAAAGAAGTAAGCGCCGAACAGAAACACGGCTATGATCACAACGCCCGTGGTCGTCTTCACTTCCTTCCAGGAGGGCGAAACTACCTTGCGCATCTCCGCGCGTACATCGCGCAGAAAGCCTGCAAACTCGTTCCACTTGTTCATTGCACCGCCCCCAAACTCCTTGAGCGCGCCCGGCTCCTGCCGTTTGGCAGACCGCTCTTCGCCTCGTTCGACTGCTGTTTTCGTGGCCATGCTTCCAGTCCTTTTCCAGAAATCAGCGTTCAGAGATCGGAGATCAGTTCTTTTCGAGCTGCTGCCAAACACTTCATGCCGCTGCCCCGCGCTTTTCCGATCTCTGTTCTCTGATCTCTGTTCTCTGTTCCCAATCTGGCAGGGGCGGAGGGATTCGAACCCCCAAGTTCGGTTTTGGAGACCGACAGTTTAGCCGTTGAGCTTACGCCCCTGAATGCAGAGATCAGTGGTCAGAGATCAGAGATCAGTTTTTCCTCGCCGCCGCCGAACGCTTCATGCCAGCCCGGTCGCATTTTCTGATCTCTGTTCTCTGATCTCTGTTCTCTACTTACTTCGCTTCCTTGTGCACCTGGTGCTTGCGGCAGCGATTACAGAACTTCTTCAGTTCAAGACGGCCGGTGACGGTCTTCTTGTTCTTCGTCGTTGAGTAATTCCGCTCCTTGCACTGCGTGCACTCCAACGTGATGATTTCCCGCATTGCTCAGTCCCTTCGCCAGAGATCAGTTGCCAGAGATCCGTTCTTTTCCTGCTGCTGCCGAGCGCTATTGCAACCTCGGTCGCGTTTTCTGATCTCTGATCTCTGTTCTCTGTCCTGTTACTTGATAATCTCCGAAATCGCGCCCGCGCCCACTGTGCGTCCGCCTTCGCGGATGGCAAAGCGCAAGCCCTTTTCCATGGCCACTGGCGTAATCAGCTCAATGGTCAGCTCCACATTGTCGCCGGGCATCACCATCTCCACGCCCGCCGGCAACTCTGCCACGCCCGTTACGTCCGTCGTACGGAAATAAAACTGCGGCCGGTAGCCCTTGAAGAACGGCGTATGACGCCCGCCCTCTTCCTTGCTCAACACGTACACCGTGCCCTTGAACGTGGTGTGCGGCGTAATCGATCCGGGCTTCGCCAGCACCATGCCGCGCTCCACATCTTCCTTCGCCGTGCCGCGCAGCAGAATGCCTGCGTTGTCGCCGGCCATGCCTTCGTCGAGCTGCTTCTTGAACATCTCGACACCGGTGCAAACGGTGGTTCGGGTCTCGCGGAAT
>Ga0302156_10002084_pt1 | contig 16765 bp, 18 predicted proteins | sample I_Bog_N3_2_FD_193503 | JGI IMG/M metagenome (GOLD analysis project Ga0302156, IMG submission 193503) | Peat permafrost microbial communities from Stordalen Mire near Abisko, Sweden - I_Bog_N3_2 | ecosystem: Environmental > Terrestrial > Soil > Wetlands > Peat | place: Sweden: Abisko, Stordalen... | reverse complement strand
GGTACGACCTGGCCACGGGAATAGGAAGCATAGATGTCGCCAAATTCGTCAACGACTGGGGAACCGTCAAGTTCGCCACCACCACAACCACTCTTGCGGCGGGCACAAGCGCAAGCTCGCTTAGCACAAGCCCCCTCACCGTGGCTCATGGCTCAATTGTTTACTTCCAGGTCGGCGTCAGCCCGTCCACTGCCTCCGGCAATGTCGTCCTCACGAGCGACAACTCACAGGAGAACAGTGACGGGATCATAACCGCGGCGATCTCAAACGGTGTGGCCTCGTTCTCAACTCAAGCCCTACCCGGCGGGACCTACACCCTTTATGCAAGGTACGGAGGCGACACAGGCAACGCCAGCAGCCAGTCCCAGGGGATTCAGGTTACCGTGTCGCCTGAGAACAGCACCATGCAGTTCAACCTCAACGTCTATGACGCAAAGACCGGTGACCTGACGGCTATCTCGCCAGCCAGCGCGGTCTATGGATCGCAGTTTTACGCGAACATCTCTCCTTATGGCGGCACGGAGGGCCTTGCCAAGGGAAATCCGGCGACCGGAACACTGACCCTGAGCCAGAACGGCGCGCAGCTGACAACCATCACGCTCGACAGCCAGGGCGTTGCAAACTACGAGTTCACATCGTCCACGCTCTCCCCCGGAACGTACACCCTTGCCGCAGCGTATTCGGGCGACTCAAGCTACAAAGCTTCTACCACCACCCAAACCATCACCATCTCGAAGGCGGTTTCTGTCGAGTCGAGCTTCATCCCGACAAATGGTACGGTTTGGGCGGTGACGGACCTCGGCAAGGCCATCGCCCTTGAATTGACCGCTTCCAGCGATGGTGTTGAGCCAACTGGCACAATCTCCGTAACAATGAACGGAGGTTCATTTGGAAGCTGGGCGGTTGGCGCTGTATCGGCTGGCGGAGAGATGCAGTTCGGCGTGGGAACCTCGATTGACGCGAGCATGATCGGTGCCGGCAATAGTGCGACCTTCTCAGCTACATACAGTGGCGACAGCAACTACGCGAGCGAAGGACCCTACACAACGACCGTGTCGGTGGCAGAACCTGCAAACGCCACCATCGCTCTCTCAACGAGCGGCAACATCACCATCGCCACCCCCGGCCAGTCCGGTATATCCACACTCATCGTGACGCCATCCAATGCATTCGGAGGATCCGTGAGCCTCACTTGCGCGCTAACCAGTGGCGCAGTCGCTTCCAACAATCCCACCTGCTCGATCCCATCCTCGATCAGCATCTCGGGAACAGCGGCTCAAACCGCATCCATAACCATTTCGACAACAGCCGCAACCAGGGCGAACGTGAGGCAGAGGACCGCTGTGTTGACGGGGTTGGGCGGCGCCGGGATTGCGCTCGCTGGCATTCTGATTATCGCCGTTCCGCGCGGATATAAGCTGTGGCTTCCAATGTTCTGCTTCGTAGCGCTGGGAGCCGCCCTGTTGACCATCGGCTGTAGCGCTGGCGGCGGGAACATACGACTGGGTGGCGGTTCGTCCGGTACTCCCGCCGGAACATATACATTCACCATCACTGGCGCCAATGGCTCGATCAGCGGCAGTACGACGCAGACTGTGACCGTTCAATAGAGCCAGCATCCACATTTAACCCTGTCCGGCAGGTTTCACACCTGCCGGACGTACCGCTTTCAAGCAGACGCCGAGAGGCGCGACTAGGGGAGCAAAAAAAATACGGCGAGACCTTGAGTTTCGAATGCACCTGGTGTAATTACTTGGCATAGCGGATATCCGCTGGAAAAATCCACCGCCAGACCCATCACGCTGGCCTAAAAGCTTGCGACCCCGAGAGACACTCCGGGGTGAAGGTAGCGTATGGCTTGCTGCGACAAGACCAGATCTTTGCATAATGGCAAGACCAGTCTGCATTCCCACTCCTCCTGGAAAGCACTGCATCGGTGCGAGAGCGGTCAGACCTTGACGGTGTGGCTCACGGCCATAATGGTCATGAGCTCGGTACTGATGGGATCGGCGTACGACATGTCTGTGGCCTGGGTCCACAAGCAGTGGGCTGACACGGCCGCCGAGGCGGCTTGCACTGCTGGTGGCATGGACTTGCTATATGCTGCGAACCATAGCACACGATCGACTCCTATCTCGGCGTACAACTTCATTCCTTCAAGCGGCTACACTGCATCCGGCGATTGCTCGACGAGCTCGAGCAGTTCAATGTGTTATTACGCCAAGCTCAATGGCTATGCGAGCGGTGGGTTGATAAGCAATGCAGCGTCAAACGATGTTTCGTGGAGTCTAAGTCAATCGCCACCCGCCAATACAAACAGTTCCACCTTGACGTACACGTCGAATAACGTCGCTCCGTACATCAGCGTCGCCGTCACCGAGAATGTTCCGGTGACCTTTATGGGGATATTCGCACATCTTCTCGGCATGCCGAATGCCTGGAACACTATTCAGGTGGCAGGACACTGCAACTGCGGGCTCGAAGGGACGGCGACTACTGGAAGTCCCCAAACAATAGCAATAAATGCTGGAATCATCGACAGATTTGGGGATTTTGAGCCAATCGCCGCTGTAACCTGCTGGTCTAATAGCTCTTGCTCCGTGGCATCTAGTCCACTGACAGGACCGAATAATCCCGTCCCGCCAAACTCTGTAGTAACAGTTACTGCATCTGGGACGGCTCGAGGACAAGGCGGGGAATCTATTAGCGGCAGTGTTGATATGGAAGTAAGCTGCAATGGCGGTTCTACCTGGAATAGCGTGGATACGGTACACGTAAATGTTTTAGGTAGTTCCCCTCTTATCGGAAACGCCACTTGCACAGTCTCCAATACGAATCAGATCGAGCTACGGGTCACTGCCAATTTGACCTTAGGTAGTGCCGGGCCCATATTCCCAACTGGCAATAGCTTTAGCGTTCAGATAAATGGTGCTTCTATTACCATCCCTGGCGGTTCCACTACCAGCCTGCATGTCACTAGCTTCCAGAACGATTAGGCAGAGATGACCAAAGGTCGCACAGAGAGGAAAAACCAAATGGGGGCAAGACAGGAGATAACGACGCGCAGTTCGATCCGAACCGACCATACCGCAATTGCGGCGCGGTTTGCTTGCGATGTTCGCGGGCAGGCCCTGATCGAGACCGCGCTCTTCAGCATGGTGCTCGTGCTGATGCTGGCCATGGCCGCTAATTTCGCCTATGTGGCATACATCGCCGCCGGCATCACCTCAGCAAGCCGCCAGGCATCCGTTTATGCTGCCCAGGGACAGCAAGCGACAGCCGGCAACGCATTGCCAGCAGTCAGCGCGGCCTGCAGCATTGCAGCAAACGAGGTCAATGGATGGATAGGGCTCTCCAGCACAAACTGGAGCGCCTATGCGGCTAGCGCCGCGATCAGTGGTAGTTCCTGGGCGAACTCGTCGTCATGCGCCGGCAATTCCTACTCAAATGCGCCTGCCTTCAATGCCGATCCAGAGTCAGCCTACTTCACGATCAATGCAGTCAAGGTGAGCGCAGCCCTGAACCCACCGATCGCGTTCAAGTTATTTGGAAAACTATCGTTGACCCTGCCCACCACCATCTACGGGCGCAGCGTGTACATGCGGCAACTGAACTAGCAAGGGAGCGTCCCCAATGCGTCGTCTCTTCCGAAGTGCCTTCAGCGACAACCGAGGATCCACCTTAATTGAGACCGCGGTAGCAATGCTTGTCGTGATTCCCATGCTGCTCTGGCTGTTTGAGATGTGCATGTACTGCTACACAACGGCAGTGCTGCAATACGCGGCGCGCCAGGGGGTGGAATATGCCATGACACATGGCACCGATGCCCCCAACTGTAGCGGCCCGGGTGGCAGCATCAACAGAACCTGCCCCGATGCAGCAGGAGCCAACGTTACCGGAGTGGTAGCGCAAATGGCCAAGTCCGGCGGTCACAACATGACAAGCTTAACGGTGCAAAGCACTTGGGCCGCTGGAAACAACAATCCTGAGAGCTCTGTAACCGTGATGATCACAACCCCGTACACGCCCTACATCCACCTGCCGTTCGTTCCATCAACCATCAAAGGCACGGCGACCGGCAACATTGTCTATTAGGTAGCGCGTTACGATCCGAAGCATTAGATCATAGGCGAGGCTCGGACAGCGTCACGACCGCGCAAAGTAGGCTGCATTCGCAATCGGGGAACCGTGAAACCTGTTAGGGTGTTTGCTTTGCGCTGCTTTAAGCAGGAATGCCAGACGCACGCATGCCCCAGCTTCATTTAGTTGTGTCCCTCCAAATCCTGGTACTCCTGAAAACTCCTCAAATTATTTCTCACTTAGCCTTGCGTCTCGAATTGCAGCCACATAGCCTACAGGTGCGGAGCGGGACCATCACACCTGTCCGACACCTCCAAGGAGTAATACCTCAATGAAATCCATCCTGCCCATCGTGAAAGCCGAGCTTCTCTCGCTTCACCGCGACGAGAACGGCCAGGACCTCGTAGAGTACGCCCTTGTGGCCGCTCTGATCGGTCTGGGCTCCGTCACAGGCATGAAGACGTTGTCCAACTACATCTCCAATGCGTTCACAACCGTTGGCTCCGCCCTCGTCTCGTCGGTCTAAACCTCCGTCCAGTGGCCTGCTCCTTCAACCGGGAACGGCCGCGCCATTCACATGACGCGGCCAATTTCCCATTCCAGAGTTCGCCGGACACTCAACAAAGGTCTTCTCTTCCAGATGGATCAGGAGAGTTGCCAAGCACGCAATCTCTTACACACGATATTCATGCTCACAACGAAGGGAGATAGGACAGAGCAATGATTCAAACATTCAAACAACTTCACTGCGACGAAGGCGGGCAGGACCTGGTGGAGTATGCCCTTGTGATCTCTCTGGTCGCATTGGGTTCAATAACATCCATGAAATCGTTGTCGAACTATATTGCCAACTCATTTAAGACGGTGGGCACCAATCTGTCATCCGTGGTGTAACCGGGAGGCGCCATGAAGCAGTTCCTGCTCGAGCTGTTTGCCAACGAGTCCGGCCAGGATTTGGTCGAGTATGGCATGATCCTGGCATTGTTTGCCATGAGTGTGATCGTTTCCGCGCGGACAGTCGCAAACGGCATTGCTGCCATCTTCACTAACGTCGGGACGACATTGTCCAGCGCCTCTTAGCTACCGCGCCAGATTCACACGCGGCCGACTGCGCCGTAGGGCTGCCTTGCAGCGGCCGGTTCACAATGCTTTTCCGCAAAGAGCAAAATATTTTTCATTTTCTCCGCATCTAGGGCTTCCCCCTCATTTTTCGTTTCTCCATAGTGCTTCTATGGATATTCGTCCGGACGACGTTTGCCTTGCATCAGCAGCTGTTGTTGGGATGGTGGGTGGAATTTTCGACCTGCGCCCTTCGCGCCGCATCCCAAACTGGTTCTCGTACTCCTCTGCTGTGTGCGGCATTGTCCTGCGCGGCGCGCTCGATGGGTGGCGCGGCTTGGTCTCCTCGATGGCGGCGGCCATCATCACCTTCTTCTTTATGGCGATGTTCTACCGTCTTCACACAATGGGCGGCGGTGATGTCAAGCTGATTACGGCCATAGCGACATTTGCGGCGATGCCGCACGTGTTCATGGAGATGGCCTGCATCGCGCTTGCCGGCGGCGTGATTGCCATGGGGATCATCATCTGGAAACGCCAAGTTGCCAAGCGGCTTGGCAATGTCTTCATGATCCTGCTGCACCACTTCCACGGAGGCCTTACCCCGCATCCCGTGCTGACTTTAGAGGGTCCCGATTCCCTGAAGATGCCCTACGGCACTGCCGTCGCGCTTGGCAGCATCGCCGTGCTCGTAATCACCCGAGGACTCAAATGAACAACATGCGCAAGCTCTTCATAGGCGTACTCGTATCTGTGGTCGTTGCCACGTTGTGCGTCTTTATCGTCTACCGGAAGATTCAGACGGGAACAAATGATGGGGCCAAGACCTCCCGCGAGTGGCACTATGTCGCCACGACCCGCGACATCGCTACGGGCGAGCGCTTGGCCCCCGACATGCTAACCACAATCAACTGGAACAGTACCCTGCCAGTGGAAGGTGCCTTCGACTCACCGGATAAAGCAGTGGGACGCATTTCCTCCTTCCCTTTGGCCAGCGGCATGGTAGTGACCGAAAAGCTATTGGCGTCGGCGGATTCCTCCCTTGGCCTTCCCCAAAAAATTCCCGAGGGCATGCGCGCAATCGCAATCCAGACCGACGAGGTTGCGGACTTCGGGGGCTTCCTCTTCCCTGGAGCGCACGTAGATGTGTTGATGACCATCAAAGCTGCCACTGCTGGGCCTATGATGCCGGCAGTTGAGCAAGTTGTCGATCGTGATCGAACGATTGTCGTGCTCGAAGATGTCGGAGTGCTGGCAACCGGTAAGCAGATTGTGCCCGATCCTTCCGGCAAGCCGACGTCAGTATCCGTTGTAACCCTTCTCGTGTCACCGGACGATGCCCGCAAGGTGGCGCTGGCCCAGCAGAAGGGCATCGTCCATCTTGCTTTGCGCAATGGCGCCGATCATGGCGGCGCTCTGCACAGGGCCACTTATCTCTCAGACCTGACCGGACCACCCGCTTCAGAATCCCGGCCGGTTGTGGCGAAGAGTCCTGCGCCGAAGCCAGACGAGCCCAATCTCCAGCGTCTCGAAGTCATTCTTGGAGTGAAGAGAACTACACAGACGTACCGCAACAACATTCCGGTTGGGGATGCACCAGCGCCTCCGCCCGTGGGAGGATTCTCGAAGTGACTCATCGACCGCTATATGTCCTGTTTCCTGTTCTCATCGGGGCGCTGGCCGTCTCAGTAAGCTTTGCACAACAGGCGCCGCCTGATTCGCTAATTCGCGTAGAGACCCCGACGGTTCCAGTCGTCCCCGGCAGCGTTGGTCAGACACTCCATGTCAAGGTAGGTCAATCGCTGTTCTTCGATACAACGACACCACTTTCCCGGGTGTACGTCGACAATCCCATTGTGCTTCAATCCTATGCGGCCAGCCCACGCCAAGTCGTGGTGAGCGGCTTGGTTTCCGGCATGGCGACAATCGTGTTTTGGGATGAGCAGGGAGCCAATACCGCATATAGCATCGTCGTCGATGTGAACGTTGCGCGGCTACAGGAAGCCTTCGAGAGCCAGTTCCCAATGGACAAGATTCTGGTTTCCTCCGATCAGGACAACATCATCCTGCGCGGGTATGTCGCTTCCCAGGAAGAATTCGGACTGGCAACCAAGCTTGCCGGAGGTTTCGGCAAGACAATTGCCAACTCGCTGCGCATTGCGCCACCCCACCTGCGCCAGGTGCGCCTGGCGGTGAAGTTTGCGGAGGTCGATCGCACCAAGGCCGGCCATTTGGGCTTCAGCCTGCTTTCCCTGGGCAACACAGTTGCCATGACTGGAACCAGCCAATATCAGGCGTTTCAGGCCCCGACCATCAGCAACCCGGTTTCCACCCTAACTGAAACGATTAATACACCCCTCAATCTCTTGCTTTACAGCCAGAGCCTGAACCTCGGCGCGGCCATTCAGGATATGGAGTCGAAACAAGTTCTGCAGATCCTGGCAGAACCGACGATTACTGCACTCTCCGGTCACACAGGCACCTTCCTTGCCGGGGGGGAATTCCCGTTCCCGATGGTGGAAGGGGGTGTCAGTGGACAGGTTGCTGTAACCGTTGAGTTCAAACCCTACGGCGTCAGCCTCAATTTTCTGCCGACAGTCCTCGATGACGGCACCATACGGTTGCATGTAGCTCCGGAGGTTTCCGCTCTCGACTATACGAACGAAGTGGAAATCGCCGGCTATACAATCCCGGCCATCAGCTCGCGCAGCGCGGAAACAGACATTGAACTGCGGGACGGCCAAACCTTCGCGCTGACCGGATTGCTCGACCGGCGCCTTACCGATCAATTCGAGCACATGCCCGGGATTGCATCGATTCCCATCATCGGTGCGCTCTTTCACTCGAAAAGCACGCAACGTTCAACGACCGAACTGCTCGTCATCGTAACTCCCCACATCGTCGATGAAGTCAGCAATCCGGATCCGGTGCCAACCCCGCCCACACCCGCAAGGCCCTTTTTAGAAGCCAACACATTCGACAAGTCGCTCACCGGAAAGAAATAAAGATGGCCAATCGTCCACTGCTACTTGCTGTCCGCGCCAACCCAGAGTTGGTGACACTGCTTGAACGCGTTGCCGGTTCGCAGGGGCTAGGTGTAGGCAAGATCAGCCAGTACCTCACCAATGGCAGCCGTATTGACCTGTCGCAATTGTCCCCGGATGCGCCCTGCATTGCCTTCATCGACTTCACCGATGTTGAACAAGGAATCAGGACGGCAGAGGCATTGAGCGCTAATGCAACGCCGCGGATATGGCCGGTGGCGGTTTCCCTCACATCCGATAACGACACACTGTTGCGTGCCATGCGCGCCGGGTGCAGCGAGTTCCTGCGATGGCCGGCGACAGACTCACAGATAGATTCCGCGCTTGGTAACGTCTTGCGTCGCGTCGCGGCTATCGAAAATGAATCCAGCCGGAACGGGCGCCTGGTAGCTTTTATAGGTGTTCGGGGAGGTGTGGGCGCCACCACCCTAGCCGTTCATACCTCGCTTGCCCTAGCCGGACTGCCCGATAAGAACATCCTGTTGGTCGATCTCAAACGCCAGTTGGGGCATGTTGCTGTTTATCTGAATCTGACAAACTCCGGCTACTCGTTCTCAACGATTTTGGGAGACATTCACAGGCTCGATGGCGCTCTATTGCACAGCATGCTCGTGCGACACACCACGGGCCTGTCTGTGTTGTGCTCTCCTGATGACTGCTCCTCGCTTTCGGATGCGATGAGACGACAACATTTCCGGCCAGAACCACCCACTGTTGAAGCAATCGACAGGGTTCTGGCGTTGCTGCGTGCAGAAAGCGACTTCACAATCTTCGATGCCGACCCGGCGCTCCCGGAGACCGCAGCAATAGCGCAACGTGCCGACCAGGTATTTCTTGTTTCTTCTCTCGACATCGCCTCGATGCGCGACGTGTCGCGCTATTTGGACATGCTGGGCCGCAACCAGGACCGGCAGAAGCTGATCATAACCCGCGCAGGACGCGGTCCGCTGACACTCGAAATGATGGCGAACTCAGCAGGCATCCCGTTTGCAACTACCTTCCCCGATCTCGCGGAACCGATCTCTGCCGCCATCAATGCCGGGCATCAGGTTCCTCAACAGGTGCATGGGTTCCATGACAGCTTGAACGTCGTGCTTGGGCTCATAGATGAAGAGGCAGTGCCAGCTCCCCGCAAGGGATCATTCTTTGGAATAAAAAGGTAGCCCATCATGCCTTCACCAAACGATCCAACTGAGATTGGTCAATCGAGCGCTACAATCGACGTCCCAATCGAGTTTTCGGCTCCTCCCCGACACGTGAGCCCGAGCGCCGTCGCGGAGATCCGGCACTTTCCCGCGAGAGATACCCAAGCCATCCACGAAGAGCTGTTGTCTCAATTGCATCCAGAGAGACTCATTCAAGCGCGCCCCGAGGACAAGGAGGAGATGCGCAAGGCCATCATCAACATAATCGCGCGGCGGCGCATGCCTTACAGCGGCGTGGAACGCGATCAACTCGCGGAGCAGGTTCTCCAGGAGGTCTACGGGTACGGCCCGCTACAACCCTTGATCGATGATGAAACTGTAGACGACATCCTCGTCAATACTCATACGACAGTCTATGTTGAACGCAAGGGAATCATCGAAGAAACCAACGTCAGGTTCTATAACAGGGAACACCTGATGCATATCATCGACAGGATTGTCTCTGCTGTGGGCCGTCATGTAGATGAGTCGTCCCCGATGGTCGACGCGCGTCTGTCGAACGGTTCGCGCGTCAATATAATTATTCCCCCGCTGGCCCTTGATGGCCCGATCATTAGCATTCGCAAGTTTGGCGTGCGCCCCTTGACGGCAGAGAATCTCGTAGCGAGCAAGAGCATCACTCCTGAAATGCTGGAGTTCCTCAAGGCCGCGGTCAAGGCTAAACTCAGTTGCCTTATCTCTGGTGGAACGGGCGCTGGAAAAACCACACTGCTCAACGTCCTATCTCGTTCCATAGGTCCGCGAGAGCGCATCATCACCGTCGAAGATTCCGCTGAGCTGAAACTACAGCAGAAGCATGTAGTGCGGCTGGAATGCCGTCCAGCCAACGTCGAAGGAAGGGGGCAAATCAGGCAGCGCGAGTTGGTTGTCAACGCCCTGCGCATGCGCCCCGACAGGATCGTCTTGGGCGAGGTGCGCGGTGAAGAAGCTCTGGACCTTCTTCAGGCCATGAACACAGGCCATGACGGATCGCTTGCGACCATTCACGCGAACTCCCCGCGCGATGCGATAACGCGCCTGGAAAGCATGGTCCTTATGGGGTCCACAAACCTGCCAGAGAAGGCCATCAAACAACAAATCGCCAACGCAATCCACTTGATCATCCAGGCAAGCCGCTTGAGCGACGGCAGACGATGCATCACGAACATAACAGAGTTATCCGGCATGCAAGGAGATGTGCTGACAACGCAAGAGATCTTCGCATTCGAGAAATCTGGCGTGGATAGCCAAGGCCGGGTTCATGGCGCATTTCGAGGAATGGGCCTGCGCCCCCGCTGCTTGGAAATCATTACTACTGCTGGGGGCGACCTTTCTCGCGACATATTCGATCACCGGATGGAGGTATAAGGATGCAGTTTATCGGCCTGTTTATTGGGTTGTTCGTGGTCACGCTGGTCGTCTTTCTGCTCTCGACGCGCTCCTCCAAAGCCGAGAAGGCGACATTGAACAGGGCGCAGCACATCTCGGCAGGCAATGGCGCGGACTCCGAGGATCAGCCACCCCTGATCGATCCCGCACGGGCCGAAAATGCCAAGGCTGATAAGGGGCTGCGTGATACATCAATTGCCAAGCACATAGATTTGCTAATCCAGCAGGGGGCCTTGTCTCTAAGCGTGCCCACGGTCTTTGGGTTTTGTTTTGCCGGAGCGGTGGTCGGCTTTCTTCTTGCCTGGTTGCTGGTCCCAATCCTGTTTGTCGAGTTTATCTTTTTGAGCATGGGAGCGTTACTGCCCTACCTGTACCTGCTCCTCATGCGTAGTCGCCGCCTGGCCGCGTTCGATAAAGCGCTACCCGACTCCATGGATCTCATCTCACGTGCCGTAAAGGCGGGTCATTCGGTACAGGCAGCGTTCGAGATTGCAGGGCAGGAGGCAACCCAGCCTGTGAGGTCTGAATTTGCCGTATTAGGCGGTCAGGTCAGGTTAGGTCTCCAGCAGAACGAGGCTCTCCTGCAAATGAGCGAGCGAATCCCAACACAGGATTTGCGATTCATGGTTACCGCAGTAATGGTCCAAAGGGAGACCGGAGGCAATCTTCCTCAGGTCTTGGACCGGACTACACAAATGATCCGTGAGCGCATTCGTATCAACGGAGAACTACGGGTCAAAACCACGCAGGGCCGCATCAGTGGCATTGTGTTGGTCTGTATGCCCATTGGGCTTGCTATGGCAATGAGAATCCTAAACCCGGAATGGTTGGACCCGCTGCTTACGGATCCGTTGGGGCACTATCTGCTGTATTACGCATGTGCATCCCTCTTGATTGGCAGTGCGCTGGTATACGCAATCACGAGGCCGGAGGCTTAAGCGATGACCCAGATTCTCTATTTTCTAATCAGCGTTGCCAGTTTCTCCGCGGCCATGGCGGCTTTTGTCTTCTTTCTCATGCGCCACGAAAAAGCTCAGCTGGCAAAGAGAAGCGCGGCCGTCGTCAACCCGCACCTCAGAGCCTTAGAAGAGCGAGCCGGCTCCTCTGTGCGTGCGCTCGTCGGCTTTTCGTATATTGTTCACTCGATTCGCTTGCGCCTGGGTATTGCTGACAGCAATAGAATTCGAGTACGGTTGTCCGCGGCAGGATTCTACGACGCGTATGCGCTGGATATGTATGTTGGCATCCGTGTCCTGTTGCCGGTTGCCGCAGTTGCGCTAGTATCGTTCTTCACTACCGGCTTCGCCATCATTCTAGGTGTGGCAAGTGCCGGCTACTTAATCCCCGATTTTGTGCTGGAGAGGTTGGTGAAGAAGCGGCGGAATAAGATCCGCCGGAGTCTGCCGGACACAGTTGACTTGCTCGTCATCTGTATGGATGCCGGTCTCGGCGTGGACCAGGCTGTGCAGCGTACCGCAGGTGTGCTTGATATCGCTTACCCGGATCTATGCAACGAACTGCTGCATCTTGGTCGCTTAAGGTCGCTCGGTGATACCCGAGTCCAGGCATGGAAAAAGCTGGTGGCTCGCACAAAGTCGGAGGATATCGAGCAAATTGCCAATATGCTTTTCCAGGCAGAGAAGTTCGGGACTCCCATTTCGGAGTCCATGCACGTTCTCGCGGACTCCCTGCGCATGCAACGAAAGCAGCGTGCAGAGGAACGCGCCGCACGCAGCAGCATCACATTGCTGATTCCGCTTGTGTGCTTCATCTTTCCAGTGATTTTCGTCGTCCTACTAGGGCCCGCCGTGATTGCGATCATCCGTGGGTTCAGTGCGTTCGGCCAATGATTTCAAGAAAGGAGATCGATCGATGACTGGGACCGAGATTCGCGCCATTGCGGGCATTCTCTTCGTCATCGTGCTCGGCCTGCTCGTCTGGCGCCGTAGCACGAAAAGGGAGATATAGTCCTTCATCCGCGCCCATACCAATGGCGGTGGGCGGAGTGACCGCTCACCGTCCTCCTCGTATCGACGAACTACAAGGGAAACACTCGATGCACGACTTCATAATTGCACTGGCATTTGTTGGCATGCTGCTCGCGCCCGTAGTCGCCGCAACCACAGGGGATCTCAATCAGAGCGATTTCGATGATTCACCGCGCGTATCCTCTTCGCGTAAAGGACCTGGTGACTCCCGATGAAAGAGATCACGGTTGTCGATTCGACCCGCAAAGTCTGCATTGTGGGCGACCGGATTCAGGTTGCAGATTCGTTTCTGGGCAAGCTAATTGGTCTGATGGGGAGGAAGTCCCTGGTACCCGGAACGGGAATGTTGCTGCGGCCCTGTTCGACCATTCACACATGCTGGATGCGTATACCAATCGATGTCCTTTACCTCGACAAGCACTGTCGGGTCGTAGCGATTGATGCGGCTGTTAAGCCGTGGCGCGTCGGCTCGATCCGGTTTCGAACTCGGATGGTGCTCGAACTTCCAGCAGGCACAGCAGAGCAGTTCGGAATTGAGCTAGGCGACCAGTTGGCGATCGAGGACGCGGGTACCAAGCCAGATAAGAACGCCGGCAGCGAAGCTGCTTAAGAGGAGGTTGCTGTGGCCCGATACAGCATTGGACAGGCAACCGTTTCGCCGGACCAACCTGACTTCGAGCAGATGCTCCAAAGCGCATATAACTCCAAGCTCCGGCCGAATTGCCTGTGCGTGGGAGCGTCCGGCGTCCCGATGTATATTTCCCAGATCAATGGGCGCTTCTGGCTCAAGCGAATGCCCGACACCGGCCGCCAGCACGCCACCGGGTGTGCCTCTTGGGAAATGCCGGAAGAGTTCTCCGGTCGAAGCGACCTCTATGGCTCGGGCTTTACATACGAAGAGAATGAGGTCAAGCTGCGTCTCAACTTTCCGCTCTCACGGCGAGGCGGTCAGTCGCCGCCCCCGACAGCCAAGGCAAATGCCGAAAAGCCCAGCGTTCAAGCCGACGGCAAGCGTCTTACCCTGCGGAGTCTGTTGCACTACCTCTGGGATGAAGCCGGTCTCACCAATTGGCCAGGCAAGAACGCGAGGCGAAATTGGACCTTCGTCAACGAGAGCCTGACAATTGCCGCCGACCAGAAGACCGTCAAACAAGACAACCTGCAGCACTACCTCTACCTGCCCGAGGCATGGACAAAGGAACACCGTGAAGAGATTGCTGGCCGGCGGCGTGAACGTTTCGCCAGAATCTCCGGAACTGATGGCAAGAATGGCCACCAACTCTTGCTGGTGATCGCCGAGGTGAAGGATATTGAACAGGCCGGGATGGGTTTTCGCACCGTCTTCTATCATCTTCCCGATTGTCCGTTCGTGATGGAGCAAAAACTCCATGAACGGCTACTGCGGCACTTTGGCAAGGAGATGCGCATGTGGACCGGCAAGCAACCAGGCCACATGATTCTGACCGGAACCTTCAGTGTCTCCCCGGAAGGCACGCCAATGCTTGAAGAAGTGTGTCTGATGCTTGTCAGTGAAGAGTGGATTCCTTACGACAACATCTATGAACTGGCCATAATCCAAAAGCTCGTAGCCGAGAAGAGGACATTCCTCAGAATCTTACGCTACAACCGGCCGACAGCTGCGCCAATGCCGACCTTCTTGCTCACCGACCACGGAAACGATCCGGTGGCACTTTATGTGTTAGACGCCGAGTCCTCGGCGGACGTGGCGCAGGTCGAAGCCTCCGCCTCAGCATCAAGCTACGCGCACTGGATGTGGAACCCGCGAACTCACGGCGAAATCCTGCCGATGCCGGCGGTTCTACCGCGAACCGACCCAGCCACCGCGGTGGCCTCAACTCGAGTCTCCGCTCCAACGACGTCGGCGATCCCCACGCGAGCGACCCTATCCGGCGGCTTTGCACAGCCGGTCAATCAGCCAATTCCCGCGCCGCAGACAACTGCGCAAGCCGAGACGCTCGCGTCCGCATCCGCAGCGTCCATTCAGTCGAGGTTTGCGTGAGCGACCAGATCCAGTATTCTTCTTACCCACGCAATCGCAACCTCCGCCGCAGGAGGACACCCGACGTTGCGCAATCTCAGTTCCAACCACCTGTGTGTGCCCTTTGTGGCAACCCGTATATCCGCCCCTTCTCCGCGATTTACGGGCGAGGCACAACCTTCTACACCCGCATCAAGGGCCTTATTCTCAAGCACGGATACGAGCGCACCAAGCGTCAATCGGTTCTGGCCAATCATTGCAGCCCCCCAATTCGGCTGCCCTGGTCGCCCGCACTCCTCGTCACACTGTTCTTTCTCGGTACGCGATGGAGCGCGGACAAGTGGATTCGAATCTCCGGCCTGTTCGACTTGGCTGGATACTACCTCGCTTGGGGAGCCTTGCTCTTGGCTGTGACGGCTGGCGTCAACAACTTTGGCTTCTATCCGCAGCGTATGAGTGATTGGCGGCGCAGCTATTTCTGCGACAAGTGCGGTGGACGCACGATATTGGAGCGATAACAATCCGCTGCACTCAAGGCCTTACGGACGTTTCTGCATGGTTCACAAAAAAGTCCCGTGTAGACGTTACGGCAGGAGGTCGGCTTATTGTACGGTGTCATCGGAGCTATGGAAACGCAGATTGCCAATAACGGGTTGGTCCAGGTCAGGGACGACGATATGTTTGCGTCGCATCAAGCTGTTCAGCGCGCCCTGGGCAATGTGGGATATATCACCAATTTGGTCACCACGCATACCATCTTCTACGCATCGCATCTTAGACGCCCCATTCTCCAGGAAGGCCCGGCCGGTGCCGGCAAGACGGAATTGGCAGTCTCGCTTTCGCGCGCAAGCGGAATGCCACTGGTTCGGCTGCAATGCTATGACGGCATCAGCGACAAGGAGGCCATTGGCGAATACAACCGCGCGATGCAGGAGCTGTACGTTCTTATCAATAAGGAGGCGAACCGGGACTGGCGCCAACTCCGGGAGGAGATTGTGTCACGAGAGTTCTTTATCGCCGGGCCTCTCCTTCAAGCGATCGAGGCCCCTGAGCGGGTCATTCTGCTTATCGACGAAATCGACAAAATTCCCCATGCGTTCGAGGCGATGCTGTTGGAATTGTTGAGTGTATGGCAGTTGTCGGTTCCCGGCCTGGGAACCATCACCGCGAAGACCATCCCGTTCACAATCCTCACCTCGAATGCAGAACGGGAGATCGGCGATCCGTTGCGGCGGCGTTCTTTGTACTTGCTCCTTGAGCATCCGTCGGCGATGCAGCAAGCGACCATCGTTGCGCGCAAGTCCCCTACCCTGTCTCCGCGCACTCATCTGTTCATTGCTGGGTTCGCGCACGCGCTGAGGGCGTTCAACCTTGAGAAGCCGCCCAGCATCTCCGAGATGAACGACTTGGCACAGGTAATGGAAATGATGGGCTGGCCGGTCCTCACGCCGGAGCTCAGCGAGGTTGTGTACCCACTACTTGTGAAGCGCACCAAAGACCTGAGCAGGATGCGCACGAAGGACCAGTTTGCGTCAATCCTGGCTACCGCAATAAAGAGCCTGCAAGGTTTGAACCTTGAAGATATCCAGGATTTGACCCTGGAGACTACTGAGAACCCACAGCGGTCTTCTTTTGATTCCGCCGAAACTGCGAAGTCCCAGGAGCAACAGCCGCAATTGTCCGAGGTTGCCAATGCCACCTAGATCCTTCGCCTCAGCTGGCGCTACCATCCTCATCGCTCTCGCCTCTTTGCGGGCCTACGCAGGTACGGCCGCTTTCCCGTCGCAGGAACCTGCTGAGGCCGCATATTATGCGGATGCTTATGCCGATCACTACAGGGTTCCGCGCCCGCTTGTGCATGCAATTATCCGTGCCGAATCGCAATGGCATCCCAAAAGGGTCTCCGACAAGGGAGCCATGGGCCTGATGCAGTTGATGCCCGGCACAGCGCGCTTTTATGGAGTGCGCAACCCGTTTTCGGTAACCGAGAACATCAGCGGAGGTGTGCAGTATCTAGCTGAC
>Ga0302156_10002083_pt1 | contig 16768 bp, 11 predicted proteins | sample I_Bog_N3_2_FD_193503 | JGI IMG/M metagenome (GOLD analysis project Ga0302156, IMG submission 193503) | Peat permafrost microbial communities from Stordalen Mire near Abisko, Sweden - I_Bog_N3_2 | ecosystem: Environmental > Terrestrial > Soil > Wetlands > Peat | place: Sweden: Abisko, Stordalen... | reverse complement strand
CATTTTTAAAGTAACAAAACTACATTTACTACATCGACATTTTTTACTTCATTCGGGAGTAATTTCTCTTAAGTTGCGCCATTTCCTCGAAATATATGGAAATAAATCCTGCTCTGTGACAGAATCGCCTCAAAATATAGTAAAACTACATAAAGTGGCGCGATAGTGTTTTTGTTTTGCTAAGCTTGCCGTTGCATCGATGGCCGGAAGTAATCGCGCTCAGTTACAGGTATACAGAGGAGACGCTGCATGAAATTTTCCAACCTGCGCATTGGTCATCGCTTGTCGCTTTGCTTCGGCGTCATTCTGGTGCTGATGGCGGCCGTCACAGCGCTGGCCGGATGGTCCAGTCATCGCGCTCAACAGCAACTGGCGCAGACCTTGCGCCACAGCAATGATAAAGTGGAAATTGCCGCTCGTTTGCGCCAGAGTCTGTTTCGTCAAGGGCAGGCGGCGCGCAATGTGGGCTCGCTCACCGATCTCAATCTGATGCAAAAGGAGATGATCAGGATTGTCACCGAGCGCAAGGCCTATCGCGTCAATCAGGCGGCCTTGCTCAAGACAGGGGTGAGCGCGCCGGAGCAGGCCATCATTGCTCAAATGCAAAGTCTGGATCAGCGCAGCGAGCCGTTGGTCAGTCAGGCGCAAGAGTCTGCTGCCGGCTTCAACGCTGGCCAGGCTAGCAAAGTACTCAATACCCAAGTGGCGCCGCTGCAGAATCAGTGGCTCGAGGCGATCGACCGGTTGGTACAGTTGCAGCAGCAACAGATTCAGAGTGACCTGGACGCCTTCACCGTCAGCAGCAGCCGTACCACCATGGCGACCATCGTCATTTGTGCCGTTGCCATGCTGTTGGCGGCGCTGGTGGCGTGGCGTCTCAATCGCAGCATCACGCGCCCGCTCAATCAGGCGGTGTCATTGGCCAGTCGTGTCGCCCAAGGGGACCTGACCGCGCAGATCGAAGTCGTCGGCAATGATGAAACCGGGCAGTTGCTCAGTGCCTTGCGCAGCATGAATCTGAGTCTGCAAAAGACCGTAGGTGAAGTGCGTGCCGGCACCCAGAATATGTTCAGCGTGTCGCAGCAGAATGCGGCGGGTAATAGCGACCTGGCCGTGCGTACCGATGCCCAGGCCGAATCGCTGCGTCAGACCGCCGATGCCATGGCGCAACTCAGTGGCATCGTTAGTCGTAATGCCGGTCAGATCGGCGATGCCAATCGACTGGCGCAGTCGGCCGCTGGCGTGGCCTCGCGCGGCGGCGAGCTGGTTGCTTCGGTGGTTGGCACCATGAGCGCCATCAAGGATAGTTCGCGCAAAGTGGTCGATATCATTGCGGTGATCGACGGCATTGCCTTTCAGACCAATATTCTGGCCTTGAACGCGGCGGTTGAGGCAGCTCGTGCCGGTGAGCTGGGACGCGGTTTTGCCGTGGTGGCCACCGAGGTGCGTCAATTGGCCATGCGCAGCGCGGCCGCGGCCAAGGAAATCAAAGTCTTGATCGGCGACTCGGTCACACGCATCGATGCCGGTAGCCGCCAGGTCGATGACGCCGGTCAGACCATGCACGAGATCGTGGATTCGGTCGGCCAGGTGGTCAGCATCATGGAAGAAATTGCCGCCGCCAGTGATGGTCAGAATCATGGCATCGCCGAACTCAATCAATCGTTGTCGCAAATCGATGCGGTGACTCGCAACAATGCGACCTTGGTGGCAGAGGCAGCTCAGGCCACGGCCGACATGCAGGAGCAGGCGCACAAGCTGTGGCAGGCAGTCGGCACTTTTCGCCTTGGGCACGAGGCCGATGAACTGGCTGTCTTGACGGCGCTTGAGGCGCCTGTCGCGCGCACGGTCGAACTCAAGGTGGAGTTGCCGCGTCTGACTGCCTAAACACGCCGCACGGCGCCTTGCAGCAAGGCCGGCGCGGCTTGCCAGAACAGCGCGTCACACCTATACTCCCGGGATAGCATTGCCTTGGGTATCTGGCGCATTTTCCTGCGCTGGATTTAAACGGGAAGTCGGTGCGTTTGTCCTTTAATGTCGCTCATCTGTCGCTATCTTTATGGTAGCGATTTTTTGTTGCATTTTCTCCTGGTCAGACAAATCCCACGCTGCCCCCGCAACGGTGAACGAATCTGCGAGCACGCAACAAGCCACTGTGTTTTTTGACATGGGAAGGCGCGGGCTCCGGCGTCGGTCGATTTTTCGGCCCGGCGCCATTCGTCAGCCCGGAGACCGGCCCTTGGCAAGAACATGTTTGGTATCGCGGAGGGCGATCGACGCACGGCTATCTGGAATCATCAATTTCCCGTCTGCCTGGTCTGGTTTTCCTTGTCCTGCGTATTTGAATCATCATAACAATGATGCCGATCCGGTCTTGCTGGCCGCATCGGCGTTTTAGTCAGCAGGGAACGTGAATGAGAACCCACCAACGGCATGTGCTCATGTGTACCGGCCCACGCTGCACCGAAGACGGCGTGCTCTCCGAAGCCATGTTTGCGGTGCTCGGCCAGCAGATCGATGCGCGCCCCGAATTGCGCGTCAAGCGTACCCGCACTCATTGCATGGTGGCTTGCAAGTCGCAGGCGGCGGTCATGGTGGTGTATCCCGAAGGTGTCTGGTATCGCTGTAAGGACGCTGCCGCCGTGGAGCGCGTGGTGGCCGAACATTTGGTGGGTGGAACAGAAGTGACGGACCTGGTCTTTCATCGGCTCGGTAGTGGCGATGTCAATGTCGAGGAAGCCAGCGATGACTGAACCGTGCACAACGCCTAACCCGGCGCGCGTCGCCTTGCTCACCCATGCCTCGACCGATCTGGCGATTTTGCAGCATGCGTTGACGCAATTGCCTGAAGATTTTCCGGTCACCCTGGGTGTGAATCTGCAAAATGTGGAAAACGAAGCGCAAATGGAGGCCTTGCTGGCAGGTCCACTGGCCGACGTCGACATTATCGTCCTGCGTGTGTTGGGCCGTTTGGGCAGCGTCGCTGGATTTGCCGCCTTGTTGCGCCATGCACAAGGCCGCGGCCGTCATTTGATTGCACTCAGTGGCACCGGCGAGCCGGATGCCGAGCTGGCCGCCGTGTCGACCGTGCCGGCCGATATCCTGCGTCAGGCACTGGCTTATTTTCATGGCGGCGGCAGTCTCAATCTGGCGCAATTTCTACGCTTTGCCTCGGATCGCCTGCTGCTGACCGGCTTCACCTACGAAGCGACGGTGGCGTTGCCGGAACACGGCATTTACCATCCCGATCTGGAGCAAAACGCCAGCCTCGATGACTGGCTGCGCTTACGCGCCAGCCATAGCGGGCAGCGTAAGCCATCGGTTGGCATCATTTTTTATCGGGCCCACTGGATCAGCGGCAATACCCGCTTCATTGATGCCTTGATTGCTGCGCTGGAGCAACGCGGCATCGCTGTGCTGCCCGTGTTTACTGCCTCCTTGCGCAGCAGCGCGGCAGATTCGGCCTTGCCGGCGGCGTTGCAGTATTTCAGCGCAGGCGAGCAGGGCGCGCATGTCGATGTGTTGATCAACACCACTTCCTTCGCCATGGGGGAAATTACGCCCGGCGCGCCAACCCCGGCCGGTTGGTCGGTCTCGGCGCTGGAGCGGCTCAATGTACCGGTGCTGCAAGCCATGACCAGCGGCATGACGCTGCAACAATGGCAACAGTCCTCGCGCGGCATGAATCCGTTAGATGCCGCCATGAATGTTGTCTTGCCCGAGTTCGACGGCCGCATCATCAGCGTGCCGCTGTCGTTCAAGGCGCAGGCGGCCGGGCACAGCGGCGACGTGGTCGAGTTTCAGCCGCTGGCCGACCGGGTCGATCGTATCGCCGGCCTGGCGGCACGCTTTGCGCGCCTGCGTACGCTGGCCAATGCCGATAAGCGGATTGCCTTCATCTTCACCAACTCCAACAGCAAGGCATCGCAGATCGGCAATGCCGTTGGTCTGGATGCGCCGGCTTCATTAATGCATATATTGGAAGCCATGCGCACGGCTGGCTATGCCATCGGTGACTTGCCCGAGAGCGGTACGGCGCTGATCCATGCGCTGGTCGATCGCTGTTCCTATGACAATATCTATCTCACCGGCGAGCAAATGCAACATGCCGCCGCCCGCATTCCGGCGCAGCAATACGCCGAATGGTTCGCTGAGCTGCCGCTGGAACTGCAGCAGAAAATGCAAACGCAATGGGGCGCGGCACCCGGTGAGGCCTACGTGCACAACGAGCATCTGATGCTGGCCGGCATCGAGCTGGGCAATGCCTTCGTCGCCTTGCAGCCGCCACGCGGCTACGGCATGGATCCGGATGCCATCTACCACCAGCCGGATCTGCCGCCGACCCATCATTACTATGGCCTGTATCGTTGGCTCAGCGACGAATGGGGTGCAGACGCCATTGTCCACGTGGGCAAGCACGGCACACTGGAATGGCTGCCGGGCAAGGGCGTGGGCTTATCGGAAAATTGCTTTCCAGATGCCCTGCTGGGCGATATGCCCTTGTTTTACCCCTTTATCATCAATGATCCGGGCGAAGGTGCGCAGGCCAAGCGGCGCGGTCATGCCGTGGTGGTCGACCACCTCACGCCGCCGATGACCACTGCCGACAGTTATGGCGCGCTGGCGCAATTGACGCAACTGGTCGACGAATATTACCAAGTGGAAGTGCTGGACCCATCCAAGCTGCCCTTGCTGCAACAGCAGATCTGGGAACTGGTCAAGGAAACCAATCTGGACAGCGATCTGCAGATGAAGCTCTTGCACCATGATCACGATCATGCACATGGCCATGACCACCATCATCACGATGATCATGAACACCATGATCACGACCATCACGACCATGCGCATGACGGCGAATTGCCCGAAGCGCTCAGCGCCATGGGTGGCGCCGATGTGGCGCATCTGATTGAAGATCTTGACGGCTATCTGTGCGAACTGGGCGCGGCGCAAATCCGCGACGGTCTGCATATTCTCGGGCGCTACCCCGATGCGATGCAGATGCCCGACATGCTGGTGTCGTTGACCCGTCTGCCGAACCAGGACATCCCCGGCTTGCAGGAAGCCATGGCCAGTCTGTTCGGTCTCAAGCTGGACATGTTGCTGGCCAACAAAGGCCAACGCCTCAACGTCGACAGTGCGTTGGCGCGTATTGCCGCTCGCGCCGTGGTCACCCGCGCTGATGCGATTGAAGCGATTGACGCCTTGTGTCTGCGTCTGATGCAGGCCTTGCAAGACTGCGCTTATCAAAGCAGCGCCATCGATGCCACACTGCAAGCTCTGTTTGGCGATCTCAGCATCGACAAGCCGCGCTTGCAGGCGGCTGTCAGCCGTGCTCCGGCCAGCATGCTGGGGCAGATGAAACGCCTCAAACCAGCACCGCAATCTGCATCAGTCAGTAAGCCGGTGACATCTGCTGGCCAGTTTGCCGACTTACGCCGTGTGCTGGCGTTTGCCTGCGAGCACTTGCTGCCGAATTTGCAACGGGCTGGCGATGAAATCGGCAACCTCTTGCTGGGTCTGGCCGGCGGTTACGTACCGGCAGGGCCTAGCGGTTCTCCCACACGCGGCATGGCGCATATCCTGCCGACCGGACGTAATTTTTACTCGGTCGACCCGCGCAGCGTGCCCTCGCAATCGGCCTGGCGGGTCGGGCAGCAATTGGCGCGCGAGGTACTGCAACGTCATCTGCGCGAGACCGGTGCCTATCCGGAAAGCGTTGCCATTAGCATCTGGGGCACCAGCGCCATGCGCACCCATGGCGACGACGTCGCGCAAATTCTCTGTCTGCTCGGCGTGCAGCCGGTCTGGCGCGCCGGTAATCGGCAGGTGGCGGGAATTGAAGTGATTCCGCTGGCGCAGTTGCAGCGCCCGCGCATTGACGTGACGACCCGCATCAGCGGCTTTTTCCGCGATGCTTTTCCGCAACTGATCGATTTGATCGATGATGCCGTCAATGCCGTCATTGCGCTTGATGAGCCAGCCGAACAAAACTTCGTGCGCAAGCATTATCTGCAGGAACTGGGCGACTGGATCGGCAAGGGCCTGACCCAGGACGAGGCGCAACAGCGCGCCGCCTATCGCATCTTCGGCGCCAAGCCGGGCAGCTACGGCGCGGGTATCTTGCCGCTGATTCAGGAAAAGAACTGGCAGGCCGACGCCGATTTTGCCGAGGCCTACATCAACTGGGGCGGTTACGCCTATGCACGGCATCAGGGCAGTGCGCAAGGCAGCGACCAGCGCGAAGCTTTCCGTACCCGCCTGTCTGGCGTACAAGTGGCGTTACACAATCAGGACAATCGCGAACACGACATCTTCGACAGCGACGACTATTTGCAATATCACGGCGGCATGATTGCCACCATCCGCGCCCTGACCGGGCAACAGCCGCGCCATTATTTTGGCGACAGCCACGATCCGGCTCGGGCCCAGGTGCGTGATCTGAAGCAGGAAACCCTGCGCGTATTCCGCTCGCGCGTGGTCAATCCGAAATGGCTGGACAGCATTCAACGTCACGGCTACAAGGGCGGCCTGGAGCTCACTGCCACTGTTGATTATCTGTTCGGCTATGACGCCACGGCGCAGGTTATGGACGACTGGATGTATGAACAACTGGCGCAAACCTATGCCTTCGATCCGACCATGCAGCGTTTCCTGGAAGAAGCCAATCCCTGGGCCCAGAATGCGATTGCCGAACGTTTGCTGGAAGCTGCCAGCCGTGGCATGTGGGCTGAGCCGCAAGCGCAGACGCTGGAGCAGTTGCGCCAGCTTTATCTCAACAGTGAAACCTTGCTGGAGGCGCGCGGCGAAACCCCGCGTGGTGCTTAGATGACTCAATTAGCCAACGTTTTTTTCCCCTTTGCTGCGATTGTCGGCCAGGAGCAGCTCAAGCGTGCCTTGCTGTTGTGTGCCGTCGATACCAGTCTGGGCGGCGTCTTGATTCGCGGCGACAAAGGTACCGCCAAGAGCACGGCGGCGCGCGCTCTGACGGCGGTATTGCCACCGTTGCAGCGGGTGCCCGGTTGCGCCTTCAATTGTGCACCCGGTGCAGTGGCCGATTGCTGCGCGATCTGCCGTGATACACAGGCAGGCGCAACGGTTGCTGCCGTGCCTTTCATTACCTTGCCGCTGGGCGCCACCGAAGACCGTGTGCTCGGCACGCTGGACCTGCAACGCGCCCTCAAGGGCGAGCAAAATGCATTGCAGCCGGGTTTGCTGGCGGCTGCTCATCGCGGCATTCTCTATATCGATGAAGTCAATCTGTTGCCCGATCATCTGGTTGATGTGCTGCTCGATGTCGCCGCCATGGGCGTCAATGCGGTCCAGCGCGAAGGTTTGTCGGTGTCGCATCCGGCACGTTTTACCTTGGTCGGCACCATGAATCTGGAAGAGGGCGATCTGCGTCCGCAGTTGCTGGATCGCTTCGGCCTGATGGTGGAAGTTACCGCGCCGCGCGACAAACAGACGCGCGCCGAAGTAGTACGTCGCCGCTTGGCCTATGAAGCCGATCCGACCGCTTTTGCCGCGCAGTGGGCGTCGGCGCAGGAGCTCTTGCGCCAGCAACTCAGCGCAGCCCAGGCGCTGTTGCCGCAGGTGCAACTAGACGATGCCTTGTTCGACCTGATCAGTCACCTGTGCTGTGAATTTGAAGTCGCCAGCCTGCGCGCTGACATCGTCATGCACAAGGCCGCCCGTGCGCTAGCGGCACTGGCCGGGCGCGGCAACGTGACGCCGGACGATGTACGCAACGCTGCCGAACTGGTGTTGCCGCACCGGCGTCGGCGCAAACCGTTTGAGCAGCCCGGGCTGGATCAGGACAAGCTCGATGACTTGATGCAACAAGCGGCCCAGCCGCCGCAAGAAGAGCAGACTGCGCCATCGGACCCCAGCGCCGATAGCGATCCGCAAGCAGACACTGACGGCGGCAGCGAACAAGTCTTTGCCGCAGCACCGGCTCAGCAGGCCCGGCAACTCAACGTCGAACAAGACAGGAACGTCGCCACACTGGCCGGCCGCCGCAGCGATGCCGCCGACAGCGCGCGCGGCCGTACGGTGCGTACCGTGCCCGACAGCAATCCTGCCAGCCTGGCGCCGGGCGCGACGCTGCGCAGTGCGGTCTTGCGCAGCGCTGCAGAAGACCTTGGTACAGTTTCCTTGCAGAGCAGCGACCTGCACGGCAAGGTCAAAGTGGGCAAGACGGCCAACCTGATTCTATTTGTCGTCGATGCCTCCGGTTCGATGGCGGCGCAGCGTCGCATGGAAGCGGTCAAAGGTGCGGTGTTGAGTCTCTTGACCGATGCTTATCAGCGCCGCGATCAGGTGGCCGTCATCGGTTTTCGCGGCGAACAGGCCAGTCTGTTGTTAGCGCCCACGCGCAGTGTTGATCTGGCTGAGCAAGGTTTGCGCGAACTGCCCACCGGTGGTCGCACGCCCTTGCCGCATGCCTTGCAACTGGCCTTGCAGACACTGGAGCAAGCAGTGGCGCCGCCGTTGCTGGTGCTGCTGAGCGACGGCCGCGCCAATGTGGCCCTGGAAACCGGCGCCGATCCCTGGCGCGAAACCCTGGCGCTGGCCGGACAACTGGCCGCACGCGGTATTGCGGCGCTGGTGCTCGATACCGAAACCGGCTACCTGCGTCTGGGGCGCGCTGGACAACTGGCGCAGGCGCTCGGCGCAACATGTCTGACACTCGAAGAGCTGTCGGCCGATCAACTGGCGCTGACGATTCGGCGTACCATGTCGGCCTAATTTATCAAGGAAGAAACACAATGATCATCTGCATAGGCGCAGGCCCCGGCGACATCGGCTATCTCACTCAGCGCGGCGCTGAACTTATTGGCAATGCGGATGTGGTGGCCGGCTTTGATGCCGTGGTCAACGTCGTCCAAAGCATCATTCCAGCCAGTGCTGAAGTGGTCTTGATGAACTATCGCGATCAGGTGGCCCAACTCGATCTGGTGGCGGCCGCCCACCATGCAGGCAAACGCTGCGTGGTGGTCTTCATGGGCGATATCCATTTCAGCGGTTTTCAGTACCTGGAGCGGGTCGAGCGTGCCTGCGGTCATCCGGTCGAAACCTTGCCCGGCATTTCTTCGGCGCAAATTCTGGCCTCGCGCGCCAAGGTCTGTTTCGATGAAACCAGTTTCATCACCTTCCACCGGCGTGGCGATCTGACACCGTTCAAGCGTCATCTGGTGCATGTGCTCAATGACGGCCGCAATGCGATTGTGATACCGTGTCCCTGGGATGCTGCGCGTTCTTTCATGCCGCGCCATATTGCGGCGTATCTTCTGGAAAACGGCGTGCAGCCTGATCATCCGACCGAAGTCTGGGAAAACCTCACACGCGCGGAAGCCGAATGGCACGGTAGCCTGGCTGAATGTGCGGACAAGGAGTTCAGCGACATGAGCATCATGTTGATCCGTACCCACATCCCCATGGCCAGCCAGATCGAGCCGGCGCCGGAGGCGCGATGAACGCTGCCTTGCCGCACATCAATAGTCGTTCGGATTTCGGCATTGTGGTTGCCGGTCACGGCAGTCGCGATCCGGATGCCGTACGCGAATTCGAAGCGCTGGTGGAACTGGTGCGCCAGCGTGCACCTGATCAGGTCGTTACCCATGGCTATCTGGAGTTTTCCAGCCCCACCATCAGCGCCGCTGTAGAAGCCAATATTGCCGCCGGCAGCAAACAGGTCGCCGTGGTACCGGGAGTCTTGCTGGCCGCGCGTCATGCCAAAAACGACATGCCTGCCGAGATACTGGCGCTGGCGCAGGATCATCCCGACATCGATTTTCACTTTGGCGCACCGCTCAATCTGCATCCGCAATTACTGCAACTGGCGCAGGAACGCATTCTCGCCGCCGAAGCCACTTCGCCGCGCACGGTGCGGCGCGACGATACCTGTCTGGTGCTGGTCGGACGCGGCACCACCGACCCCGATGCCAACGGTGAAGTCGCCAAGATGGCACGCATGATGGAAGAAGGCATGGGTTTCGGCGGCGTCTACGTTTGTTACTCAGGTACAGCCAAACCGCTCGTAGCCGACGGCTTGCGCGCTGCCGCACTGCTCGGCTTTGCACGCGTGGTGGTGTTACCGTTCTTCCTCTTCGATGGCGTGCTGGTCAAGCGCATCTATGCCGCCGCCGCTGATCTGGCCGCACGCGAGCCAGATCTGGAAGTCTTGCAGGCCGCTTATCTTGGGGTGCACAGCCATGTTGCCGATGTCATGATCGAGCGCGCACGTGAGGCTGTCGAAGGGCGCGCCGCCATGAATTGCACACTGTGCAAGTACCGGGTACAGATCGTTGGCTTCGAACAACAGCTGGGGGAGCCGCAACGCGCCCATCACCTGCAGGTGCGCGGTTTGCTGGAGCGCAGCGCAACCGCGACGAAGGATTTTCCCGCTGAATTTCCCGCTTATGTACCGCATCCGATTGAAAAGGAAAGTTTCGAGATCATTGCCGCCGGGCGCGACTGGTCCGGTTTTCCTGCTAGTCACTTGACCGTGTTGCAACGTCTGGTGCATACCAGCGGCGACTTCCATGCCGTCGACGATATCTATTTTTCAGCTGGTGCAGTGGAAGCCGGCATGCGCGCCTTGCTGCGCTGCAAGCGTGTGGTGACCGATGTGACGATGGTGCAAACCGGCCTCAAACGTGCTCTGGTCGAGCAACTCGGTATTGAAACCTGGTGCGGCGTGCATGACCGCGAGTCGCATCTGATGGCGCAGAACTTGGGCATCACCCGTTCAGCCGCCGGGATTCGCCGCGCCTGGGAAAAATTTGGCAATGATCTGGTGCTGGCCATCGGTGATGCGCCGACTGCGATTGTCGAAGCGACCAGATTGATTCGCGAACACGGCTGGCGTCCGCAACTGGTGATCGGTTTACCGGTCGGCTTTGTCGGCACGCGTGAAAGCAAGGATGACTTGCGCCGCTGCCTGCAAGTGCCGCGCATCACCAACAGCGGCACCCGTGGCGGCTCGCCTTGGGCGGCGACGGTGGTCAATGCACTGATGATCGATGCCATTGGTGCTGTCATTGCGGCAGGGGCCGACAGTGCAGGAGCTTGAACGCGCCGAATTTGATCTGGCCGTGCTGGCCGGCAACGGCTTGCGGCGCGGGCGCACCACCGGCAGTTGCGCCACCGCAGCAGTCAAGGCGGCGCTGACGCTGTTGCTGGGTGGTGAAGGTGTGAGCAAGGTGGAAGTGAGTTTGCCGGACGGCAAGCATTATTTGCTGGTGCCGATACAAGCTTTACAAAAACTGGATGCCCTGCGTGTGAGGGCCGAGGTCTTGAAGGATGGCGGCGATGATCCTGATAACACCCACGGCGCGACGATTTTTGCCGAAGTCGCGCGTAACGATGTCGGACATCTCCGTTTTTTTGCCGCTGAGGGAGTCGGTACGGCAACCCAGCCAGGCTTGCGGGTGGCGGTCGGTGAACCGGCCATCAATCCGGTACCGCGTCAGATGATGCAGTTGGCAGTACGGGAGGTGCTTGCTGAGCGGGGTGTTGAACAAAGCTTCGGTTTCGACCTTCGTATTGGTTGTGAAGACGGTCAGCGCATTGCCAAAAAAACCTTCAATCCGCGTCTCGGGATTGTCGGCGGGATTTCCATCCTGGGTACTTCGGGCATCGTTGAACCGATGTCGCTGGCATCGTGGATCGCCTCCATCGAGGTGTATATCCGGGTGGCACTGGCAGATCACAGTCGCAGCAGCGGCATCGCTGCCAGCGTGGCGTATCTGCCGGGCAAGATCGGGCGCGATTTTGCCAGCCAGAGTTTGGCCTTGCCGGAGGCGCGCACGGTGCAGATTGCTAATTTTCTGGGTGATGTGCTCGATTTTACGCAAACGGCGCTGGCTGAGCAGGACCGGGAATTGGACGTGTTGTGGCTGGCGGGCCATCCCGGCAAGCTGGCCAAAGTACTTGATGGCGTCTGGGATACCCATTCCAGCAAGAGCAACATGGCCATGGGTGGAGTTGCCCGAATGGCGGCAGAGTTCGGTTTTTCAGCGGCGCTGGTGGCCGCAATAGAAAGTGCAAATACGGTGGAAGCAGCAATCGATTTATTAAGAAATGAAGCTGGCGCAGCCGCCTTGTGGCGCGCCATTGAAGTGCGCATTGCAGCGCTGGCGCAGGTGCGCGTGCCGCGGGTCAAGCGGCTGGAGGTGCGGCTGTTCGACCTGGACGGCAATTTGCTGGGAGCGCACGCATGAGTACCGCCATGTTCTGGGGCATCGGCGTCGGTCCCGGCCCGGCTGGTTATTTGCCGCTGGCCGCCTTGGAGGCCTTGCAGCAAGCCGATCTGATTTATGTACCGCGTGCCAAAAGCGCGGACACCTCAGTGGCCCTGCAATGTCTGGCCGGCGTTGCCATTGATGCCAGGCGCTTGCGCGAAGTCGAGTTCAACATGGACCCCGACCGCAATGTGCTGCGCGAGCATTACGCGCAACTGGGGCTGGACATTGCCGCCGAACTGCAGTCCGGTCGCAGTGTGGCCTATCTGACCATCGGTGATTCTTTGACGTATTCCACCTACGGTTATGTGCTGGCGGCATTGCAGGAACTGTTGCCAGGTTTTGCGCACCGTACCTTTGCCGGCATTACCAGTTACGCAGCAGCAGCAGCAGCGCTGGATTGGCCGCTGGGGGTGGGCAAGGAGCGCACGCTGATTCTGCCATGCCCGGATGATGCGGCCAGCCTGCAGCAAGAGATCGAGACCCATGACATCGTCGTGCTGATGAAAGTCGGCGCGCGTCTGCCGTGGGTGCTGGCTTTGTTGAAAGAAATGGGCATTGCCGGCCATTGCGCCTTCGCGCGCCGCATCGGTCTGGATGGCGAAGTCCTGGCAAACGATTTGAGTGAGATGCAAGCAGGCGACCGGGATCATGCCATCAGTGGCTATCTGGCGACCTTGCTGATTCGTAAAACGGCCTTGGAAAAAAGGCACCAAGTATGAAAGCGCAGTCATGAAAGTTTATTTTGTAGGCGCCGGCCCCGGCGCACCGGACCTGATCACCTTGCGCGGTGCGCGTTTGCTGGGCAGCGTGAAAATGGTCTTGTATGCCGGTTCACTGGTGCCCACCGAGGTCTTGCAGCATTGCCGCGCCGATACCGAACTGATCGATACTGCCCAGCTTGATCTGGAGCAACAGCAGGCTTGCTATAGGCGTGCCTGCGAACAGGATATCGATGTGGTGCGCCTGCATTCGGGCGATCCCGCCATTTACGGCGCCACCGCCGAGCAGATGCGCCGGCTCGAAGCGCTGGGTATCCCCTATGAGGTAGTGCCGGGGGTGTCTTCTTTCACTGCTGCTGCTGCTGCGGTATCGGCCGAACTGACCAAGCCGGAAGTGTCGCAGACGGTGATCCTGACGCGCGTATCGGGGCGTGCCTCGGCGGTGCCGGAGCTGGAATCGATTGCACGTCTGGCGGAGCACCGAGCCACCATGTGCATCTTCCTGTCAGGGCCACATTTGAAGAAAATCGTCACCGACCTGCGCCTGCATTATCCCGCCAGCACCCCGGTAACCTTGGTCTATCGCGCCAGTTGGCCCGACCAGCGAGTCTATCAGGGCACGCTTGCCACGGTGCTCGAAGAGACCAAACGCGGCAGCTGGAATCTGACCACCATGATGCTGGTCGGCGCGGCGCTGGATAAGGGCACACAGGTGGAATCGAGTCTGTATTCGAAGGATTTCACGCATCTGTTTCGCGTGGTCAAGAAGAATAAAGGCAACAAAGATAGCAAAGACAACAAAGAAGATAAGCAAGAGCAAGACATCAGCGTACTCACTGGAGACGAGGTCTGAGCATGAATGCCATGAGCGCACAGGGAAATACATCGGGCTTGGGGATCTGGCTGGTCAGAGCCGAGAGCGAGTTCCTGGCGGCGCGCTTGCAAGCTGCCTTGGGCGGCACGCTGTATCGCCCCTGGCTGCAGGCGGGCTTGCCGCAGAAGCAGCAATTTCGCGCCGCCTATCGGCATCAGGCGCAATGGATCATGCTGGCTGCCAGTGGTGTGGCGGTGCGTTTTCTGGAAGGCTTGCCGCAAGACAAAACCACAGATCCGGCCGTGGTCCTGCTCGATGAGGCCGGGCGTTTTGCCGTGTCGCTGCTGGGCGGCCATGAGGGCGGCGCTAACCGGCTGGCCTATCGGGTAGCCAATGTGACCGGCGCGGTGCCGGTGGTGACGACCGCTACCGAAGCGCTCAAACCGCTGGTACTGGGCATCGGTTGCCGCAAAGGTGTCGCAGTCGAACGCATTGCCGCCGCCGTGACGCATGCACTGGGATTGCTGGGACGTAGCTTGCACGAGGTGCGTGAAGTGGCAACCATCGATGTGAAGGGAGAAGAGCCTGGTCTGCTCAGTTTTTGTATGGCCAATGAGCTGCCCTTGCGCGTGATTGCCAGCGCTGACGTGGCCGCACGCGGCTGGGTCACGACGCCGTCGGCCTGGGTGCAACAGAATGTCGGCGTCGATGGCGTGTGCGAGCCTTGCGCCCTGATCGCCAGCGTGCGCGGCACGCTGGCTTTGCCCAAGACGGCGCTCGAGGGAGTCACTGTGGCGGTGGTAGAAGATCTTGGCCTGCCTGCGCTGGCAGGTCCATCAACATGAAGAAAGTGGAGTTATGGCAGGAGTATTGAATCTGGTATCGGTCGGCCCTGGTTTTGAGGATCTGATTGTGCCGCGTGCGGTGGCGGCGTTGCAGGATAGTGACGTCATCGTGGCCTATGAATTGTATCTGCGCTGGATTGCCCCGCACATTGTCGGCAAGCAAATTCACACGCCGCCGTTGACGCAGGAGCGCGAACGCGCCTTGCTGGCCATCGAAAAAGCGCGCCAGGGCGAGAAGGTGGCGCTCATTTCGAGTGGCGACATCGGCATCTACGCTATGGCGGCGCTGGCCTTTGATGAAATGCGCGAAGACGACGACTATGCCGTCAACGTCATTCCCGGCGTGACCTCGGCCAATGCCTGCGCCTCGCTGCTGGGTTCACCGCTGTCGCATGACTTCGCCACCTTGAGCCTGTCGAATTTGCTGTGTCCGTGGGAATGGATAGAAAACCGCGCCCGTCATATTGCCCAGGCCGATCTGGCCTGTGTGCTCTACAACGTACAAAGTGCCGGCCGTCAGGAGGGCGTCTATCGCATCCTCAAACTGATGCTGGAGTCAAAAGCGCCGCATACCCTGTGTGGGGTGGTCAAAAATGCCTACCGGCCCGGTCAGCAAGTGAGCATTCATCGTCTCGACGAGTTGCCGGGCCTGCAGTTCGACATGCTTACCAGCATCGTCATCGGCAATCGGTTTACGCAACGCAAGCGCGGCTACATCTTTACCCCGCGCGGCTACAACGACTGGCAGGAAGAGGCGTTGCCGGAGAACGTCGCAGCGCCCTTGCCGGATCAGGCCATATGGGTGTTTGCCGGTACCAGCGACGGCAATGCCTTGGCCGCGCAATTGGCACAACAAGGTTATCCAGTGGTGGTGTCGACCGCGACCGAGTACGGCGCTGCATTGGCGCTGCAGGATTGTCCCGGTGTCACAGTATGGGCTGGGCGGCAAGGGGTTGAAGCACGCAAGCAAGCTTTGCAGCGGCATGACGCCAAGCTGCTGGTGGATGCCACGCATCCCTTTGCGACCCAGATGTCGCAGCAATTGATGGGCTTGTCGGCCACACTGGGTATTGCTTATCTGCGCTATGAGCGTCCCAGTTCGGTGACAGCGGCGGACCATGCCGGTCTGTGTGACTCCATGGAAGATGCTGCCAAGCGGGCGATGGCGTGCGCTCAACGCATCTTCCTGGCAACCGGCTCGAAAGATCTGGCGAGCTTTTTGCAAGCGCCGGGCGCGCAGGACAAGCAATGGTTTGTCCGTGTCACCGCCGAGCCGGAGTTTTTGCAGCGCGCGCTCGATCTGGGGGTGCCACGCAACCGCATTTGCGCCATGCAGGGGCCTTTTTCAGAAGGTTTTAACCGTGCTCTGTGGCAAGACTGGAACATCGACTGCGTGGTCACCAAGGACTCCGGCGACGCCGGCGGTTATCGCGCCAAGGCCGATGCCGCTGCGGCGTTAGGCATTCGCTTGCTGACCGTGCGCCGCCCGCCGCTGGACTACCCGCAGCAGGCTGCGACGATCGCTGCGGCTTGCATACAGGCTGCCGTTTTGGCCGCACCATGACAGCCGTTTTGGCCCAGCTTCAGCCGCAGTTGCAAGCGATCCCGGTGACCATCGTCACCGGTTTTCTTGGCGTCGGTAAAACCACTTTGCTGCGCAGTCTGGTGCAACGCCGCCAGACCCGCAGACTGGCTTTGCTGATCAATGAGTTCGGTGAAGTGGCCATCGATGGCGAGCTTATGCGTGCCGGAGTTGGTAGCAGCGATCCGACCCAGGTGCAGATCCACGATTTTGCCTATGGCCTGATTGCCTACGGCGACGACGACCGTTTCGAACCGACCATGCTGGCGCTGGCTGCGCGACGTGCGCAGATTGATCATATCCTGATCGAAACCTCGGGACTGGCCTTGCCGACCGCCATCATGGAGCGCTTGCAAAGCCCGACGCTGGCGCCGTATTTCATCCTCGACGCCACGCTGGCGGTGGTCGATACCCCATTGCTGCTGGAGCAACGCTTTGCCCATGGCGAGCAGGCGGCCGAAGACGCCATTGCCGAGATGTTTGCACGTCAGCTGGAGTTTGCCGATGTGGTGGTGCTCAACAAGATCGACCAGCTCGATGAAGCACAATTGCTGGTCGCT
>Ga0302156_10002078_pt1 | contig 16784 bp, 9 predicted proteins | sample I_Bog_N3_2_FD_193503 | JGI IMG/M metagenome (GOLD analysis project Ga0302156, IMG submission 193503) | Peat permafrost microbial communities from Stordalen Mire near Abisko, Sweden - I_Bog_N3_2 | ecosystem: Environmental > Terrestrial > Soil > Wetlands > Peat | place: Sweden: Abisko, Stordalen... | reverse complement strand
GACGACACCCACATGGCCCGCATGGCCGAGGCCTTGCGCTTCTTCGCCGCTGATTGCGAGGTTCTGGAATTCCCCGCCTGGGACTGCGTGCCCTATGACCGGGTCTCACCCAATGTCGAGATTGTGGCCCGGCGCATCACCACCCTGTCGCGACTGACCGAATCCCGTCCGGTAAAGCCTAAGCCGCGCATCATTCTGGCGACGGTTTCCTCGATATTACAACGGGTTCCGGCCAAGGGCTTATTCACCGAAGTCTGTATTTCCGTCAGCGTCGGCGGCAGCCTCGATCTGGAGAAACTGCAGTCGTTCCTGTCTCGCAACGGTTATAATCGGGCCGATACGGTGATGGAGCCGGGGGAATATGCCTTCCGTGGCGGCATTGTCGATGTCTTTCCGCCGGGTGCGGAAGAACCTCTGCGCCTCGATCTGTTCGGCGACGATGTGGAGCAAATCCGCAGCTTCGATCCCATGAGCCAGCGTTCCACCGGCAAGCTGGAGCGCTTCGAGATGAAGCCGGCCTCGGAAGTGCTGCTGGACGATCTTTCCATCCAGCGTTTCCGCGCCAATTACCGCGAATTGTTCGGCACGGCCAGTTCTGATGATCCGCTGTACGAGGCCGTCTCGGCGGGCCTGAAGTTCGCCGGTATGGAACATTGGTTGCCCCTGTTCCATGACGGGCTGGACACCCTGTTCGCCTATCTGCCCGACGCCTATCTGACCCTGGATCATCAGGTCGATGAGTCCAAGGACGCCCGTTTCGCCCAGATCGCCGAATATTACGACGCCCGCCGGGCCATTCAGGAACAAGGCATCGCCGAGGCCGGGCTGGTCTATCACCCGGTGCCGCCCGCCATGCTGCATCTGACCCCTGAGGACTGGACCCGGACCCTGGCTTCCCGGCCCCACGCCCTGCTGTGGCCCTTTCCCATGGCCGAGGGGGCTGTGGACAGCTTCGACGCCGGTGGCCGCCCTGGCCGCGACTTCGCCGACCTGCGAGCCATTCCCGGCGGCAATGTCTATGACGGCGTCGGGAAATATATCGCTGGCGAAATGACTGTGGGGCGCTCGGTGCTGGTGGCCGCCTGGAGCGAAGGCTCCCGCGATCGTTTAGGGGCCATGCTCCGCGACCATGGAGCGGCGCAAGGCCTGCGGCCCGTGGAAAACTGGCAGGAAACCCAGGTTTTGACCAAAGGTCAGCTGGGCATCGCCGTGCTGGGCCTGGAAAAGGGCTTTTCCAACACCGCCATGACGGTGATCTGCGAGCAGGACATTCTGGGCGACCGTCTGGTTCGCCCGACCCGCAAGCGCCGCCGGGCCGAACAGTTCCTGGTGGAAGCCTCCAGCATCGCCGAGGGCGATCTGGTGGTGCATGTGGAGCATGGCATCGGCCGCTATGACGGCTTGGTTTCGCTCGAGGTTTCGGGCGCCCCCCATGACTGCCTGCGGGTAATCTATGACGGTGGCGACAAACTGTTCGTGCCGGTCGAGAACATCGACAACCTTAGCCGCTATGGCTCGGAGGGGGCTGGCGTTCAGCTGGACAAGCTGGGCGGAGCCGCCTGGCAGTCCCGCAAGGCCAAGCTCAAGAAGCGCATCCGCGACATGGCCGACGCCTTGATCGCCGTCGCTGCCCAGCGTCAGGTCCGCAAGGCCGACGAGATGGTCCCGGCAGAAGGTCTTTACGACGAATTCTGCGCCCGCTTCCCCTATGCCGAGACCGAGGACCAGCTGCGGGCCATCGGCGATTGCGTCGAGGATTTGGGCTCTGGCCGTCCCATGGACCGCCTGATCTGCGGCGATGTGGGTTTTGGCAAGACCGAGGTGGCCTTACGCGCCGCCTTCGTCGCCGCCATGGATGGCCGCCAGGTCGCGGTGGTGGTGCCGACCACTTTGCTGGCCCGTCAGCATTTCCGCACTTTCCAGGAACGCTTCTCCGGTCTGCCCATCAAGATCGGCCAGCTGTCGCGGCTTGTGACCGCCAAGCAGATCTCTCTGACCAAGGCCGAGATGGCGGCGGGTACGGTGGATATCGTCGTCGGCACCCATGCCTTGCTGGCCAAGGGCATCGCCTTTAAAGATCTCGGCCTGCTGATCATCGACGAGGAGCAGCATTTCGGCGTCAGCCATAAGGAGCGCCTGAAGCAGTTGAAAGCCGACGTCCATGTGCTGACCCTGACCGCCACGCCGATTCCGCGCACTCTGCAGATGGCTTTGACCGGTGTGCGCGAGATGAGCGTCATCGCCACCCCGCCGGTGGATCGTCTGGCGGTCCGCACCTTTGTGCTGCCCTTCGATGGCGTGGTGATCCGTGAAGCCATCCTGCGCGAGAAATATCGCGGCGGGCAGGTCTTCTATGTCTGCCCGCGACTGGCCGATATCGACCGGGTCAAAGACCGTCTGGCCGCCCTAGTGCCCGAGGTCAAATCCGCCATCGCCCATGGCCGCATGACGCCCACCGAGCTTGAAGACGTCATGACCGCCTTCGCCGACGGGGCCTATGACGTGCTGCTCTCCACCAATATCGTCGAGAGCGGCTTGGATATGCCCCGGGTCAATACCATCATCATTCACCGCGCCGATATGTTCGGCCTGTCCCAGCTCTATCAGCTGCGCGGGCGGGTCGGGCGCGGCAAGGCGCGGGGCTATGCCTATCTGACCTTGCCCACCAAACAGAAGCTGCCCCAGGCCGCCGAGAAGCGCCTGCAGGTCATGCAGACTCTGGATGGCTTGGGCGCGGGCTTCACCCTGGCCAGTCATGACCTGGATATCCGTGGCGCCGGCAATCTGCTGGGCGACGAACAATCGGGCCATATCAAGGAAGTCGGCATCGAACTTTACCAGACACTTCTGGAGGAGGCCGTTGCCGCCGCCAAGGGTGGTCTCACCACCGAGGAAGCCGCGGCTCAGGAATGGTCGCCGCAAATATCCCTGGGCATGCCGGTCCTGATCCCCGAGGAATATGTCAAAGACCTGTCGATCCGCCTGGGGCTTTATCGCCGCATCGGCACGCTGATTAGCCGGGAAGAGGTGGACGGCTTGGCCGCCGAGTTGATCGACCGCTTCGGAAAATTGCCGGAAGAGGTTGAAAACCTTTTGGAAATCGTCGCCATCAAGGTTCTCTGCCGCAAGGCCGGGGTCGAGAAGGTGGATGCCGGGCCGAAGGGGGCGGTGCTGACCTTCCGTAACAACATGTTTGCCAATCCCGCCGGGCTTGTGGGATTCATCGGCAAGCAGTTGGGCACGGTCAAGCTGCGGCCCGACCATAAGCTGGTCTTCGGACGGGCCTGGGACGATGCCGCCGCCCGCCTGAGGGGCGTTCAGAAACTGGTGGCCGATTTGGCCGCCCTGGTCGAGGCTTGAACTATGGCCGATGGTCTGGATACGCTGTTCGCCCAGGCCATCGCCCGCCATCAGCAAGGGGATTTGCCAGGCGCCATAGGGCTTTATCGGATGTTGTTGGGGTTGCGTGCCGATGCTCCGGCGCTGCATGTCAACCTTGGCATCGCCCTGCAGGCGCAGCGCAAATGGGACGAGGCAGAGGCCAGCTTTCGCCAAGCCCTCGCTTTAGATCCCTTGCTGGCCGAGGCTCATAACAGTCTGGGCTGCGTCCTGACCTCGCAAGGCAAGCTTGAGGACGCGGTTGAAGCTCTGAACCGGGCCCAGAGCCTGGCGCCGCATTTGCCGCAGGCTTCAAACAACCTGGGCAACGCCTTGCGATTGCAGGGAAAGTTAACGGAAGCGGTGAAGGCCTTTCGCCACGCCGCCGCCCTTGATGCCACCAGCCCGCAGCCTTGGTGCAATCTGGCCGCCCTGTTGCTGGAGATGGGCGAGGTGGAAGAGTCCATTGCCGCCGCCAACAAGGCCTTAGCCCTCGATCCTCATCAGCCGGAAGCCTGGAACTGCCTGGGCAACGCCCATCTTCTGGCCGACCGGGTGGAAGAGGCTGAAGCTGCCTTCCGCCAAGCCGCCGCTTCACCGGCAGCCGGGACCAATCTCGCGGCTTTGCTCTATGATCTGGCTCGTTTCGAAGAGGCATCGGCTCAAGCTCAGGCGGTGACGGTGGCCCATCCCGCCTATGCCACTGCCTTCAATGTGCTGGGCAACGCCTTGATGGCACAGAATAAATCTTCCGAGGCCGAAGCTGCCTTCCGCCAGGGGCTGGCCCTGACGCCCGATGATCCGCGTATCCGCCTGAACCTATCGTCGGTGCTGCTGAAGCAGGGGAAATTCTCTGAGGGCTGGCAGGCTTATGAGGCTCGGCGCATTGTTCCCTGGTCGCCGTTGCTCCAGCGCAGTTATGGTCTGCCGTCTTGGGAGGGCGGGCCGGTCGATGGGGCGCTGCTGCTGCATGCCGAGCAGGGCTATGGCGACTGCCTGCAGTTCTGCCGCTATGCCCTTGATTTGCCGATGCCGGTGGTGCTGATGGTCGAACCGGCCTTGAAGCGGCTGCTGTCCGAGAGTTTTTCGGGCAAAATCAAGGTGATCGCCCGCGATGATGCGCTGCCGGAGGAACTGGCGGCGCAACTGCCGCTGATGAGTTTGCCCTTCATCCTCGGGCATCGGGACATTCCGCCCGTCGCCTCCTACCTGAAAGCCGATGCCGGTCCTTGGGGCGAACGGCTGGCGGCTCTGCCGGGGCGGAAAGTCGGGTTGGCCTGGGCCGGTGCGCCGCGCCCCTATAGCAAAATTGCCCATTTGCTGGATAAACGCCGCTCTATCCCTTTGAAGAAGCTGGAAATCCTTGGCGAATTGGCGGGCATTTCCTGGGTCAGCCTGCAAAAGGGTGAGGCGGCTACTGAGACCGTTCCGGCTCTGCATCTATCTGGCTTTTCGGCGGACTTGGGCGATTTCGCCGATACTGCCGGGCTGATCATGGGGCTCGATCTGGTGATCTCGGTGGATACCGCCATCGCCCATCTGGCCGCCGCTCTGGGCAAGCCGGTCTGGCTGCTGTCGCGCTTCGACGGCTGCTGGCGTTGGCTGGAGGGCAGGGACGACAGCCCCTGGTATCCGACAGTTCGTCTGTTCCGTCAGAAGAGTCAGGGCGATTGGGATGGGGTGGTGGAACGGGTTCGGGCCGCCGTCTCTACTTGGAAACCCCTTGCGTGGAAGGATGGGCTCCCACGCCCCACGATGTAAATCGCTGTCGCGCCTAAGCTTCGGTCGCATTTACATTTGTGACTTCTTTTGCATTGTTCATTATTAGGCGAATTCTGGCGGCGTCACCAAACCGATCATAATAATCTTAAAAGCAAAGGAGGTTTGGAGGCCCAGCCTCCAATCGGGCGCGGGCGGAAAGCCCGCATTCAGCCTGAATAGCTACCGCGTTGAAACCCGCTCGGGCTCGGTTTCGCGGGCGATGTCGATCAGGCGGGCCAGCATGTCGGGCTCTTGGGCCCCGGAAACCGCATAGCGGTCATCAAGGATATAACAGGGAACGCCGGTGACGCCGAGGCGATGCATGCGGGCATTCTGGTCTTCGATTTCGGCCCAGCCGTCGGAGCTTTGCAGATGGTCCAGGGCTTCGCGGGCGGGAAGGCCGACCTGTTCGGCCAAAAGGACCAGAACCGCCAGTTCGCTGATATCGCGGCCTTCCTCGAAATAGGCGCGGAAGACGGCTTCCACCAGATCGGTCTGCAAAGCCCCATAGGCTCCGGCCCATTGGATCAGGCGGTGGGACTGGACGCTGTTGGGGGTGCGAGTCATGCGCTCGAAGGCGAAGGTGATGCCTTCGCTTTCGCCAGCCTGCTGGGCCGCGCCCTGGATGCGCTGGATGCGATAGCTGCTGCCGAACTTGCGCTCCAAATAACTATCGCGGTCCATGCCTTCGGGCGGCAGATCGGGATTGAGCAGGAAGGGACGCCAGCGCAGTTCGGCCTTGACGCCGGGCCTTAAGGCCAGGGCCTGCTCAAGCCGATGCTTGCCGATGAAGCACCAGGGACAGACAGTGTCGAAGACGATATCGATACGCATGATCTTAGGCTAGCACGACCCGCTCTGTCGCAGAAGAGTCACCAAGGGCGGAATCGCCCTTATCCTTCGTATCAGGCGATGCCTTCGCGGGCGCGGGTCACCAGGGTGGCGGCACTTTCGCCGGGCTGAAGGTCGGCGCTGCCGACCCGGACCCAGACCTTGACCGGCTGATAGACGTCCTTTACCGCAAAGTCGGTATAGGCCAGCACCCCGGCGATGCGGTGCATGACGATCTCGGCCTCGCCCTTGGGGGTGTCGGGCAGGACGACGCAGAACTCGTTTTCCTCGAAGCGGGCGGTGAGGTCTTCGCCGCGCAAAAGGCCGGTGATCCATTGGGCCAGTTGCAGGCGCAGATGGTCGGCCTGTTCCTCGCCGAAGCGCTGACGCACGCCCTCGACGTCGGGAATGCGGAAGAACATCAGCGACAGATGGCGGCCATGGCGGATGGCGAAATTGACCCGGTCTTCCAGATAGGCATCCAGAAAGGCCCGCGAATAGACGCCGGTGCCGGCGTCCTGGCTGGCGGGGGCCAGAGTGCGGGCGATGGCCTGACGCACGGCCCAGCGCAGGCGCTGGCGGCGCACCAACCCTAAGACGGCGGTGGAAAGCTCGGCTTCGTCGGCGGGATCGGTGAAATAGGCGCTGGCGCCATTGCCATAGGCCTGATCTTCCGACAGAACGTCTTCGCTGCTGACCACCACCACCGGCAGATTGAACAGCCGGGGGTTGTTGCGCAGTTGGGCGCAGAGATCGAGATAGGGCTCGATATTGCCTTCGGGAACCAGGATGGCGGCGTCGAAATTCTTTTCCGACAGCATGTCCTCGGCGCTATAGGGCTCGGCGGCATGGCTGAGGTTGCCCTGGCTCAGGGCCTGACGCACCTCCTCAAGCTCGCGGCCTACGGTCAGCAGGGCATAGTCGGCGGGCGTGGCCACCGGCGGCACCGACGGCGGAGTTTCAAGGCCGAAGCGCTTGGCGGCATCGGCCCGGTACTGCAATTCCGCATGCATGGTCGCAAGACGCACCAGCGGACGCAGGCGGGCGATCAGCTTGGCATCGGTGAAGGGGGCCGAGATGACGTCGTCAAGACCGGCTTCGATGGCCAAGCGCTTGAAATCGACCGAGGTCTCGCCGGTCATCAGACAGACGGGGATATCGTCGCAATGGGGCTGTTGCTTCAGGCGCAGGGACAGGCTGATGGCGTCGCCGCCCTCCAGGCCTGGGCCGACCAGGATGATGTCGGGATGTTCCTGCTGGGCCGAGGCCAGAGCGGCATCCTGGCTGGAGACGCATTTGCCGTCATAGCCGTAGCGGCGGATGCGCCCCAGCATGTCCAGGCTGAACTGGGAATCCGCCGAAGCGATCAGAATATTAGCCAGATGCGTCATTCGGGAATGTCCCCCAGGCCCGTCAGGATTTCTTGAGCCGCAGCATAATACGAATGCGGAATGAACGGTAGGGGGGTGGGGCGGCTTTTGTGGGAATCACGTGGCGCAAAAAATTAGGGGCTCTCCGAAGAGAGCCCCTGGTGTGTACGCCCCGGAGAGTAGGGCTGGGGGGTTGGGAACTCCCCGGTGCGTCCATGTTTCTTTTATGAGCACACGCCGTGCCAGTTTGTACAAACTCGTATATATGGCTGTTTTCTGCGGTTTTCTATTTTGCGGCATGTTTCCGTCTGGGGGTCTGTTCTTATTTTGCGACGCAAAATGCCAATTTTATAAAATTATTTGCATTCTGAAACGTCAGGCCGAGAGCTTGGGAATATCGTTCCTATGGGTGGTGTCGCAGGGCGAGGCATGGCTAGGTTGAGACATCCAAGGCGCGAAGGCCAACAGCCCGACACAGACGTCGCCGCGCCCGAAGCGACGATAGTCCGTCGGAACCGCGATGACGCTGCACAGCCGGTGCTGGGTGGGTGGGGGGCTTGTTAAAAGCCCTCCCGACTCTGCTTACTCAATGGGCTTTTCGTGTCTGGTCCAGAAAGCGGGCCACTTCGCCGGACAGGCCGCCCAGTTCCTGTTGCAGGGACTGCACGCCCGAGACCAATTGGTCCGATCCGGCCACCAAAGAGCCGGCGGTGCGTTCGCTCTGTTCGGCGGAGGTGCGCACCGAGCTGACGCTATGGTGGACCACGCTGCCGCTTTGCGCCGCCTGCTGGACGTTGCTGGAGATTTCGTGAGTGGCGGCCCCTTGTTCCTCCACCGCCGAAGCGATGGCCGAGGCGATTTCGCTGATGCGGGCGATGGTGCCGCCGATGCCTTGGATGGCCGTCACGGCGGATTTGGTGCCGGTCTGCACTGCCGAGATTTGATCGGAAATCTCCTTGGTGGCCCGGGCGGTCTGGTTGGCCAGATTCTTCACCTCGCCGGCCACCACCGCAAAGCCCTTGCCGGCTTCACCGGCCCGCGCCGCCTCGATGGTGGCGTTGAGGGCCAGAAGATTGGTCTGGCTGGCGATGTCGTTGATCAGCTTGACCACTTCGCCGATCTTGCCGGCGGATTCGGCCAGGCCATGGATCATGGCGTTGGCCCGCTCGGCCTCTGACACCGCTTCGGCGACGATCTGGCTGGATTGCTCGGCCTGACGGCCGATCTCCTGGATCGAGGCGGTCAGTTCTTCCGTGGCGGCGGAGGCGGCCTGGATGTTGGCTTCGGATTCCCGCGAGGCTTCGCTGGCGGTGGCGGCTTCGGCCAGGGTGCTGTTGGCGGCGGCGGCCATGCTCTGAGAGGCATTGCGCAGGTCGGAGGCCGAGGAGCTGACCGCTTGGGCCAGGATGCCGACCTTGGACTGCAGGTCCTGAGCGCTTTGGCGGATGAAGGTGGCGGCCTCTTCTTCAGAACCGTCCATGAAGGCGGCGGAGGCCAGTTCCAGATCGAACAGCAGCACCGTCGAAAGGGCATCGATCACATCGAAGATTTTTTCCGGCTTCTTGCGGTAATGGGGCAGCGCGCTGGCCATGAAGCCGCGCAGCAGTTCGGCGTAGAAGACGTAATACCAGCGCAGGTTCAAGCCCATGGCCTGGCGCTTCTTGAACAGAGTGACGCCGCCTTGGACTTGCTCCTCGCTGAAGGTGGCGGGGAACAGTTCGTTCACCCAATGCATGTGCTGCGTCTTGATCACATCTTCCACCTTGACGCCCCGGTAGGCCTGGGCGGCATCGGGATAACTCAGCATATGTGCATAGGATTTGGCGATGATCTGATCGATGTCGCGTTCGATAAGAGGCGTAACCTCGCGCAGGATGGCCCGCTTGCGATCATCGATCTTCAAGGACTCGATACGGCGTTGACGATCCGTTTCAAAAGCCATTTTCCCCTCCTTATATGCTTTTTCGCATATCTATACCAAAGTTTAAGGTTAGCCAACTACAAATTGGTTACCCGGGCATTCTTGCCACCAAGCCCAGCCGGGGTCCGCCGTCAGCGGAGGAAAGTCTTATTCCATGATTGACCGCCCGCCCGCTTACCCCCATTCTTTGTGCCGTCTTCGGTCTTCAGCAGCGACATGACGCTGCTATTTGCGCGTGACCGCAAGGTGATGGCTGGGGAGCCATCGACAGACAGTGGGGATTGCAGGCGTGGCATGGGGTTTCGGTAAAATCCGGGTTCGACTGCGGGTCGGCATCGCGGTGATGTTTCTCAGCGTCATGCTGCCTTTGACCGGCCTGATGACGGGCATTCTCTACCGTCAGAATTCTCAACTTGCCGTGCAACTGGCGGAAAGCGCCATGGAAGGCGCTTCTTCCGACGTGGTCGCCGGGGTTCGCTCGCTGTTGGGGCCGATGGCCCGGGTGGTCGAGCTTTCGGCCGACTTCGGCAAAGAGGAGCGAGGCTCCCTGCGCCGCATCGAAGGCTTGCGGCCGCTGGTGGAAGAGCTGGAGAAATTCACCGACCTCAATGCCCTTTATTTCGGCTTTGCCCGCGACGGCGCCTTTTATGAGGCCATCCGCGTGCCGCCGCCGGGGTCGGGCTTGGGGCTGGTTGGCCGTCATCCTCCGGAAAAGGCCCGCTATGCCCTGCGCGTCATCGACGATATCGACGGCGAGCGGGTCGACAGCTGGATCTATATCACCAAATGGGGGCAGGTGGTGGGCGTGGAACGCGCCCCCGAGGTCAGCTATGACCCGCGCAAGCGCCCCTGGTATGCCACCGCCCTGGCCTCGAAAGAAGTCGCCACCTCCAGTCTTTACGTTTTCAACAGCATTGGCCGCCCCGGTCTGACCTTGTCGCGGCAGATGTCCACCGACGACGGCGCCGTCATCGCGGTGTTCGGCGCTGACATCTCCACCGAGACTCTGTCGAACTTCCTGGCCGAACGAAAGGTCAGCGCCAATAGCGTGGTCTTCATTCTGGACGAGGAACAACGCCTGATCGGCCACCCCGACGCCGAGCGCACCTTGGTGCAAAAGGACGGCAAGCTGGAGATCACCAAGGCGGTGGATTTTTCCGATCCGGTGCTGGCCGATGCGGTCCGCCGCCGCAATGCCGGAGCAGGGGACCGCTTCAGCGCCGCCTTGGGGCCGAAAGGCGAGCGATATCTGGTGTCCTTCACCCAGTTCCCCGATGATTTCGGCAAGAAATGGACCATTGGCGTCATCGCCGCCGAACGGGACTTCACCGGGCCTCTGCGCCATGCCAGCGTTTTGATCCTGGCCATCGGCAGCCTGTTCCTGGTGCTGGCCAGCATGGCCGTGGTGGCGGTGTCGCGCCTCTTGACCAGGCCGATCCAGACGCTGACCGCCGAGACCGGGCGCATCCGCAGCCTGGATCTGGACGGCGAGATCACCGTTCGTAGCTCCGTGGTGGAGATTCAAACCCTGGCCGAGGCCTTGGCGGCCATGAAGGCGGCCTTGCGCAGCTTCGCCGCCTATGTGCCCAAAAGCGTGGTCAAGGGCATCATCGAGTCCGGCGTCGGCACCGAGGTCGGCGGCGAGCGCCGGCAGGTGACCATTCTGTTCAGCGACATCACCGGCTTTACCCGCATCAGCGAGAACGTGCCCCCCGAAGCAGTGCTGGGGCAGCTGTCGAGCTATTTCGAGGGTATTTCCCGCGCCGTCGCCAGTCATCACGGCTCCGTCGATAAATTCATCGGCGATTCGGTGATGGCCATCTGGAATGCGCCGCTGATTGACTCGGAGCATATGGCCAACGCCTGCAGAGGCATGCTGGCCAGTTGCGCCACCACCCATGCCTTCAACGACGACTTGGCCGCTCGCAACCTGCCGATTCTGCCGACCCGCTTTGGCCTGCATACCGGCACGGTCGTGGTCGGCAATGTGGGCTGCGCCGACCGCATGCAATATACCGCTCTGGGCTCGCCGGTGAATCTGGCCTCTCGGGTTGAGAATATGAACAAGCGTTTCTTCACCGAAATGTTGGTGACAGGTCCGGTCGAGGAAGCCGTGCGCGGCCAGTTTCTTTTCCGACCGCTCGGTCTGGTGGTCGCCACCGGCACCACGGCGCCGGTGCAACTCTTTGAGTTGCTGGGAGAAGCAGGGCAGGACGAGCCGGCTTACCTCGCCCCATGGCTGGAGGCTTTTGCACCTTATCAGAAAGGCGATTGGGATCAGGCCGTCGTCAAGCTGCAGGCCTTTCTCGAGGCTTTTCCCAGTGATCAGCCCGCCCGCCTGCTAAAGGACCGCGCCTTGGCCAATGCCGCCGCTCCGGATAAAGCCGAAGCCGCCCTCTATTTCAGGGACAAATAGCCATGGTCCGCTCCCTGTTCGCCAGCCTGATTCTGGCTTTGAGCATCTCCGTCCTTCCGGCCATGGCCGAGGAGGGGCCCACCGTCGTCGCCTTGGCTCATGCCGCCGTTCAAGATGCCGCTGCCGATCCCGCCGCCGCCATGGCCTCGGAATTCCGCCATCAGTTGGACAGCCTAAGCGGCGGCAGCCTGAAGGGCGCCATTTATCCCGACGGCCAATTGGGCGGCAATCGCGACATGGCCAAGCTGGTGGCCGAGGGCGTGGTCCAAACGGGCCTGATCTCCGTCGGCGGGGTCGCACCGCTCTATCCGCCGATTGCCGTGACCGCCATGCCCTTTGCTTTGGATAATCCTGAAGCGGCCTATGCCCTTTATGACGGCCCCTTCGGCCAGGCGCTTTCCGCCGATATCGAGCGCAAGACTGATCTGGTGGTGCTGGGATATGGCGATTCCGGTGGCATGCATATCCTGACCAACTCGAAACATCCGGTTCATTCGCCCGCTGATATGGCTGGGCTGAAAATCCGTTCGATCCCTGGCTACGAGGCCTTGGACGTCATGATCCGCGCCATGGGGGCGACGCCGGTCAATGTTTCGTCCCGTGAGGAGCTGCCCTCGTTGGAGGCGCATACCATTGACGGACAGATGAGTTCCGCCATCGCCGTTCTGTCGCGGCATTATGATCTGGTCCAGGGCTATGCCACGATGACCGGGCATCTTTATGCTCCCTACGTCTGGATCTACAATCGCGCCGCCTTTGCCAAGCTGTCACCCGAGCAGCAGGCGGTGGTGCGCGAGGCCGCTCGGCGGGCTATCTTGGCGGGGCGTTCCTTGAGTGCTCGGCTGGAAGCCTCGAACCGCGGCACGGCCGGTCTGGCCAAGCGCATGGATGTGGTCATTCTGACCCCGGCGGAGCGTGCCGCCTTCAAGGTCATCGCTCAACCCAAAGTGGCCGAGGTCTTGGATAAGGCTTTGGGGGAAGAGGGCATTCGCCTGCGTGCCGATTTTATGGCGGCGGCGGCACAAGCCAACGCTAGCCATCGGTAAGGGTTTATTTTCAAAGCCATAGCCGTGTATGCTCAGTCTAATTTTCGTATGTGAGGTTGAGCCATGTTCACTATGACGCTTCTTGCCTGGGGCTTGCGCCGCCTTGTCCGCCAAGGGCAGGTGATCCTGATCGGTCCCGATGGAGGTCATCATGTCATTGGCAAGGACGGCCAGACGCCGCGGGCGGTGATTCGCATCACCGATCCCAAGCTGCCGCTACGTCTGTTGTTGAATGGCGAGTATCACCTTGGCCAGGGCTATATGGACGGCGGCATCGTCGCCGAAGAAGGGAGCATCCGCGACTTCCTTGAGGTGTTGGCGATCAACATCGGCATGGAAAGTGCTACGGGCCTGAAATCCATCCCCTATAAGCTGGAACTGCTGGCCTCTTATATCCTTCAGTTCAATCCCCTGGGGCGGTCGCGGGCCAATGTGGCCCATCACTACGATCTGTCCGATGCCCTTTATCGTCGTTTCCTGGACGAGGACTGGCAGTATTCCTGCGCCTATTTCGAAAGCCCCGAGACCACTCTGGAGCAGGCCCAACTGGCCAAGAAACGCCATATCGCCGCCAAGCTGGCTTTGAGGCCAGGCATGAAGGTGCTGGATATCGGTTGCGGCTGGGGTGGCATGGCGCTTTATCTGGCCCGTACCGCCGGGGTGGATGTCACCGGCATCACCCTGTCGGTGGAGCAGCATAAGGTCGCCACCGAGCGGGCCGCCCAAGCTGGGCTGTCGGACCGGGTCCGCTTCGTCCTGCGCGATTATCGCCACGAGACGGCGAAATATGATCGCATCGTTTCGGTGGGCATGTTCGAACATGTGGGCGTGCCTCACTACAACGAATTTTTTTCCAAGGTCAGGGATTTGCTGACCGACGATGGCGTGGCCCTGATCCATTCCATCGGTCGCGTCGATGGGCCGGGGACCACCAATCCCTGGATTCGCAAATATATTTTCCCCGGTGGCTATGCTCCGGCTTTGTCGGAAGTGCTGCCGGCGATCGAGCGCACCTGCGTCTATGTCAGCGACATCGAAATCCTGCGCATGCATTATGCCTGGACCCTGAACCATTGGGCTCAACGCTTCGCGGCGGCTCGCGCCGACATCGCCGCCAATCTCTATGACGAGACCTTCTGCCGCATGTGGGAGTTCTATCTGGCCTCCAGCGAGATGGAGTTTGCTCATACCGGCACCATCGTTTTCCAGGTGCAGATATCGAAACAGATCGGCGGGGTTCCCTATACCCGCGACTATATGTTCGAGGCCGAACGGGCGCTGAAATCAGCGGAAGTGTAAGTTTCGGTTTCAAGCTGAAGCCGATGTCACCGTAACAATGTCATCGAGCAAGGATGGTAGGGCGGCATTTTGCCGGGTAACATTCGGCAAAATGCCCCTTAAGGAGTCTCCTTATGCTGAGATCCGCGCCCATCGCCATTCTGTTTCTATGTATGGCCATGCCGGTCCAAGCAGAGTTCATCTCTCCGGCTCAGGTGGATTTGCTGGCGCTGATGCCGCCGCCGCCGGCAGAAGGCTCGGTCCAGGCCAGGATCGACCTGGAAAAAGCCTTGCTCACGCAAGCAACCTCCACGCCTGAAATTCAGGCCAATGCCCGCGCCGATGTGGAAGAGACCGTCTTTCGCTTCGGAGGAGGGCTCTTCGGTGATAAATTCACCAAGGAAAACCTGCCGAAAACGGCTGCCTTCTTCCCCAAGGTCTTGGCCGACGGCAATGCCGTGGTCGATCATGCCAAGGATGTCTGGGGCCGCGCCCGGCCCTGTCAGGCCCATGCCGATAAGATCACAGCTCTGCTGCCTTGCCCCAAAAGCGCCAGTCATCCCAGTGGCCACGCCACCTTTGCCTATGAAATGGCGGTGCTGCTGTCGAACATTGTGCCGGAAAAGAGAGCCGAGGTCTTTAAACGGGCCGATGACTATGCCCAAAGCCGCGTGATTGTCGGGGCTCACTATCCCTCGGACATCGAGGCTGGACATCTGGTGGGCACCGTCACCGCCTATGCCATGATGCAAAATCCGGCTTTTCAGCAAGAGTTCGCGGCGGTAAAAGCCGAGATCAGGGGCACCTTGGGCTACGCGGATTTACAATGACCAGACATGACATCGCCAGCAGCCTGTTAACCGCCATCATCAAGGCCGAAGGCGCCGAGCTTTGCTCGCTGCGGGCGGCGGACGGACAAGAGATGCTGTGGCAAGCCGGCCCCGAATGGCCGCGCCATGCGCCGCTGCTGTTCCCCATTGTCGGCAGGGTGAAGAACGACCGGTTCCGCCACAAGGGCCAGACCTATAGCCTGGGCCAGCATGGCTTTGCCCGCGACAGTCTCTTCACTTGGGTCGAGACGGGGCCAAGCCACTGCCGTTTGCGTCTGGAGGACAGCTCCGAGACCCGTGCCCGCTATCCCTTCGCCTTTCGCTTTGACGTAATCTATGCCATCGAAGGCGATCGGCTGGAGATCGCCTTCGAGATCAGCAATCCCGGCAACGAGACGCTGCCGGCCTCGGTCGGGGCTCATCCTGCTTTCCGCTGGCCCTTGGCCGAGGGGACCCCGCGCGACGCCCATCGGCTGGAGTTCTCCCAGGCCGAGACCCATCCCATCCGCCGCCTCGGCTCCGACGGCCTTTTGGACCCGCAGCCCTTTGCCTGTCCCGTCGAGGGCAAGCTTCTGCCGTTGCGGAATGATCTGTTCAAGATCAGCGCCATGATCTTCGAATGCCCAGTCAGCAAGTCGGTGCGCTATAGCGCGCCCGGAACCCCGGTGATCGAAGTCTCGTGGGACGGATTTTACCAGTTGGGCGTCTGGACCAAGCTGGAGGCTCCGTTCGTCTGCATCGAACCCTGGCACGGAATGACCAGCGAGGGGGATTTCGACGGCGATTTCATCGACAAGCCGGGGCTACTGCTGATCCCACCGGGCGAGCAACGACGGCTGAACCATAGCATCCGGGTCAGGGTCTGATCGGTGAATGTGAATGATTTTAGAAATGTTCATCCAGCGGGAATGTTGACTGTGGAATTTGAACGTCATGGGCGATGCCAAGGTTGAGCCAGACATGGCTTAAAGTCTTTGTTCATCAATACCTTATAAGATCGACAGGCGCGAGAACCGACCGGAAGCCGCTTTCTGAAATTTCGCTGCAATTCGGCGGGAAGTTAATCAGATAGAAATGGTTTCCTGCCACTATACTCCGTAGTTTTCTGCCTCACAGGGTTTGGTGGGGCGCCTTAAAAAACCCTGAAGAGGTGTACGATGCCCGTCATTTCCACCAATAACGCCGCTAATTCCGCGCTGAACTATCTGAACAACAACTCGAACATGGAGTCGAATGAGCTGGCTAAGCTGGCGTCTGGTTCGCGCATTGTTCAGGCCTCTGACGACGCCGCCGGCCTTGCCATCGGCACTCAGCTGCAGGCCAGCGTCACCACCTATCAGCAGGACCAGACCAACGTTCAGCAGGGCACTGCGATCCTGCAAACCAGCGATGGCGCCCTGGCTCAGATCAACAACATCCTGCAGCGCATGATGTCGCTGGCCACCGAAGCCGGTTCCGGCCAGGTTACCAACAGCCAGCGCACCCAGGATATCAACACGGAATATTCGCAGTTGCAGTCGGAAGTCTCCAGCATCGTCTCCAGCACCCGTTATGCTGGCCAGAACGTGCTGTCGGGCTCGTTCCTGCAGGGTGTGAACTTCCTGGTTGGCACTACCAGTTCCGATACGGTCAATGTCACGATTTCCAGCGTTTCTCTGAACAGCCTGGGCATCACCGGCTCGGTGACCACCGCCTCGGACGCTCTGACCGCCATCACTGCCCTGAATTCGGCAATCAACACCGTTACTCAGGAACGCGCCAAGATCGGCGCCTATGAGTCGCGCTTCAACTTCAGCCTGCAAGACATCCAGACCAACGTGCAGAACATCAGTTCGGCCCAGTCGGTGATCATGGATGCCGACGTGGCCTCGGTGAAGTCCAACCTGTCTTCGACCGACGTCAAGACCCAGGCTTCCGTCGCCGCCCTGTCGCAGGCTTCCCAGCTGCCGCAGG
>Ga0302156_10002075_pt1 | contig 16795 bp, 12 predicted proteins | sample I_Bog_N3_2_FD_193503 | JGI IMG/M metagenome (GOLD analysis project Ga0302156, IMG submission 193503) | Peat permafrost microbial communities from Stordalen Mire near Abisko, Sweden - I_Bog_N3_2 | ecosystem: Environmental > Terrestrial > Soil > Wetlands > Peat | place: Sweden: Abisko, Stordalen... | reverse complement strand
CCGGTGAACAGATCACTCCTGGAGCGCCGTGGCAAATTCGCATCACCGATGAGCTGCGCTCACGCTTCGTGGAGGAAGCACCGCCGGAGTACCTGCCCATGCTGGAAACAACACTGAAACTGGGTGTCTCGCGCCAAACCGTGTTGCAGCGTGTAAAGCGCGGCGAGCTTGAAGCTGTCCTGGTCACCAGAGGGCGACGCAAAGGCCTACGAATCAAAGTGATAGACAATCAACCCGACCTGTTTGAGAGCATTTCATGAACATAGGGGCAGTATGACGACGTTTCCAAAAAACTTCTCCAAGTCAAGATCGACGATCCACCGCTTGCCGGACTCAACGTAGCCTCGCGCCGCTTCCACGGCTCGGTGCGCCTTCCACCCTGCGGACGAAGACCTGTCCGCAGGGGCCCGGCGTTGCGTCCGGGACGAAAGCCCTAACTCGATGAGGAAAACCCCGGATCGAACTGCGGTTGCAAAACCTGATTGAGCGCCTGTTGAATCAGGCGGTCCAACACCGGGGCCCCCAGCGACAGGTCTTCGTCGCTGGGGTGGAGCACCGTCGGAATGCCCAGTGTGCGAACCCCGCCTTGCGGCTTCGGTATCTCCACCTTGCGCACCGCCTCCGGTTGATACACGCCCGTCAACAGGTCCTGTCGTACCCGTACCCAGTGCCGTTCAAGCCATGGCTTGAACTCAGACACCGAGAGTCCATCGACTCCCGGCGCTCCTTCGTTCTGCACCACGCGTTCATAGGCCCGGAACAGGTTGCTGCGTTCCACCACGGCTTCCATCAATGGGGTCCCCGCGGACAGGTCTTCGTCCGTGGGGCGGAGCCGCGATGCCTCCGGTTTCCCATCCCAGCGACAAAGACCCGTCGCTGGGAACCCTGGTTTCGGCAACCCAGCAGCCGCCGTGCGCGACTCAGCACCAGCACCGGCCCATGGCAGGTTCCGCCCACCACCCTCCGGACTGGCCATACCCGGGCCCCTGCGGACAGGTCTTCGTCCGTAGGGTGGACTCGCGTATGCTTCTGCCTCAGTGTCCCGCATCGAGGTCTGCTCTCCTACTCCCGTACTTCACGTTTGGCCCTTCATCCCGCTCGCGCGAAACTACTCTGGCCGCTGCTGACTTCTGGCGATTCATCCCCGCGCCTCGCGACGCCGGTAGCCCAAGGGCAAACCGCCAGACCTCCCCGGGTATTACGCACTCACCTTCACGCTTATGCCTGTCGGATATACGTCATGACGTTCCGTGCAAGTACTGGGCTTTGCAGATATTGGCCTGCTCACCCCGCCATGCCGCCTCGATCCGCTCGCTGTTCGTCAGGCCAGCGCTTTGCCTACGGCTTCCTCAGGATTCCGCCGCGCGACGGACACCCTTGCCGTTCAGCTAATACTTCCCCTTGCCGGGTGTGTAGGGGACTTCCACCCCCAAGTGAGTGCGCCCGGCCGGGCGCACCAAGAAAAAAAGGAGAAGTAGTTACCAAGCTTCCCCATCCCAATGATGCCCAAAAGAAGATCCTGCACGCATTGAATGTCGGCTTACCCAGATTGTTGGCAGGCACCTCTAGCCCAACTTCCGCAGTTTGGGCAGCGTTGTAACTAATTTGATTCCCGGAACAGAGGGAGGGGGCCGCTTTGACCATCCGGCGGCTCTTTTGTTTTCAACGGCTGTTGGTCCGCAAGCTCCGGGAAGGGGCGGGTTGAGAGCGGAAAAGCCGATGTAGTGACGACCAAGGGGCTTGCGGGCCGGTTCGTGATTCGTAACATGAGGGCATGTATTTGCGGCGTTGCTACCGGGAGAAGGATGGCAAGCGGCACGCTTATTGGGCTCTTGTGGAGAGCTATCGGACGACGCGCGGCCCACGTCAGCGCGTGGTGGCATGGCTGGGCGCCATGGACGAGCAGGGGCGCATGGGAGTCAAGCGCTGTGCGGCGAACGCGGGCGCCGAGCAAGCCGGGTTATTTGCCGCGAGCGACGAGCCGGAGCGGGTGGAAGTGGATCTGCAGGGCGTGCGCGTGGAGCGAACGCGACGATTCGGCGGTCCCTGGCTGGGACGGACGCTACTGCGGCAACTGGAGCTGGATCGGTTCCTGGACCAGAGCTTGAGCCGCGGCCGGGAACAGGTTCCCTGGCCGTTGATGGCCATGGTGCTGGGGCGGCTGTGCGATCCGTCGAGCGAGTTGCACTTGGCGGAGCGATTCTACGAGCACAGCGCGTTGGCTGACCTGCTGGGCGTGCCTGCGGAGAAGGTCAACGACGACCGGCTCTATCGCGCCTTGGATGCCTTGCTGCCGCACAAGAAGAAGTTGGAAAAACATCTGCGTCACAAGCTGGGAGAGTTATTCGACTTAGACTACGACTTACTGCTCTGCGACGTGACCAGCGCCTATTTTGAGGGCGAGGCGAAGGGCAACCCGCTGGCGCAGCGCGGCTACTCGCGCGATCATCGCGGGGATTGCAAACAAGTCAACCTGGCCCTGGTGGTGAGCCGCAGCGGATCTGGGTGATGGACCGCGGCAGGGTGAGCGAAGAGAACGTGGAGTTTCTCAAGCAGGGCGGGCGACGCTACATTGTGGGCACGCCGAAGAGCATGCTGAGCGCTATGAACAAGCAGTTGCTGGCGCAGGATTGGCGGCCGGTGCATGAGGGCCTGGAGGTGCGTTTGTGCCCCGCTCCCCACCCCAGCGACGAAGACCTGTCGCTGGGGGCCCCGGCTCCGGACGGCGCCGAGGTGTTCATTTTGTGCCGCAGCGCGCAACGGCGGCAGAAGGAGCAGGCCATGCACGCCCGCTTCGAGAAGCGCATCGCCGGGGTCCCCACGGACAGGTCTTCGTCCGTGGGGTGGATCGAAGAGGGGCTGCGCAAGATCGAAGCGGGGGCGGGAAACGCAAGCAGAACCCGTTGGCCATTGCCCAGCGCGTGGGCCGCTTGCTGGGCAACAACACCCGTGCTGCCGGATTGTTTCAGGTCGAAGCCGATAGCAATGGCTCGGCCCGCTTGCGTTGGAGCCGCCCGGAACAGTGGCGCGATTGGGCGCGGCTGAGCGAGGGCTGCTGTCTGCTGCGCAGCAACGTGCTCGACTGGAGCCCGGAACAACTGTGGCGGGCCTACATCCAACTGACCGAAGCCGAGGACGCGTTCCACATCCAGAAATCCGATTTCGAACTGCGCCCGGTCTGGCACCAGAAGCCGGAACGGGTGCAGGCCCACATCCTGGTTTGCTTCCTGGCCTATGTGCTATGGAAAACGCTGGAGGCGCAATGCCGCCAGGCCGGCCTGGGCGACGAACCAAGACAAGTCTTCGCCGAGCTGTCGGAGATTGCCTTGGTGGATGTGGTGCTGCCGACGCGCAGCGCAGTTACGCTGCGCAAACGCTGCATCGGCCAGCCCAACCAGCACCAGCTCGTGCTCTTGCAAAGGCTCGGGCTGAAGCTGCCCGCGGTACCGGAATTCGCGCCGATGTAGTGGAAACTTCGCCCCATCGGCGCTGAAAGAAAAGGACTTTTCGCACAAACTGCGGAAGTTGGGTTAGCCGTGTGCGGAGATGAACGTGGTGCTGGCCGACGAGTTTCGCGACGGCAATGTGCCTGCGACGATGGACCCGCTCTCTGTGGCCAAGCGTTCCTTCGCTGCGTTGCCGGAGACCGTTTCGACTTACTTCTTTCGCGGAGATCCGGCGTGCCACGGGTGTAACCTGATCGATTGGCTTCGAGATGAGGACCGGGCCGATGGGCCGCGCGGCCCAATAGGATTCGCAATAAGTGCATCGCCTTCGCCCTTGCTTATCGCCGGATTTTCTCCACCTTCTTTGTGTAAGGCTCGGCAGAATTGAGTCCAGATGCGCGTCTTCGCCACTTCCCGCACCAAGCCCAGCCCAGCAGCCGAGTCGCCGACGCCCCAAAGCGCCCGCTCATCGATAATTTGCACCCCCAGACTCATCTTCTACAGTTTGGGCATGTCGAGTGCTTGTAAGCTGTTGTAGTTCGGCGCAGACGGAGAGAAAGGGTGTCACTACGCCATTTTCAAAAATGCAACGTGCTGAGAATCAATCACTTCCGAAACTATGGTGTCGAAGATGAGCGAAGGAGTAATTACAAGTTCGATCGCTGGCCGCGCTATCGTCCACCGAACTGAATTGCGATCGGCTCGACTTCAGATGGATGAAGTTCGCAATGCGGCGTTCTTTATGCGAACTCCCGGCATTCTGAATCTCCGCATGCTTCTGTGATTTGAGCCATGCAAGAAATCTTCCAATTGGGCTAGGATTCCAGCGTGAGCATTCTTCCGATTTCCGTTCTCATGAATCAGCCCCCGCTCGACCATGAGGGGTTTTCCGCGCACCGCGAGTTGGAAGCCCGCCTCAAAGGGACCGTCAGCGGCGATGTCCTGTTCGACCTTGGCTCGCGCGCTCTGTATGCGGCCGACTCGTCGAATTACCGCCAGATACCGGTCGGCGTGGTGAATCCGCGCGACGCCGCCGACGTTGAAGCTGCGCTGGCTGCGTGCCGCGCAACTGGAGCTGCCGTGCTGCCGCGTGGCGCGGGGACCAGCCTCGCAGGGCAGTGCGCCAATGTTGCGGTTGTTTTCGACTATTCGCGCTATATGAATGGGCTGGTTTCGATTGATCCCGTTGCCAAGCTGGCGATTGTCGAGCCGGGCATTTGTCTGGATCGGGTGCGCGAGGCGGCCGAGGTTCACCACCTGACTTATGCGCCGGACCCGGCGACGCACAGCCGCTGCACTTTGGGCGGCATGATCGGCAACAACAGTTGCGGTGTTCATGGGTTGCTGGGCGGCAAAGTGGTGGACAACGTGGAGCGGATGGACATTGTGCTCTACGACGGGACGCGGATGACCGTGGGCCGGACCAGTGAGGATGAAATTGAAGAGCTGATTCTCGGCGGCGGGCGCGTGGGTGAGATTTATGCGCGGCTGAGGCAATTGCGGGATCGATATGCGGGGCTGATTCGCGAGAGATTCCCACGGATTCCGCGGCGCGTGTCCGGATTCAATCTCGATGAACTGCTGCCGGAGAGTGGATTCAACCTGGCGCGCGCTCTGGTGGGATCGGAGGGCACATGCGCCACGGTTCTCTCCGCAACTTTGAATCTGACTTCGAGTCCGCCTTATCGGGTGCTTACGGCGCTGGCATTCGACGATCCGTTTCTGGCTGCCGATGTGGTTCCGCGCGTGCTGGAGTTTGGACCTATTGGCCTGGAGGGATTCGACGGGCTGCTTGTCGAATTCATGCTGCGCAAAAACCTGGCCGTCAATGATGTGAAGCTGCTGCCGCCGGGCGGTGGTTTCCTTCTTGTCGAGATGGGCGCGTGGAGCGCGGAAGAAGCCGAGAGCAAGGCGGAGGCGCTGGCCGCGGCGGCCGAGAGCTGGCCGGAGGCGCCAAGGGCGCGGATTTATAACCACGAAGATGCGGAGAGCGTGTGGAAGGTGCGCGAGTCGGCTCTGGGCGCGACAGTGTGTGTGCCGGGCGAACCGGATCGCTGGGAGGGCTGGGACGACTCGGGCATTCCCCCGGTGCACCTAGGCTCGTACCTGCGCAAGCTGGACGCGCTGATGAAGGAGTACGGCTACCGGAGCCCGCTGTATGGGCACTTTGGCCAGGGCTGCGTGCATTTGCGCATCAACTTCGATTTCCGGTCTGTGGAGGGGCTCAAGAAGTTTCGCGAGTTCATCGATCGGGCGGCCGACCTGGTTGTGTCGGTGGGCGGTTCGCTTTCCGGCGAGCACGGCGACGGGCAGGCGAGAGCCGTGCTGCTTCCCAAGATGTTTGGGCCGGAATTGATGGAGGCTTTCCAAGAGTTCAAAGCGATCTGGGACCCGGACAACCGGATGAATCCCGGCAAGCTCATTGATGCGGCGCGGGTTTACGACCCGGTGGAGAATCTTCGGCATGGGCCGGTGGATGTGGGCAAGGAGCATGGGCACGGGAAGCTGGAGACGCATTTTGTGTTTGCCGCCGATCAAGGATCGCTGGAAAATGCGGCGGCGCGCTGCGTGGGTGTGGGCGCATGCCTGAAGAGAGAAGGCGGCGTGATGTGTCCGAGCTATCGGGCAACGGGGATGGAGCAGCACTCGACGCGGGGACGGGCGCGGCTGCTGTGGGAGATGCTGGCGGGGGCGCTCAAAAAAGAAGGATTCGAGAGCGAGGCCGTGCATGAGGCGCTGGACCTGTGCCTGAGCTGCAAGGCATGCAAGACGGAGTGCCCGGTGCAGGTGGACATGGCGCAGTACAAATCGGAATTTCTTGCGCAGAAGTACAAGGGCAAGCTGCACCCGCTGCATCATTATGTTTTTGGATTTGCGGACAAGATGGCGCGGATGGGTTCTCTGACACCGGCGATTACGAACTTTGTGCTGGGCAGTTCGATTACGAGCCCGCTGATCAAGCATATTGTGGGCGTGGCGAAAGAGCGCAAGATGCCGCAACTGGCACGGAAGAGCTACAAGGCTTCACACAGGGCGGATGAGACGAGCAATGTGCCGCGAAGTGCTGCGGCGGAGGTGGTGGTGTTGTGGGCGGATACTTGGAACAACTACTACCATCCGGGAACGCTTCATGCTGCTGAGCGCGTGCTGACGCAGGCGGGTTTCCGCGTGCAGACTACCAAGGGGCACATCTGCTGCGGGCGGGCGCTCTACGATTTTGGGCTGCTGGCAACGGCGCGTTCTTATCTGGCCAACGTGCTCGACCGCGTTGCGCCGGAGATTGAGGCTGGGCTGCCGTTCATTTTCCTGGAGCCGAGCTGCGCGAGCATTTTCAAGGACGAGGCGCTGGAGATTTTCCCCAACGATCTGCGGGCGCAGAAGCTGAGCAAGCAGGTTTGGCTGCTGGCGGACTGGCTGGCGGCGAAGGCTCCCGATTGGGTTGAGGGGCGGCTGACCGGGACGCAGGTGCTGGTGCATGGGCATTGCCACCACAAGGCGGTGTTCGGCGGGCCGAAGAACGAGATCGCGCTGCTGCGCAAGGCCGGGGCGCAGGTGGAGATGATCGAGACCACGTGCTGCGGGATGGCGGGGCCGTTTGGGTTTGAGGCGGACAAGATCGAGGTATCGAAGGCGATTGCGAATCTGGGGCTGATGCCGGCGGTGAATGCGGCGGAGCCGATGACGCTGATTGTGGCGGATGGGTTCAGTTGCCGGGAGCAGATCAGCCAGTTGTCCGATCGCGAAGGGATGCATTTCGCGGAGATATTGGACCGGAGTTGCGGGTGCAGTCCCGAGCGGTGAGACCTAAGTTGTTTGTTTTGGCAGGCGTTTTGGGTCATTATTGACGTAACTTCATTATTTTCACATGCATGGGAGGAAAAGGGGCGAGGGGTGGGATAAATCTTCGCCGGGGTACAGACCGGTGGACTGAGGCGAGAGAGGATTTGTGGTGCTGTGGAGGTCATTGAGTTCATTGTGCGCGTTTCCACGAATTGGACTGCAAACTCCGGGACGATATCGGAGACTCTTTATGTCGGCAGGTTTCTTCATGCGATTGCCCTGCGGGCTTCAGCTTGCCGCTTCACATGCGAGAGACTACGATTGAATCTGGAGAATATTGCGTTCGAATGACAACAACTGAAGCCCACCAGCAAACACGCATCCTCGTTCAGGCCGCCGCCCAGGCCTGTGAAGACAAGAAAGGCGAAGACACACGCATCTTGGAGCTCGATCCCATCGACGCCGGCTTGTCCGACTTCTTCCTCGTCACTTCAGCGACCAACGACCGGCAGGCGATTGCCATTTCCGACGAAGTTGAGCATCGCCTCAAAAAGGAATTTGGTGTTTTTCCCAACTCGGTGGAAGGCCGTCGGAAGGGCGATTGGATTCTGCTCGACTATGTGGACTTTGTGGTGCATGTCTTTCTGACCGAACGCCGCGCTTTCTATGATATTGAGCGCCTGCGCAAATCGGCCCGCCCGCTGTCTCCCGCCGAATTCGACGCCGAGCTGAAGGCGGCGCTGGCTGCCAAGACGCTGGCTGCCCGAAGCAAGAAGTCCGCCAAGCCGAAAGCGCCCGCTGCGAAGGCTGAGAAGGAACCCAAGCCAAAGAAGGCAACAGTCAAGAAGGTCTCCGCCAAGGCCCCTGTCGCGAAGAAGGCAACCAAGGTGCCCGCCGTGAAAAAGACTGCTCGAAAAAAGCCGGCTTCAGGGGTGACAAAACGTAACCCTTGATCTCTGCTGGGTCAATCGCCAGCTCGAAGCTGTTCTAGTTTCTTCAGTCCGAAACGCAGAAAGGGCGTCCGCCGAAGCGGACGCCCTTTCTGTTGTTTGCTGTCTGGATTTAGAAGGTGAACTTCAAACCATATTCGAGCACGCGGGCTGCGCCCTGGCTGAAGACGCCGGAGCCGTTGCCGTTGCGCAGCGAATTGCGGTTAAAGTTATCCCCGCCGTTGTACGAGGTGTCGGTGCCATTCACGGTACCAGCCAGTTGGGTGGTGTCGAGAACGCCACCGGACGCTGCAAAAGTACCGAAGTTGGAGAGGTTGAAGAGATTGAAGGCGCTGAAGGTCGGCTCAATCGTAGTGCCCTCTCCTAACCAGCGCAGATGCGTAGGTCTGCCGAAAGTCAGGTCGAAGGTACGCAGATTGCCATTGCCGGTGTTTGCTGCCGGCGGTTCGGCAACGGTGCGTGTTACCGCGCCCAACGCGGTCAGTTCGGCGGATGTGATCAGGCCGGCGCTTACGAGTGCCTGACCGGCCGGAGTCAGCTTTCCAGCGCCAGTTGCGTTGTAGGTCGCGATCACTCTGGAAAGGTCCCCTGGTTTTACCGAACGCATGAAAGCGCCGGATTTGTAGCCAGGCAGAATGTCGCCCGTGGTTCCGTCACCAGTAATATCGGTGCTGAAGATTTCGGCAGGGCCATTGGGGCCATTGGGAGTGTTCAGCGTCAAGGTCGTCGGCAATGCGGAGTAATAGTGGCCGATGATGCTGGTGGTGAAGCCGCCCAGCCATTCGAACGAGCCGCCGTAGGAGAACTGATGGGTGCGGTCCGTACCCGCCGGTCCCACAAAACCAAGCGGGTTGATGTTATCGGCGGAGCCAGGGGTGAAGTTCTGGTCCGAGCCGCCGGAACTGACGAACTTCGACAGCGAGTAGGACACTTCAAATCCCGACTTGCGAAGTCCGGGCAGTGGGACCCGAGCGGACTGGCGAAGGTTGGTCTGGAGCCCGTTATAAACCGAACGACCCAACGGGTAATTAAAGGCCATTTGTCCAAATGCCGGGTTAATGCCAGGGAAGGCCGCAGTGGGCGCCGGAGCGCCCCCGGCGAAGGACTTACCGGAATCCAGGCCGTTGCTAGCAAATGTATCGATCGTAGCTGGGAAAGGTGTAGGAGCGGGACTCGTCGCTGTGGCAGAAGGAGAGCACATAGCAATTGCCGCGTCGACTGTGGTGACATTGCAGTACGCTAGTGTGCTTGCGATTGCGGTCGCCGCATTTGCCGTGTTCAAGGTGCTGGCTGCGCCATCCAGGTTCTTGTCAATTGACTGCTGGATATGCTCGCCCACGTTACGGATATAGTCGGCGCTGAAGATGCCGCCCTTCCAGACTTCGCGTTGCACGCCAATGTTCATCTGGATGGAACGGGTTGTGCGGAAGTTCGGTGCATAGATCGAGTCGCCGTTCGGCCCTTCTGAAAGTGAATTTGCCACATAATTGGGGTTGCCCGCGGGTCCAACCGTTTTGGTGTCGGCCTGGTAGACCTGCTGCAGTTTCCCAAACAATGGAGCCGCGACGCTGATGGCGTCTCCCCACAAAGAGCTGAGCGGTGTGCCAGTTGCCGTGCAGTCGGAAGTTGAGCAAGTCGTGCCATCGGGCAGAGCAAAGTTGGAAGTTCCGGAAGGGATGTACTGGTCGCCAAAGAACAGGCCGGTTTTCAGGCGCGTTGGGCGGTCGAACAGCACGTTGTTGAAGATGTTGTTTTCGAAGTATAGGCCCATGCCGCCGCGAACGACGGTCTTCCCATTCCCCTTCACGTCCCAGGCAAAACCGGCCTTCGGGCCGAAGTTGTAGTTTGGCTGGTTGACCCTGTCGCCAAGGCCAGGCTCAAGAGCGTCCAACAGATTGCCGGTGGTGCATGGCGAAGCCGCACCCCAGACCGCAACCGCGTCCGAGCAGGGAGTTGGAGCCAGGTCGGAGTCGCTGCGACCAGTATCGCGCGAGTAGCGGACGCCGTAATTCACAGTGAGCCTGGGCAATACCTTCCATGTGTCGCCGAAGTAGAGGCCAAAGCGCCAGTCGTCCTGACCGCCCGCGGGGTAACCGAACTGGGACTTCTCTGTATTGAAGCCCTCACCGTTGCCCATGATGATATAAGCGGTAGTGTACGCGGTTGGATCGCCGGCTAGCCCGCTGCCACCTGTGCCGACGGGGCCGGCGGAGAAATTGGCCTCATCCTCCGGCGCGAACCCGAAGAAGCTGGCAAATCCGCCGCCCAGAATTCGGTTAAGGCTAAAGCCAAAGCCGAAAGTATGAGTTTTGACGGTCAGGCCTGCATCATAGCGAAACTGTTTGTCCGATTGGTAGGTCTGCTGCGGAGCAAGGAGATTAGGACCGGTGATTACGCTGGCATTGAAAAGTTCCACGCCGGGCGCAACGTTTGGAACGCCAGAGGCGCTCTCATCCGCAATCATGTTGTGGAACTTCAGATAGCTGGCGCGCAAACTGTGGGTGAACTTGCCGGTAACGAAATCGGCGCCGCCTGCGAGGGCCGGCGTGTTGTCCTTGTTGCCGTACCGCGAGTAGCCGTACCCGTAGGTGGCATCATCCAGGTTGTCTTCGTAGGCGATGCGGAAGAAGGTATGGATGGCCTTGGGCGCGTTCCAATCGGCACGGCCCACATAGTAGTTATCCCGGAATGGGGCGTTGTAGCCGCCGTTCAAGCTGCTGAAAACGGGCACTTCCTGAACCGAGTTGAAGGAATCCTGCTTGACGCGTTCCGCGCTGCCGAAGAGGAACAGCCTGTCCTTGATGACCGGTCCGCCGAGACGTCCACCCATCTGGTTGCGCTGGAACGGATAGGCGCTGCCGCCTGGGCCCGCCGCGGCGCCGGAGCGCTCATCACGGAAGGTTCCGAAGCCCTGCCCATGGAACTGGTTGGAGCCGGAGCGTGAGCTCACTGCTACCGCGCCCGAACTGGTCAGTTCGTTCGAAATATCCAGCGACGAACGGCTCATCTGAAATTCTTCGATCGAGCCCTGGCTTACGTTCAGGGTCGTTGTGCCTACCGTTTCATCCGAGATGTCCTGGCCGTCGAGCATGATGCGGGCAGTGCGCCCGTTCACTCCATTGAAGGAGATGGACGAGTAGCCGGCCTTGGTAGGATCGAACGTTTCGCCGCTCTGCAACTGCACGCCCGGCTCCAACTGAGATAGATCGAGGAAGTTGCGGCCGCTAATGGGCAGATCGTCGATCTGCTGCGATGTGAGCACGCCCTCAACTGTGGATTGCACCGTGTTCACTTCCAGGGCCTCTGAATTTACGATGACCTCTTCGGTAGCGGTGCCCAGCTTCAGCTTCAGATCGCCGTTCGTGGTTGTACCGATCTGCACCGTCAGTGTGGTAGTGGTCTTGGAAAAGCCAACCGCAACCACGCTGACGCGATACTTACCAGGAACGAGCGACGCCACGCTGTAGAAACCGGACGAGTCCGCCGTCAGAGTTTTCTCTGCGCCGGTACTCTCGTTGATCACTGTGATTTGAGCTCCGGGCAGATTTGCACCCTTCGGATCGGTGATGGTTCCCTGGACGGCGCCGGCAGCTGTTGTGGCTTGGCCATAAGCTGCCAGTTGCCCTGCTGGTGTTGAAACCATAAGCGCCAGGATCACTCCAAGGGCGATTGTGAGAATACTGAACCGCAAACGTTGCATCGAACTCCTCCAATTTGGGTGGGGAACAGCAGGCCCTTGTACCGAGCCTCTTGTTCCGCTTAAAGTGCTTCCACGTTTCGGCGTTGGGGGTTGAAACCGATTCGCAAATAGCATACAAAATGACTGAATTTCGTTAGTTAAGAAAGACTTTGCCAGATTTCATCTGTGTGGACAGCGCTGACTAAATGCAATTCAAGGAGATTCCAGGGACGACTGGTTGGAAGAACACGTGCATGACGAGGGCCAATTTCACCGCAAGGCGGATTTTGTTTCTTAGCGATTGATAATGAATGGCTTAATAAAAAGGCGATTAATCCTCAAACTGGTAGGCGGATATGGAAATATGTAGAGTGTTTTCCATATATCCAGAAAATGGCATTTCCTGGTTCTTGTTTATTTTGGTTTCGACTGGCTTGTCCGCTCGCCGTTGGAACAGTGCAGTATCCTCATCTTCATGGACCTCACACTCGCCCACATTGGCGCCCGGCCAGGTTCGAAGGATGGTCTTGACGCCCTCACGCGGGTCTATCTTGGGCGCTGTTCGTCATTTGCGCACTGTCAGGCGGAGGCGTTTCGGAGTGAAGAGGCGATGTTCGACGGGTTGGCCCGGCGCAAGGGCCGGACGCAGCCAATTGTGGTGTTGCTGGATAGCCGGGGCCGGTCCATGACCTCCGAGGCCTTTGCCGCGTGGCTGGGTTCACAAAGAGACGATGGCGCCCAGCATATGGTCTTCGCCATTGGCCCGGCCGATGGATGGTCCGGAGCCGCTCGCCTGCGGGCGAGCCTGCTGCTTTCGCTCGGCCCCATGACTCTGGCCCACACGCTCGCCCGGCTGGTGCTCGCCGAACAGCTCTACCGGGCATTTACAATCCTGTCTGGCTATCCATATCACGGAGGACACTGATCAGTTGTCAGTGGTCAGTTCTCAGTTGTCAGTTCGCGGCTGACGGGCAACTGAGAACTGACCACTGACAACTGAGAACTGACCATGACTGACTCCCGGCGAGGCTTGATCCTTATCAATACCGGCCCTGGCAAGGGCAAGACTACCGCGGCGATGGGCACCGCTCTGCGGGCCGTGGGAAATGGCATGAAGGTGCTCATGCTCCAGTTCCTCAAGGGCTCGTGGCACTACGGGGAACTCGACGCGGTGCAGGCCTTCGGCTCGAATTTCATTCTTAAGCAAATGGGGCGCGGCTTTGTGAAGGTCGGCGGCGCTGAGACCGACCCGGAGGACATCCGCCTTGTCGAGGCAGCCTGGGAGGAAGCCCGGCAGGCCATCTACTCCGGCGAATGGGATATGGTCATCCTGGATGAAATCAACTACGCCATTGGGTATGGGATGCTGGACCCAGAGGTGGTGGCTGAGGCTCTCCGCGATCGTCCAGAGATGGTGCATGTCATTCTGACTGGGCGCAATGCACACCCTTTGCTGGTAGAGTTGGCAGACACCGTGACCGAGATGCGCGAGGTAAAACACGCTTATGAAAAGGGCATTCTAGCCCAGCGCGGAATAGAATACTGAAAGCAGCCGGTGGTCTGGCACTCCCAGGTCTGGTTTGAGATCCTTCGACAGGCTCAGGACAGGCTCTGGGGCACCTACGTTCGTAAATGATCGTTGTGAGAGAGAGTTTTCGATGTCCTGGTTCAAGCGTAACGATGGCGATTACGAATCCGGCCCCGGCGGCGATGGCGCCGCGGATGCAGGCGGAAGAAATGTGCGCACCGAGGGCCTGTGGACCAAATGCCTGGGCTGTCGCCAGACAATCTGGAAGGCTGATCTTGAGGCCAACCTGAATGTTTGCCCCAAGTGCCAGCACCACTTCAAGATTGGCGCACGCCAGCGCATTGACTTGCTCCTGGAGCCCGGCTATGAACTTGTGGACGCCGGCCTTCGTTCGACAGACCCACTGAATTTCACCGACGTGAAGCCTTACAAGAAGCGCCTGAGCGCGGCGCAGGAGGCTACCGGCCTCGACGACGCGATTGTCAATGCTGTTGGCCAGCTTGGACACCACTCTGTCGTCCTCAGCGCTATGGAATACGCGTTTATTGGCGGATCAATGGGCGCCGTGGTCGGAGAAACCATTGCCCGCGCCGTCGATCGCGCCCGGCTCGGCCGCAAGCCGCTCATCGTCGTGGCTGCCTCCGGTGGCGCGCGCATGATGGAGGGTGTTGTGAGCCTGATGCAGATGGCCAAAATCTCCACCGCCCTGGCCCAGTTGGATGACGCAAAGGTTCCCTACATCTGCGTGCTCACCGACCCTACCACCGGCGGGGTCACTGCCAGCTTTGCAATGCTCGGGGACCTGAATATTGCGGAGCCCGGCGCACTGATCGGCTTTGCAGGGCCACGCGTGATCGAGCAGACCATCCGACAGAAGCTTCCGGAAGGCTTCCAGCGAGCGGAGTTTCTACTTGAGAAGGGTTTCCTGGACGCCGTCGTCCATCGCCGCGATCTGAAGGGCTATCTCGTCCGCGCCCTCAATTTCCTGCAAGCTCCGCAAATCCAAGACTGACAAAGGGTACGCGTGTTCAGGGTGTCCATCAGGTATACAGAAATCGAAATTTATCCGTAAAATCATATACTCGTCTCCTTTTTTATAGAGAATCTAGGCTATTATCATTGAGAATCCAGCTCTGCGCCCATATACGATTTGGGCCTGCGTCCCTTTTCTTACCTGCGGAAACCCTATGGATGCTTAAGAAAATCAACTAAAGGGCTCTAACTTAGATCGCTTTATGAAGATATCTGCGAGTGCATTCTCCATTGGCAATGGAATTGCAGACGCGAGCGTATGGGTCTCCCCCTTATTCGATGTCATCTCTGTAGCTCAGTTCGATCCTGCTGAGTACCCGCTTATTGCTGTAGCCAGCATTCGTTGCCCATACATATCGCAACGATCTCTTCCAACTCAAGACAAGAATTGAAAGGAACGATCAGATGAGCCCTACAACAAAGCATTTGCGGGCGCTCCTACTGGGCGCTGTGACGATCGCGGGGCTTGGCGTTATCACTTTAGCGCCCCGGCCAGCCGTGGCCCAGGCCGACCTCGGATCAGTCTCAGGCACCGTTACCGATGCCAGTGGCGCCGTGATCGCCAGAGCCAGTGTCACGGTAACCAATACGGAAACTGGCGCGGTTCGCACGTCGGTGACCAATTCTATTGGCGGTTACTCCATCAGCCAGTTGAATCCCGGCACTTACTCCGTCAGCATTACTGCCGCGGGCTTTGCGAGCGCCAATCAGGATGTTTCAGTCACGGTAGGTTCGCAGAACACCTTCAGCGCGAAGCTGGCGGTGGCCGGCGGCAAGACTGAAGTGACCGTCTCCGCTGACAACTTCGCCGGCGTGCAGCTGGAAAAGCCTGAAGTCTCAGCGGTCATTGAGACGGACCAGATTCTGAGCCTCCCCACGCTGGACCGCAATCCGTATAGCCTGGTCGCCTTTTCCGGCAACCTGTCATCCGATCCGACCGCCGCATCCCGCGGCGTAGGCTTCAATATCTCCGGTTCCCGCTCCAGTTCGGTCGATATTCTGCTGGACGGTGCCGAGAACACCGATCTCTATGCAGTCGGCATCGGCCAGACTGTTCCCCTGGACGCAACCTCCGAGATCCGAATTGTCACCTCCAACTCCGGTGCGGAATATGGCCGCGGCGCCGGCGCGGTGAACGTCTCCACCAAGTCCGGCACCAATGGACTCCATGGATCGGTTTACGAGTACAACCGCATTTCCACCCTGGCTTCGGATGGATACAACAACAACTACATTCACGCGGTGGATCCGTCGGTTGCCGCTAAGCCTCGGTACGTGCACAACCAGTTCGGCTACTCCGTTGGCGGACCAGTCAAGAAGGACAAACTCTTCTTCTTCTCTTCCACGGAATGGACTCGTATCCGCAGCGCACAGAACATCATTGCCGTCGTCCCTACCCCGGACCTGATCGCAATGTCGGACGCCAGTACAACGCAGGCCTTCTTCAGCCAATTCGGCAAGCTACAGTTCCCGATTAACGGAGCCAAGTTTACTGGGGCTTCGCCCGCCGTGCAGGCGAACTTCGCAACCGACATTTCCGACCTCTCCGCCAGATTCCCAAACATTGGGACCACCGAACTGTTCGGCGAGTCCATCTATCAGGCAGCGGCCGATTCCGGCGGCGGCACGCCCGTCAACCAGTGGATCAGCTTCAACCGCGGCGACGTGACCTTCAACCAGACCACCTCGATGTTCGTCCGGTACATCCAGGAAAGCGCGATCTTTCCCGCAGGCTCCAATAACTCCAGCCCATACGAGGGTTACAACACCGGCACATCGCAGATCAACCACAACCTTGCGGTTTCTATTAGCAAGGCGTTCACACCGACCCTGGCCTCGGCAACCAAGCTGCTTGGCTCACGCCTCAATAACTCGCAGCCTCTCGGAACCCAGCCTGTCAGCCCAACGCTCTACATCAACCCAGGCAATCCTGTAACGCTGGGTGGTGGATACATCAACTTGCCTGGCTACCTGGCGACTTCTCCAGGAAATGCCCTCCCCTTCGGCGGCCCGCAGAACTTCATCGAGGCAGGCGAAGACCTCGCCTGGACCAAGGGCAAGCACCAGTTCACTTTCGGCGGCGCCTTCCTCTTCATCAAGGACAACCGGACTTTCGGCGCATACGAGGAAGCAATTGACGGTCTGGTCACCAGCGGCACTGAAGGCGCTCTGGAGAACCTGGTGAATGGAGGCTTCGATTACCTCAACGTGGCAATCGACCCCAAAGGAACTTACCCCTGCTCCAAGAACGCGGCTGGCCATTATCCCACAGACAGATCCGGCTGCTCCTTTCCGTTTCCCGCCACTTCTCCCAACTTCTCCCGCTCCAATCGCTATCAAGACGGCAACGCGTACGCCACCGACTCCTACAAGGTCACCC
>Ga0302156_10002071_pt1 | contig 16820 bp, 13 predicted proteins | sample I_Bog_N3_2_FD_193503 | JGI IMG/M metagenome (GOLD analysis project Ga0302156, IMG submission 193503) | Peat permafrost microbial communities from Stordalen Mire near Abisko, Sweden - I_Bog_N3_2 | ecosystem: Environmental > Terrestrial > Soil > Wetlands > Peat | place: Sweden: Abisko, Stordalen... | reverse complement strand
AACCGTTCCCGCTTCCGCTTGAGGTGAAGTAGGCGACTGCGAGCCCACTTGCCCCGGCGATGAGGCCAACGGTCAAACCAATGACCGCCATCCTCCGTTTTGAACTAATCAACTTCATTGTTTTCTCCTAGCAATAGGTTTGGATTAATTGACTAGGGCGTCGGGTTCGCCAGTCGCTCCCCACGGGTCGGGCGGCCATATTGGGCCCGTGGATCAATGCGTCACCCTTCACTGCACGGACAATCTCGGCTGAGATGTCCAGGTTGGTGCGAAACGCCAGCAGTGGGTTATAGCCAGGCTGACGAAACCGCAACATCTTGTATTTCTGAGAGGGGAATTGAAAAGGAGTTGGAGGCCCGATGTTCACCGAGGCGACCGAGCGAGGCCGTATCGGCGCATAAAAGTGCAGAGGCCGGGAATTCGGCGAGTCAATTCGTGGGACTGCCACTGGCGACGTGACCGCGTAATCGGTCCACTAATCGGGAGATTTGTTCGCGGGGTCGAAAGAGCGCTCAACAGGGGTTTTCCAAACCGGCTGCGACGACCTTACGAGACAACTGCCCTCCGTCCGCAAATGCATTTGTGACTATGGCACCGAAGTTCACATTTGTCAATTTGTAGTGTGAGCGGTGTGCGTCCGTTGAGGAAATCTTCATTTCTCGACCGGGTCCGACAGAGATGGTGGACGTGCCCGACACGGATCCGGTCGAGGAACTAACACCCAGCCCGACGAAAAAAGTCGTGCCCGTTGCTCTGAGGACACCTTGATTGCAGTTGTCGGCGATCGTGACCGGAAGGGAGCGATGAGCCGCGACTGTCGTTGTGAGAGCCAGGGCAGGCAAGTTGATCCGCGAAAAAGCATCGACTTCGAAGCTCGTCGAAGATGAGGTAGCGCCAGGCAACGAGATTCCTTTAAAACACCTCATAATCGGTCGGCTGCCGTTAGGCGGCGAGAGGTTGCCGGAGTGCCATTCGTGGGTCCGACAAGCATTCGCGTCCACCATTCCTGAACCCCCCCGGGGGGGTTAGGTCCACAGACGTGCTCGAAACTAGCCCCGGAGTTCGACGTGTTGACTCCGAAGATTGCGGCCGGAGCCTTTGGGTAGGCAGCGAGTTCGTCGCTCAGTCCATCGGATTGCGGCATCTCTCTTGAAGTGGCAGGAAGGTGCATTTCATCGACGTCGAGGTAACGGCGAATTTCGTCGGTCAAAGAGTTGCCAGAGATACTCGCGCGGACGTACAAATCACGCAGATTCAGTGGTTTCGCGGACCCATTGGGATCCGACGCGGAGGCCTGTCCGTCGAAATTCGACGGACCAGTTGTCGTCGACACTGCCGATCCCCAATTCCGCCCCTACAGGAACGATTTCTACATCAATGGTCACTCGTTGTCAAATTGTGGTGAATAGCGTGGGAAGCCGTAGACATTAGATCCTGGAATAAATGCAGTCCTTTCGGAGAAAAACCCGCTGAATGAACTCATATCGAGAGATCATCGAGTGTTCGAAACGGCACTCAAATTTTGCAGGCGGGTGCTATCTCTGCCATCATGAATGAACTCATTCGCTAGGACCTGAAGAGTCGTCTGCTCGGTATTCCTGAAATGGCCTCACGACATCTTTGACTGGACTTTCATCAAAAGAGCTTTCCGATCAGATATTTTGGATGACGAACCAGGCACACTGTCCACCGCGGGCACCAGGCCCCGGGAGTTTGACTCAACCAGTACTCGTTTCAAAGAGGACACATGGATGGATTCAATCTGCGAATCTCAACAAGCGATTGTCCAGGATCGCACTTTTTGTTCGCTTTCCCATGGTTTTTCATTCTCTCTCACGAAGGAGCGTCTCCGGAGTAGCCCGAGACGCTTTAGCGAGAGTGACCTTCGAGATTGGCGTTGCTGCCGGGGAGACTTCTTTCGATGAAAGGCTCAGTCGTTGAACCGGGACGTTTGAAGCTCCACTTTCGCCCTGGCCCAAGGCGTGCGTTCTTCACAACCCAACCGTCCGACGATATGAACTGTCAGCGTGAAGCAGTTCTCCAAGACCGTGGGCGAGCGCAAAACGGATTGCGATTACTTAGCCGCGCTGAGCTTGGTCAGCGGTAACCAGTTTCGAAAACCCGACGAAACAATATCTACGGCGCAACTCGCGATTCACAACCATTTGACAATGCGCGGACTTTATTGTAGAAATTATTACTGCAGGGGCGGAATTGGGGACTGTAAGTGTCAATCACCAAAGATTCGTCGGAGCCCGGCAGCCACGCCTTTTCGTCGAGTATTGACGTACCCGTGAGACCGTTCACGTTGCGTGATCTGTACGTGCGAGCCAGCATCTCCGGTAATTCATTGGCCGCTGAACTTGGGAGCTACCTCAATATCGATGAAAACACCTTTTCGCCACCTTCCAAAGGGAACTCTCCGTCTCAACTCTCCGATCGCGAGCCCAGTGTCCACGAACGGGCGCTCGCCGCGATACTCGAGGTAGTCACCACGAATTCTAAAGCGGCCTTCGAATATGTCCGTGTCCCAGAACCGCAAGGTGGAGTTCAAGAATGGTGGGCGCGAATGCTGAGCGGAACAATGAATCACGCTCTGACGACCACCGAGCACTCAACGCCAGGTGAAGTCTCGTGATCAAATCGCTTCGAATCCTTCTGCCGTCCAATGCCTACTTGAACAGCCGCCAAACAGTCATTTTTAGATTGAAGGCTCAATAGAACGCAAGGGCATCGGATCGTGGAGCATTTCCGAATCAAGTGCTCCACGATCCACTACGGCCCACTGGTCGAGCAGAAGAGATCGATTTCTCAGAGTTGAAGTCATCTGCTCGACCAGTTCCGTGATGTGAATCTCAGGGTTATCCCTATGACATCAATTCAGAATCGGCTTGGTACCATGCATGCACGAGTGGATTGATGTCCATGATCGTTGCCACGCCGCGCGTGATGGCGGCGACAGGCGACGAATGTTCGGTTCACAAGAGAGATGGGAGAAAACGTGATATCGACGCGAACAATCCGAGTGGTCGCAATGACGGCACTGATCAGCGCCGGGATCTTAACGAGTGGCCTGATCAACGCCCCCGGCGCCAGCGCTGCGGCCAAGCCGAAGTTGGTGGTCACGCCGTCGACGGGGCTGACTAACAAGAAATTCGTGTTCGTTTCGGGCACGGGCTTCAAGCCGAAGGACAACGTCTACATCACTGAATGTCAGGCGAACGCCAAGGGTGAGGCGGGCTGTGACATCTTCACCGCTCTGCCAGCCAAGATCAGTGCCACCGGAGTCCTGCCCAGGACGAAATTCAAGGTGATCACCGGCACGATCGGCAACGGCAAGTGCGGCACCACGGCGGCGAACCTGAGCAAATGCGCAGTGAGCGTGGGCAACGCCTCAGGTGGCGACAGTGCGGTCTTCAAGATCGTCTTCGCCGCACCAAAGAAATAGCAACTCTCTCTCAGGGATAGTTCGCCCTCGTGGTCTGCGAGTGGAGTTGAATTTTGCCGTACGAGGGAGTGGTTCGGCACAATACATTGGTCCGAGCAACTGATTTGACAGCATTGGGAAGACCGGCCCGTCGAAAACGAGACGGGTCAGGTCTCTGAGTTACAAGGAGACGAAAGGGGAGCATGATCGAGGACGCCGACTCCCCGGACCTGCTTGAGCGCGAGTCCAGTCAAGTGCGCGACGTCATCGTGCGCGGTATTCGTGCCCACTTCAGTTTTGCCGCGCTTCTCGCCATCCTCTTTCTGACGTTCCTCGATAACACGGTCGCGAGCGCCGTCCTCACCAGTGTGCAGGCGAAACTTCACGCCAATGTGTCGCAATTGCAGTGGGTCGTCGGCGGCTACGCCCTGGCCTTCGCGAGCCTGATGTTGATGTTCGGCGCGCTCGGTGACAACTTCGGTCGCAAGCGCCTGATGTTGATCGGCGTGGCGATCTTCTGTGGTGGGTCAATCGTCTGCGCGATCGCAGTCAACCCGAGCGAACTCGTCATCGGTCGGATCATCATGGGTGTCGGTGCAGCCGCGTCAGAACCCGCGACGTTATCGATGATCCGACACATCTACCCCGATCACAAGGCGCGCGCGCGAGCCCTCGGTGCCTGGGCGGCGGTGTCGGGACTGGCGCTCGCGATGGGACCGGTCATCGGCGGCGTTCTGGTCGGCATCTGGTCGTGGCGCGCGGTCTTCTGGTTCAACCTGGTCTTTGGCGCGTTGGCTTTCATCGTCGCCGCGATCGCGTTGCCGGAGAGTGTCAACGCCATTCGCAAGAGGGTTGACTTCGCCGGCTTCTTCTTCGCCGCGGTCATCCTCGGCACCGCGACCTTCGCCTGTATCCAGGGCGAGTTGAGTGGTTACGCCAGTGACTGGGTCATCACCTTGTTCATTGTCAGTTTCCTGACGATTCCCATCTTTTACCTCGCCGAGAAGCATGCGAAGGACCCCATGCTCGAACTGGGGTTCTTCCGACGAAAGTCATTCACCGGATCGGCGTTCATCGCGTTCGCCAGTTACTTCTCGATTTTCTCGATCTTCTTCTTCGTCGCGCTCTATCTGGAAGTCGTCGTCGCGGTCAACGCCTACGGATTGGCGCTCGACTTTCTGCCGCTGCTCGGTGGCATCGTCGTCGCGTCGCTCTTCACCGGCCGTTGGGTCGGGCGGGTCGGTTCGCGCATCCCGATGACCGTCGGCTGCCTGATGGCCGGCCTGGGCGTCATCTTGACCTTCGCGATCATTGGCCCCCACGTCGATCTTTCGACACTGGGATGGACGATGGGTCTCGCCGGGATCGGCTTCGGTATCGTCATCGTGCCGGTCAACGCCAGCGCCCTCTCGAGTCTCCCGCCCGCGCGCTCCGGCATGGCGTCCTCGGCGGTCAACACGAGCCGCGAACTCGGCGCCGTGGCCGGAGTGGCGATCTTGGGTTCGATCGTGAACGGGCAACTGACGGTCAACCTGACCGCTCGTCTGGTTCAGCTGGGCATCCCGGCGTCTTTTCGACAACTGGTCATTACGGCGGTGACGACGGGCCAGACCCAAGCCGAAGAGGCGGGACTCAGTCCGGCGATTAAAAAGCAGTTCCAGGCAACGATCAACAAGGTCGTGAAAGCCGCCTACGGGGCGCTCGAACACGGACTCGATATCGCCCTCATCGCGTCGGCGTTATTGCTCCTCGTCTCGGCCGCCGTGGCCTACACGACCGGCACGTCCGAGAAATTGGAGATGGTCGACGTCGTCGAAGCGGAGCCCTCGCCGGCAATCAGCTGAGCGCGACCTCGTCGACTTCAGTTGGCCGTCGTCTCGGTTCCAGGAGTTCGACAGCCACCATGACCGAGAAGCAGACGAAGAAGATCGGCTCGACGAAGGCACCGAATCGGTCCGTCAGGTACGCGACGGCGAGTAGGGGATAGTCGATCAACATGGCGATCGCGACTCCCTTGACGGCGAGCGACACCCAACCGGAGTCTTCCCTGGTCCGTTTCCACGCGACATAGACCGCCATCGTTATGGCGGCGAACTCGATGACGCCGGAGATCACGTGGAGGTAGTGGTGCAGCGGGAGCTTCAGATGCCATTCGGCGCTACGGCACGCGGTACTCAGCCCCTCGGGACAGGCGTAGGCGTAGTGTCCGCCGACCGCACCGGCGGCCGCGAAGAGGAGTAACCAACGCCACTCCTTACGCTTGCCACTCGGTCCCCAGGGACCGCGGATGAGAAAGGCGACGAACATGACGATGCCGGCCGCCAAGTCGAAGTGCTGGAAAATCGTGGCGTCGGGGCGGCCGTTCGCCTCGAGGTCGCTAAAGAACTCGTCGGTGCTGTTCAGCAGGTTGCTCGCGACGACGACCCAGACCCACCAGTTGTAGAGGACGATGCCGACCAGACCGAGGAACTGCGCGACGAAGAGACGAAGGCTATAGCCACCGACGTGTCGGGCGGCGTTCAATGAAACGGAGAGTCGCGAATCGCAGTGCGTTATATCCCCTTCTTCGCGACCCCCACTCATTGTTCTGCCGAAAGGTCCTTAAACGACGCTCAACGTGATCGGCACCGCGGCGAGGGCCTTGGAGACCGGGCAGTTGGCCTTGGCGTCTTCGGCGGCGGCCTTGAAGCCCTCGGCGTCGAGGTTCTCCGCTTCGCCGGACAGCGTGATGCGGATCTCGGTGATGCCGACGCCTGGCTGAAAGTCGACTTCGACCGACGTGTTGAGCGAGATCGCGGGATTGCCGCTCGTCGCGAGGCCGTGGGAGAGCGCCATCGAGAAGCACGACGCGTGCGCGGCGGCGATGAGCTCTTCGGGACTCGTGCGCCCGTCGGCCGATTCGGCCCTCGAGGCCCACGTGATGGGATAGGTGCCGATGCCACTCGAGGTCAATTCGACGGTTCCTTGACCTTCGAGAAGCGTGCCCTCCCAGTGGGCTCGTGCGTTACGGGTTGTCGCCATTGGTCGTCCTTCGTTCGTGACACCGGGTCCCTCCGCGGTGATCGAACTTCAGACTAGCCACGAGGCTGTCGCATCCGGTCACTAACGTGGCGCTCGAATGGTGTGCAGTAGCTGACGAAGGAAAAGGAGGAGCGGTGGCGACACGCGTCTACTTCGAAGAGGGGAAAAGTTCAGTCTTCGCCGCGGCGATCGACTGGCCCGGCTGGTGCCGACGTGCGAAGTCCAGGGACGCGGCGCTCGAGGCGCTGCTCGACTACCAAGGTCGCTACGCCGCGGTTCTCTCTATGCCTTTCAAGCCCGGCACATTCGAAGTCGTCGGCGCGGTTCCAGGTAACGCCACCACGGACTTCGGTGCTCCGGACAGGGACACGCCGTGGGACGATGAGGCAATTACTTCTCAAGACCTAAAGCGCCAAGTCGCGGTGTTGGTCGACTGTTGGACGTACTTTGACGGCGTCGTCGACGCTGCTCCGGCGACCCTGACGAAAGGTCCGCGCGGCGGTGGCCGCGACCGCGACGGCATCGTTTCCCACGTCCAAGAGGCCGAGCGTCACTACTGCTCGAAACTCGGTACGCGCGTGCCCCCGCGAACGCCATGGGTCGAACAGCGTGCGGTGGTCACTACGGCGCTACTCGCCGGATCTCCAAACGGCGCGTGGCCCTCGAGGTACTCGCTTCGTCGTCTCGCCTGGCACGTCCTGGATCACGCGTGGGAGATCGAGGACAAGAGCGTGTAGGACCATTTTGACTGGCGAATACTCGTATCCCCGCGATCAAGAACAACGGTCCGATCTGATGTTTGCCTATGAGTTACCCGACCACGATCGGACACACAATCAACACGCAACAGCGACGGGGATAGGCGGCAGCTTGGGAGGAACCGTGGTGCACGCATTCACCATTCCGGTGATCGCCGCCACTCGGTAGTGGGCCTTTTCGGCGGCGCCGTGGCCGCTCAAGGAGACGAAGAGAACGTAGTGCGGGGCCTCAGCAGCGGCCTTCTTCAAGATCGCGGCGGTCACCGTCGTGGAATCGTCGGCGCGCAAGATGGTCTGTGCGCTGTTCGTCGTTCCAACGGCGACTGCGTCCACGTTGCGGGTGTCATTGAAGTTGCGGCAGTACCCCACGAGCACCGACGCTTCGGACGCGAGGAACGTCTTCACGGTGCGCGCCGACTTCTCGATCAGGGCCGTATAACCAGCTTCGGCCTTGGCGCTGTGCGAGGCATTGAAACCGGGACTAAAGAACATGGCCTCTTCGAACTGCTTCTGGGCGGCCACACCGACGGCGTAGATCTCGTTCGTGAGGGTCTTCGTGGGTGCGGCGATCGACCAGTCAGCGAGTTGCAGGTATTCCAAGGTGAAGAGGGTGGCGACCATTGATTTCGCCTCAGCCACCGTCGGGGTCGACGTGACATCCGGCCACATCGTGGCGAGCTGGGCCGGCGCGGCGTAGAGCCTCGCTTCGTCTTGGCAGAACTCTTCGCGGTTGCGTGACGCCGTCGTACTGGCTGCCGCCAACTGGGGTGTCATCACGCCAATGAGCACGGCAAAGATCGCGACGCGTCCGAATCTTTGCACGCACACCTTTCGCTCGGAGCCGAATTTCCAACTGTATCGTCGAGTTCGGCGGTATTCAGGGCACCTTCGCGGCGCACCTGGACTGCCGACGCGGTTCCTTCACGCGCGGTGGCGTTGTTCCACGAGGAGGAATCGAATCCTGTTCGTCGATGTCCTCGGGACTGCGCGACGCGACGAGGTATTCGTCAACTAACTGACTGATGATCCTTCAGGAGAGTCATCCGACGAGAGAACTCATCCTCGTCGATCTCACCCTTGGCGAATCGCATCTTCAGCGTGTCCGCGGCGGCACTGTCCGCGGTCGAGGCACCCGAGGTGCTCACGTGGCCGTGGAGGTGTGACTGCGCGTGGTCGAAATGGCGGATGATGAAGTAGGCGACTGCGCCGATGACGAGAAGAAACAGGATCATGATGATCAACCTCGATATTCCGAAGCCCCAGTTGGAGCCTCCGTTGATGACTCGGCCAAAGAATGGACCGCCGCCGGGACCGAAGGGTCCAACGTGAACCGACCTTGACATTCCCACGCGACTCCTCTTTCTTTGTCCTTCATCCGAACTTATCGGCGCTGATGACCGATGTTGACCGCAGTTATGTCAAAAACCCTAAGAATTTAGGGGTTTCTTACTGACTAGACAGCGACGTCCTCGGTCGCTTCGACCGCGAAATGGGGTGTGATCCGGTCGAGCCACTTGGGGAAGTACCAGTTGGCGTCGCCGAAGAAGTGCATCAACGCTGGCACGAGCACCGTGCGAAGGATGAAGGCGTCCATCAGTACCGCGCCACCGAGGCCGATACCGAACTCGGCGATGATGCGCTGGCCCCCGAAGGCGAAGGAGAAGAACACGCAGATCATGATCAGGGCCGCGGCCGAGATGACGCGCCCGGTATTGGCCTGACCGCGGTTGATGGCCTCTTCGTTGCTGCCGGTATTCAGCCACTCCTCGTGCATTCGCGAGACCAAAAAGACCTGGTAGTCCATCGAGAGTCCGAAGAGGATGGCGATCATGATCGTCGGCAGGAACGATTCGACCGGCCCCGTGCCGGCGTTGATCAACGAACTACCCCAGCCCCACTGAAAGACCGCCACGACGAGACCAAAAGACGCCCCGGCCGCGAAGATGTTCATCGCGGCGGCGGTCAAGGGTATGACGATGCTCCGGAACGCCACCATCAACAACAGGCACCCGAGCAGGACGATGACCCCGACGAACAACGGGATCTTGGACGTGAAGACCTGGGCGAAGTCGACGAAGATCGCGGTGAGACCGCCGACGTAGATCCCGGTATGGGTCGTGGTCGTCACGGCCGGTATGTAGTCGTTGCGAATTGTCGCGATCAGATTTTCGGTGACCCTCGAATCGGGGCTGGACTTCGGCACGACGTAGATAACGGCGACCTGGCCGCTCTTGGAGATCTGCAGGGGCGCCGCGACGGCAATATCGGGCTTTCCCTGCAGCTTCTGGTCGAGCGCCACCATCACCGCTTCGTCCTTGGCGTTGTGGATCGACCCGACGACCTGCAACGGCCCGTTGAAGCCCGGACCGAAGCCCGTGGCGAGCAGGTCGTAGGCCTGACGCGTGGTTGAGCCAGCGGGGTCCGTTCCCGCGTCGGAACTCCCGAGGTGCAAGGAGAAGAAGGGAATGCAGATGACCACGATCGCGATGAGCGCGACGAGCGAGAGCTTGCGGGGGTGCTCGGTCACGGTGTTGGCCCAGCGCTGCCAGCGTGAGTTGGTCACGATCGGCTCGGGTCCATTGGTCGCGAGCGAACGGCGCTCTCGCCGGCTCAAGACGTGGTCGCCCTGGAATCCGAGCAGGGCCGGGAGCAACGTCAGCGACGCGAACATCGTGATCAGCACCGTCAACGCTGCGGCGATGGCGACGCCGTTCAAGAACGAGAGTTGCAGCACGAGCATTCCGAGCAGTGCGATGCACACGGTCGAACCGGCGAAGAGCACCGCGCGTCCGGAGGTGTTGATCGCCGTGACGATCGCCTCTTCTGAACTCAAGCCGCGTTTCAAACCCTGTCGAGCTCGCGTGACAATAAAGAGGGCGTAGTCGATCCCGACGCCGAGGCCGATGAGTGAACCCAATATGGGCGCAAAGGTGGCGATGGAGAGCCCGTGACTGAGCAACGTCGTCGCCGCGGTCGCGATGCCGACGGCGAAGAGCGCGACGCCCAGTGGTAACAACATCGCGAAGAACGAGCCGAAGGCGAGCACGAGAACGATGGCCGTGAGGATGAGTCCGAAGATCAAGTCCGGACTGCCCTTTTGCGAGGCGAGGTTCTCAAAGGCGTTACCGGCGAATTGGACGTTGAGCGAGGACGAGCGCGCGGAGATGCCCGCGTTCTCGACGGGTTGAATTTGATTGTTCTTTAGCTTGAACGCCTGCTTGGTGAAATAGACCACGGAGTAGGCGATCTTGCCGTTCTTACTGATTTGCAACGAACCGCCGACGAAGGGTGACACGACGTTGGCGACCGAGGCGACCTTCTCGACCTTCTTGTCCATCGCGAGGATTTCTCTCTTGTGACTCGCGATCGTGCCCGTTCGTGCTTGAAAGACGATCTCGTCGACGTCGCCGGACTTGCTCTTAAACCCGGACTGCAACAGTGAGAGCGCGTGGGTCGAATTGGTCCCCGGCAGCGTGAACGTGTTCGCATAGGCGGTGCCGAAGGACTGGGAGAGGGCGTTCATGCCGAGGAAAAGGACGACCCAGACGGCGAGGATCAGCCAGCGGCGTCGATAGGCAAAGCGGGCGAGGGACTTCATGAGGTCGGATTCTCCTGATTGGGCCGAAGGGGGGCCGAATAAAATGGTGACGCTGTATGAATGGCAATACAAACATTAGGGGAGATTGTCAATGGCGCCAGACGGCACGAGGCCGGAGCGTTTCGAGGGTCACGAGTACCCCCAGACTCTCCCCGAACCAGACGACATCCAGGCCGGTGCCCTCGCGCCGTGGAACACGTTGCCGCAGGGCGAACGAACGGGGATCACGCTCGAACTCGTCGAATCGAGACTAAAGAACGCGCTGCGCCACCTCGACAACTCCGTGATTCCCGGCGATCCGAGCTCCATGACCGTCGCCGGCAGAGAAGGTCAGCCGATCGCCCGGCGCTCGGCCGTACTGGTGGCGCTCTTCGAAGAGGCCGGTGAGACGCACTTGGTCCTGACGAGACGATCCTTTTCGTTGCGGGAACACCGCGGTGAAATCGCGCTCCCGGGTGGGGGGAGTGACGCCGGTGAAACGCCGAGCGACACCGCGCTTCGAGAGGCGCGCGAAGAGGTGGGTATCAACGAATCCGCAGTGCGCGTCGTTGGATGGCTCAGCCCCATCGTGACCCTGGCGCTCGGTTCGGCCATTTGGCCCGTCATCGGATTCTTGGACGAACGACCCGTCATGGCGACCGATCCGGCCGAAGTCGACCGTGCGTTCACGGTGCCCCTCGCCGAGTTGCTCGCCGAAGGGACTTTCCTCGAAGAGCGGTGGCGACGTGAACTGGCTCGACCGGGCGCCGACGCTGACGGCTACTTCCCGATCTACTTCTACCGAGTGCCCGGAGACCTCATCTGGGGTGCAACCGCGCGCGTTCTCACCGAGTTGCTCTGCGTCGTCACCGGCGTCGATTGGCCCGAGGCGAAGAGGGTTTGGCCTTAGAATCCGTCTCGTTGGGAAGGCGTTCGCAAGCGAACTATTAACACGTAACTCCGTGTGAGTACCGTCCATTTGACGGACGAGCCCTGTCGAATGCGAGCGGTGCTGGTGCCACTCAACCCAACGCCTGCTCAAGCGCAGTTACTGCGGAGCGTCGCGCTTCGCCTACAACTGGACCGTGGCGATTGCCGAGGCGAATTTGGACGCGAGAACCGAAGAACGCCTCTCGGGAATCGGTGAAGCCAACCTCACGAAACTCGATTGGTCTGCGTGGTCGATGAACCCACTGTGGAACTCAGTAAAGGACCAGGTGGCCCCGTGGCACCGCGAAGTCACAAGTCATGCTTTTCGAAGTGGCGTGACCAATGCGGCGGTGGCCCTGAAAAACTACGACGAGTCAAAGAAGGGCGTGCGCAAAGGGGAATCAGTCGGATTTCCAAAGTTCAAGAACCGTCATTCGAGGCAGTCCTTCACTTTGATCGAATTCACAAAGTCCTGGAGTTGGATTTCCGAGGACTCCCGGCACGTGCGGCTCATACTGCCCCGCTTTCCCGCTGACTCCCGAATCACGAGACGCCGCGAGCAACTCCAGTGGATGCACACGACCGAATCTCTTCGTCGCCTCAAGAAGAAGGTGTCGTCAGGCGAGTGGACAATTCAGGCGGTGACGATCTCGTTTGTCGGCGGACGATGGCGGGCATCATTCTCAGTTCGTCAGATTGTTGTTCCCACTCCGCCCGCAGTTCGCCAAGTCGGCCCAATTGTCGGCGTCGACCTGGGAGTCAAGCATTTGGCTACCTTGACCGTGCCCGTTGTCGGCCTCAGTGACATCTGCGGCCACGTGACTAATCCGCGACTCCTTGACCCAAAGTCAGATCGCATCGCCAGGCTCGATCGCCAACTGTCACGTCGCGTGAAAGGGTCGAAGAACAGTGAGAAGCTGCGCCTACGCCGTCAGCGGCTCGCCGCAAGAGTAACCCGGACGAGGAACCTTTACCTACACCGACTTACCGCCATTGGCTGGAAGCTTCGAGACCATTGTGCTCGAGGACCTCGATGTGGCGGGCATGGTAAAGAAGTCGAAGAAGAAAACCGGAAAGACGTTAAGGCGTTCGATTCAGGACGCGGGCTTCTATGAGTTTCGACGTCAACTCACCTACAAAGCTGAGGGCCGAGGACACCGCATCATCGGGGTGAATCGGTTCTACCCCTCTTCGAAGATGTGCTCTCACTGTGGCGGGACGAAAGCCAAGCTCGCCCTCAGTGAACGCGTCTTTGAGTGCAGCAACTGCGGAATTCGTCTCGACCGGGACGTGAACGCCGCACGAAACATCCGTGATGAAGGCATTCGACTTCTCACTAATGAAGCATCGACCGTCGCGGGGCACCAACCCGAGACGTTAAACGCTGACTCGAGGGACCGTCAGACTAAGCCGCTGACGCGGGGACCGTTACCAGAGCAGAACCATGCAGCCAACAAGCGAGTTGTCATCGTCGGCATAGGTCGTGGAAGGGGCGGTGGCCACGCCGCCTGGGGTAGGTCAGTGGATTTAATTCTGACCAACTTTGTATAGATTGGGAGCAACGCCAACCCATTTTTGGGCTGGCTGTTTCTTAGGCGGAGGTCACCATGGCAGAAGTAGAGATCGGCATCTATAAATCGGCGAGACAGGCCTACGGCTTCGACGACATCGCCATCGTGCCGTCTCGGCGCACGCGCGATCCCGAGGACGTCGACATCTCCTGGCAGATCGACGCCTACAAGTTCGACTTGCCGGTCCTCGGTTCGGCGATGGACGGGGCCATGTCGCCCGACACCGCGATCGAGCTCGGTCGCCTCGGTGGACTCGGCGTCTTGAACCTCGAGGGTCTCTGGACCCGTTACGAGGACCCGATGCCGCTCTTCGAAGAGATCCGCGAACTCGACGACGACAAGGCGACGGCCCGGATGCAACAGATGTACTTGGAGCCGATCAAGATCGAACTGGTCGCCCAGCGCATCTCTGAGATGAAGGGCGCCGGCATCACCACCTCGGCGTCGGTCACGCCCGCGCGCACCGACTGGATGGCCAAGACCATCCTGGACGCCGGTCTCGACATCCTCGTCATCCAGGGGACCGTCGTCTCGGCGGAACACGTCTCGAAGACCGTCGAGCCGCTCAACCTGAAGAAGTTCATCCGCGAGTTCGAATTGCCGGTGATCGTCGGCGGCTGCGCGAGCTACCAGGCCGCACTGCACCTCATGCGCACCGGCGCCGCCGGTGTGCTCGTGGGCGTGGGACCGGGCAACGCCTGCACGTCGCGCGCGGTGCTCGGCATCGGTGTTCCCCAGGCGACCGCGATCGCCGACGTCGCCGGTGCGCGCATGCGCCACCTCGATGAGACCGGCGTGTACGTGCACGTGATCGCCGACGGCGGCATGAGCAGGGGCGGCGACATCGCCAAGGCCATCGCCTGCGGCGCCGACGCCGTGATGATCGGATCCCCGTTGACCAGCGCCGTCGAAGCGCCGGCGCGAGGTTTCCACTGGGGCATGGCCACCTTTCACCCGACGCTGCCGCGCGGTACGCGCGTGCGCACCCAGGTACGCGGCACCCTGAAAGAGGTCCTGCTCGGACCGGCGCACGAGAACGACGGACGCCTGAACCTCTTCGGGGCCCTTCGGACGTCGATGGCCACGTGCGGCTACGAGACCCTGAAGGAGTTCCAGAAGGCCGAGATCATGCTCGCGCCGTCACTCCAGACTGAAGGAAAGCAGTTGCAGCGCTCCCAGGGCGTCGGCATGGGACATTGACCCAGAACGTCCTCGTCGTCGACTTCGGCGCCCAGTACGCCCAATTGATAGCCCGTCGTGTGCGCGAAGCGCACGTCTATTCCGAGATTGTCCAGAGCACCATCACCGCCGACGAGGTCCGCGCGAAAGCGCCGGCCGCGATCATCCTCTCCGGCGGACCGAAGTCGGTCTACGAAGTTCCGGCGCCGTCACTCGATCCCCAGATCTACGAACTCGGCATCCCCGTGCTCGGCATCTGTTACGGCGCGCAACTCATGGCGCTGCAGTTAGGTGGTGAAGTAGCCAACACCGGTGTCGGCGAATACGGTCGAACGACGATGACTCGTCAGGGCACGTCGGTCTTGATGGAAGAATGGCCCGCCAGCGTGACGTGCTGGATGAGCCACGGCGACGCGATCGCGACGGCCCCCGACGGGTTCGTCGTGACCGGCTCGTCACCCGAGGCACCCGTCGCGGTCATGGAGGACGTCGAACGGCGCCTGCACGCGGTGCAGTTCCACCCCGAGGTCGCCCACACCGAGCGCGGCCAGGATTTGCTCGCGAACTTCTTGCACCACGTCGCCGGTATCCCGCCGACGTGGACGAACACGTCGATCATCGAGGACCAGGTCTCAGCGATTCGCGCGCAAGTCGGCACCGAGAAGGTGCTCTGCGCGCTCTCGGGCGGCGTCGACTCCGCGGTCGCGGCCGCGCTCGTCACCAAGGCCGTCGGTCAACAACTCACGTGCGTGTTCGTCGACACCGGACTCATGCGTAAAAACGAGGGCGAACAGATCGAAGAGACGTTCACCCGCCAGTTCGGCGTTGAGTTGATCCACGTGAAGGCGCAGGACCGTTTCTTCGACGCGCTCGACGGCGTGACCGATCCGGAAGTCAAGCGCAAGATCATCGGTGAACTGTTCATTCGCGAATTCGAAACCGTGGCGCGAGAACTCGGCAAGGGCGGTGACGGTCCGAGGTTTCTCGTGCAGGGGACGCTGTATCCCGACGTCATCGAATCGGGCTCGGGACACGCCGCGAACATCAAGAGCCACCACAACGTCGGCGGCCTACCCGAGGACCTCTCCTTCGACCTCGTCGAGCCACTGCGGAACCTCTTCAAGGACGAGGTCCGCCACGTCGGCGAAGAGCTCGGTCTGCCCGCCGAGATCGTCTGGCGTCAGCCGTTCCCCGGCCCGGGACTGGGCGTGCGCATCGTGGGCGAGGTGACCCGAGAACGCGCCGAGATCCTTCGCAACGCCGACTACGTCGTGGTCGACGAGATCAAGAAGGCGGGGCTGTACCACGAGCTCTGGCAGAGTTTCGCGGTGTTACCGGCGGTGCGTACGGTGGGGGTCATGGGCGATGGCCGAACCTACGCGTACCCGATCATCATCCGCGCCGTCACGAGTGACGACGCCATGACCGCCGACTGGGCCCGCCTGCCCTACGACGTCATCGAGAAAATCGCGAACCGACTGATTCGAGAGGTCGACGGTGTCAATCGTGTCGCGTTGGACGTGACGAGCAAGCCACCGGGCACCATTGAGTGGGAGTGAGTCGTAACTCGTTCTCCGAGGAGTCGCTCTGGGGAACTGACGGCGGGAACACCGAAGAGCGCCTGGATCCCGATTCACTCCTCGAGGGACTGACCGCACCCCAACGCGAAGCCGTCGTGCAACGCGGTGGTCCGCTGCTCGTGATCGCGGGCGCCGGCTCGGGCAAGACGAGGGTGCTCACGAGGCGCATCGCGCACATACTGGCCAAGGGTGACGCTCGACCGTGGGAGATCATGGCGATCACCTTCACCAACAAGGCGGCCGATGAGATGCGCCGACGCGTCGTCGACCTCGTCGGCGCCGACGCCCGTGACATGTGGGTCTCGACCTTCCACTCCGCCTGCCTGCGGATGTTGCGCGCCCACGCTGACGTGCTGGGTTACCAACGCGGCTTCACGATCTACGACGCCGGCGACGCCGAGACCGCGGTCGAACGCATCATGAAGGAACTCAATCTCGACACGAAGCGACTCTCGCCCCGGAGCGTCTCGGCCGCGATCTCGGCGGCGAAGAACGAGATGCTCTCGCCCGACGCCTACGCCGAGGGCGGTGACGGTAACCCGAATCAACGGCGCATTGCCGAGATCTATCACTTGTACACGGCGCGCTTGATGCTCGCCAACGCGATGGACTTCGACGACCTGCTCTTGAACGCGGTGGCGATGTTGAAGAAGGACGACGAGATTCGCAGCAGTTATCAGAACCGCTTCAAATACCTGTTGGTCGACGAGTTCCAGGACACCAACGGCGTGCAGAACCAGTTGGTGATGATGCTCGCCGAGAAGCATCGCAACCTCT
>Ga0302156_10002068_pt1 | contig 16838 bp, 18 predicted proteins | sample I_Bog_N3_2_FD_193503 | JGI IMG/M metagenome (GOLD analysis project Ga0302156, IMG submission 193503) | Peat permafrost microbial communities from Stordalen Mire near Abisko, Sweden - I_Bog_N3_2 | ecosystem: Environmental > Terrestrial > Soil > Wetlands > Peat | place: Sweden: Abisko, Stordalen... | reverse complement strand
CACAAAAATCAAGTGATATTTTGGTTACGCAACAACGAACTAAATAGGTGAGATATAATAATGTTGACGATAGATGAAGAGCCGATTTTTTTGCTAGGTACCGGTCGATGCGGTTCTACTCTACAGCAAAGCGTGCTGAGTGGGATCGATGACGTATGGATTTGGGGTGAGCATAACGGGGTCATAGGCAAACTTATGGCGTGGGGTGAAGCGGTAAAAAGTGATCATAGATTGCGGGAATTCTCTTACTCTCAAAGCAACGAAAATATATCAACAATTATGTCGAGCTCTCCAACTAATGATGCCCTACCAGTTGCGTGGTTAAATTATTTTCGTCCCACGGATATAGATGAGCAATTGAGACTCATTATTTCGAACATATTCAAATTGGGTTTGCCGTCGGGCAAACGCAGATGGGGATTCAAAGAAATACGATATGGTCGAGAAGATAAAACGGCAGAAAGCCTTCTTAACGTCTTTCCGAAAGCAAAAATTTTATATACAGTTAGAGATCCATTTAAAACGTGCGAAAGCAGCATTTATTCATGGCACTATCAGCCAATAATTAAATTTGTCCAGGGTGGAAATAAGGACGAAATTAGTCAGTTATACACGCATTACATGAATAGATGGATTTCGTCCGCGAAATATTTCGCTAGACTAAAGCAAGAACGACCAGAATGTGTATATATATCACGAATTGAAGCATTCTGGGATAATCTAGAGTCGATATTAGATTTTCTAAACATCAATAAGTCTTCGTATATGGTAGAAAAGAATCATTATGTAATCAATAGCAGCGCAAATCGTGCGCGATCGGATACTGTAGCAACGTTGATGAAGGCGTTGCACGAGCAGCGTAGGAAGGAGATCGTCGAGGTCGCAAGGATCGTCGGATATGAATTGTGACGACAGATCTCGTTACGCCGAGGGGGTAACCGTGCGATCCCCCCTCCCCCCCCCGCCGGCTTGCGCGCGCGCTGTGCGAAGAGGAGGACGAGGAGTTGGTGACTGAGGGGCGTTGTTGCAGAAGAGAACGTGAAGAACGAGGCTTGGGCTTTATCGGCTAGACCATGCGGTCTTCTTGAAGGAGCGCACGGAATTCGGGCGACCGGCCTCATGCATGCGATTGAGAATTGTAACGCCGATGGTGGCTTCGGTTTTTTGACCGGCAAACGAACTGGCCCGAAGTTGCGGGCCAAAAATCCGTGGCTCATATCGGATTCCGGGGTGATTAATATCTTGGTGTCTCGTCCTTTCGATATTCCGAAAAATTGAACTTTGCCGGCTTCGACGCGCGAGAGATTTGAATTCGCGGGCGCCTTCGCCGAATTCGAGTGCGAGATGATCCGTGAGCGCACGCGCGCCGGCCTGCACGAAGCGCGCGCTCAAGGCCGCGTCCCTGGGCGAAAGCCGAAAATCACACCTGAGCAAAAAAAGGAGATCGTCGAAGCCGTGTCATCCGGTCGCAAGACGCCCGCCGAAATGGCCCGCCTGCTCAAAATTCACCGCGGAACCGTCTCGCGGATCGTTTCTCAGGCGCGCGCCGGGGTCTGAGCTAGGCTCAAATCCTTAGCGTCCGATTTTGGGAAGAGTCCACGATGACCCCCAATTGCCGGCGGCGTTCCTTCACCTTGGCGTTGTCGTGGAGGATGCGATACATGGTGCGGATCGAGCAGAAGTAGAGGCCCAGGTCGAGCAGTTCGGCGTAAATTTCCGCCGGGGCCTGGTCGACGAAGCGGGGTTCGCGCAACAGGTCGAGAACGGCCTGGCGCTCGGGAGCGGCCAGCGCCCTGGCGGGGGTGGGGCGCGCGGCGATCGGCGTGGGCGGCCGGCGCGCCGCCGCGGTCCGGCGATGGAAGCTGGCGCGGGAGAGGCCAAGCGCCGCGCAAGCCGCGCCGATCAGCCCGCCGTCGGGCGGCAGGGCCGCCACGGCGTCCATCAACTCGCCTCGCCGATGGGCATCGACAGGCCCAGAAGCAAAGCCACTTTTTTTTGGATGTCGATGATCGCCTCGGCGCGTTGCAGGCGCAGCGTCAGGCTGGCGTTCTCGCGCCGCAACCGGGCGTGTTCGTCCGCTGAGGGAACAAACACGGCGGCGGGCCTGGGGCCGCGCTTGACGGCCTTCAAGGCCTCGTAGGCGCCAGCGTCGCGTTGCCGGCGCCAGTCGGTCAGAAGCTAGGTTCCATCGACAGGCTCATGGCGGCGCCTCCAAATCAGCCGCCATAGAGATTCAGGTTTCGTTCCATTCGTAAATAGCCGTTAACCTGACTTTGGAGCCCTGCACGAATCGGCCTCGTACTGGAAATCGAGCACGCCTTGTGCCAACATCCCCTCATCCCGTCGGTGATCGTTTTCGAATCGGAATTCAAAATTATCTCCTTGATTTTTCAAGGCCAACGGGGAATTTCAACGTTTGATGCTGAATCCAGGAAGCCCCATGACCGCGCCAGCGACCGATCTTGCAACAAACTGGTGCGAGCAGACTGTGGACGCGATCGTCGCAGCCCTGTTGGCCCTGCCCTCAGAAATCACGGGCGTCGAAAACAACGTCCCGATAGTCTCCAATTTGTATTTCAGCTGGGACACGGAGTTGGGCGCCGTCAACATGACGGTCAGGCCGTCTCGGTCCGGCGGCTTGGTTGCTATTGAGGCGCAGGTTTCCGGTACGCCTCGCTGGTTTTCGCTGAACCTCGAACTCGGTCCGGGCGCCTTTGAACCCGGGCAGACACTGGGACTTGTCCTGTCGGCGCTCAGCCGCGAACCGCAGGATATGAGGGGCTTCATGCGTTCAATGCCGGCGACCGAGAGCGGATCAGATACGGTCTTCGCCGATGCTTTGCATTTTGGTCCCGATCAAGTCGTGGCGGTCGTCCTTCACACCGTGGAGCGCGCTCAGGCGATGGCTATGACGCAGGGCTTCCATACATTGGTCTTGACTCTCCCTCCCCGAAGTTGGGAGTTGGAACTCGTCGGCGTAAGGGTGTTCGTGTCCGAGCCGTTCCCCTACATACGCTAGGGCGTGTCGTCATTTGAGCCAAGCGAGGGCGCAAACGAGGTGTGAGCCCGCCAGGAAGTTGCAGGCGGTCTTCTCGTAGCGGGGGGCGATACCACGGAATTGTTTGATGATTTTGAAGAATCGCTCCGCTAAGTTGCCCTCCCGGTAAAGCGTGAAATCGCAATCTAGGCTCAGAATTCGGTTGGCTGCCTTCCACTCGTCGGAAGCATCGGCGCGCGTGTCTCGACGTGAGTGCCGCCTTCGCAGCGTCTCGCTTTTCCAGCACGGAGCGCACCGCTTCAGCCTGTTCTTCGCGGATCGGGCGCATGGCCGCGGCGATTTCTAACGGATTGAGTGCTTTTCGCGCGGCGGCAAGTTTCGCCGCGTAACGGCGCCTCAGCGCGTCCAGATCGATACGGCAATTGAATGACGCGCCCGCCGCGGCTTCCGTTGCCGCCAGGAACAGTTCGGCGATCATAGCCGGCGGCCCGGGAAACCTGGATAGAGGCGCAAGAGGCGCGCTGAAGACGGCGCGCGTCGATGAGGTTCTCCGAGCCCTGGCGCCTCACCGCGAAGCTTCCGAAGTGAGCGACGACCAAGGCGGCAGGCATCGCCGGTTCGCGAAAAAGTTCTGAGAACTGAACGGTCCTGCCCTTTATAGGTTGGCAACCTCCGAAATTGCCGCCTCAAAAGCAACTAGATCGACCTCCACGTTTCGGCCGTTCGGAGTCTGGTGAACTATCCTCCTGTTAGGAGTTCCTGCTACCTCCGCATAGAAACTGACAGACAGCCATCCGGGAAAGCCTTCAAACACCAATTCGACTAACTTAGAAGTCGGAGAAAAAATAAAATTCATCAAGCCAGCTCCATGAACGCCGGCCATTATGTTGCAATTTCTAAAAATGTCGAAATATTGAGAAACGGATAGCCTAGAAGACTCGACGGTTTCAAAATTCCACTTACGAAGTATATCAGTCATTTCATCCGAATTGGTAATTATTACTTCATTTTTGGCCGCGCGCCTGCCGTCGTTTCTAGAGATATAAATGTTTTTACGTTGAGATGGTATAGGAGGAGGAAATGCCTTGTCGATTTCGGCGCGCAGTCGTCTTACCGCCCCCGTGCAAGCATTCCAACACATGAAGTCCACGTGTTTGCACGGGAGCACTAGCTTCTTGATCCGAATAACTTTTGAGGGGAAAAAATTCCAGCTCGATTTTTCCGAGCCAAGTAATGTCTCCAATGTTGCTTCCATAATCGGAAACTTAAAATTTCTACAAGCAAAAAATGGAGACAAAATGCGATCTTCACTCGCAAGTGCAATGAATGTTGGAACGAGCGTCATCGTATCGTGTACAAAATGACCGAAATTTTTACTTCCGTATCTCACATCGAATAGAAAGACCTTTTTATCAAGTATATGTATTTCTGACTCTTTTGGAAAATTAATTGATATTGTCTGATCAAATATGTTAACACAAGAAATAGAATTCTCTATCAATACTTCGTTTAAAACGGCCAGATTTTCGCAATGACCCGATTCCCAAAACGGCGGCGCAAACTGACTATCAGCGATAAACATATCATCAAATATAACAAATCCCTGCCCAGTCACTAAAACATTGTCAAGCTCCAGAACTTCACAGGGGAGCGAGCCAGGATAGACGCTCGCATCGGACGAAAAAAGAAGACGTCTATATTTTGACAGACGGTTGTCGCTCATATTGCATATATTATATTTACGCGTCGCTCCCGGCGGATCAAACGATCGCACTTCGCTTAAAGACTCAATAGATGGTTTCCGAGCACCCCTAATTTCCCCAAATCTTCTTTCTACCGATTCGTGCACGCTTCTCTCCAACAAAAATAGCGCCGGCAGGTGAACCGCACCGATTGTTACACAGCAGGCCATCCAAAACGCATCGCCATCTCACCCTCGTTGAACTTTAGCGCTGCGGAAATCACCTGAGGCATGTCCATATATCGATATATCCCCAGGCGTCCACCTCGGGAATCCGTTCATGCTTCGGCAGCAGGGGGCTCGCAGGCGAATATATTGTTTTGATTGATTATTTCTTCGAATCTGATGAGGCGAGGTCGAAGGCGGGGTTAGGGCATGTCGGGGACCCCGGATCAAATCCATACGGGCTCCGGAAATCGCCAAACAAATCGAGGCTTAAAATATCGCCGCGGGAGAGGGATTTGGAGTTGCAGCACGCTCGTACTCACCCCGGCAAAGCCGTGGGATTGGCTATTTCATTTGGAATTGCTGCTTTGGCATGGACAAAGTACAGGTTTCATGTTTCATTCCGCCTGGCGCAATATAAACCATAATTATGTGGAATTTAAACTCGACCCCATGACCATTGTGCGCGCAAGAGGATGAGTATGACGAGACGTGTAGCGCTGATTACAGGGGTGACGGGGCAAGATGGGTCCTATCTCGCAGAGTTGTTGTTGGAAAAGGGCTATGAAGTTCATGGGATCAAGCGGCGAGCTTCCCATTTCAACACGCAACGCGTCGATCATATTTACCGGGATCGCCACGAAGCGTCGGTGAAATTCTTGCTGCACTACGGCGACCTGACCGACTCGACGAACCTCATACGCATCATTCAGGAGGTTCAGCCGACCGAGATTTACAACCTCGGCGCCCAAAGCCACGTGGCGGTCAGTTTCGAAAGCCCTGAATATACCGGAAACTCCGACGCCCTGGGCGCTTTGCGGATGCTGGAAGCGTTGCGTATTCTCGGTATGACCAAGACCTGCCGGTTCTATCAGGCGTCCACTTCGGAGCTTTACGGCAAGGTGCAGGCGGTTCCCCAGGACGAGCAGACGCCGTTCTATCCGCGTTCGCCCTATGCGGTCGCCAAGATTTACGCCTACTGGATCGTCCGCAATTACCGCGAAGCCTACGGTGTGCATGCTTCCAACGGCATTTTGTTCAATCACGAGAGCCCTCGGCGCGGCGAGACTTTCGTCACCCGCAAGATCACCCGCGGAGTCGCGGCGATCGCGCTGGGTCATGAGTCCTGCATCTATCTCGGTAATCTCGACGCGAAACGCGACTGGGGGCACGCGCGCGAGTACGTCGAGGGCATGTGGCGCATTTTGCAACAGGACGAAAGCGACGATTACGTCCTCGCCACCGGCAAGACCCATTCGGTGCGCGAATTCGCGGCGCTGGCTTTCGAAGAGGCCGGGATCGGAATCGAATGGCGCGGCGACGGGGTCGACGAGATCGGCGTGTGCATCAAGAGCGGCCGGACCCTCGTGCGGATCGACCCGACATATTTTCGTCCGACCGAAGTGGATTTGCTGATCGGCAATCCCGCCAAGGCGGCGGCGAAACTGGGATGGCAGGCGAAAACAACCATGGAAGAGCTATGTCGCGAAATGGTGCGGGCCGACTTGGCCGCGCTTCGGGAAGGCTCGGAAAACTCGGCTGCCGCGGACATCCGTACACACAAACCGGGGGCGGTTATTGTCTGAGGATATTTTCTCCCTCGGCGGCAAGCGGGTTTGGGTAGCCGGACATCGGGGCATGGTGGGGTCGGCGATCGTGCGCCGGCTGGCGGGCGAAAATTGCCAGATCCTGACCGCGGACCGCGCGACGGTGGATCTGCGCAATCAGACCCAGGTGCGGTCCTGGGTCGGCGAAAATGCCCCGGACGTGGTCTTTCTCGCCGCCGCCAAGGTGGGGGGAATCCTTGCCAACGACAGTCTGCCCGCCGATTTTCTCTACGACAATCTGATGATCGAGGCGAATATCATCCATTCGTCATTCGAATTCGGCGTGAAGAAGCTCGTTTTCCTCGGCTCGTCTTGCATCTACCCGAAATTCGCCCCGCAGCCGATGGACGAAGGCGCCTTGTTGACGGGCTCTCTCGAACCGACCAACGAATGGTACGCCATCGCCAAGATCGCCGGGATCAAGCTGTGCCAGGCCTACCGGAAACAGCATGGCGCAGACTTCATTTCCGGGATGCCGACCAATTTGTATGGCCCCGGCGACAATTACGACCTCAATTCGAGCCATGTGCTTCCCGCGCTGATCCGGAAGACCCATGAGGCCAAAGCGTCCGGGGCGGCGGAATTCACCATTTGGGGCAGCGGGTCGCCGTTGCGCGAGTTTCTCCATGTCGACGATTGCGCCGACGCGCTGGTGACCCTGGCCAAGCGCTATTCCGACGCGGGCCACGTCAATGTCGGTTCGGGGAGCGAAATTTCCATTTTCGAATTGGCCCAGTTGGTCGCGAAAGTCGTCGGTTTCCAAGGCGAAATTCGGCGCGATACGACCAAACCGGACGGCGCCCCGCGCAAATTGATGAATTCGGCAAAACTTCACGCAATGGGATGGAACCCCGCCGTCGCTCTCAGCGACGGTATCGTCGACGCCTACGGAGATTTCCTGAAGCACGAGAGGCGGCGAGGGCGTGGTGACGTCATGAACTCAGCGGCGTGAAGGCGTGCAACTTTTGCCTATCTGAGGCTCTTGCAAAACCCCGTTTTTGACAGCCCGATCACAATCGGTCCGTGATGCGGCGGACGCCGATTTCGACTTGGCTTTGTCGGCGATTCCCTTTCGTTCGCCCGACTCCAGCCCCAATCGTATCTGGACCGAAAAAGACCAGGGTACAGCAGCCTGTCGAGGTCGACGGCAAACGCTGAACATGAGGCTTATTTCGTTGATGCAGGTTCGTCTATGTGCGGTAGTCGGGACGACCGCGCTTCGGGGCCTGGTTGTCGATGACTTTCTCGGTTGACGATGCCCCAGTAGGTGTTTGGGCGCCGGCGCCGCCGTTCCTTCTCGCCGCCCGGGCACGCGGCCAAATCGACGCGACAAATCCCCCAGCCCTCCAGTCGCCGCCGCAGTGAACGCCGAAAAATGGAGTCCTTCATAAGCTCTGAGTTTGATCGCGGAAGGGCTTCGTGGCGTATTTTTTGCTTATACCCAAGAAAGACGCTAGGAGATCCAGAGCGCACGGGACGACCGATCAGAGTAGCGATGATTTCGGATCAAATGGCCAAAAGCTAGAGGTGATTATATCGATCAGCGCCCGCTGCGATCCTTACCTAGGTTTTCTGTTCCGCGACTACTCACCCCATCTCAAGCAGGCGGACCCTCACGCCATCACCACCCTCTCCGCTCCGGCCGCGGGAGCGGCTTCTTTCGATCGGTTTTCTGACGCCTGCGCTCGCGCGGCGGCGTCCTGCAAAAGCCGCATTCCCAACATCTCTTCGATGAAGCGCCGTCTTCGGACGGACTCGTGGAATTGCCGCGTCATCTCTTCCAGCGCCAGTAACGGCTGCTCATGCGTATCCTGTTGTTGTAACTCCAATTCCTTCTCGAGGGTAACAATTTGTGACAACAGGAGGGCGTTCGCGTTGTTATGCCTGGCGGCGTCCGACCGGGTCGTCGCCAGCTTGCGTTGCGTCTCAGTCACTTTGCCGATCCTATTGGCATCGACCAGAAGCCGAGCTCCCAGGGTCTGTTGGATCCATCGCCGCTGGCGCGCAGCCGCGTCGAGTCGTTGAGTTAGCGTCTCGACTTCGGCCGCCAGAACATGCCTGTCGATCAACTGCTGCTTCAGCTGCATAACGTCCGCTTCCAGCGCCTGAGACAGCCGCGACTGCTCCTGCGCGCCTCGCACTTGCGCCTCCAATTCCTTTGTGAGGCTGAGGACCTGGGACACGAGCAGCTTGCCCGCTTCGCGTTGCCTGGCGATTTCCGACTTCGAGACGGCCAACTCGCCTTGCACCTCCCCAACTTGGGCGCCCAGCCGCGCCACCTCTCCGTCGGCGGTCGCGGCGGCAAGCCAAGCCTGCATCGCCGAGGCGGCGATACCGAGGTCACGACCGGATCCGATGGTGGCGGCGCGCAACTCCTCGGTAAGCGCGCGAAGAGTCGAATTGCCATCGATCATCGCCGTAGCGCAGAGCAGGGCGAGTGGCGTGGGTTGTTCGGGCATCCGTAGCTCGCCCGCGGAAACCTCGAATCCCGCGCCGAGACGTTGGATCAGGAGCGCCCGCTCTTGGTGAGTCGGGTCGACGAGAGCGCGAATATCAACGAGCGTGGTGCGACGTCGGGCTTGGCGCTGGGTTTTGAGAAAGTCGTCGAACTGTTCGAACCAATCGTCCTGGGCCCCTTCAGGCGCGCCCCCTGCCTGCAGGCGCCAAGCCAGGGCCACGGCGGGATCGGTCATGATAACAAGTACCGGGCCCTCCTCTTGTTGACTGAGCGCGGCCTGCAAGCTTTCGAATAACTGTGGCGCCGTTCCTGCGCTAAGACCCGCAAAAGCCAATGTTTCCGAGTTGCCGGAAGCTGGATTTCTTTTGTCAAACCAAACAATCACCACGTTATCCGCCCCTGCAACCCCGGCCGGCGCCCGTTGTCGGGCGCCCTGGCTCCCTCGATACAGCTAAAATTCAGTTTTATTTCGCTCACGCTTGCCCGAAGGACTTCCGCCCGCCCGCCTGTCCGGACGGTCGATATCGCAACTTACCCAAAGCGCTGGTACACTGGCAAGGTGGCGTCGCCCGCACAATCCCCGCCCAGATTTCTGCGCGCGGCATAGCGTGACCGATTTTGCGGTCATCGCCTCGGGTTTGTCGGCGCGCCTCACAATAAACGTTAATACTATGCTCAATTTGTGCGAGTCGGGCGGCTGTCGCCCGCGCATGGTTGGGCGTGGCTGCCGCCCACTCGGGCAGGCCGATCAAAGGAAAGCGCAGCCCTTCATGCGCGCGTTCCTCCACTCCTTGCCCAGCCAGCGCCAAGCGCTTCATCGCCGCGTTCAGGTTGACCGCCAGGATCAACAGCGCCCCCACCTGGCCGCGTTGGCGCGGAACGGCCCCGACGGCATCGGGCCGCCGGCCGGGTTGAGTGACACCACCGCGGGAACCATCAGGACGTTCAGCCAGCCCTGGCTCCCCGCCGCACGCACGTGCAACCGGAACGCCGGCCCAAGCTCGCTGGCCTTCACCAAAACGAAAGAGACCGGGAGACCGGCCAGAGACGTCGACCCAAGCTGCACGAATCGGCAGGGCTCCGAATCCAGGTTAACGGATATTTGCGCCCAGGATTGCGCGTAGGTAAAATCCGGGTTTCGCGCCGCGGCTTTCCTTTTTCGGCGCACGCTGGTTCTGGGCGGGTTCGGGTTCGGCTTGGCGCGCGGGCGACTGAGGGGGCGGGGCCGTTTTGGGGGTTCCGCGGCGGATTGGATGAGGTTTATGGCGAGATGTCTGACGATGGCCATGTTTGTCGCGCCGTGACCCTTGCGCAGCCGTGACTGGTCTTCGTTGAAGTCTACGTCGAGCTCCCAATGGAGCGTGTTTTCGATGCCCCAATGACCGCGCACGACCCCGCCAGCGCTCGTGCAGGAAAGCCGGCGGGAGGAGATGTAGTAGCGGGTGTCGAAGCGGCAGCGATCCTTCAATTTGGTTCTGCTTTCGACTTTGACGATGGCGGCGGCGTCTTGCAGGCGCAATTCGCCGGGAAAGCGCCTATCTCCGTTCAACCAATCCGCCTCACGGGCGACGGTGACGGTTCGTGTCTCGATGCGGCCATGCCCCTTGTCGAATTCCGGCGGCTCCTTGTCGAGCATCTTCGGGTCCGCGTCGCGGAAAAACAGTTCGATTGCACGCAACAGCTTGGGCTGGTTGGCTTTGACGGCGAGCAGATAATCGGCGCCCGCGTCTCGAACGGCTTTCGCAATCGTCGCATTGCACCCCATGGCGTCGATCGTGACGAGCGCGCCCTTGATGCCGTCGTCGACCGCCAATCGCTCCAAAAGCACGGGGATGGCCGTCAGTTCGTTGGACTTTTCGCGCACGGGCTGCTGGCCGAGCACGAGACGACTGTTCGCCGCGAAAGCGGAGACCATGTGCAGGGGCGGCAGGTCTTGCCCGCGGTCGTGGCTGCGACGCGACGTCTTGCCATCGATGGCGATCAGTTCTGGCCTGTCGGGCCAGGTTTCGCGAACCCAGGCGGTGAAGCAGGCCGATAACAACGCCGGATTGATCCGGTTCATGAAAATCGTCAACCAGCGACCCGTTGGCGCACCCCAGTCATAGGGCAGAATTCCTTGCAGAAAATCGAGATTCTCTTCGCCCCAGTCGGCAATCGCGTCATAATCGTCGCAGTCTGCGATCGTCCCGCAGACCACCAGAAGCAAAATCTCCGACAACCTGTACGCCACTCGAAACGACGCTTGAAAATCCTTGATCGGCGACAAATGGTGCAACAGCCGCTTCAGACGGTGCGGCAAGACAACCTCTTCCATCGAAGGTTCATGGCGGCGCCTCCAAATCAGCCGCCACAGAGATTCAGGTTTCGTTCGATTCGTAAATAGCCGTTAACGTGACTTCGGAGCCCGGGGAGCGGTTCACGGCAAAAATCACCAATAGATTCCGAAGCGAATGGGCCGCCAAGCTCCATGCCGTTGTCCGATCCGTAATCGCAACCGGCCGTCCCTGAGCTAACCGCGCCATCCGAATGACCCAAAAAGGCAGATCCCTCAGTCGCGCCGCTCAATGCCCGACCCTGGAGAGGGCGTGAGTAATCACATCAGGACGACGGCGCTTAGGAGCCCTCTGTGCCCGAACCTGAGCGGATCCCGCCACATCAGCATAGAGGCCCTTCAACATGTCGACGGTAATCTGCGGCTCATGATAGGCGCGGGCGTTGAGATGAGCGTTTATGCCCCGCATCAACGCCTCCGGCGACCGGGGACTTTGGAGCGCCCAGGCGAGTCCCTCCGCGAAGCTGTCCGAATCCTGAAAGCGCGCAATGAATCCTGTGTCCATATGGTTGATCAACTCCTTTACATTTCCGATCGGGAAACTCACGACGGGAGTTCCGGACAGCAAGGCTTCAGGAACCGTCTGCGGCGCGTTGTCCTCCAACGAAGGAAACGCGAAGACATCGGCGGCGGAATAGATAAGCGCCAATTTCTTCGGATCAGAAATGTATCCCATATTTCGACATTTCATATCGACTTTGAGATCCGACCAGCCAAAAAACAGCCCCTCGACTCCCTCCGTCAATCCCTTCGCCTTCAGTTTTTCGATGCTTTCCCGAAGGTATTTGCCGCCCTTTCTCTCATTGTTCAGATTGTCGGCGCCAAAAGCGATGTATTTCTTGTCGAGGGGAATGCCAAGTTTTATCCGCGCAATGGCCTTGTTGGTCAGCGCGAAATGCTCAACGGGAAGCGCATTGGGAATGACGTGAATCTCGCGGTCGCCAAGCAAGGAGCTGTGGCGCGCGCAATCGGCCATCCATTGCGACGGACAGACCACACGCAAGTTCTTTATTTTCGAATAGGCGTCGCGCTTGGTGCGCCACGCGTCATGCGCGAGCGTGGAACCCGGCTCCAGCAACGGACAATTGCGGCATTGATCACGATAACCCTCGCAGCCCTCCGAATAGTGACAGCCTCCCGTAAACGGATTCATGTCGTGTAGCGTCCACACGAGCGGACGATCGCCGACAAATTCCCCTAAGCGGGAATAATCAATCATCCCCGTCACCCAATGAAAATGTAATATATCCACGTTGGTCAACGCACCTATCAATTCAGTTGTATTGATCACGCACGCCGTAGTTGAAAACAACTCGCGCGCGCTCGTTTTTATTTGGCCGTCGCGCCGCAGCGCGACGGCGTCGAACCACGCCTCCCACATGCCGCCTATATCCGGCTTCAGATACGCCTGAGCGACGGAGCCCGCCAACGGCGCAACATGCATATCCACGTTGTTGGATTTCTTGAATATACAGATTCCGAAGGCCGACAAGCCTTCGCGTCGCAGCGCCTCCATGCAGCGCAGACTGGAAAGGCCGGCCCCGCCGTGATCGGATGTGGTGATGATCGCTATCTCGAGCGATACAGGAGCCGGTGAAGGGGGGGGCAAAAGGTGAAACGATGCGAAGTTGCGGACAAAGCCTTCGCGCAGAGCGGGAGAGCGACAACGCGACGCTTCCGGGTCCCCCGCGACCTCGAAGGCATCAAAAAGCGAGCGGTAAAAGCGGCTCCGGTCGTCTAAGCTGAGCGTGTTGTCGAGGTGATCAAAAAACGGCACGCTCCAATATTCGAACAGAAAATAATCTGCTTTTTCAGGAAATTTGAATGATTTCAGCATCCACCATGCCATAACTCTCCATGCGATATCGTTTATGTATTTATCCATGTCATAATTATTCATGGCGCTTGTAGGGCTATCTTTATATATATAGATAATATCCGGAATTATTGTAATTCGTTCGGCGGTCAACATCGCTCTTATTAAAAAGACGCTGTCTTCTCCCATCCGAAAGCTCTCCGGATAAAGAACGGTTTCGACAAAATTACGCTCGTAGAGCGCCGCCCAGTGTCCTTCCGTCGTCGCCAGCAAGTCCGGCATCTCGGCAAGCCTGGTGTTGACGATCATGCGATTACTGATCCCGGCGGGATACTTGACGGTGCTCGTCATCTGACCGTGGATTTTGCGCTCCACGCGGAAAGCGCCACGAACCATGACGCTGTCATGGGCCACGGCGATCTCCCATAGCTTGCGGAGCGTTCCCCCCGGGACCTCGTCATCTGCATCCAGAAAGAAGATGTAGCGTCCACGGGCCGCCTTTATGCCGCGATTTCTGGAGCCGGCAGGGCCGAGGTTGCGGTCGTTATGCAGTATTCTAACTCGGGAATCCTGCGAGGCGAGCGTCCGCAGTCGTTCGGCGCCGTCGTCCGTACTGCGGTCATTGACAAAAATGACCTCGATCTCCTTAAGATCCTGAGCCAGGATCATCCTCGCCGCCGACTCGACCAAGGACGATGCATTGTAGAACGGTACAATCACACTGATTTTTGGGAATAAACGCGGCGCGCCGGCCGCCAACCGGTCAAATTTTGCCTCGGCCCAACGGGCGCCCCACAGGCGCTTGAAGTCAATCAGCATCGCCCGTACAGCCAGAACAAAATCCGGCCGGTCGAGATGTCTATTGGCGGCGGCGATGAAATCGTCGGGATGCGCCGTTGAATGATTGCCTAGCTTCTGGACGTCTTCGTCCGAAAGGAAGGGAAAGATCTTTCGCAGCAATCTGCAATGCTCGTTGTGAAGTCTAAGCAGGGCAGTACTCGAAACCCCCGTCGTTCTGAAGTTCAAAATCGGTTTACGCAACTCGTAATACGTGGCCCCTGCCTGGTAGAGCCTTATGACGAATTCGAAATCCGCGATGATGGAAAAATCCGTGTCATAAGGGCCTATCTCATTGTAGAGAGCGGCGGAGATCAGCATGGTCTGATGGCGGACCGGCATGCGCAGCAGCGTCGCTGGATCAAAGGTCATGCTGGACAACACATGGGAACTGCCATCGGCGTTGATGTAGCGGGCGAGGCCGCCGACAAAACTGCACCTGCTATATTTGTGTGCGGCGACCAGACAACTGACCGCATCGTCTTCGTACCAGTCATCCGAATTGAGGACGAGAATCAGGCTGCCTTGCGCCAGTTCGATACCCTTGTTCATGGCATTATAAATGCCGCCATCGGGCTCCGACACATAGTAGCCGATCAGGTCTTCGTTGTTTCGTATTATCTCTAGGGTGCGATCGGTGGATCTGCCGTCGACAACAATATACTCTATATTCTTGTATGTCTGTCTGCGTACGGAGCTGATGGTCTGTTCAATTGTGCTCGCGGCGTTGCGACATACGGTGATGATCGTCACAAGCGGCGCGTCAGGGCGACTTTCGTAGATCTTGCCGGCCAGGCGACGACCGCCTTCGGCGCCGCGATTTCCTGTCAGATCAGGGTATTTTTGAAACTTACCCACAAAATCCATTTACACACATCCATAAATGACCGTCGACCTGCCGGGCGAACCTAGGGTTTTTGCTCCAGGGGAGCAACCGTAATTGCTCACGCCATCACGGCGGGGAAGTCAGGTTAACGGGGAACTTACTTTGACTTGCAGGTGTGATTCCCGGGAGCGCCTGATTCGCCTTCAGGACGCCCGATGCTCGCCACGACCGATTTCTTCGCCAACGATGGGGTTCCGCGCACGAGGGCCAAGAGTCTCTCAGACGAACCGGATCGGCCTCGACGGAGCCCCAAGGAGGCTACCCTGGCGCCCATCCGAGCGCGGAAAGGGTCAGCAAAAGCCGTAACATTACCGTATACCGTGGCGATACGCGGCGTTGAGACACTGTTTGCGTCTCAAAAGGGTAGGTTCCGTTATTCTGGGGCGGACTTGCTTAGTGGTCTGGAGTCAAAAGAAACAGAGCGGGGGCTTTCCGCCTTGGCGGTGCGCATGGGCGCGGCGCTACTGCCGCAGCGCCAGGAGCAGCGTCGCCAAGGTCAAGGCGAGCAGCGCGGCCATCATCCATTTGAGCACGCGGACGTTGCGCTCGAATTGCCGGAATGAATCGGTAATCGCGGACTCGAAGCACACGAGGTCGTCTTTCTTTGCAAGCCTGTCGTCGTTCATGGCGCTCTCCTACAGTTCGCCGATCTCACGCGCCTGCCGGATCACAAAGAGAATTTCGCCAGCCGAAAACGGGCGACTCCTCAATCGTTCCAGGTGAAATATAAGGTCGGCTTCGTCCGGCGCGAGCCTCGGGCCTATCTTGCCGATGATGGGCGCGAGTCTCGGCGGCGGTGGCTCTGGTTTCTGCTTCATTGCAAGCAATAATCAATTGCTATTTTGCTTGGAAACATAGGCTTCAAGCGCCGCGCGCGTGATCGCCTCAAGCGTCGTATCCTCAACAACCGCCATCATCTTGAGGCGCTTGTGAAGCTCTGGGCTTACCGGCACGAGCAGCCGCTTCATACCCTCCCGTGTCGCCGCTTTGAATTTCTGCGGTGCGGGTTCGGGGGCAGGCGCGGACTCGCGCGCCTTGGCGACCAGGGCCACCGGGTCGGGCGCGGTGTCCTCTTTGAGTTCTCGCATGGAGGCGGCAAGGCTCGGTCGCTTCGTCATATCAAACCCTCATTGCTGTTTTATGTATTTGCTTGTATGCTAGCAATATCACAATGCAAGCACACTACGAAGCCAAGCAAACAGAGCGCCGATTTCCTCGGCGGCTTTGCCTTCCGGCTCGTATTCCTCGGCGGTCTGCCCCGCCGTGAGCGCGTGCGCGTAGGCGGATCGCTGGTGAATGATGACAGGCGCGACGGCGAGCCCGTGTTGCGTCACCGCTGCGGCGGCGTCCTCCATCAAACGAGGGGCGCGGATCGGCGCGGCGTTGAGAACCACGAAAGCGGGCTTGCCCGTCACCTTCACAATGCGGGCGGTCGTGGCGATAGCACGAAGGTCGAGGATGCCCGCCCGGCACGGAATCAAGATCAAGTCGGCGGCCTCGGCTGCGGCGATGGCCGCGTCGGCGCTATGCGGCGCGCTGTCGATGATGACCAGGGCCGCGCCCGCGCTCCCGGCAACGTCGAGCGCTTTCCGCAACCGACTCGCCTGGATCGACGTGACGGATGGGGCGTCGCCTGGGCGACTATCTTTCCAGTCGGCGGCGCTGGCCTGGGGATCGAGGTCAAGGACGGCAACCGGCACGTCTCGGCGCTCGGCGGCAACGGCAAGATGGACCGCGAGGGTCGTCTTGCCGGTTCCGCCTTTTTGCGAGAGGATCGCAACGGTTTTCATCGGCTCGCCTCTATTGCTGCATTGCTAGCATTTATAAGCATGCTAGCATTACATAAAAACAAGCATCGCAACAATCTCGAATTTCTGTGGATAACTTCCGGCGTCGTCAAGCCACATCGCGCGTCGGCGTCGTTCCCGGGGCTTCCGTTTTAGCGATAGCGATAGCGATAGCGATAGCGATAGCGATAGCGAAGCCGAGCCCGGAGTC
>Ga0302156_10002062_pt1 | contig 16860 bp, 7 predicted proteins | sample I_Bog_N3_2_FD_193503 | JGI IMG/M metagenome (GOLD analysis project Ga0302156, IMG submission 193503) | Peat permafrost microbial communities from Stordalen Mire near Abisko, Sweden - I_Bog_N3_2 | ecosystem: Environmental > Terrestrial > Soil > Wetlands > Peat | place: Sweden: Abisko, Stordalen... | reverse complement strand
AGAGCCTGTATTCGATGATGCCGAAGACCTCTCCCCAGGTAAGTGTGGCGGTTCCATCGGACAACTCGATACACAAGCCATCGGGCGGAGGGGGCGGAGCGCTCGAGACGTAGAGTGGATATTCCGGGCCGGGCGAGCTTTCATGCGCTGCGTTGAGAGCAACGGCGCGGACGTGAACCTTTTCTCCGTTGACGAGGGAGCTGATTTCGATCACGGGGTCTTCCTGCACGGTGATCTTCGACCAGGTGACGCCGTTATCTTTGCTCAGCTCCATCCTGTAAGAAGTTGCAGCAGCAACGGGGGAAACGACAACGCGAGCGCCTCCAGCGCGGTTTTCAGTCCTGAGGATCTCGGGCGCTATGGGTATGGGCAGGGCGTCGGTCAACTCCCACTCGTGGCGGCCGGCTTTGAGGTTGACGGTAAACGCGCTTGATGGAGAAGGTTCGCCTTGGGGTTCACCGTCGATGTAGAAGCGTGCGCCGGCTGAATACGACGCCAGCGTGATCGTGACAGAGGACGCGTTGGGCGCGTAGTACCGGCCGCGAGGCGACTGACCGGTGAAGAGGGAGCCGCTGATGCCAAGGTCTGTATCCGTTGTGCTGAAAGTAAGCCCGGAAACGCCCCTCCCAGATACGCCGATTTTGGTCCCATGAAACATGGCGAATTCAATTCCGGCTTGCTTGTGCCGGATGAGTCCGGCTGTTCCTTCAAAGGATGTCAATGCATCGCTGAAGTGAATGGGTTCGGGGTTGCTAAAGACCAGGTCGTCGAAATCGGCGGCATGGACGCGGCAGCCGAAGCCTGTCGCCACCACCTCAAGATCTTTGCGGTGACTGACCAGGGCCGCAGAATCTCCCACGCCATCGAACCAGACGCCCGTGGTTGCGGCGGTCTGGATATCGGTGCGCTGCGTTTCTCTGACCTTTGGATCTGCCCCTCGCAACAATTGGATAAAAGGGAGTTCGCTGCCGCGGCGCACAAACCAGGAAAGCCGGTGGGCGATGGACTGGTTGAGCACCGCGTCATAGAGAACGAAATAATCGTGGCCCGCGAGCAGGACGCTGCGGCTCACATACTGAGGGGCTGAATATGCATCATGGCCGCTTCTGGGCACGATCTGAGCGAACTGGCCTGCGCCCAGATCGTAGAGAGGCTGCGAGAGAACGTTCTGGCCGACGGAACGAAATTCTCCGTCGATGAAAACGCCGAAGTTGGTGCAGAAGTCGGTGTCGTGATCTCTGCGGTCGCCCACATCTTCAGAGCCGTTGAAGCTGTATGCCTTGCCGGCAGCAAAGAAATACAGGACGCCGCACCCGCCTTCGCCTGCCCAGCCCCAGCGATAGTTTGGGCCCTGGTCGATTTGCTGGAGATGGATCGACACTTCTTCCGGCAAGCTGACGGCAGACCGGAGCACGACGCCGTATCCAGTGTGTTTGCGGCTACGCAAATGCGGATTAGTGCCGCGGTTGTCTGGGGAGCGGTACATGATGTCGCGCCAGGGAGGCGGAGGTTGCGGCGGTGTCTCCATGTCCTGGCTCGTGGGCAGGGCTGCCCACATGGCGTGCTCCGCGGCCAGTGGCGCGTAACGCTCGATGCAGGTTCCCAGATACCAGAGGGAACGCGGCGGGATGCGCCGCTCAGAATGAGCACCCTGCGGTGGAAAGACGCGGAAGGGTCCTTTGCCGGGCGCAAGAGCTCCCCACTCATGGCCATAATCCAAGGTCTGGAGCGCATGAAACGCCTCTTCGGACTCACCATTGAAAGGAGCCGAAAGCGCGTTCACAAGCCAGTCGGCCATCTGAGCAAGCTGCGGCGTCGCGAAGCGCTCAACGCCATCGAAGCTCCTCACCAGGAAATCTGTGCGCAGAGACGGTCGCAGAAAGGCCCAGACATACGTGCCCAGATTTTCTGTCCAGCGGCCGCCGTCGGCGTCCCATGTTTTGACGGAGGGACGCGTGTTGTAGCGGGTGACCAACGCGACGCATTTTTCCCACATGTCCACCCAGGCTTGCGCCTTGGGGTGGTCGGGAAAGAGAAACGACATTGCAGGAGGCACGCCTTTGACATCGGCCAGAAAATTGGGATGGCCGCCGAGCATGGGGACGAGCGGCATGAAGTCGTCGCCGGCATGGACGTAAGCGACGAATAGAAACATGGCGGTGAGCCGCGCGCGTTGGCGATCGGTCATCCCTGCGCGCATGTAATTGAAGTCGGCAATCCACCAGTCGAGGATGTGCCTGGCCCGCACCGGATTGAAACCGCCATCTTCACGCGTGCCGGTGACCGGAAGAGTGCAGACGTAGTTGTCGGCCAATATGCTGCGCTCTAGTTCCTCCGGACTCGTGACCGTAGCCTCGGGAAACAGGACGGGCGGGCGACGCGCGCTTTCCGGATAGGCAAGAACCCAGTCTTTGACACAATTCAAATCGAGCGTGCCGTAGCGGTTTTGGAGATACATTGGATACGACGTGAAGTTGAGCAACACCTTGTAGGTGAGGCCATCTTGCCGGACCCCCTGAGAGTCCTGCTCCAATTGGCGCTGGGCCTGCTTGTCTTTCTCGTGGTCATAGAAGGTAATGCAGGTGGAGCGGCAGCCGCGGGCCAGCGGCCACTTCCAGGAAAACCTCCCGTCACGATAGTTGAAGCGCACTTCGAGCGTGGCAGATTCCACCTCATAGGCATACTCGTGGTCTTGCCACGCCGCAACCTTATCGATGAAGATGCCTAGCGCATCCCCCGAGTGCTGCGCCCAGAAGGTCGCGCTGGTCCCGACACTCGATGCTGTGGAAGCTTGATACACGCCAAGAACCACAGGCAGGTCGCCCTCGGGCAAGATTTCGGGATAGACCGGCCGGCTTGAGCCGAACCTTACGTCGCGCGTAGGCCAGGGTTCGTCGATACGTTCCCACGCGTAATCGTCGTAATTGCGGATTTGATCGGGCACCGGAAAAGGATGATTCGGGGTCTGTCGATGGGTTGCATCGAATCCCGTCCAGGTGGTTTCGATCATGCCGCGAGCACCCGAGCGCAGGCCGTCCATGTTCTCCTGAAGGCGAACGAAATCGAAACCGCCGTTGCATTGAATCCTGGCCACATACCGGGAGCCGCCCCTGGTTTGATAGACCAGTTCGTAGATAACAAAGAGCGGCCCATCGTCTAGTCTATTGGCCGTGATTTGTATGACTGGATCGCCGGATATTTTGAGAGTGGATGACCCAACCCACGGTCCGCCGCGCGAAACCTGCATGATCGGGCCAGGCGCATCTCCTGAGACTTGCTGCGTTCGAGGGATACGGACGCGCATCGGCCCTGCGCCAAGAACGATGGTGTTGCCCTCAAGCTTCTCGTCTACCTGCCGCTGATGCAGCACCGGCTGATCGGCGGCGGTGAGAACGAATTCCCGCTGTGCTCCACTGGGCAGATCGGAGAAAAAGTGCAGCGTCGCGGAATGGACCCCGGACTGAACGTGCACAACATCGGAGAACTGAATGGGAACCCGTTCTCCCGTGTCGACGCGGGTCAGTTGCATGCGATCCAGATCAGCCGGGACCTGAAACTCAATCGGATAACTAAGCAGCGTTCGGGGCCACCAGTAGAAGGGATGGTCGAGCGCATCGTTCAACACAAAGCGAATCCTGCGGAGTTTGTTCCAGACTTGAGGCTCGGTGGAAAGTGAACTCTCCGTGGGCGCCGGAGCCACCGACGCCATCGAAGGAATCGTGAAAGCGGGGAGCGTCAGCGCGCCAAAACAAAACGACCGGCGATTCAACATCCTCTTCCTGTCTCGACCTTCTTTGCATTGAAAGCCATCGTCTATCGTTACAGTAAATGGTCCAACTGGGCGCCCACGGTTCTACTGGACGACACCAAATTCAATCGCTATGCGCACGTCCGGCTCGTTCGGATATTTTGCTAAACGTCATTGACTTCTGCACGGGCTTCCCGCCCATCCGCTCAGAGAATCCCACCCTCCACGCGCAGCCGCTGGCCCGTAGAATCCTGGCGATGCTACCATTTTGATACTGTGCACCCGTCAGCTTCATTCAGTGCCAGCTTCCATTACCGATTGTGGAATGGAGCCGTTGTACCACTCGGTGACCAACTGTGATCGATCAGATCGCAAGTATAGGTCAGGTTATTGATCCTAAAAGTGGCCCCGTAGCTCAGGTGGATAGAGCAGCAGTTTCCTAAACTGCGTGTCGGAAGTTCGAGTCTTCCCGGGGTCACCATTCCGTTCTGGGATCCAGCGCCGGTTGTAGTCTGCTTTTCCTCTGCGCATCCTGAAATCCTGCTTTTGACTTCACGTCCTTTTCCGGCTATAAAAGTTGATGTTATGGAAATCGATTCCATGACATCACTGCTGCAGCCCGATGCTGCTGCGCCACTCACCACAGCAATCGCCAGGATGTTCGGGAAGACGGTGAAACTCCGTCGCTGCCCCGCAACTGTGAGCGCACCTGCTTCGCTGCCCGTAGTTTTGTGACAATTGGGGGCGAAAGAGGAATTCAGCCAGGGCCTTCCGCGCACTGCGGAAATGCCCTTTCAGCCACTGGAGCTGGACCGATAGGGTTCGGCTTTGGGAAGGCGGCTAAGACGCGCAAGTCAGGAGACCGGTCCTCGGCGTTCGCACTCGCTTTCACGTTCCGAGGGGGACGAAGGAGCCTTCATGCAGAGCCTCGATTTCCTGTCCGCAGTTGCCTGCCGTGGGATGCGACACGCCGTCGCAGCCATTCTCATCTTCATTCTTGCCACCATTAGTCACGCTGCTTCCGTTCGCGGCGTGGTCACTGATGGAACCGGCGCCAAGGTGACAGGCGCAAGCGTCTCCCTTGTCAGCAATGGGACAGTCGTGGCTTCATCGGTCTCTTCGTCCGATGGCAGCTTCCAACTCACGACCGGAAGCGCGAGCCGCTTCTTCCTCGTGGTTACGGCCAAGAGCTTTCGACAATTGCAGACACCGGATTTCTATGCAGGCCAGTTCGATTCCATCGAGCGCAATCTGGTTTTGGAGCCCGCGTGGGTGCGCGAATCCATCGTGGTGACGGCGACTGGTGTGCCCACGCCGCAGCCACAAACCAGCGAAGCGACCACGGTGTTGTCCACGGTCGATCTTGCGCTGCGTACGGACTTCGCCAGCGTTTTGCGGCTGATGCCGGGAACTGAAGTTGTGCCGGAAGGGCAGATGGGCGCGCAAACTTCGTTGTTTGTCCGCGGCGGCGGTTCCGTCGACAGCAAGATCCTTCTTGACGGAGTCGACGCCGGCGATCTGGGCAATCAGATTGACTTCGGCCCGCTCTCCACCACGGCCGTCGAGAGTGCGGAGGTTTATCGCGGGCCCGACTCGAACCTGTTTGGCGCCGGCGCTGAAACTGGCGTCGTGAGCCTGACCACGCCTCACGGCACCACCAGCTTCCCTTCCCTGCTCTTTGAGGGCGACGCCGGAAATCTTTCCACCTCGCGCGAACAACTGCAAATCGCGGGCGCGCACGAGAAGCTCGATTACCTGGGCGCTTTCAGTTGGCTCCAGACCGCTAACGATCTGCCCAACGACGAATACCACGTGGCCACGACGGCGGCCAATCTGGGTTGGGCCCTCAACAGCAACACGCAGGTCCGCGCCACGCTCCACTACGGCGTGGATGCGGTCGGAAATCCCAACGCGTGGGATTTCTACCATGTCGCCGACAACGCCACGGAAAAAGATCAGGACATCTTTTTTGCCGGCTCGATCAGCAACCAGACTACGGCCAGCCTCCGCAATGCAGTCCGCTACGGGCTCACGCGCAAGCGCGAACAGATATCTCTCTGGAATACGTCAGGCACTCACGAGAGCTATCTCGACTATTGCTTCGGCCCCGGAACCCTCGGCAACACCGTCACCATCACCGGCGCCAACGGCTACTCCGCCACGGGACAGGCGGTCCTCGATTGCAGCACGTTCCGCGCGCAATACGTTAACAATCGCGATCAGGCCGGCTACCAGGGCGACATCACGATCACGCCGCACTTGTCCGGTCTCGCCGGCTTTCAATATGAGGACGAGCGTGGCTCGCAACCGGGCAGCGGCTACTACACGCCCGTCGCGCGCACCAACTACTTCGTTCCTCTCGCGGTGCACGGCGACTTCAAACAGCGCTTCTTCTACACGCTCGGCGGCAGTTTGGAGCATTATTCCCTCTTCGGTTTCCAGGCCTCGCCGCGCGCCGGCCTGAACTATTATTTGCTTCGCCCGCGCAGCGGCGTTTTCAGCGGCACGCGCATTCTCTTCAATTTCGGCAAGGCGATCCGCGAACCCAAGCTCACCGATCAGGACGATTCGCTCTATAGTTTCCTCGAAAAGTACAACCCGTCCGCCATCCAGACGCTGCACATCGGTCAGCTTGCCGCGCCCACTATGCGTACGTATGAGGGTGGCGTGGAGCAGGCAATCCTCAGCCAGCACATCGTCTTCAAGGCCAGCTATTTTCATAACGAGTTCGGCAAGGAGATCGAATACGTTGGCCTGGATCTCGTTCCCGCACTGCTGCCCAACCTGACGCCCACTCAGCAAGCGACACTCGAAGGGATCCTGAAGGCGAATTTTGCGTACGAGCTGACGATCAACTCCGAGGCCTTTCGCGCCCAGGGAGTGGAGACTTCGGTCGAAAGCGGAATCGGACGCAATCTCTTTCTACGCGGCGGCTACACCTACCTCGATGCAGTGGTGCAGCGTTCCTTCACCAACGACGATCAGACGTTGCTCGGCCCTATTCCAACCTTCGACGGCGTTCCCGTCGGTCCCTACGCGCCGCTCGAGGGAGCTCGCCCGTTCCGCCGCGCGCCGCATACGGGCTACCTCACAGCCACGTATGCCGCCAAGCGTTTTACTGGCGTCTTCAGCTCTGCGTTTGCCAGTCGCTCCGATGACTCCACCTATCTGGAGGGAGAGGATGCGTTCGGCAGCAACAGTCTGCTTTTGCCCAATCGTAATTTGGATTACGGCTACGCCAAAGTGGATCTGGGAGCGAGTTTCCAGGTGTTGCCTTGGTTGGACGTCTTCGCTCAAGGGGAAAACCTGCTTGACAATCAGCACATCGCTCCTATCGGCTATCCCAGTTTGCCCTTCACGATCCGCACCGGCCTGCGTCTTCGCTGGGGTCCGGGAAGCATCCGTTAAACGACCGTCTTAGGAGCATTCGCACGCCTGAAGTACTGTTCTCCCACCCGCCTTCATTCTCAGTGGGGTGGGGGAGCAGTTCCGCCAAGGACATCTATCTTCCCGATTTCCTTCCTGTCTCGTTGGTTGTTGCGGGGTTTCAGACCCCTTTTCCACAAAATCCCTCCGCAGCCATCTTGTTTTCACGCGGAAATCGAAGGACATTTTGCATTTCCCCCTTGGAATACCGGGTTCCCTTGTCCTACAATGACTTCTCCTGAGATAGATATACCCCCGGGACATTGCATCGAGGGGTTCTTCAGTTTGCGACGTTTACGCGGCTGAAGCATGAGAAACAGATGCATCCAGGCGCAGCAATCACACGATAGGCGATTGCCATCGGTCCTTTTAAAGCCACTGCGCTGAATTGCATCCCTGGCATTTGTGTTTCCGAAAGAAATTTTGGATTCGCGTGAGGGCATGACAGCAAAGCTTCAATATAGTTTTTCAAAAAATCGATCTCTTCTACCGAATTGTCGGACGAATCCGCGGACCCGTAGCGGCGCGATTCGGCAATCTCGCGTTTACGCACCGTTTGCTCATCCTTCACATCGTCTTCATCAAGAGCTTGTACGTTTGCAAAGTGGGAACGTCGCAGCACTTTTGCTCGTTGAGGCGCCTTTGGTGTCTCTTGTGAGTGTGAATTCAAACGACCATTTCCCCGCGCCTGGCGCGCTAGCCACCGTGCGGCAGCATCGCACCGGCAGCGCAGCTTTTCGTCTACGCAGTTTTCTGTTGAACGCAAACCATTACTTTGGAGGGCAGTTATGATATCCAATCGAATTCGCCTGGGCCTGTTCGCCTCGGCGCTGTTCATCCTCGCGTTGTGTATGAGCTCGGTCGTACTGAATGCTCAGACATACACTGAAGGCGCAATTGCCGGTACGGTATTCGACCCAACTGGCGCTGTGGTACCCGGCGCGACCGTCAGCATCGTCAACAACGGCACGAATGCCGCGACTAGCCTGAAATCCGACGCCAGCGGCTACTACAAGGCGCCACAGGTGCAGCCGGGAACTTATACCGTCACGATCACGGCTCCGGGTTTTGAGACGTTCAAGGAAGTCAACTTGATCGTCGTGGTCAACGAGGTGTCGGAAGTCAGCCCGCACATGGTGACGGGCGCCGCGACCACGAACGTCGAAGTCACCGGCGAAGCTCCGGTTCTGAACTTCGAGTCGCCGGAAATCAGCTCCACGCTGAGCACGCACAATATTGAGGATCTGCCGCTGAACGGCGGACGCTGGTCCGATATGACCCTGCTGACTCCGGGCGCTGTGGGCGATTCCAATGGGTTCGGCCTCGTCGCCTTCCGCGGCATCAGCCCCATCCTCAACAACGTTGAGGTGGACGGCGCCGACGACAACCAGGCGTACTACTCCGAGGAGCGCGGCCGCACCCGCGAGGGCTACTCGACCTCGAAATATGCGATCGAGGAGTTCACCGTCAACACCGGCGTCTACTCAGCCGAATACGGGCGCGCTGCCGGCGGCGTCATCAACGCCATCACCAAGACCGGCGGCAACACCCTGCATGGCATCGCTTACTTCTCCGATCGCGATAATGACTGGGGCACGGTGAATCCTTTCACCACCACAGCCATCAATACCGGCACCGCGACCGTGCCTGTTTTCAGCTTCCCTTACTACAAGCCCAAGGACTGGCGCAAAGAGTGGGGCTTCGACGCCGGCGGCGCCCTCAAGAAGGACAAGCTCTTCTGGTTCTATGGATTCAACCAGTACGACCGCAACTTTCCCGGAACTGCCAAGGCTACCTCGCCCAGCACCTTCTTTACCCTCCCGGATGCGACCATCAACACCACGAATTACACCTGCAACCTCACAGGATCCAATGCGGGCTACATCAAGCCTGGCACTGGCATCGCCGCCGCCAGCACCATCGACCAGCAGGCCTGCGAATTGGCCGCGCGTATGGGCTACCCCAGCTACTCTGCCGGCGCTACGGCTTACGACACCCAATTGGTGAACCTGCTCTCGGACCTCGGCTCCGTTCCCCGTCGCGGTTATGAGGAACTGAACACGCCCAAGCTCGACTGGCAGATCAACGAAAAGAATCACGTGAGCTTTCTCTACCACCGTCTGCGCTGGGATTCGCCGGGTGGCGTTCAGACCCAGGCCACCAACGACTATTCCATCGATACTTTCGGCACGGACTTCGTAAAGGTCGACTACGGCCTCACAAAGCTGGACAGCCAAATCACCAGCACCATCTCGAACGAAGTGCGCTATCAGTTCGGCCGCGAGTTGGACGACGAGGGTCAGCAGCCGGTCAGCAGTTACAGTAAGCAGTATCTGCAAGGCTTCAACGGTGTGACTGCGGCCGGCGGCGGCCTTGCGCCCAATGTCCCTGAAGTCTCGCTCGACAGCCCCTCGTCGACCGGCTTCTATCTCGGTTCGCCGTACTACTCCTATCGCAAAGCTCTGCCCGATGAGCACAAGTGGCAGGTGGGCGATACCGCGGCATGGATCCATGGCAACCACGACTTCAAATTTGGTGTCGACCTCGTCCACAATTACGACATCATGAACAACACCTACGAGGGCAATGGAGTTTGGTCTTACAGCTACCTCACCAACTACTTTGCCGATGTCCTCAACGAGTCCAACGCCAAGGCCAACGGCACCGGCGTATGCAATATTGGAAGTTCCGTCACGGCGCCGGGCAGTTCGAGCACGAACTACACCGGGCAGGGCGCTTGCGGAACCCTGGTGCAAGGCTTCGGTTCGCCGGCATGGTCTATCAACACGATGGACTATGGCTTCTTTGGTGAGGATCACTGGAAAATCAACCCGCGGCTGACATTCGACCTGGGCATCCGCTACGACTATGAAGGCCTGCCCGCCCCGTATTCGAACCTCATTACCCCATCCACTGCGACTCTGGGCTCAAAAACCTATACCTTCACCCCGTACCTGGGTTCGTCGACAAACGGCATTTGCGGGACCAGCAATGCCAATCTCGCCGTGCCTACCCAGACTTGCCCCACGTTGGCCGCCAACGCCAACCTCGCCAACCACCCGAGCGACAAGACCAACTTCGGTCCCCGCATCGGCATCGCCTACGATCCCTTCGGATCGGGCAGGACCACGGTCCGCATCGGTTACGGCCTCTACTTCGGCCGCGTAACCAACGGCGTGCTCCTCAACAACTTGCTCGATACGGGCAGCTTCACCGGCCAGTTCACCTCCGCCACTATCCAGCCGAATACGTTCAACTCCGCCACCACGACGTACAACTCGACGAACCCTGCCACGCCGCTCTTCCCCAACCTCATCCCGAGTGGTGGCGGATCGGGTCCGACCAGCTACTTCTTCGCCCAGGGCTTCCGCAACCCCGAAGTGCACGAGTTCGACGCCGCCGTCCAGCAGGAAATCGGCCGTGGCACTATTTTCCAGCTCAGCTACATGGGCGCTCTCAGTCGAGAACTGCCGAACGCACTCAATATCAACCTGAATCCCAACCCCAACACTGGCACAACTAACCAGTCGACTAGCGTGAATGGCGTCAACACTGCGGTGGTTTATGTCTACGACACCAGCGGCCAGAGCCCGATCCCGAGCGGCACCACTTACAACGTTCCCATTTACAACGGCTACCTCAATACCAACTTTGGCGCAGTCAACGAGCTGTTCTCGAACGTCAACGCCAGCTATAACGGCATGGTGGCGGAGATCGAGAACCGGACCTCGAAGCTCATCCAGTTCGACGCCAACTACACTTGGTCGCACGCTCTGGACTGGGACCAGAACGAAACCACGACCACCCTCAGCAGCGGCTGGATGGATCCCTATAACATCGACGGCTATTACAAGGGCGCCAACTACGGAAACTCGAATTTCAACGTCGGCAACCGTGTCGTCGCTTACGCGCTCATCAATTCGCCCACCGTCAACGCTCCCAACCGCTTGCTAAAGGCGCTTGCCAACGACTGGAGCTTCAACCCCGTCTTCCAGGGTCAGAACGGCCTGCCCTACTCGGCGTCCATCGGCACTGGATACCCCTCGTATTCGGCGAAGAACTCAAGCTGGAACGGTGCGGGCAACAATTACTGGATCCCCTTCATCGGGCGCAATACCTTCGATCAGCCCCGCACGCTCGTCCTGGATATGCGTATCGAAAAGCAATTCGACATTCCAGTGCAGGACAAGCCGTATCACCTGCAATTGATGGGCGAAATGTTCAACGTGGCCAACCATCCCAACATCACCGGCGTCAGCACGACCGCATATAACATGTCGTCGAACTCGACTGCGACTGTGAGTGGCGTGACCAACGTACTCCAGCCTTGCACAATTCCTTCTGGCGGGACGTTCGGCGCCATCTCCGGTCAAACCCAGATCGAGTGCACCGTGATGCAATATGTGCCCCAGGCCGCCAACGCGAACACGGCCGGACTGTTTAACACGCGGAACGGCTTTGGCGCCGACACCAGCGCCAACAGCAACTTTGCGTACAGCGTGCGCCAGGTGATGATTACGCTGCGCGTGGAGTGGTAAACACACTGGGGTTAATGGACCCAAAACAAGAGCGCGGCGGCTTCGGCCGCCGCGCTTTTTTGTGCCTCGTTGCCGGACTCGCGCCTTCCTCCCCGACATTCCGCCCGTATGCACTTGAAAACACGAATTTTATCGATTTAAATTCTTTTTGATACCATGAAAGCGAAATTACCTGCCGCGAACAATCAAGCCCGCTACCTGTTGAAATCGTGGTCGCTTTCCCGTTAAAGTAAATCACTCCCTCAATTGATTTCTTAGGGGATTCCGTGTCTTATCGGAGCTCCCGAGGTGCCAGTATGCTTTGTCCCAAATGCCAATCTGCCGCTCTTTCCCTAATTCCGGCAGAAGTACGGCTTTTCCGTAATAGTCCCCGCACGTTAAGTCACCCTCCCATGACACCCTCCCCCGACATCCGTGTTTGCCTGGATTGCGGCTGGTCGGAGTTCGTCATTCCTCGAGCATGGCTGTCCGCGGGCTGGTTACGTTCTCTGCGTCCGCAACCCGCTGTCGCTAAAACTGGAATCGCGACGCAGGGTGTGCCAAGCGTGGTGATGTAGTACCACAACAACTTGTTCAAGTGGCCCCAAGAGGGCGTGACGTTCGGCGCAAGAATGCAACGCCGGCGCCCCGCATTTGCTCATGCGCAAGAAAAGGCCCCCAGCCAAAGCTGGAGGCCTTTGAGTTTCCGCTTGTATCCAGAAAATCAAGAGCGGGCGTTTTCTACTCCCTATTCCCTGTTCTTAATACATGCCGTCCATGCCGCCGCCGTGCCCGCCGCCGGCTGGAGCAGCCTTAGGCTCGGGAATCTCCACCACCAGAGCTTCAGTGGTCAAGAGCAGCGCCGCGATCGAAGCCGCATTTTGCAGCGCCGTCCGCGTCACCTTGGTGGGATCGATGACGCCGGCCTTCACCAGGTCCTCGAACTTGCTGGTCAGCGCGTTGTATCCGTAGTGCGCCTCCTTCGACTCCAGCACCTTGGCTACAACCACCGCGCCCTCTTCGCCGGCATTGGCGACGATCTGGCGCAGCGGCTCTTCGAGCGAGCGGAGCACAATCTGTGCGCCGGTCTTCTCGTCGCCTTCGAGCGTCAGGATCAGCTTCTCCACCGCGGGTACGCAGCGCACCAACGCCACGCCGCCGCCTGGGACGATGCCCTCTTCGACTGCCGCACGAGTTGCGTGCAACGCGTCTTCCACGCGAGCCTTCTTTTCCTTCAGCTCGGTCTCAGTCGCCGCGCCTACCTTGATGATGGCAACGCCGCCCACCAGCTTGGCCAGCCGCTCCTGGAGCTTTTCCTTGTCGTAGTCGGAGGTGGTCTTTTCAATCTGCGACCTGATCTCCTTCACGCGGCCTTCGATGTCGCTGGCCTTGCCAGCGCCGTCGACGATCGTGGTGTTGTCCTTGTCGATGGTGATGCGCTTGGCCTTGCCCAGGTCCTCGAGCTTCACGCCTTCCAGCTTGATGCCCAGATCCTCGGTGATTGCCTTGCCGCCGGTCAGGATCGCGATGTCGCCCAGGATGGCCTTGCGGCGATCGCCGAAGCCTGGAGCCTTGACGGCCGCGACGTTCAGCGTGCCACGCAGCTTGTTCACCACCAGGGTCGCCAGGGCCTCGCCCTCAACGTCTTCAGCAATGATCAAGAGCGGCTTGCCGCCGCGCGCTACCTGTTCGAGCAGGGGCAGAAGATCCTTCATGGCGCTGATCTTCTTTTCGTAGATCAGAACGTACGGGTCTTCGAGAATAACTTCCAGCCGCTCTGCATCCGTCACGAAGTAAGGGCTCAGATAGCCGCGGTCGAACTGCATGCCGTCCACGGTCTCGAGGCCGGTGTGCATGGTCTTCGACTCTTCGATGGTGATGACGCCGTCCTTGCCGACCACCTTCACCGCCTCAGCGATGATGGCGCCGATCTCTTCGTCGCCGTTGGCTGAGATGGTGCCCACCTGGGCGACCGATCCCTCGTTCACCGGCTTCGACAGCTTGCTCAGTGCGCCATCCTGATTCCACTTGCCATCCTTGTCGCGCGTGCCGTTGATCACGTTCACGGCCTTCTCGATGCCGCGCTTGAGGGCGGTCGGGTTTGCGCCCGCAGCCACCGTCTTCACGCCTTCGCGAAAGATGGACTGCGCCAGAACCGTCGCCGTCGTGGTGCCGTCGCCAGCTACGTCCGAGGTCTTAGAAGCTACCTCACGAACGAGCTGCGCGCCCACGTTCTCCATCGGGTCCTTCAACTCGATTTCCTTGGCCACCGTCACGCCGTCCTTGGTGATGGTGGGCGAACCAAATTTCTTCTCGATTACAACGTTCCGGCCCTTGGGCCCGAGCGTCGCCTTTACAGCGTCTGCCAGCGTGTTCACGCCGCGCAGAATCGCCTGACGGGATTCCTCACCGTGCAGAATTTGCTTTGCCATTGTCTAAACTCTCCTAATCAGGTTTCAAAATCTCGAATTAACTGTGAGACCGGCTTCGCTGCACTCATGCCCGCATCAGCAATTCTTAGCTGGCGCGCGCAAGCGCGGTCCGCCCGTCCGGCCAGGACTACTTCTTCAAAATGCCAAGGACTTCTTCCTCGCGCATGATCAGAAAATCTTCGCCATCGATCTTGATCTCGGTGCCGGAGTACTTGCCGAAGAGCACTCGGTCCCCCGCCTTCACGTCCAGCGGAAATACCTTGCCTTCGTCGTTCGACTTGCCCTTGCCCACGGAGATCACTTGACCTTCCTGGGGTTTTTCCTTGGCGCTGTCGGGGATGATGATGCCCCCGCGGACGGTTTCGCCCTCTTCCACCCGGCGCACCAAAATACGATCATGGAGCGGGGTGAACGTCGTCGTTACGGATGTTGCTGCCATTGCTTCGCTTCTCCTTCCCGCAGAGCCGGACGCTGCCTGCCACACGGGCTTTGATGATGAATAACAAGACTTTGTGAGATCGCTGAATAGGGTCCGCCCTGACAACAAGCGGCTAAGTTCAGCACTTCAACCGATAGGCTGCTAGCACTCTCACCTTCCAATTGCTAAAGATAGGAGGCGCAGGCGACTTTGTCAAGAGGAGTTTGGTTAATATTTGAGTGACCTTCACTCATATAGTGTGCTTCCGCCCGCGGCATGGGCAATTCAACGGCTTCGCAGCCAGACCACGACAACAATCGCCTCATTTACGAGGAAAAGAGTTCCAAAGATGGTCTTATTGTGCACGGCCAGCCACCTCGGCATATAGATATCGAAGTTCGGCGACCGGTCGGCTGTGTACTTGGCTGCCAGATCCGTCATTGGGCATCGCCACCCATTTGCCAGGAGCACGCCACATTCGACGAGGATGAGGACGGAGAGTATCGCTGCCCAGCGAAAGGCGCCTTGTACGGCCAGAAATGGCAGCGCTACGATGGCTGCCGCAAAGAATGCCCAAACCACGGTGTGCAGCACCTTAATTGCGGTCAGCATCCCGGTTTCGTCCTCACTTGCCTTCCCCATGACGACTTGCGCCGTCCTCCGGCACTGTTGCCGGGTCCTGCCCTGGCAAAGTGTAACCGATTCGGAACTCCCCGCTTCGACTCACCTCTGGGAACGCGATAAAATGTCAGCATGTTCCAACGTTCGCATCTTTGGATGATCGCTATCGTGGCCGGTATTGGCTTTTCTGCTTGTTCGCTCGCTCTCTTTGCCCAGGATGACAGCCACCGCGGGCGCAAGTACAAGGCGCCGCCGCCCGCGGCGCATATTGAAGTCACGGTGCTGAAGGACTTCAATGGCAAGCCCATCACGAATGCTCACGTCATCTTTCATCCCACCGAGGGGGACAGGGACAAGGGATCGCTTGAGCTGAAGACGAACGAAGATGGCAAGACCGTCATCGATGTGATTCCGATCGGCGACACGGTAACGCTCCAGGTGATTGCCGACGGCTACCAGACCTACGGTCAGAGCTACAAGATCGACAAGCCGGATATGACGATGGAAGTACGCATGAAGCGGCCCGGAGGCCAGTACACCATCTACAAGAACACCGGCTCCAACTCCAATTCGGGGAGCGGTTCCGGCGGTTCTTCAAATTCTTCGCCCAACGCGACTCCGCCTGCCTCCGGTAACAAATCCTCCGGCTCTGACGGACAGTCGAACGCGAACCCGCCGCCCAAGTAAATCGCTCGGACCGCACTGCTGATCTGCTGGTTTCCAGTCGTTCCAGCTCGCTGGCTCGCAGCCCCACTTTTTCGCTCCCTTGCTCCCTCGCTCCCTTGCTCCCTTCCGTCCTCGCTCCCTTGCGCTGCGTGCGTCTAAACTGATCCTGTGCTACCCACCGAACCTCTCGCCGGCAAAACCGCCTTCGTGACCGGAGGCGCGCGACGCATCGGCCGCGCCATTGCCCTCATGCTGGCGCAGGCCGGAGCCGATGTCGCCATCTCCTACCGCACCTCGCATGCTGAAGCTGCGCACACTGCGGCCGAAATCCGCGCGCACGGCCGCCGCTCCGTCGTGGTCGAGTGCGATGTCCGTTCCGAGCCTTCTGTTCGCGCCGCCGTCGCCGCCGTCCTTGCGGAATTCGGCAGACTCGACTTGCTGGTGAACAACGCCGCCGTTTTCGCTTCAGCCGCCCTGGAGAGCCTTACGCTCGAGCAGTGGGACGCGGTGTTCGAGACCAACGCCCGCGGCCCGTTTCTGGTTGCCCGCGAGGTTCTGCCGTATCTTCGCGCCGCGCGCGGCCGCATCGTCAACATTGGCTCGCTCGGCGGCTTGCATCCTTGGGCCGGCCACGCTCACTATTGTTCCTCCAAGGCCGCCCTGCACATGCTCACCGAAACCATGGCCAAGGCCTTCGCGCCCGAAGTCAGCGTCAATTGTGTGGCTCCCGGATGGATTGCCCTTCCCGAAGCAGACACTGATTCCGATGCGCCGGAAGCACCGTTCTCGCTAGCTCCCGACCGCGGCCAATCCGCGCGCTTCGCCGCCAAAACCCCCATGGGCCGCAACGGTTCAGCCGCCGATGTCGCTCAGGCTGTGCTGTTTTTCGCAACCGGCCCGCACTTTATCACCGGCCAGACCCTGGCCGTCGACGGCGGCTTGGGATTGTCCTGAAGAAGAAGAGCGGAGTTAGCGGTGTTAGATTGCTTTCCAAAGCTCCAAGCGAACCGTGTTAAGGCCATCGGCGGAATC
>Ga0302156_10002040_pt1 | contig 17010 bp, 10 predicted proteins | sample I_Bog_N3_2_FD_193503 | JGI IMG/M metagenome (GOLD analysis project Ga0302156, IMG submission 193503) | Peat permafrost microbial communities from Stordalen Mire near Abisko, Sweden - I_Bog_N3_2 | ecosystem: Environmental > Terrestrial > Soil > Wetlands > Peat | place: Sweden: Abisko, Stordalen... | reverse complement strand
AGCGGCCGAGTACATCGACGACGTTGTTGGCGTGGACGGTGGTAAAGACAAGGTGGCCGGTGAGGGCGGAGTTGATGGCGATCTGCGCGGTTTCCTGGTCACGAATTTCGCCGACGAGGATTTTGTCGGGATCGTGACGAAGGATGGAGCGTAGGCCGCGGGCGAAGGTGAGACCTTTTTTCTCATTGACGGGAATTTGCGTGATGCCGCGAATCTGGTATTCGACTGGATCTTCAATGGTGATGATCTTGTCTTCGTCGCTCTTGATCTCGTTGAGCGCGGCATAGAGCGTGGTGGTTTTGCCGGAACCGGTAGGGCCGGTGACGAGCACCATGCCGTAGGGCTCACGGATGTAGCGGCGGAATCGGCGGAGGTCTTCTTCCGCGAAGCCGACAACATCGAGCGTGAGGTTGCGGAATTTCTCGCTCATCGATTCCTTGTCGAGCACACGGAGGACGGCGTTTTCGCCATGGACTGTGGGCATGATGCTGACACGGAAATCGATGAGGCGGCCTTTGTAGCGGACACGGAAACGGCCGTCTTGCGGGACGCGGCGCTCGGCGATGTCGAGCTCGCTCATGATCTTGATGCGGGAGAGGATGGTGGAGTGGTGCTCGCGGGCGATGGGGGCCATGGCGGCCTGGAGCACACCGTCGATGCGGTACTTGACGACTACGGAATCGTCGTTGGTTTCGATATGGATGTCGGAAGCGCGACGCTCGAGAGCGGTGAAGATTGTGGTGTCGACCAGGCGAATGATGGGGCTGATGTCTTCTTCGCTGGTGAGCTTCTCAATGGAGATGTTTTCGTCGGAGTTTTCGTCGCCGGTGAGGACGTCGAAGGTGAGGCCTTCACTGGCTTCGTCGAGTACGCGCTGCGACTGCTCGGTCTTCTTGAGCAGGTCAGTGATTTGCGAGAGTGTTGCCACTCTGGCAATGATGCGGTGCGCGAGGAGGCCTGCAATTTCGTCGAGGACCATGAGGCGCGAGGGATCGCTGACGGCGATGACGAGCGCGTCGTCGTGCTGCTCAATGGGCACGAAGTTGTAGCGGAACATGAGCTCGACGGGGACGGTGCGGAGCAGGTCGTGCTGGATTTTGAAGTTTTTGAGGTCAACGAATTCGGCGCGATAACGATGCGCGAGGGCTTCGGCCTGAGACCGTTCGTCCTGTACTGGGGGGAGCGGAATTGCGAGCACATCTGCCATGAATAATTACCCCGTTGACGCGCCTGCCGAACCGAGCGAGAAGATTGGCAGGTAGAGAGAGATGAGAATGATGACGACGACGACGCCCATGATGATGAGGATGAGCGGCTCAATCAAAGCGAGGGCGGCGGAAAGCGCGGCGGCGACGTCTTCTTCGAAGAATTCACTGACCGAGTTGAGCATGGCGGGAAGCGCGCCGGTTTGTTCGCCGACGGTGATCATTTCCGCGGCGAGGTCAGGAAAGACGCCGGTGTTTTCGAGCGATTCGGCAAGGCTTTTGCCTTCGCGCACGGTGCTGATGGAGGAGAAGACGGCCTGGGAGACGCGGCGCGAGGAGATAGAGCGGGCCGCTGTTTCAAGCGAGGGGACGAGTGACAGGCCGCCGGTGAGCAGGGTGGAAAGCGTGCGGGCGAAAAGGGCGACCTGGTACTTGAGCCATATTTTTCCGAAGACGGGCAGGCCGATGCGGACGCGGTCGATGATGTCTTTGCCCCGCTCGGTGGAGGCGAAGCGGTAGAAAGCGCCGCCGATGACGAGGATGGTAACGCCGATCCAGATCAAGTTGCGGTTGAGCCACTCGCCGAAGTTGAGCAGGTCGGTCGTGATCCAGGGAAGCTTGGAGCCGAGTTGCTCATAGAGCTTGCCGAACTGGGGAATGACGACGGCGAACATGAAGAACATGAGGGCGAAGACAAGCACCAGGAGCACGCCCGGATAGATGAGCGACGTGATGAGTTTTTTGCGGAAGGTGAGCGAGATGCGCTGGAAGCTGACGTAGCGCTCGAGGACCTCCTGCAGATTGCCGGAACGCTCGCCGGCGAGCAGTGTGGTGGTGTACATGACCGGGAAGCCGGTTTGGGCTTCGAAGGCGGCGGAGAGCGATTCGCCGGTTTTGACGCGGGTTGCAACGTCTTCAAGCTGGGCGGCGAAGTGGGCATTTTTCTGATTCTTGGCCAGCATGATCAGGGAGCCAAGGATGGGCAGACCGGCTTTGATGAGGGTGAGGAATTGCTGGTTGAAGATGAGGAAGGGCTCGAGCTTGACCTTGCCGCGCTTGAGGCCGGCAAAACCGGAACGGGCGCGGACGCTGAATACGTGGTAGCCGGCATGAGCGAAGCGGGCGCGCAGTTCCTCAGCCGTGGCGGCGGTTTGCACCTGCTCCTGCACGCGTCCACGCTCATCTGCCAACTTGATAACGAATTCAGCCATGCTTTCGCTCGCCGGGGGGCCAAACAGAGGTTTGGGGCCGGCCTTTCCGGGGCAATTTTCTCAGGTTTAAGGGTACCAGCTTCGGGTACCTGTATTCGTAATGGATAGACGCGATTCGGGCAGGGAGCGCTCAGGCGGCTATAGTCCTGAGAGAAGGAGACATGGACCGCAATGAGAACGCTGCGAGTTCTGGCCGGTTGGCTTTCTGGATGTTTGATTGGGTGTGGGAGCACGGCATGGGCCGCCGCTGTGGACTTCGGGACCGTGGAGCTGGGCAAACGATCAACGGAGAGGGTGACGATCACGATTCCGTATGCGACGCGGCTGGGCAGAATTGTGGTCCGGACCGAGGGGGTAGAGAGTCTGGACTTTGCCGACACCGGCAAGGGAAGCTGCAGGACAACGAGGCTTTATTCCGCCGGCGGTTTCTGCACGGTGCGAGTTTCATTTAGTCCAGGATATGCCGGGCCACGGTATGGCGCGGTAGTGGTGGCGGACACGAAGGGACGGGTGATGGCCACGGAGTATCTTTCCGGAACGGGCGTGGGGAGCCAAGCGGGTATAGCGCAGGAAATGCAGAGATCGATCACCGGATTCAAGAGTCCTGATGGAATCGCGGTGGATGCGGCCGGGAACGTGTACGTCGCCGATTACAACGCGAGCAAGGTGTACAAGGAAACACCGTTGCCGAGCGGAGACTATTACCGGACCCTGGTTGCGGGATCATTTACCCCGGTGCGTGTGGTGGCAGTGGACGGGGGTGGAAATGTTTTTTTCGATGGGCTGTCAGGTGTTGCGAAGGAAACCTTGCAGCCGAGCGGCAGGTTTCAGGAATCCGCGGTGGGCGGGTTTATGGGCGCTCCTGGAGGGCTGGCGGTTGACGCGGCAGGGAACGTTTATGTGTCCGACTCCAATTTTGGAAAGCTGTACAAACATACGTTCTTGCCGGACGGAAGTTATACGCGGACGCTGATTCGGGACGAGCTTCACGGCGCGCTGGGTGTGGCAGTGGATGGAAGCGGAAACGTGTATGTCGCAGGTCAGGTGGATAGGAAGATCTACAAGGAAACGCTATCGGGCGAGAGTTACATTGAGAGCTCGATTGACGGGCCGTTTACCGCGCCGCAGGGAGTTGCGGTGGATGGGAACGGAAATGTGTATGTCTCCGATTTTGGAACGGGTGAAGTGTATAAGGAGACATTGAAGGATGGGAGCTATGTCCAAAGCGTTGTGGCGAGCGGGATGGGCGCGGGTTACGTTGCCGTGGACAGAGCCGGCAGTCTTTATGTTTCCGACGTGAATGAAGGAAAAGTTATGAAGTTACCCATTGAGGGGAGTCCGATTCCACCTGTGAATTAGACCGCGCGCTGAAATTCTGAGCGCCATTGCGGAAGCGGAAGGTATATTGGCACGTAACTGGAAGCAATTCCACTTTGAGTGAGGTTTCCTTTCAATGGGCAATACGATCACGCCGTGGTATCTGAAACCCTCGACGCGCTGGGCGCACTTTCGCGCTGTGCCCTTGAAGCGGCTGTGGGTGCTGCTGGTGGCGGTGTTCCTGCTTTTCTCGGTGATCGGCTTTTATGTCGACCTGGTGCAGGCAAAGGGGGCAATCCCCTATGTGGTAGTGGTGGCGATCGCGGCCTTCAGTGGACTGAACTCAGTTTTGTGGATTGTTGTGCTGGCTCGCCTGCCGAGAATATACCTCTTCGGCCTGATTGCGCTGCAGTTCTTCATTTCGTACCTTTGCAATGTTTTTGCCAACTGGATGATCAATAGTTTCAATCTGGCCGGGGTGCCCAGGGATAGTGGGATTAATTTTTCAGCCACCTGCATAATGACCCTGGTGATTACCTCGTATATCTTCTTTGTTGCCTACATGCGGAGTGAGGGAAAGGAAACATTTCGCCTGGCCAACGAGCTGGCGCTGGCGCATGGAATTCAAAAGACGCTTGTGCCGCCGGTGAGCTTGCGAGCCGCGTGCTTTGAGGTATACGGGATCTCGTACCCCAGCGAACAGGTTGGCGGCGACCTTGTGGATGCGCTGTTTCTCTCCAATGGTGACGCAGTGGCCTACCTCGCTGACATTTCGGGGCACGGATTGCAGGCAGGGATCCTGATGGGGATGCTGAAGACGGCGATGCGGACGGCGTTACTGGATGCGGGAGAACGCGAGCCAAGCAGGACGTTGCCGGTGCTGCTGGACAGGATCAATACTGTGCTGCCGGCGGTGAAGGAGCCGCAGATGTATGCGACATTCACAGGATTCCGGCTGGGAGCGGACGGGAGCGTTTATTTTGCACTCGCGGCGAGCCCTCCGTTTCTGCAGTGGCATGCGAGCGCGCAGACGATGAGCGGGAAAGAAGAGGCACAGTTTCCATTAGGGCTGTTGCCGGTTTCAAGCTTTGACGGCTACACGCTGGAAACTGCGCCGGGGGATCTGCTGGTGGTGGCGACGGACGGAATTCTGGAAGTGGCGAACAAGCGGAACGAGGAGTTCGGTGTGGAGCGGCTGAAGGATGTGATCGCAGCAAATTCTGAGGACGCGCTGCCCGTGCTAGCCGAGAAGATGCTTGCGTCGGCCCGCAGTTTTGGGGCGCAATTCGACGATCAGACGATTTTGATTGTGCGACGGCTGTGATTTGAAAACAGCGGAACCGGAGTCGAGAAGTGAGCGTATCCGCATGGAGCCGGAACTTCGGGTGCGATGCGCCGACGGCGGAAAGAATCGTCAAATCCAATGTGAGGTCAATGGCATGATCCCAGCTTCAGTTAGATACTTTTACCGTGCGGTCGTTCGTCAGGGGGCGTTCGCGGTTACGCTTGCATTCCTTGCTACGTTGGCTGTAGCGCAGGAGGACCCAAAAGGCGGTGGACAGGCTGCGTCCGCGTCCAGTATGTCAGGCGGGATGGCGCACATGGCGGGGCACATGTACATGACGACTTTGCGGCCTTTGCAGCCGGGCGATAAGGCGAAGGCGGATGCGATTGTGGTGGCGGCGAAAGAGGCGATGGCGCCTTACACGGATTACCACAAGGCGCTGGACGACGGGTTCCACATTTTTCTGCCGAACATTCCGCAACCGCAGTATCACTTTACGAAGAACGAGAACGGACGCGAGGCGTTCACGCACTTCGATCCGCTGAAGCCGACTTCGCTTCTGTACACGAAGACGGCTGACGGAGGATACAAGCTGGTGGGTGCGATGTATACGGACCGGGTGACGGCGAATGAAGACGAGCTGAATGAAAGGATTCCGTTAAGCATTGCGCACTGGCATCAACATGTGAATTTCTGCAAGGCGCCTGCCGGGCATGGCGCTGAGTATTTTGGGCACGATGCGAAGTTCGGGTTGATGGGCTCGATCCATACAAAGGAAGCGTGCGATGCGGCGGGAGGAACGTTTTTGCCGCATGTGTTTGGATGGATGGTGCATGTGTATCCGTACGAGACGGACGCGGCGAAGGTGTGGTCAACGGGGGATGACGATGCCGGGCACGACAACATGGATCACTCGGCTATGCCGGGGATGGAGATGAAGTAGAAGCGGAGCGCATGCGAAGCTGGTGGCAATCATGCATGTAGTTGTGAGGGCCAACACATTTCCATATGAATTCGAGCCGATTGATTGCACGGCGACGCAGGAGATGAAGTAAGCTACCCCCATGTTCAGCATCAATAAAGGTTCGATCCGTCTTTTTCGCTTGGCCGGTGTGGACGTGTTTCTGCACTGGTCGTGGTTTCTGGTGGCGCTGTATGAAATCGGCGCCCACGATGGGCGTACTCTTCTGTTTCATGGAGCATTGCGGAGTACCTGGCACTGTTCCTGATCGTGCTTACGCACGAATTCGGCCATGCGATGGCCTGCAGGCAGGTGGGCGGCTTGGCAAACCGGATCATGCTGTGGCCGTTGGGTGGCGTGGCATACGTTGACCCACCGCAACGAGCGGGAGCCATGCTCTGGAGCATTGCGGCGGGCCCGCTGGTGAACGTGGCGTTGTTTCCGTTCTTCTATGGAGCGGTGCTCGGGGCCAGGTCGATGGGATGGCGAGACAGCATGCCCGACGCTTACATGCTGCTACGCATGATTCTGTTCATCGACGTGGGTCTGCTGATTTTCAACATGCTGCCCATCTATCCGCTGGATGGCGGTAAGATTTTGCGCTCGCTGTTGTGGTTTCCGTTGGGGCGCGCGAAGAGTTTGATGGTGTCTGTGGTGATCGGCATTATCGGCATTGTGGCGTTCTTCGTGTTCTCAGTTGTGGTTATGCGGTCGCGTTGGAATATTTTCCTGTGTTTTTATCTGCTGATGAGCTGCTGGAGCGGATTGCAACAGGCGCGGGCCCTGCTGAAGCGAGAGAAGATGCCGCGGCGCTCGGGATTTGCGTGTCCTAGCTGCAAGGTTGCGCCGCCGCTGGGAGCGCTATGGAAGTGTGGAAAGTGTGAACAGACCTTCGACACTTTTGCAACGGGTGCCGCTTGCCCGAACTGTGCGACGCTGTATCCCACCACCACATGCGGGGACTGCAGGAGGCAATCTCCGATGAGCGAATGGAGTGTCGCTTCCGCGCCTAGCTACGGCGTGATCAACGGGAGCGTACCGGTGCGATAGCGGGTTCGTCCCTGTATCCTGATGGCGGTCGGTTGTGCGATTGAGTTTGGATGAATCAGGATGGGTGCGGGCGATGGCTTGGTCGATTCGTGGACGGCGGTTCGTAGTGGGTGGGAGCGCGGTGCTTCTGGTTGCTGTCGCGGCTGGGGCAGTTCTGCACGCTGGAATCCATGCGAATCGTGCGGCAGTGCCGGTGGTTCCTTATCCACATGAGCTGGCGCAGGTGAGTTTTGCTGTTGCGGGGGATGTAATTCCACATGAGCCGGTGCGTGCGGCTGCCGGCGCGGCTGTTGCAGCTGGCGATGCTACAAACACTCAAGGCTGGGGCGCGCTGTTCAGCGATGTGAGCGACGTGTTTGAGAAGGCGGACTTCGGGTTTGTGAACATGGAGACGCCGGTTGCGCCCGCGCACTCGAAGGGGTCGAAGCCGTTTATGTTCGACGCGCCAGTGGCGTTGATTGATGGGCTGAAGGCGAATGGGATCAAGATTGTTTCGTTCGCGAACAACCACGTGATGGACCAGGGGTGGGCGGGATTTACGGAGACGCGCGAGCATTTGCGCGAGGAGGGGATGCCGTTTGCCGGAAGCGGCGACACGGCGGCTGATACCTTTCAACCCGTGATTACAGAAGCCAACGGCATCAAGGTGGGCTGGCTGGGAATGACGCGGTGGCTGAATGGGAATCGCAATCCGGAGAAGGACGACCAGCCGCATGTGAACTTCTTTCCTTACCCGGGCGAGAGCGGTGGAGCGACGGGCGCGGATGAGGCGCAGGTGCTGGATGCAGTGAAGGCGGCGCGGGCGAAGTGCGATTTGCTGGTGGTTTCGATTCACTGGGGGATTGAATACGCGCCTGCGCCGAGGCCGGAAGACGTAGAGATTGCGCACAAGATGCTGGAGGCTGGGGCGAGCGTGGTGGTGGGGCATCATCCGCATGTGCTGCAGCCGGTGGAAACTTACAAGACGCAGGATGGGCGCAACACTGTGATTTTTTATTCGCTGGGGAATTTTCTGTCGAACCAGTCGCGGACGTATGTGGATGGGTTGATGCCGGACAAGGATGGCGACCCGCGGGACGAGATGATTGGGCTGTTTTCCGCGGTGCGCAAGGATTACGGGCCGGCGGGGGTTCGGGTGGAGTTGGGGCGCGTGGGGATACTGCCGGTTTGGGAAGAGAATAACCGGAATGAGATTGCGAGCGGGAAGGCGAAGACGGCTGTGATTCGGCCGGTGCTGATTGACCGCGAGATTCCGAAGCTGCAGGCGCGGCTGGATGAACTAACGAAGCTGGGCGCGGTGGCGGACGCAGGTGGGACGGCGGCGGGTCTGACGGCGGAGCAGAAGAAGGAATTTATTGATGTGACCGGACGGCTGAAGTTGCTGACGGATCGACGGGGACAGATTTTGGCGCGGACGGGGGATGAGTATGTGACCGACCCGCCGAAGCTTCCGGCCAAGCCCTGAACCTGTGAGTGAAGGCGGTTATCAAGCAGGAGATGAGCGTTCCGAATGGTTCCAGATACAAAGCGCGCCACGGGCAGAATCAATATCACCAAAATCGAGCAGTCTCCTTATGACGAGGCAGGTGGGCCGAAGATTTTGGAGATACAGGCGACGGAAGAGTTCATTGGCGATCTTGCAGGCGTGGGCACGGTGCGGTTTCTGTTTGTGTCGCGTGCGGATGGGAGCGCCAGTTTCGTTGGGGTGGAACGCTTCGTTGGGGAGTTGGATGGGCGTGCAGGGACCCTCATTCTGCAAAACTCAGGAACTTTGGAAAACGGCGAAGTGAGCGGGAGCTGGTTTGTGGTTCCAGGATCGGGAACCGAGGAGTTTGTTGGACTGCGCGGTGAGGGTGGTTTTCGAACGGAGATCGGGTTCTTTCTCGACTACTGGTTTGAATAAGGCGGGTCAGAACCCACTGGATACCAGCCAGGCCTCAGTCACTTCGAAGGCCGGTTTCTTTTCTACCTGCATTTGCGCGTGAGCGAGCTTAACCAGCACGTCGGCCTCGACGTTGACCGGGGATCCGGGGCGGAGGGTGTGCAGATTGGTGCGCCAATAGGTGAGCGGCAAAATGGCGATGGTGATGGTTTCGCCGTCGAATGCTGCGATGGTGAGACTTATGCCTTCGATGGCGACGGAGCCTTTGTGGACCATCCAGGGGCGGACGTTCGGTGGGACTTGGATTTTCAGGGTCCAGTCGGTGGTATTTTTGTCGAATTGGGGGCTGGACTCGGGAATAACTGGATCGAGAGCGGTGAGTGTGCCGCGATCGTCGATGTGGCCCTGGACGATGTGGCCGCCGAGGGGGCTTCCCGCTACGGTGGGCAACTCAAGGTTAACTTTGGCGCCGGGGGCGAGGGAGCCCAGCGAGGTGCGGTCGAGGGTTTCCTGGGCTAGGTCGGCGTGAAAGTAGGTAGGGTCGACGTCGAGAGCGGTGAGGCAGACACCGGAGACGGCTAGGGAATCGCCTTCGCGGAGTTTGGCGGCGATTCCGGGAGCTTCTATGGTTATGCGGCGGACGCCGCCTGTTTCCTTCAGGCTGACCAGCGTGCCGGTTTGTTCGATGATGCCGGTGAACATGGAACTATTTTAAGTGATTAGTGGTTAGTGAGTAGTGGTTAGTAGTTTGAGATCGCACGTTTTGCGCTGGGGAGATCCTATCTGCTGCCCACTAATTTCTGTCCTTCGGCCAGGGGTCTTTTAGGAGCGAGCAGAGGCCTAAGTCGTTGGCGTAGCGCTCGACTTCTACTTCGCCCATGCTGATGGGGTGGGCCATGCCGCGGAAGGCGGGGACGGCGTCGGAGCCCATGATTTGCGGGGAAACGAAGAGATGGACGCGGTCAACGAGGTTGGCGGCGAGAAAAGCCGTGTTGAGGCGTGTGCCGGTTTCGGTAAGGAGGGTGAGAATGCCCTCTTCGCCTAGCTTGTCGAGGACTTTGGCGAGGGGGACGCGGGCGGACTGAAGGGATTGAGCGGAGGGCTTTTCTCCGGGTGGAAGTGACTCTGCCTGAAGAACTTCTACGCGGACGCCGCGTTGCTGGAGTTGCTGGATGCGGGCCTGGTCTTTGGAAACAGTGAAGATTACAAGATCATTTTGCGCGCTGGCGACCATTTTGCAGTCGAGGGGCATGCGCAGGGCGGAGTCGAGGACGACGCGGAGGAGCGGGCGGCGACGGCGGAGGCCGCTACGGTCGGTGAGCATGGGGTCGTCGGCGAGGACGGTGTCGACGCCGGTGAGGGCGGCATCTGCTTGCCAGCGAAGGGGTTGGACGGCGGCGCGGGCTTCGTCGCAGGTGATCCAGAAGGGCTCTTTGAGGTGGTGCTGGCCGACGGGCGGCGCGATGCGGCCGTCGAGGGTCATGGCGACTTTCATGAGAACGAGAGGGCGCTTGTGCTGGCTCCAGCGGGCAAAGCCTTCGTTGAGACGGCGGGCTTCGGACTGACAGACGCCGAGTGTAACTTCAATTCCTGCAGCACTTAGCTTGTCCATGCCATGACCGGCGACGGCGGGATTGGGGTCTATAGTGGCGGCGACTACGCGGCGCAGGCCGGAGGCGATTAGCGCGTCGGTGCACGGGGGAGTGCGGCCGGTGTGGTTGCAGGGCTCGAGGGTGACGTAGGCGGTGCCGCCTTTAAGTCGTTCCCCTGCATGCTGTTGGGCGACTTTGAGGGCTACTACTTCGGCGTGATCGATGAGGTCGTATTCGTGCCAGCCTTCGCCGGCGACCTGGCCGGCGCGGTCGAGGATGACGCAGCCGACGGCGGGGTTGGGCGAGGTGACGGCGATGCCCCGGCGGGCCAGTTCGAGGGCCCGTTGCATCCAGTAACGGTCTTGTTCCAAAGCATTCATTCTATTCGAGTAACGAGTCTACAAAATCGGTGGGGGAGAATTCCAGGAGGTCGGACATTTGCTCGCCTACGCCGGCGAAGCGGACGGGGAGGTTGAGTTCGCGGGCGATGGCTACGGCGATTCCGCCCTTTGCCGTGCCGTCGAGCTTGGTGAGGATGATGCCCGTAACCCCTGCGGATTGAGTGAATAGGCGCGCTTGCTGAAGGCCGTTTTGGCCGGTGGTGGCGTCCATGACGAGGAGGACCTCGTGGGGTGCGCCGGGGATGAGTTTGTTGGCGGTGCGGCGCATCTTTTCGAGCTCGTCCATGAGGCCGGTTTTGGTGTGGAGACGGCCGGCGGTATCGACGATTAACTCATTGATTTGGCGGGCCTTCGATGCGGAGGCAGCGTCATAGAGGACGGCGGCGGGATCGCCTCCCTGGCGGGTCTTGATGATTTCGACGCCGGAGCGCTTGGCCCAGACTTCCAATTGCTCGATGGCGGCGGCGCGGAAAGTGTCTGCGGCACAGAGGAGAACTGTTTTGTTTTGAGCACGATACCAGGCGGCCAGCTTGCCGGCGGAGGTGGTTTTGCCGGTGCCGTTGACGCCGACCAGGAAGGTGACTTTTGGATGCGTGGTTGGGGTGGCGACGGGGATTTGGGGAGCGCGGAGGATGGCGACCAGTTGCTCCTTGAGGAGGGTGCGGAGTTCGTCGCCGCCTTCGATGGCCTTGCGGGTGGCGCGGTCACGGAGAGCATCGAGGATTTCGGTGGTGGTCTGCACGCCAATGTCGCTGCTAAGTAGTGCGGATTCAAGGTCTTCGAGAGTGGATTCGTCGACGGTTCGGGTGAGCGCGACGATGCCTTCGATCTTGGTGGAGAGCGACTCCCGGGTGCGGGAAACGGCCTGCTTCATGCGACTGAAGAAGCCGGATTTGGGCTCTTCGTCTTCGTCCGTTTGCTTCGGTTTGTCGGGGTCGTCGTAGCCGCTGAAGAGCGTGATCATAGAGTGGTCCAGATTTGAGTTTAATGCAGGGAACAGTTCTTAGTTCACAGTTCCTAGTTCCCAAAGGGTCAATCGGAGGGTTGTGCTACCTAGCTGAAATGGCTGCACAAGTGGTTACAAAACATGTGAAGGGGTTGAACCTGTGGTTGCGAATCGCCGAGACCTGTACCTTGCGGGCAGCCTTTTCGATATGTTTCGGTTGCCGAGAGTTTTCCTTTTCGAGGCGATGGGTTGTGGAGAAATTGTCATTTTTTTGGTAAGTGCGCTGATTTCGCGGGGTTTATTGTTGTAAACCGTTGATTGTATGTCGGTTATTTGGATTTTGTTTGCAGTGCAATTGCGGGAAGACAGGTTGCAGATTTTAGATGACAGTTGAGAGGTCGCGCCGCGGCCGGTTTCGCGTAACCGTTGGTTCGTGCGACCCTCCGGAGGGCTTTGCGAAACCTTCTGTTGGCGCAGGAATTATCCTCTTTCGCCCGCTGACGCGGGCTGAAGGCGATTCGATGCCTTTCATACTCAGGCTCGCCGAACAGGTTCGTAACAGCCTGCTCCGGGACGCCTTGAGAATGTGGGGGCCTGACCAGGGTTTCGTCCCCGCTGGGGCGGACTTCACCTTGGGCTCCTTCGAAAATGCAGGTCATTGCCGGAGGTGCTAGTGCGGGCGGGACGCCCACACGACAGCCGGCCTCCACCCCATCGAGCAAAAATCGCTCGCCGGGGACCCCAGTCTGGAGATCGGCGCTACCCGGTTGCCGCGATTTTCATGCCTGGTTGTGAGCCAAAGGGTCATGAATGACTATTCTCGGTTTCTCCCTTCCGGGAGAAAGGTAAGGCCCGGCCAGTGTGCTGCATTCCCCGGTCCCTCCGCCGCGGCGGACGAGGGACCGGGGCACCCGAACTGGTCCGCGGGTTACTGGACTGTCAGGGTGACGTTGGTTGTCGCGGTGACGGCGCCCTGCGTGCCGGTCACGGAAATTACATAGGCGCCTGGGGTGGTTCCGGGGTTGGTGGGGCCCGTGCCTCCGCCACCACCTCCGCCTCCACCACCGCAACTGATGAGGCCGGTGGTGAGGAACGTGAGAAACGCAAACATGCCCAGCAGTGTGCGCAAGCGGCGGCGACGGGCTGGGATGCCGAAGAGGAGGAGGCAGGCTAGCGCCGCGCCGCCCTGGTACCAGCGGATGCCCGGAAGCGCGGGGTGGGCGAAGGCGGTGGTGCTTGGTGCGGTGGTGGTGATGGTGAGGGTGGCGGTTCCGGCTGTGGTTCCGGTGATGGAAACCGGGCTGGTTGAGCCGAAACTCAGGGTAGGCAGGTCCTGCGCGCCAGAGGGGCTGGAGGCGAGGGTGGCGGTCAGGGCAACGCTGCCGGTGAAGCCATTGCTGGGAGTCACGGTGACGGCTACTGTATTGCCGGTGGTGGATCCGGGGGTAACGGTTAGGGGCAGGGCGGCAATCTTCAGGCCGGGCGGAGGGGGAGCGGCAGCTGTAACGGTCTCCGTTGCGGTTGCGGCAAGGTAGTTTACGTCGCCGCTGTAAGTGGCTGTGAGGGTATCGGTCCCGACGGCGAGGGAGTTTGCGGGGATGGTGATGGCGGCTGATCCCGCCGCCAACTGGGTTGCCGTTGAGGTGTAAGTCCCGCTTGAAAGTGTGATTGTGCCGGTGGGCGCAGCTAGACCGGTTGCCGTAGCGACAGTGATGGTTACAGGGAGGGATTGATTGACGACGATGGAGGGTGAGCTGGGAGTAAAGGAGATCGACGAAGCCGACGCGATTGCCACCGTGGCCGTGCCGGTTCCGCTGGTGTAGTTCGAATCGCCGAGATAGGTGGCGGTGAGAGTGTTGGCGCCGGAAGTGAGGCCGCTCGTGATAGTGAATGTGGCCACACCGTTAGTCAGCGTTGCCGAGCTGCCGTATTTCGCACCGTTGGTGATGGAGACCGAGCCGGTTGCCGTCGGATTGCCGCTAGTGCCTGCGGATACCTTGACTGTGACGGGATAACTCACGGTTGTTGTAGGCGCTGTCACGGTTACATTTGGGCTCAATGTACCGCTGGACTTGGTGTTGACCGGTCCTGTTGTGGATTGTGGTGAGTAGTACTTATCGCCGCTGTAATTGGCGGTGACTGTGGTGGAACCGATGGGCAAGGTATTGGCCGGGATGGTGATGGTGGCTGAACTACCGGCGACCGTAACCGGAGGAGAGGTTTGGCCGTTAAAGGAGAGCGTCACGGTGCCGGTGGGTGCTGGGAGGCCATTCGATTCCGCAGGAGTGATGTTCACCGTCACTGGCACCGGCTTGTTGGTGGGAGTGGCGGAGGAAGGTGGAATTATGACCAAGCTGGAGGACATGGGGAAGACGATTATCGATACGGCGGGCGCGGTGGACGAGGCGTAGTTGGGATCTCCGGTATAGACGGGGACGATGCTGTAGTTTCCGTAGGGCAAGAATGTGCTGGGGCTGATTGTGGCTGTGCCTGAGGCAGGCGCGGTAGAGGTAGCAGCCGTACCAACCAGGGACGCCGAGCCGATGATCGAGAGGTTATTGGTGAGGTTCACGGTTCCGGTGGGCGCTATGCCAGCGCTGTCGGCGGAAAGGGAGACAGTGAATGAGAGGGAGCTACCAGCCACAGCATTGGCGGGGGTGGAGGATGTCAGGGTGGTAACAGCAGGAACGACCGTGAACGGGACGGGGGCGCTGGTGCTGGCCTTAAAGCTTGCATCGCCGGGGAAGGCGGCTGTGAGGCTGTCGTTTCCGCCGGGAAGCGCTACGGTTTGCAGTTCGGCGATGCCGTCGCTGGCGAGGGGGGCGGTGCCGAGCGTTGTAGTGCCGCTTTTGAAGGTGATGGTGCCTGTGGCTGCTCCGTTGGGGTTGGCGGCGGTGGCGCTGTTGCCATAGGGTTGCGCATCGATGAGGTAGATGAAGCCGTAGTAAGGCGTGGAGACTTGATTGAAGGTTGCGGGATCGTAGATTCCGGCGACTGTGAGTGTGGTGGTGCTGCTTTCGGCTGAAACCGTGACCGGGATGGAGTTGGAATCGCTCTGACCAAATGTGCTGCTGCCGCCGTAGTGTGCGGAGACGGAATACGTGCCGCCGGGAAGGGCAGTGGTGGTGCCGGTAGCTGATCCGCTGGCCAGTGTGAAGCCGGCGATGCCTTCGTTGTTGGGGTTGTTTGCGGGACTGAGGCTATCAACGAGGGCGATGTTTCCGGTGGGGGTGCCACTTGTGCCGGTGACGCTGTCGGAGACGGAAACGCTTTGGCCGTGGGTGATGTTGAGGGCGGCGGTTCCACCATTGAGTTTCAGCGACGAAGTGGTGGGCGTGAATGTAACAGAGGCCCAATCGGAGACCAATTTGCCGATGTCCACGCTGCCAAGGCCGCTGGCTTGGTCATATCCGGTGGCGGCGTTGTATCCGGTCAGGAAGTCAAATCCAGCGGCGTTGACGCTGCAATTGGGACTGCCGCTTTGGCAATTGACGGAATTGTCCCCGGTGGTGACGTCATGGAAGACGGTGGCGTAGTTGGATTTGGCGAGCTGGTAGAGAGCGTAGTCGGCCTGGCCGAGGCGCGCGCCGGTTTTCTGCTTGAGGAGCGCGAGCATGCCGGCAAAGGCAGGGGCGGAAGCCGAGGTGCCACCGACGCCGGTGAGATTGAAGTTGTTGCCGGTGGTGGGGGCGGCGCAGTCGGTAATGGGATCACCGTTTGAGTCCTCGTCCATGTCGGTGCAAAGTCCCCAGAGAGCGCCGTAGAACCCGTTTGCGGCGAGGAAGGAGACGTCCGGCAGGTTGCGGCCCGTACCTGTCGCAAACGTTGATTGCCATGAGGGGACGGGATAGACGGTGCTGATGCCGCCGCCGCCTCCGACGATGTTGTCGTAATCCGCAGAGCCAAAGTAGTAGGAGAGAGGTTTGTTGGCGGCGACGTTGGTGTTGACACCGGTGGAGTTGTTCCAGGGCTCCTCTGGAATGTAGCTAAGTGCGCTGCGATGGTTGGGGAGGGTGTTGGAGAGGTCGACGTACTTGGTGAAGCTGGAGGGGAAGTTGCTGTAGAGAACGTCGTAGTCAGTTCCGCCGACAGCGATGTTGTAAGGCGTGGAACCGAGGCCATTGACGGCAAGTCCCAGATCGGCGACGTATTCGGAGTCGGGGTCGTCGCAGCCGGCGGAACCGCTGTCGCCGGTTGAAACGGTGACGGTGATGCCCTGCGCGGCGGCCTGCTGCCAGAGATTCTGAACGTACTGGTTGCCGGAGGTTCCCTGTACGGCTTCGCACCCGCCGAAGCTGACGTTCAGGATGTCGGCCTGGTTGTCGTCGAGTGCGCGCTGGATGGCGAGGAAGAGGCCGGCGTTGAGCGTGGTATCGGCCGCAGTGTAGAGGATGACGTTGGCGGCGGGAGCGATGCCATTGGCGACTTCGGTGTCGAGATACGCCTCGATGGCGTCGCCATTTTCGCCGGGATCCGTGCCATCGACGACGACGGTGAGGGGATTGGCGGCGAGGCCGAAGGTGGAGCGGTAGTTGGCGTTCTGGGTGATGTCGACGTTGGAGTCGCCGGCGATGCCGATGGTGACGCCGGTGCCGGTGTACGTGGTGGACGGAGGCGTGGCGTTGAGGGTGGTGGGTGTGTCGTAGATGGTTGCTACGTCGGCCGGACCCAGGAACATGGTATAGCCGTTGGTGGCATCGCCGTTGGTGTAGCTGGGGGTCATGGTGTGCTTGGCGGCGTCATAGAAGCCGCTGGGGCCGCGGATGAAATGCGCTTTGGGACGGATGCTGTTGAGCGAGGCAAGGCCGGCGACGACGGGTGCGAGGGCGGTGGGGATCTGCGGATCGGTGGTGTTGGACCAATGGCTGACGCCGTTGATGAGGTAGCTGTGGATGGAGGTGTGGAAGGCGCTTTGAAGCTGGCCGAGGGTGCCCGAGAACTCGATGGCTGTGCGGCCGCGGGAGACTTTGTTGACGGTGAATCCGTGGCTGGTGAGCCAGGTTTGGATGGATTGGAGGTCGGCGTCGCTGACACCGAAGCGCGCGCCGAATTCGTCAGGGCTCAGGAATTTGCGATAGCTGGGCGAGTCGACGTTTTGGACGGACTGGAGGTAGGTTTGGAGGTCGGCTTCCTGCTGGGTGCTGCGGGTGAGGACGAGCA
>Ga0302156_10002038_pt1 | contig 17015 bp, 16 predicted proteins | sample I_Bog_N3_2_FD_193503 | JGI IMG/M metagenome (GOLD analysis project Ga0302156, IMG submission 193503) | Peat permafrost microbial communities from Stordalen Mire near Abisko, Sweden - I_Bog_N3_2 | ecosystem: Environmental > Terrestrial > Soil > Wetlands > Peat | place: Sweden: Abisko, Stordalen... | reverse complement strand
GGACGGCCAGAAGCTGGGCCTGCAGGGCATGATCGACGATGTGATCCGCCGCTCCAGCACCCCCATCCTGCGCAGCTTCCCCAAGGGCCTGAAGGGCATCGAGAATGACGACCGGCTGGTGGTCTCCCAGTTGATCACCGAATTGGAGAACGGCACCCTCGACTCCGACCTGACCCACGAGATCGTCAAGAAGGGCGGAGCCGCCAAGGTTCCCGTGCTGGGCATCACCGGCACCGGCGGCGCTGGCAAATCATCGCTGACCGACGAGCTGATCCGCCGCTTCCGCATCGACCGGCCCGAGGGCAAGATCGCCGTCATCGCCGTCGATCCCTCGAAGCGCAAGACCGGCGGCGCTCTGCTGGGCGACCGCATCCGCATGAACGCCATCGGCGGCCCGGTCTATATGCGCTCCCTCGCCACCCGCAGCTCGGGCAGCGAAATCCCGGCCCAGCTGCCGCAGATCGTCAGCCTCTGTAAGCTGGCCGGATTCGATCTGGTGATCGTCGAAACCCCCGGCATCGGTCAGGCGGATTCGGCGGTGTCCGAGATCGGCGATCTGTCGCTTTACGTCATGACCCCGGAATTCGGCGCCGCCAGCCAGTTGGAAAAGATCGACATGCTCGATCACGCCGATCTGGTGGCCATCAATAAATTCGACCGCAAGGGCGGCATGGACGCTCTGCGCGATGTCCGCAAGCAGGTCCAGCGCAACCGCCAGGCCTTTACCGTCAGCCCCGACGAAATGCCGGTGTTCGGCACCATTGCGTCGCGCTTCAACGACGATGGCGTCACCGCCCTTTATCACGAGCTGCTGGGGGCCATGACCCATCGCGGCTTCAAGGTCCATAAGACCAGCCTGCCCAAGCCGGCGGGTAAGTCTTCCACCGTCACCACCGCCATCGTGCCGCCGGCCCGTGTGCGCTATCTGGCGGAAATTTCCGACTCGGTGCGCGGCTATCACAAGAAGTCCGCCGAGCAGGTCAAGCTGGTCCGCTCGGTTCAGTCCCTGAAGGGCGTCTGCGCCCGCATGGCCGCCGTCTCCATCGACCTTCCCGCCCTACTGACCGAAGCCGCCGAGGACGAAAAGAAGGTCGATCCCCATAACCGCAAGATGCTGGATATGTGGCCGCAGGTGAAGGAAAGCTACGGCGGCGACGAATATGTGGTGAAGATTCGCGGCAAGGAAATCCGCACCGGCCTGGTCAGCAAGTCCCTGTCGGGCACCGTCATCCGCAAGGTCGTGCTGCCGCCCTACGAGGATCACGGCGAGTTGCTGCGCTGGATGCTGAAGGAAAATGTCCCCGGCACCTTCCCCTACACCGCCGGCGTCTTCGCCTTCAAGCGCGAGAACGAAGACCCCACCCGCATGTTCGCCGGCGAAGGCGACGCCTTCCGCACCAACGCCCGCTTCAAACTGCTGTCCAAGGACGCCCCGGCCACCCGCCTGTCTACCGCCTTCGACTCGGTCACACTTTACGGCTGCGACCCCGACGAACGCCCGGACATCTATGGCAAAATCGGCAATTCCGGCGTTTCCATCGCCAGCCTGGACGACATGAAGGTGCTTTATTCGGGCTTCGATCTTTGTGCGCCCACCACCTCGGTCTCCATGACCATCAACGGTCCGGCTCCGATCATCCTGGCCATGTTCTTCAACACCGCCATAGCCCAACAGATGGAAAAGTTCCAGTCGGACAACGGCCGTCTGCCCACCGATGATGAAGAGCAGAAAATCCGCGAATGGACCCTGTCGTCGGTGCGCGGCACCGTTCAGGCCGACATCCTGAAGGAAGACCAGGGCCAGAATACCTGCATCTTCTCCACCGACTTCGCCCTGAAGATGATGGGCGATATCCAGGAATTCTTCGTCCACAACAAGGTCGAGAACTTCTATTCGGTGTCCATCTCGGGCTATCACATCGCCGAGGCCGGGGCCAATCCCATCTCGCAGCTGGCCTTCACCCTGGCCAATGGCTTCACCTATGTGGAAGCCTATCTGGCCCGCGGCATGCAGATCGATGACTTCGCGCCCAATCTGTCGTTCTTCTTCTCCAACGGCATGGACCCGGAATATTCGGTGATCGGTCGCGTCGCCCGGCGCATCTGGGCCGTGGCCATGCGCGATAAATATGGCGCCAACGAACGCTCGCAGAAGCTGAAGTACCATATCCAGACCTCGGGCCGTTCGCTGCACGCCCAGGAAGTGGACTTCAACGATATCCGCACCACCTTGCAGGCCTTGATCGCCATCTACGACAACTGCAATTCCCTGCATACCAATGCCCATGACGAGGCCTATACCACCCCGACCGCCGAGTCGGTGCGCCGGGCCATGGCCATTCAGATGATCATCAACCGCGAATGGGGTGTCGCCAAGAACGAGAACCCCAACCAGGGCTCGTTCTTCCTGGAAGAACTGACCGATCTGGTCGAGGAAGCGGTGCTGCAGGAATTTGACCGCATCGCCGAGCGCGGCGGCGTGCTGGGCGCCATGGAGACCGGCTATCAGCGTGGCCGCATCCAAGACGAATCCATGCATTACGAGCATCTGAAGCATGACGGGACCTATCCCATCATCGGCGTCAACACCTTCCTCAATCCCAACCCGCCCGAGGGGAAGGAGATCGAGCTTCAGCGCTCGTCGGACGAGGAAAAGCAAAGCCAGCTGGCTCGACTGAGCGGCTTCCATCAGCGCAATGCCTCCGAGGCCGACAAGGCTCTGAGCCGCCTGAAGCAAGCCGCCATCAACAACCAGAACATCTTCGCCGTGCTGGTGGACGCTGTGCGCGTCTGCTCGCTGGGGCAGATCTCCGGGGCTCTGTTCGAGGTCGGCGGCCAATATCGCCGCAATATGTAAGTCAAAATAAACTCTGAAAAATCAGAGACGTACTGGGAAGACTGAATTAACATTTGGGGAGGCATCCATGTCCGAGGACCTTCAGTCCTTTTTGAAAGCCCGCGACTTTTTGATCGCGCATCGCACCGACTATAAAACCGCCTATCGGGATTTCCGTTGGCCGCAGCTGAAGACCTTCAACTGGGCCCTGGACTATTTCGACGTCATGGCCAAGGGCAATGACCAGCCGGCTTTGTGGTTGGTGGACGAGCATGACACCGACACCAAGCTCTCCTTCGCCGAGATGTCGGCCCGCTCCAACCGGGTGGCCAATTATCTGCGGGCCAAGGGTGTTAAGCGCGGCGAAGTCTTGCTGCTGATGCTACCCAACGTGGTGCCGCTGTGGGAAACCATGCTGGCCTGTATGAAGCTGGGGGCCGTGCTGATCCCCGCCACCACCTTGCTGGTGGAAGACGATCTGCTGGACCGCTTTGATCGCGGCGGTGTGCGCCATGTGATCTGTGGCCCGGTGGAAGCCGCCAAATTCGCCGCCATCCCCGGTGACTACACTCGCATCGTGGTGAACGGCGAGTTGGCCGGCTGGATGCCCTATGAGGAAAGCGAAAGCTTCCCCGCCGACTTTACGCCGGATCGTCCGACCGACGTCAACGAGACCTTCCTGCTGTACTTCACCTCGGGCACCACGTCTAAGCCCAAGCTGGTGGCCCACAGCTATCAGAGCTATCCGGTAGGCCATCTGTCGACCATGTTCTGGATCGGCCTGCGTCCCGGCGACATCCATTGCAACATCAGCTCGCCCGGCTGGGCCAAGCATGCCTGGAGCAATTTCTTCGCTCCCTGGAACGCCGGGGCGACGGTGTTCGTCTATAACTCGGGCCGTTTCCAGGCCAAGCGCATGCTGGAAACCCTGGTGCGCTGCTCCGTCACCTCGCTTTGCGCTCCGCCGACCGTCTGGCGCATGCTGATGCAGGAAGATCTGGGTGCCTATCCGGTGAAGATCCGCGAGCTGGTGGGTGCCGGCGAGCCCCTGAACCCCGAGGTCATCGACATCATCCGCAAGGCCTGGGGCATCACCATCCGCGACGGCTTCGGCCAGACCGAGACCACCTGCCAGATCGGCAACCCGCCCGGCGAACTGGTCAAGCCCGGCTCTATGGGACGGCCCATGCCCGGCTATAAGGTGGCCCTGCTGGACCATGACGACAATCCGGCCCAGGAAGGCGAAATCTCGCTGAACCTGGACCCGCGTCCCCTGGGCCTGATGCAGTGCTACAAGGATGATCCGGAAAAGACCGAACAGCTGATGCGGGCCGGTCACTATCATTGCGGCGACGTCGCCGCCATCGACGAGGACGGCTACATCACCTATGTAGGCCGCGCCGACGATGTCTTCAAAGCCTCGGACTACCGCATCAGCCCCTTCGAGCTGGAAAGCGCTCTGATCGAGCATGAAGCCGTAGCCGAAGCCGCCGTGGTGCCCAGCCCCGATCCGGTGCGTCTGGCCGTGCCCAAGGCCTTCATCACTCTGCGCGACGGCTTCGAGCCCAGCGCCGAGCTGGCCCTGTCCATCTTCCGCCACATCCGCAAGGTGCTGGCTCCCTACAAGCGCATCCGCCGCATCGAGATTTCACCGCTGCCCAAGACGGTATCGGGCAAAATCCGCCGCGTCGCCCTGAAGAAGCTGGAGGAAGACCAGCGCGCCTCTGGCAACCGCCAGCCCGGCGAATATTTCGAAGAGGACTTCGACAGCGCCCAGCTGGAAAACGCCTAGGCTTTTTAAAACTGGCAACCTCAACCCCCGGGCTGGTCCCGGGGGTTTTCTTTTGAGGGACGGACAACCTTCCTACAACATCATATTTATTGCATATAATATTTTTCCCATGTATCCATAACGGATCATGAGCATCGAAAACCTGATCCTCCCCCTGGTTGGCGGCGTCCTTATCGGACTTGGCGCCGGGCTTTTTATGTTCAGCAACGGACGGCTGGCTGGCATCAGCGGCATTGTCGATGAGTTGCTGGGCCGCTGGCCCGCCCGCTGGCCGCAAAGCCTGGCCTTCATCGCCGGTCTGCCCGCCGGGCTGCTGCTCTGGCAATTGCTGTCTGGGCGATCATACGAAATCACCCTGACCCACAATGCCCTTCTGCTGATTCCCGCTGGTTTGCTGGTGGGCTTTGGAACCCGACTGGGCAATGGCTGCACCAGTGGGCACGGCATCTGCGGGCTGGCCCGCTTGTCGCCCCGCTCCCTGCTGGCCACCGGCATTTTCATGGCGGTGGCAATTGCGGTCGTCAGCTTGAAGCAGGCTCTATCATGAAGACCTCGCTGGCCCTGCTGTCCGGCTTGCTGTTCGGCCTGGGGCTGGCCGTCTCAGGCATGGCCGACCCCAAGGTGGTTCAGGGTTTCCTGGATGTGGGCGGGATTTGGCGCGGCGACTGGAACCCCGCCCTGGCCATGGTGATGATCGGGGCCATTCCCACCACCGCCCTGCTCTATCGCATGGCCGGTGACATGCCGCCGCCCCCCAGCCGCGAGATCACCCGACGACTGGTGCTGGGCTCGGCCCTGTTCGGGCTGGGTTGGGGGCTGGTGGGCATTTGCCCCGGACCGGCCCTGGAAAACTGGCTGGCCGACCCCATCGCCCTGACCTTCCTGTTGCCCATGCTGGCGGGTATGGCCTTGGCTCGGCTCGTTCCTGCCGGAAAAAACTAGTGCACTGAACCAAACAGAGGATTCACAGCAGCCCTGATCCATGCCAATCTGAGGGCATGGCACAGACCGTCAGTATCATCATCAATGTCGATGATCGCGAGCGCTTGATCGCCGTCGTTGGCGACCGCAACCGTCCTCAGAAGCATGTCCAGCGGGCACGGATCATTCTCTGTTCGGGCGACCATCTTCCAGTTCTGGACGTGGCTCGGCAAGTTGGTGCGAGCCGCCCGGCGGTGTGGCGCTGGCAGCAGCGCTTTGCAGAGGAAGGCGTTGATGGCCTGCTGAGAGATAAAACGCGCAAGCCGGGCAAGGCACCCTTACCGCTGGAAACCGTGGCGAAAGTTCTGGCCTTGCCGTGCTCGAAACCGCCCGGAAGCGCCACGCATTGGACGGGTCGGATGGTCGCCAAGGCCGTGGGTATCAGCTTGAGCGCCGTGCAGCGCCTCTGGGACGCCCATAATCTTCAGCCCCATCGCCTCCGCACCTTCAAACGATCCAAAGACCCTGCTTTCGCCGAGAAGGTTGAGGATGTGGTCGGCCTCTACATGGAGCCGCCCTGTCATGCCGTGGTGCTGTCCATCGACGAGAAAAGCCAGATACAGGCACTCGACAGGACCCAGCCCGGCCTGCCGCTGAAACCCGGCAAATGCGCCACCATGACTCATGATTACAAGCGAAACGGCACCACCACCCTGTTCGCCGCCCTCAATATCCTCGACGGCACGGTGTTGGGGCGGTGCATGCAACAGCACCGGCATCAGGAGTTCATTAAGTTCCTCAATGCGGTCGAGCGGGCTGTCCCGGCTGGAAAGATCATCCATGCCATCCTCGACAACTACGGCACCCACAAACACCCCAAGGTCAGGCAATGGTTGGCCGATCACCCGCGCTGGGTCTTCCACTTCACCCCGACATCGGCCTCATGGCTCAACGCCGTAGAAGGCTTCTTCTCCATCATCACCCGACGGAAAATTCGACGAGGCGCGTTCAAATCCGTCGCAGAACTGGAGAAGGCCATTCGGGCCTACATCCAAGACCACAACGGTCAGGCCAAACCCTTCGCCTGGACCAAGTCCGCCGAAACCATCCTCGCAAAGCTCAACCGCTTGCCTGCATCATCTGAATGAATCAGTGCACTAGCTGCCGGTCAGATAATCGGGATGGGCAGAGACCACCACCCGATCGCCACGTCGCAGTCAGTGATATTGCGACGAGGCCCCTAATTTCCAAGCTAATAGAAAAACGCCACACCTTGACCGCGGTCAAGAGAGCTTTCGGCGCTATTGGCTAGGATTGCCCCCTCGTCCCTCCGACAGCAGGCAAACCCATGAGAGCATCCGCACTGACCATCGGCCTGAGTCTGGCCCTGCTGCCTTTGAGCGCCGCCTGGTCCTGCCAGCTGACGGCCAAAGCCCAATGTCCCCACGAAGACCTGCGCGGCCAGGACATGAACGACATGGATCTGTCCGGCTCGAATTTCGAGAGGGCCAATCTGCTCGCCAATGATATGGACGGCATCAATCTGTCCAAGGCCAATCTGGCCGGGGCCAATCTCTATGCCGCCACCCTGAAAAAAGCCAATCTGTCGGGGGCCGATCTGCACGGCGTCGATCTGACCCAGGCCCATCTGGAGAACAGCAACCTGCGCGGAGCCAATCTTCGCGGCGCTATTCTGAAACAGGCCCAGCTGGACAATGCCGATCTCAGCAACGCCGATCTGCGCGGGGCCACCCTGATCCTGGCCGACGTGAAGACGGCCAAGCTGGACGGCGCCCAGTTGGAAGGAGCCCAATGGCTGACCCGGCTGATCTGCCAGGCCGGGTCCGTGGGGCGCTGCATCGAAGGTCAAACCATTCCCAGCAGCGCCGCCCTGCATCCGTAATTTATGCCGTTACTGGCAAGAACCGTCTGAACCGACAGCGCAAATCCGCCCATCAGACCAGGTCGCACCGGAAAGATTGGCGTGGATGAACATGGTCGAGGCATCCAGGGTAGCCCCCTTGAAATCGGCGCCGGTCAGATTGGTGCGGGTGAAATTCACACCCTTCAGATTGGCACCCGCGAAATTGGCCTTCTGGGCCGAGCCGGTGAAGAAGGTGGCCCCTTGAAGCTCGGCACCCGAAAAATCGGCGCCATCCACATTGGCAACCTGAAAGACCACATGATCAGCCTTAACGCCCTTCAGATTGGCGCCGGTAAGGTTGGCGGCTTCGAAGCTCATCTCGGTCAGATCCTGGCCGGCAAAACTTTTGCCATGCAGATCGGCCCAATTGCAGTAGTTCGCGGTACGGCAACCCCATACAGGATCGGCGGCCCAAGCCGGAATGGTGGGCAGCAGAGCAATTGCACAAACAAAAGCCGTGAAAATCTTCATGTCAGCCTCCCCAATGTTCAGCCACCATAAAGACCCAAGATGGCGGCAATGTACTTGACCGCAATCAACTAAATTTACACGTGTTTCTAATGTAGGTCTTGCTCATCAATTGCTGCGAAGTTGCGCAGACGCTTCACATCTTCCACATAGATGCAGCGATTATGGGTTCGCACGCCCTGGTCTTTCAAGGCCATGAAGGCACGGGACAGGGTTTCCGGCGTCATGCCCAAACGCCCGGCCAGGACGTTCTTGTCGAAGGGCAGACGGGTGTCCATATCGTTGCCGCCGCCTGGAAACAACTCCGCCAGAAAGGCCGCCAGACGCTGGGGAGCCGAGGACCAATAAGCGCTTTCCAGTTCCTGCATCTGCCGCTCAAGACGGCGGCTCAGATGTACGGCGACGGAACGGGCTAAGGCCGGGCTGGCGGCAAAGGCCGAGAACAGGGCTTCCGCAGGCAATTCCAACAGGCGGGAATCCCACACCGCTTCCGCGCCCGCCGCAAAGCGTCCGCCGAGAAAAGCCGCAGCTTCACCCAAGCTGTCGCCAGCCTCGGCGATGCGGCGGACGGTGACCACGCCTTCGCTGCTGGTGCGATAGACCTTCAGGCAACCTTCCATCACCAGGAATAAACTCTGGGCCGCGTCACCCTGATGGAAGAGACTTTCTCCACGATGCAGGGCCCGCACCTTGCCCTGGTTGACCAGAGCCAGAAAGGAAGCGTCCTCCATTCCGGCCAGCAAAAGACATCGGCGCATCACCGTCAGATCGGTGGGGGTGAGCAAGATACGCTGGGTCTTCAGGCGGGGGTCGCGGCGATAGCGCGCCTCCCGCTGGCAAGTCCCGCGATCAGCCTCGGCCACCCTCACACAGACATGGGCTATAGAGGGGAATTGGCACGAAGAGCAGTCACCATCACGTTCCCGACGCAAAACCGCAGCTGCAGACTTACCGCTCATTGTGTCCCCCTAATACGAACAAATGATCAAAAACATTACAAATTTTAAGATACTCAAGACTTTGAGGTTAAACTCCTTGACGTCCGTCAATGCCAGATCCACTGGTTATGTCCAACATCCGCAAGAGAAGATTAACACAGACACCATTAATCACCCACAGAGGCTCTTATGAATTACGCCATAATTTCCTTTTCCACCGTAGTAATACTTTCGAGTATACTATTTACGGTAGATGCCAGCGCCAGTTCAGAACGTGACAAAGTTGTAGAGCAGGAAGCTCCCCGTAGCGACGAGCCCTCTATGCGCGGTGCTTATGGCGGGCCGTTCATCTTGCAGGACCAGACTGGCAAGACCGTCAGCGACGATGATTACCGTGGCAAATTCATGCTGCTGACCTTCGGCTACACCAGCTGCGGCGATGTCTGTCCGACCATCTTGCAAAGCATGGCCAAGGTGATGGACCTGCTGGGCGAGCAATCAAAGGAGGTGCAGCCTCTGTTCATCTCCCTTGACCCCAAGCGCGATACCCCGCCAAAACTTCGTGATTACGTGACGGCTTTTCATCCCCGGTTGATCGGATTGACAGGACCAGATCCCTATGTGGCCGCCGCCGCCCGCAAATACCGCATCAAGTACCAGGTGGTCGAAGGCAAGAACGGCGATTATTCCATCGACCATACCGCCGTGATCTTCCTGATGGGACCGGACGGAGCCTTCCAGGAACGCTTCTCCCATACAGTGACGCCCGAGGAGATGGCCCGCCGCATCGCCAGGCGCATCACCGACACGCCTAAGCCAGAGCCTGAAAAAACCCCGAAAAAACCCAATGAGTGATCTGTCCAACAGCTTCGGCCAACAGGACGTCTCGCCCGAAGAACGGCGCCTGCGCATCCGCCGGGTGTTCCGGGCGGTGGCGCCGCGCTATGACCTGATGAACGACCTGATGTCCATGGGCATCCACCGGCTGTGGAAACGCTTTCTGGCCAAGGTGGCCGCCCCCAAGCCGGGGCAGATGATCCTCGATCTGGCCGGCGGCACCGGCGATGTGGCCAAGCTGCTGGCCGGGCCGGATCGCAGTTTGGTGGTCTGCGATCCCTCGGTCGAAATGATGGCGCGGGGCAAGGTGGGAGCGCCCGACGGCATCACATGGTTGGAGGGCGAGGCTGAGGCCATTCCCCTGCCCGACGGTTCGGCGGATACGGTGACCATTTCCTTCGGCATCCGCAATGTCACCCGGCTGGAAGCCGCCCTGGCCGAGATCCATCGGGTGCTGAAGCCGGGTGGGCAATTTCTCTGCCTGGAATTCTCAAAGCCCTGGGCCCCGGTCCGACCCTTTTACGACGCCTTTTCCTTCCTGGTGATCCCGCGCTTAGGCGCCTTAATCGCCAAGGAGCCCGAGGCTTATGATTATCTTGTGGAATCCATCCGCCGCTTCCCGGTTCAAGATGACTTCGCCGAGATGATCCGCCAAGCCGGCTTCATCGACGTAGGCTATCGCAATCTGACTTTCGGCATCGCCTGTCTGCACCTGGGAATGAAGCCCCTATGAGCGACCCGCAACGCTGGCTGCAACTCCAGGCCAGCCGCCGCCCCGAGACCGAGGCGCTGCGGCATGGCTCCCGCGCCCTGAGCTTCCTGCAACTGAACCGCGCCGTGGACGAAGCCGCCGCCACTCTGTTGGATCACGCGACGGCGGTCCTGTCCCAGGTGGTTGGCGATCCCCTCCAGGCGGTGATTTACGCCCTGGCGGCCCCACGCATCGGCTTGGCCTTTCACCCTCTGTCTGCCGCCCGTCCCGATCCCATGGCCTGGAAAGACCGGCGCTCTTTGGCCGAATTGCCGCCCGAGGCGGTGCAACTGATCATTTCCACCAGCGGCAGCAGCGGTCAGGCCAAGGCGGTCATGCTGCGCGGGTGCAATCTGGCGGCGGCCATTGACGCCTCGGCCCAAGGCTTGGGCCTGCATCCCGGCGACAGCTGGCTGTGCTGCCTGCCCCTGTCGGCCATCGGCGGCATCTCCATCGCCTTTCGCTGCGTCAAGGCCGGAGCCCGCGCCGTCTTGCTGGATCGCTTCGAGGAAGAGGCGGTGATGGCCGCCATCAAGGCCCATGGCATCACCCATCTGTCGGTGGTCCCGGCCATGTTGAGCCGGCTGATGGCCCTACAGGCTTCACCGCCGCCCCATCTGCGGGCGGTGCTGGTGGGCGGTGCGGCCCTGTCCCAATCCATCGCCGAGCAAGCCTTAGACCAAGGCTGGCCGATCCGCCCCACCTATGGCATGAGCGAAACCGCCTCGCAGATCGCCACCTGCGGCTCGGCGCAAGGCTGGCAGCCGGGACTGGCGGGCAGACCATTGGCAGGCTTCGAGTTGGATTTCGCCAAAGACGGACGCCTGCGCCTGCGCGGCCCTCAATTGATGGCCGGCTATGCCAATCCCTTGATGCATCCTGGCCTGGGCCTTGATCCCCAGGGCTGGCTGGAGACCGGCGATTTGGGGCGGTTGGACGACTTTGGTCGGCTCTGGGTGACGGGCCGGGCCGATGATGTTTTGATCAGCGGCGGCGTGACTCTGCATCCCAGCGAGGTGGAACATCTGCTGGCTCCCTGCCCCGGCCTTGGCGAAGCCGCCGTCACGGCTCGCCCCGACGATGTCTGGGGCGACCTGCTGGTGGTCTTCCATACCGGCACGGCCAAGTCGCAGCAGGTGCTGACGTGGTGCAAAGCCAACCTTCCCAGCGCCTTGCGCCCCAGACAGGCGGTGGCTATTCCCGCCCTGCCCCTCAACGGCGCCAAAAAGCTGGATCGCCGGGCGTTGCGAGCACTGGCGTCTAGCCTCCAGCCCGCTTGATCAGCTCTTGCCGCAGCTTCGGCTGATCCCAATCGGCGGGACCTTCGACCCGGCCGATCTCGCCGCCTTCGGGGCCGATGATCACAGTCGTTGGCAAGCCTCGCACGCCCATGGCATCGGACAGATCATGGCCATCGTCGAGATAGCGCCCCAGGTGGGTCGGCTTGGTTTCCGCGTAGAATTGATCCACCGCCAGCATGCCCTTACGATCGATGGAGATGGGCACCACCAGGATGTTCTTATCCCCCAGCGCCTCTTGCAGGCGATCAAAGGCGGGGAATTCCTGACGGCAGGGCACACACCAAGTGGCCCAGAAATCCACCACCACCAGCTTGCCCTTGAAGTCGGCCAGAGTGACCTTATGCCCCTGACCATCGACGAAGGGCACCGAGGGAACCACGCGCGGGCTGGGATAGAAGCTGATCTCGCGCATTTCGGCGGCCGCGGGAAAAGCGGCCAGGACAGCCAGCAGGGTCAGAATTACACAGGATTTCATCACGGGCGGCGTCCAAAGCGGGAGAAGTCAGGCTCGCGTTTTTCCAAGAAGGCATTGCGGCCTTCCTGGCCTTCTTCAGTCATATAGAACAGCGCCGTGGCATTTCCAGCCAATTCCTGGATGCCGGCCATGCCGTCGCTGTCGGCGTTGAAGGCCGCCTTCAAAATCCGTAGCGCCGTCGGCGACAGTTCCAGCATGCGACGGCACCAGGCCAAGGTCTCTTCCTCCAGCTTTTCCAGCGGCACCACCCTGTTGATCCAGCCCATCTCCAGGGCCTCGTGGGCGTCATACTGGCGGCAGAGGAACCAGACTTCTTTGGCTTTCTTCAGGCCGATGGTGCGGGCCAGGATGCCGGAACCGAAACCAGCATCGAAGCTGCCGACCTTTGGGCCGGTCTGGCCGAAGCGGGCGTTTTCGGCGGCGATGGTCAGGTCGCACAGCAACTGCAACACATTGCCGCCGCCGATGGCCCAACCGGCCACCATGGCGACGATAGGCTTGGGACAGGTGCGGATTTCCCGCTGCAGGTCGAGGGCGTTGAGATGATGCACCCCCTCGGCATCCTTATAGCCGCCGTCGTCGCCACGCACCCTTTGATCGCCGCCGGAGCAGAAGGCTTTATCCCCGGCCCCGGTTAAGATGATCACGCCGATCTCAGGGTCGAAGCGGGCATGGCGCAGGGCCCGCATGACCTCTTCCAGGGTCTCGGGGCGAAAAGCGTTGTGCAGCTCGGGCCGGTTGATGGTGATGCGGGCGATGCCCGGCAGCCGGTCATAAAGGATGTCGGTAAAGGCAAGATCGCTGATGGGCGTCCAATCGGTCATATCGGCTCCTTAAGCTGGGATGCGGCGGCCCACAAAGCACGATGCGCCTCGGTGCTGGCCTTGCGGTCGATGGGTAGATGCAGAATGGTCAGGCCGGGCCGCTCCAGGCAGGCGGCGACATCGGTAGCTGCTCCCCTGACATAGCCATGACCCCAAACGGCGGCGGCGGCCGAGATATCGGCGGCTTGCGGCATCAGCCAGCCCTCGGAGAACTCGGGCAGCTTGGCCTGAGGCAGATGCCCGAAGATGGCCCCGCCGCCATTGTCCATGACGCAGATTAGAGCTTGGCTCCCCTGCCCGACCGCCAAGCCGCCGATGTCATGCAGGAAGGTCAAATCGCCCACCAGGGCGGCGGCAGCGGAAAAGCGACCAGAGGCGACAGCCCCCAGGAAGGTGGACAGATTGCCGTCGATGCCATTGGCTCCGCGGTTGCAGATCACCGTCAGAGCCTTGGACGATGAGCCGGAAAAGGCATCGAAGTCCCGCACCGCCATGGAATTCCCCAGATAGAGCAAGGCTCCTTCGGGCAAGGCCTCCAGCAAGGCACGATGGACGGCGGCTTCCGGCACATCGGGCAAGGCCTGCGACTCGGCCCGACGGAAGCTGTCGCACCAGCCGGGGGCGGCGGGAGTGACCAGCCGCGCCACATCCTCGGCCACCCCTTGGGCGGGGATCATCCATGAGGCGCGGCGCGACGGATCGGACCAATTGGGTCCGCCGGTGACCACGATTTCCTCGGCGTCCCAATTGGCCAGGGCCATAGAGACCGGGACAGACCCGAAGCGCAGCACCCAGGCAGGCTTCGGCCTCCAGCCACGCAGGAACAGATCGCCCCGGGTCATTACTCGCGAACGGTCATGCTTGCCGAAGCGCAGACCCGACAAAGGATCGGCCAGGATCGGACAGTCCAGAGCCTCGGCCAAGCGGGTAATGGCGGCGGCGTCTTGGGGTTCGGACCCGGCGATGATGATGCCGGGCTGGCCGGAGAGTTTATCGGCCAGGGCCTTGGCCGTCTGGGCGTCCATACGGACCTGGGGGATGGTCACCTTGCAAACCGGCAGAGAGTCGACCTCGACGCAATCCCCCAGCAGCGGCTCGCGGAAAGGCAGATTGATCTGCACCGGGCCGGGCAGCGGCCAGAGTGTCTGAGAGGCGGCGCGGGCGGCAAGGCTGGCCAGCCAGCCCCGGGCCTCTTGCGCCTCGGGCAAGCCGTGATAGGCCCGCAGGTGCGGACCGAACAGGCGTTCCTGCGAAACGGTCTGATTAGCGCCGCAATCCTGATCGTCCAGGGGACGGTCGGCGCTCAAGAGCAGCATGGGATGACGTCCGGCATCGGCCTCGACCACCGCCGGATGCCAATTGGCCGGAGCCGAGCCCGAGGTGCCGATGACCAAGGCCGGCACGCCCTCGGCCTTAGCCAGCCCCAGGGCAAAGAAGCCAGCCACCCGTTCATCCAGCAGGGTATGGCATTGCAAGGCAGGATGGCGCAGGCAAGCCAATGTCAGAGGTGCAGAACGGGTGCCGGGCGAGATCACCGCATGACGGACTCCGGCGGCGGCCAAGCCATCCACCAGGGCCCAGGCCCAAGCCCAGTTGATATCCCCCATCTTACGGCAGATCGCCCGAACGGAAGCGACGATAGCCCAGGGCCGCCGCCGCCAACCCCAATGCCGCCGGGTAGAACATCGCCCACCAGACATAGCCGGTGGTGCCGAAGTGATCGAGGATGACAAAGGCCGCCGGCCCCAGCAGCACCAGTTGCGGATCGAACAACATCATCGAGGCGGTGCGAAAGACCTGCAATGGATTGATCAAGGTAATGGCGATGACGATGTCCGACGAAACCTGCTCGCGGATCAAGACGCCCAGCAAGATCAGATCAAGGAACAGCAGCAGCACCAGCCACAGCATGAAGGCGGCACTTTGGGCCACGTCGGACGAACGGGCATAGCTGGAGATCATGAAGGCGAAGCCCAGAAAACATAGGCACAGCGACAGCAGCAGGCCGGAGTAATAAAAGAAATGGCTCCAGGGAATATCCAGCCCACGCACCAGCCCCCACAGGATCGCCCCCAGCAGAGCCAGGAATACCGGCACGAAGACCACAGCGAAGCGCCCCGCCAGCTTGCCCCAGTACCACGAGGACAAGGGAACGGGGAGCGACAGCATATATTCGAACACCCCGGCCTCGCGGTCGCCGGCCACAGAGCGAACGGTGGTGATCAGGATAAAGATCGGCAGAATGGCCATGCTCAACTGGATATAGGTGACCATCACCCGGGACAGGCCGGTGAAGCCCATCACCCGGCTTTCGGTCAGACCGAACACCAGCAGCAAGACGACGATGCCGCCGAAGATCAGGCTATAGAGCAAAAACCAGCGGGCGCGTAAGGATTCAGCCACATCCAGACGGGCAGTCAACAGGCTCTTGCTCATGGTTTGGCTCCCCCGGTTCGTTGATCTGGCGGACACATGCTGGTGCTGCCCCGGGCCAGGACGACGGCGCGCATTTCGTCGAAGGTCACAGAGCCTTCGCGGTGATCGGGCACGGCGGCGAAGCCGTAGTTCATGGGGGTATCTCCATGGACGAAGAAAGACTGGCGGGCATCCAGCCAGGTCTTGCCGTCTTCGCTGTTCATCGCCCAGAATTCCTTGGTGGCGGCCAATCCCCAGCCCTTCTTTTCCAGCCAGGTCACGGCGTCGCCCATATCGTCGAACTTCTTGACGCGGTTTTCGGGGCCGCCGCGCACCTCGGTAACATAGCGGGGGTCCGAGATGATCATGCCGCACATCTCGCAGGCATCGCGGCCATATTTGATCGGCTCCGGCCCGCTGTCGTCCTTGCAGGCGGCAAGCAGAGTCAGCAGAGCGAAGGCCAAGGCCCTAAGCGAGTTCGCGTAAGGACGCATTCTCCGCCTCCTTCATCTCGACGCCGGTCAGCAGGCCGGCATAGCGCGACAACATGCCAAGAAAGCGCAAACGATCCGGCCCGGCCAGACGCCCGCCCCAGCGGATGCCGCCCTCCAAATCGGTGAAGCCCCATTCGCCCATGGCCTTGGTAAAAGCGATCTCGGGGCGGCCAATGGTCAGTTCGGCCAGCAAGATGCCGTCCATCTCCAGGGCGTCTTGAACCCTATCGTCCAGCACCACCCGGCCCTGGTCCATTTCGACCACCCGGTTGACCAGCGCCGCCACTTCGTCCAGGCGATGGCTGGAGATGATCATGGCGCCGCTGTCGCGCTCGGCCAGCAGAGAGAAAAACTCGTGGCGGGCGGCAGGGTCCAGATTGGCCGCCGGCTCGTCCATGATCAAAAGATCGGTGTCGCGGCCCAGGGCGATGGCGATCAAAAGTTTCTGCTTCTGTCCGCCCGAAAGGCGCACGAAAGGACGCCGGGCAATGGGATCAAGCTCCAGGCCCAAGCGATTGGCAATGCCACGCACCCGGCGGGGATCGCCCGCCGACATGGCGGAGGTGAAATGCACCAGCTCGGCCACCGGCATCTTCAAGGGCGGCGGCAATTGTGGCACGAAGCCGACCCGGCCCAGAACCTCTTCCCGCTGGGTGCGGGGATTAAGACCATTGATGCGAACCTCGCCCTCATGCTGGTATTCCCCCAGCAGGCAGCGGATCAGCGTGGTCTTGCCCGCGCCGTTGGAACCCACCAGGGCCACCCGGTCCTGATCGCCGATGGATAAATCCAAGGCGTCCAGGACTTTGACCTTCTTAAAGGTCTTGGTGACGGCGGAAAGTTGGATCATCGATGCGTTCCCCATCACAGCAACTTGCTCAGGCCTTTGATTTCGAACTTCAGGGCCTTGCTCGGACAGACCTCGATGCACATGGCGCAACGGGTGCAATCGGCGCCGATATCCATATGAACGTCCTCGGCATAGCCGATCCGGGTCATGGACAGCACATGGGGCACCATGCAGACCTTGCGGCATTCG
>Ga0302156_10002032_pt1 | contig 17046 bp, 18 predicted proteins | sample I_Bog_N3_2_FD_193503 | JGI IMG/M metagenome (GOLD analysis project Ga0302156, IMG submission 193503) | Peat permafrost microbial communities from Stordalen Mire near Abisko, Sweden - I_Bog_N3_2 | ecosystem: Environmental > Terrestrial > Soil > Wetlands > Peat | place: Sweden: Abisko, Stordalen... | reverse complement strand
ATCATCGACCATTGCTGCGAGGCTTGGAACAAGCTCGTCGATCAACCTTGGCACATCATGACTATCGGACGCCGGAAATGGGCGAATGGGTTGTGATCATTGCAGGCTGGTATCAGTCGCTCTTGAGCGTCTCCATCATTTTTTCTTCGAACTGATGCGAAGCGTGCTTCTTGGCTGCCATGCGTTCCATTCTGTCGATGACGGCCTCGACCGCGACCTCGGCAATGGCGTCCAAATGATCGCCGATTTTTTGCTCGATCAGCTTTTCCATCTTTTTCTTCAAGACATCATGCTTTGCGCACAGGGCAAGATGAAACATCTTGGCGGCAACGTCATGCCCTTCATCGATATGGCAGCCACAACTGCCGCAATGACAAAGCTTGTCGCCGTCGGTCGATACTGCAGAACATTGGTTCATGATCATTCTCCGTCGGACATCACTCGATGGTGATTTTTGTGAAATATATCTCAGATACATTTCAACATACTCCTGTTCATTATGATACCGATCATCCTGGGCAGGCACTCCGTAACTAAACGGATAGAGGTGGCACTGCGTTGCGCTAAGCCCGAGAATGGCCCCGTGCATGGGGTCGCATGGAATTCCGGCTGAAGATCGAATGCACCCGACAGGTTGACTCAATTTCGGAGGAAGACGCCCCATGACCGATGCGGGAAAAGGGATGGCGCTCGACGACCCGATGGCCCCCGAACGGGCTGCGCTGATCGGACGATTGCGCGATGCCGCCGAAATTCTGCCGATTGTCGAGGCGCCGGATTTCGCCATCCCCTTCGATCGCTTCGGCGATGCCAGGATCGTCCTGTTGGGCGAGGCAACGCACGGCACACATGAATTCTACGCAGCCCGCGCGGCGATCACGCGTCGGCTCATCGAGCATCACGGCTTCAATATCGTCGCTGTCGAGGGCGACTGGCCCGACATCGGGCGAATCGACGACTATGTCCGCCACAATGCCCCGCGTCCGCGCCGGGGCGAACCCTTCGTGCGGTTTCCGACGTGGATGTGGCGCAATGAAGACGTGCTGGACTTTGCCGACTGGCTGCGCGGGCACAATGCCGCCCTGCCCGAAGCCGACCGGGCGACCATGCGCGGCCTCGATGTCTACAGCCTGGGCGAATCCATCCATGCCGTCATCGCCTATCTCGATGCCCATGATCCGGTCGCCGCAGCAGAAGCGCGCCATCGCTATGGCCAGTTGCTGCCGTGGCAAGACGATCCACAGCACTATGGACAAGCGGTCGAGCATGGCCACCTGGTCGGTTGTGAAGACGCGATCGTTGCCCAATTGCGCGACTTGCTGCACCAGCGGATGCATCTGATCGCGCAAGACGGCGACAGCTATTTCGATGCCGAACAGAACGCGCGGATCGTGCGCGCCGCCGAAGGCTATTACCGCGCCATGTACCGGGGCGGAGCAGCCAGTTGGAACCTGCGCGACCGACACATGTTCGACACGGTGCAAAGGCTCATGGCCTTTCGCGAGGATGCCCGCGCCGTGATCTGGGCGCACAATTCGCATGTCGGCAATGCCTCGGCCACTGCCATGGGGTGGCGCGGAGAATTCAACATCGGCGAACTGGTCCGCGCCGCCTATGGTGACGAAGCCGTTCTGATCGGCTTTGGAACCGACCGCGGAACGGTTGCCGCCGCGTCGGACTGGGGTGCGGAGATGCGGGTGATGGAGCTTCGCCCGGCACGCCGACACAGTTGGGAAGAAGCGTTTCGCCGCGCCGGCCTTGCCCGCAGCCTTACCGATTGGCGCGGTTCCAAACGGCGGGGGCTGGTCGATGTCCTGTCGCAAAGCCTGCTCGAACGGGCAGTCGGCGTGGTCTATCGGCCGCAATCCGAGCTGTTGAGCCATTATTTCGAGGCTGTCCTGGCCGACCAGTTCGACGCGTATGTCTGGTTCGAGGAAACCCGCGCGGTCACGCCGCTGGGGCCGGAACACCCCCATGGCGCACCAGAGACCTGGCCGTTCGGGCTATGACCGGGGCGGGGACGAGGTCGAGGCCGCCGCCATCCGGGGGATGAAGCATGAACCGATGGGAAGGATTTGCCGATCGCCGCGAAGCCGGGCGCGCCTTGGCGCACGCCGTAGCCGCGCTCGAACTCGATGATCCGGTCGTGCTCGCACTGCCTCGCGGCGGTGTTCCCGTGGCATTCGAAGTCGCCCGGGAGCTGACCGCGCCGCTCGATGTGCTGCTGGTGCGCAAGATCGGCGCGCCCGGTCATGAAGAATATGGCATCGGCGCATTGGTCGACGGCGCATCGCCGCAAGTGGTCATCGACGAACGAGCCGCCCGCGCCGTCGGCGCCAGCCAGGCCTACATCGACCGCGAGATCGCGCGACAATTGGCCGAGATCGAACGACGCCGCACGCTCTATCGCACAGGGGCACCAGCCGCGCTTGGCGGGCGGAATGCAATCGTGGTCGACGACGGCATCGCGACGGGCGGCACGGTGCGCGCTGCGCTTCAGGCGTTGGCCAAGGCAGGCCCGGCGCAAATCGTGCTTGCCGTGCCGGTCGCCCCCGCCGACACGCTTGGCGAACTTCGCGGGCTTTGCGACCGGATCGTCTGCCTTTTGTCACCGACCCCCTTTTACGCGGTCGGTGCGCATTACCGCGATTTTACCCAGACGGAGGACGCCGAAGTCATCCGGTTATTGGCCGAGGCAAAGCGCTGGAGCCATCCAGCGTAAAGGCCGCCTTGTTGCCGGGAAGCCCTGGCTGCGGCACTCACCCCATGCCCGCGCATGCGGCCAGGGCGCGCCGATCATAAATGACGATCGAGCGTCTGTCCGGCGTGCCGATGATCTGACGCTGGCGCAAATTGGTGATCTGGCGGCTGACCGTTTCGATCGTGAGGCCGAGCAAATCGCCCATATCCTGGCGTCCGATCGGCAGTGTGAACCGGATCAACGCCGTCTCGCTCTCGACATCGGAGCACAGGCGCGCTGCCATCTCGATCAGGAATACGGCCACGCGCTCCGTCGCCGTCATTTTACCCAGCACCTGCATCCATTTCCGCATCTGGTCGAGCTCGCCGAGCGTCCGCTTCAGCAAGTCGTGCTCAACATCGGCGTGCCGCCGCGCAAGATCGTCGAAATCCGATCGCCGAAAGGTGCAGACTTCGGCATCGGTCACCGCTGTCACCGAATGCCGGGTTTTCGTACCGAAAGCGCGCCCGATAAAATCGGAGGGAAATGCGATCCCCAGCATCTGGTCACGCCCATCCGACAAGGACGCCGTCAACTTCAGGATGCCATCCACGACATTGCCGACCAGCAGCGCATCCTCGCCCTCCCACATCAGCGTCTGACCGGCCAGCAAAGTCTGCCGCCGACCGGCCCGGCCAAAGCGGTCGAGCGCGTCCGCCGACAGCGAGTGGCAGATGGAGCTTTCGCGAACCGGGCATTGAGAACACGTCGCCATGACAATCAGCCCCTCTTTCGAGAACAGCTTATGCACCCCTTGTCACCGGCTACTGCCATCCGAACGCGCGCGGCGTGATGGAGTGGGAGCAGTTGTCATTGACTGGGATCAAAAACCAGAGATTTTATCGGACGATCCGGGCCAGCCGTCTATCCGTAACTTACCGGAGCCGACCGGCCGCCGCCCCGGCGCGCTATCTGCTCCAGGTCCAGTCGATTGCCCCCCGGTTAGTTGCGGAGTGCGAAAAGCGGCGTGATCGCCATGAATCCCCCCGCAAACAGAACGAGGAGGCGGGAAAGCTGGCGCAAGTCGGTGTCGGCGCAAAAATATCCCTGCCGGTTGCGCAGCATGGCCCGATGGGTGCCTCAGGATAATGGCCCGCCGATTGCGATGACATCGATCAGCCGTTCGAATCGGGCAATTGCGTCGGCGTCCCCCCCGCGTGGCAGTCTGCCAACAGCGGATTGACTCTGACAGCCCCGAAACTCTCTCCATCGAACCGGGCCATCCGCCAATGCGGAAAACGACGCTCGCTCACGTCCGACCGCCGGATGATGCGCACCTCATGATGGCGCGGATCGACCGCGATACGGGCCATCACGGCCTCGACACCGGATTCCGGCCCTTCCAGAATCTGGGCGAAATAGCCGGATGTGCCGATCAACAATCCCGTGATGTCCAGATCGGTATTGTGCGCGATCGACACGGCCTGAATATCGTCGAGAACCCTGGCGCAAGCCCCCGGATCAACCAACGGTCGGCTTACCTAAATCAGCGACAACATCAGCCCGCACCTATGCATCTTGCCCGTATTCCGGGCAAAAAAGGCGCAGGCACTCAAATGACCAAACGGGGGCGGCCACAAGCGCCTGCTGGCGACACAGTGCCTTCGCCCCGCCATGGGTCATATCCGCAATGTACCGGAGCGCGGGGCGTGCGTGACCCGCGCATGGCGAAATCCGGCTGCTATTTGCGGCACACCGGCCCGTTGTCCGTTACCGACATGCGGATCATGGCGCCATCGCGTCGTGCGCCGACAACGATGATCCCGGTATCGCCGAGCGCTTCAAAGGCATTGCGGATCAGATTGATCAGGACCTGCTGAATCTGAATCCGGTCCACCATCAGCAGCGGCAGATCGTCCGTTATCACGACATCGCTGCGAATGCCGAGCGAGGCACCGCCCGTCGCGCCAAGCGCGCAAGCCTCGATCGCGAGCGCGCGCGGCGCGACGATCGCGCGTTCGGGATCGCCACGCGCAATGAATTCCCGCAGGCGCTGGATGATCGCACCTGCCCGCAATGCCTCGCGCCCGGCCTCTTCAAGCGCGCCGCGCACCATGGCCACCGTCGTTTCCTGATTGTCGGAAAACAGCGCGGCTGACGTCTGCACATAGTTGGCAATCGCGGCGAGCGGCTGATTGAGCTCATGCGCCAGCGCGGTCGCCATCGTTCCCACAGCGGAAACGCGGGAAATCCGGATCAATTCGGCTTGTGCCTCGCGCAGTGGGCGCTCCGCCTCTTCCTCGGCGGTAAGGTCGCGCACAAACCCGGTAAAAACCCGCGATTGCCCCGCGCGCGCTTCGCCGACGTTGAGATCGTGCGGAAAAATCGAACCATCCTTGCGCCGCCCCAAAACGCGCCGGGTCGTGCCGATGATGCGCCGCTCTCCGGTCTCGTGATACCGCGCCAGATAGTCATCATGCGCATGGGCATCGGGTTCGGGCATGAGCATCGCCACATTGCGCCCGACAACTTCTTCGCACCTATAGCCGAACAGGCGCTCGGCAGCCGCGCTGAACGACTGGATCACGCCTTGTTCGCTGATCGTGATCATGGCGTCGGGCACAGTGTCGAGAATCGATCGCAGCATGGCCTCAGCCGCCTCCGCCTCGCCAGCGCGCGCGGTTTCCCCGGCGATGTCGCGCATCCGGGAAAAGAAAATGGCGCCCCCGATCTCGCCAGAGCGCCGATGCCAAGGCACCATTTTCCAGTGCTCCCGAACAGTCGGGCCCATGCCGGATTCGGCAGGATCAGCATCGCCGGACAGGGTTTCGCCGGTCATCACGCGCCGATGGATTGCGCGCCAGGCATCACCGGTTTCCGAGCCGGTTTCCGGGAAAATCTCGTCGTGCGATCGGCCAATGACGTCTGCGCAGGCAAGGCTGCGGTCGCTCAACCACCGGCTGCCTGCAATCCAGATAGCGCATGTCCCGATCGACCACCGCCACGCCGACCGGCAGATGCTCCATGATCAGGCGAACAATATCAAAAGCCTGAACTTCGTCCAACGACGACTTTCGCGACATCATCCCCTTGCCCCGATCATTCCCGTGCAGACACCTTTGCCATGTAGGGCAGACAATCCGTCTTATCCCGCGATAGTTGCGGGGTGCGGAAAGACGGCGCCCCCCCCTCAGCCGGGCGGACAGCGCAGGCACCTGCCGCTTCATCAGGCGATGGCGGCGCGCCGCCATGCATGCCATCCGTAATATTACGGGGCCCATGTTTCGGCGGATCGGCGAAGATCCGCGCCCTCACACCCCCTGCATGAGCCGGTCGCGAAGCGCTTCCTCGGTCAACACGACGATGGGCCGCCCGGCCTCGCGCAGTTCCCGCGCTTTGCGATGCGGCTCGCTGGATTCGACAAAGCGTCCGTAAGGTTGCCGTTCGGCGATCACCAGCATGGTCGTCGTGGCGCCCACCGCAGCGACAACGCGTCCGCCGGCGCCCGCGACATAGCGCGCCAGAGCGCCATCGCGCGGTTCGCCCAGGATGGCGACCCGCTCTCCCTTGAGCGGCCCGGTATCCGCCGGCGTCGGCGACTTGGTGCGCGGCTGCGCCGGTTTGGCCATCCAGCCCTGCAAGTCGATGCCGGTGTGTTCGATGGCCTTGACGATCACCAGTCCAGCGGCGCGCGCATCGCTCAGCGCGTCATGATGGCGATGCTCTATGCCGAGAAAGCGGGACAGCACGTTGAGGCGATGGCTGCCCAACTGGGGCCAGGCCTGCTTGGCGACGCGAACGCTGTCCAGCCAGTTCGCCTCGATCGTGGGGCATTCGCCGACCCGGCACGCGGCGGCCAGCGCGCCTTTGTCAAACCCCGAATGGGCGACCGTGATACGCCCGCGCAAGTGGCTGTCGACAACGGCATGGATGTCGCGAAACGTCGGTTGGCCGGCGACCTGCCGCGGGGTGATCCCGTGAATGCCGATATTGAACGAGGAGAATTCGTCGCACGGATCGACCAGCGTCTCGTAAGCGAAAACTTCCCGTCCGTCCCTGAACCCGACAATGCCGATCTGACAGATACTGCTGACCCGCGCGCAGGCGGTTTCCACGTCGATAACGACGAAATCGGGATCTTGCGCGGGGTTTGAAGCCATCATGACCGGCCCCTAGCAAATCCGGGCCGCAAACTCAAAAACCGCGCCATCGCAGCCACGGCAACAGAAACGGCTTGAGCCTTGGCGACAGGCTGTTGGGCATTTCCACGTCGATCCTGCCGCGATGGAATTGCCAATAGAGCATGACACTCAGGATCGCGGCGTAAAAGCACCAGACCGAGGCGAAAGCAAATTCCCTGACGATCTCCACGATGGTCAGCCCGATGACATTCAGCAGGCCGTACAACCGGACCACGCGATGCGTCGACAGCAGGAGCGCGCCACAGGTGGCAAGGATGTAGAGGTACGAGATGACCTGATTGCCGGTCAGCGGATTGCGATAGGCAATCGAGCGGCACTGAATGAACGTCTGGCTCGGCCAGGCGATCAGCCCGACGACATCCCAGACACAGACGACCGCGCCGATACACGTCAGGATCAGGATCGCGCGACGACGCCAGCCCGCAGGCTCCATCAAGACGACCGCCAAAGGCATCAGCAAGGGCAGGATGCCTTGCGCATACATCATGAACAGGAACGCCACATGGTCGAACGCAGTCTTGCCGATCCGGCCGTCCAGCCCCAGCCAGACGAAGCCTTCGCACAACTGATGAACCGCAAACAACAGCGGCACGCCTGCAAAAAGCAAGGTCTGCGGCTCACGGACATGCCGCAATGTCGCCAGGCCGATCGTTCCTATCACGCCAGATGCGACAAAGCTGGCAGTCGCTGAAAAACACATGCGGTTCTTTCTGTGGCAGGCAGGGTGATCCCCTTGTGCAGTGTCCCGACCCACATAGCCAGTGCCAGCGTGACCGATGCCGGGGCCCCCGTGTAGGTGAATTCCGACAATGGTATGGTCATGTGCGTCCGCGTAGCCTGCTTGACGTCGGGCCGATCCGGGCGGCCGTTGCGCATGCCCCCTCGCGCCCGACGCGGCACGCGTTTCGCAAGTATGGCGAAGAGCCTCTTTGGCGGGGCAATCGCCCACCGGCAGGAGCAGAATTCATGGAACTGAAGCAAGCCATCTACAACCGCCGTGCCACGCGCGCCTACACGCGCGAACCCGTGGACCAGACCGTGCTGGAAGAGTTGATCGATGCCGCGATTCAGGCGCCGAGCGCAAACAACCTTCAGCCGTGGGCGTTCTATGTCTTGCGCGACCCTGCGTTGATGGACCGCATATCGATCGAAGCAAAGGCTCTCGTGCTGCATGATCCATCCGCCGCAGCCCACTCCCACCACATCGCGGACATGATGGAAAATCCCGATTTCCAGATTTTGTACCACGCGCCCGCGCTGATCCTGATCTGCACCGTGGACGATGGCGCATGGTCGCACATCGATTGCACACTTGCCGCGCAGAACCTGATGCTCGCGGCGCATGACAAAGGGTTGGGCAGTTGCTGGATCGGCTTTGCCCAAGGCTGGCTGGAAACCGAAGCGGGGCGGGCCGCTCTGGATCTGCCTGCGAATTGGAAGCCTGTGGCGCCGATCATCCTTGGCCATCCCGATGGCACGCCTCCCGCCCCTCAACGGAACAAGCCCAAGCTGCTCTGGCACTCCTGAACTTCATTGCCACCTGCTTCGGGAAACGGCAGCACGAGCCTGCGCGACGAACCCCATCCCTGCTTTCGCACCTGGGCACCTGCCCATGCCGTCTTGCGCCGGGCGTCTTGCCGCCTATGGTCGCGGCAGTGTGCAGAACGAAGGGAGCCGCATGACCGAAACCGCGTGGCACGCACGATCGGGCAATATTCTGGCAGGCGATATTCTGGCCGGGCTGTCGGTGGCCGGGCTGCTTGTGCCCGAAGCGGTGGCCTATGCGGGGATCGCGGGGCTGGCGCCGGGGCGTGCGCTGATTGCCGGGGTGATCGGCGGGCTGGTCTATGCACTTGTCGGACGCAGCCGTTTTGCCGTGGTTTCGGCGACATCCTCGTCGGCATCGATCCTGGCCGCCGCACTGGGCAGCCTGGCCGCTGCGCCGCAAATGCCGGGCGCAGCCAGTCCCGATGCCTTGGCCACGGCGATGACGCTGATGGTCGGGGTGATGTTTACCGGGCTCGGGCTGTTCCGGCTGGGCGGGCTGACGGGGTTTGTCTCGCGTCCGGTGCTGCGCGGCTTTGCCTTTGGTCTGGCGGCGACGATCATCATCAAGCAATTGCCGCATCTCTTTCGCCTTTCCATACCGGGATCGACCATCGGCCTGGTTCTGGCGGGCGTCGCCTCCCATGCGTCACAATGGCATGGGCAAAGCCTGTTGCTGGGCTTGTCCGCGCTCATCGCGCTCGTCTTGTTGCGCCGCATTCCGGGCATGCCGGCGACGCTGCTCGTCATGGCCGGAGGGATTGCGCTGGGCTCATTCGGGCCGCTGGCGCATAGCGGGATCGTGCTGGTCGGGCCGACACCGATCGCCATGCCGCATCTGACGCTGCCCGATGATCCTGCGGTCTGGGCACGCATCGCGCAATTGGCCGCACCGCTGACGCTGATCATCTTTGCCGAAAGCTGGGGCACGATCCGGGGCCTCGCGCTGGCGCATGGGGACGACGTTTCCACAAACCGCGAACTGACTGCAATCGGCCTTGCCAACAGCGCCGCCGCGCTGGTTCAGGGCATGCCGGTCGGCGCGGGCTTTTCGATCGGGTCGGCCAATGCCGCGTCGGGCGCGAAAAGCCGGTTGTCATCGACCGTGGCGAGCCTGGCCACGCTCGCGCTCGTGCTCGTCGCCGGGCCGTTGATCGCACGCATTCCCGAGCCGGTTCTGGCCGCAGTGGTCATATCGGCGCTGCTCCATGCGCTGAGCCCCGCACCGCTCGCGCGCCTGTTCCGCCTGCACCGCGATCAATGGGTTGCCTTTGCCGCAGCGGCCGGCGTGCTGCTGCTCGGCGTGCTTAACGGGATGCTCGCGGCGATCGCACTGTCGATCGCACAATTGCTCTATCGCTGGTCGCACCCGGTCACGAGCGAACTCGGCCGCGTCGGCACCAGCCACAATTTCGTCGACATCAGCCATCACGACGATGCCGCGCGCGTGCCCGGCGTGGTGATATTCCGGCCCAACGCACCGCTGTTTTTTGCCAATGCCGAAACCGTGCTGGGCGAAATCGGCCGTGACGCGCGTGCCGCCGGGGCGCGGGTGCTGATCCTCAGCCTCGAAGAAAGCGACGATCTCGATTCGACCGCGCTCGACGCGCTCGACGAATTTTCCCAAAGCCTCGATCGCGTCGGCTGCCACCTGATTCTTGCGCGCGCGCATGACCGGGTGCGCGATGTGCTGTCTGCCGCCGGTTTCGGCGCGCTGGCGGATGCATCGACGTTCAGCGTCGCCGATGCGGCCGAACGCGCGCGCGCGCCATGACCCGCCATTTACGCATGCCCAATTTCATCGAGATCCCAATTTCATCCAGATCAACGATTCCGCGCGCACGCGGCGCTATTCCCTTTCACGCCAACAGCCGGAAGCTTTTGAATCATGGCAATGTCGCACCCCGTTCACCCCATTCTCCATCCGGTAAAGATCACCGATCTGCGCCCGACGCAGATGACTGTCGGCTTGCGCGAAGTCGGTGCCAAGCGCGAAGAGTGGCGCAACCGCCCGCGCAATGCAGAGGGCAAATTCCTGGGGTCGCACATGATCCCGGCGGTGATCGGGCCCGATGGCACCCCCTGGATCATCGATCACCACCACCTTGCCCTGGCCATGCACAAGGAAGGGGTGGATCAGGTCATGGTCTCGGTCATCGCGAAACTCGACGCCTTGCCGAAAAAGCGCTTTCTGGCTTTCATGGATGCGCACAACTGGCTGCATCCCTATGACGCGCGGGGGCGCCGACGCGATTTCGACGAATTGCCGCACACGATCGCCGACCTTGCCGACGATCCCTACCGCTCGCTGGCGGGCGAAGTGCGCCGGTCGGGGGGCTATGCCAAATCGCCCACGCCCTATACCGAATTCCTGTGGGCCGATTTCTTTCGCGACCGGATCAAGACCGAACGGCTCGACGACCATTTCGACAAATGCGTCATCGAAGCCGTGCCGCTCGCGCGCGGACCGGAAGCGCGGCACTTGCCCGGTTGGGCCGGGGTTGACGGCACAGAGTAGTCGGGGGGGGGGCGATCAATCGCCGCCGAACGCCGGGCAATCGGCCTCGCTGGCGCAATATTTGCGATAGGCCGCGACCCAGTCGATGCGCAGCGCCGTCTGCGCCTCGGTCAGCGGCAGCCGCTGCGTACCCGGCGGCGGATCGCAGACCATGCGATAGAGCCGGAATTCGAGCCGGTCCTTGGCCCAGGCGTTGAGCCCGTCGCCCGTGCGGCTTTCGGGCCAGAGGTTTTCCTGCACATCGCGCCCGCCGAGCGAAAGCGGGACAAGATGATCGATTTCCCACGAATGCCCGCCGTCATGGGGATTGGTCAGATTGTATTCGGCAAAGACCGCATCCTTGACATGGCTCGAGGTGTGTCGCGCCGCTTTTGAATACGTCATGTCCCCGCCCTCATGCGGCGGGTCGCCCGGCGCCCAGTCATGCGCGCAGATCGCGCCATCGGTCACCGCCGGGTCGATCGCGCCGGGTGTCAGCGCGCGGTTTGGCCAGGTCGTGGCCGGCAGACCGGCTTCGGACGGCGCGACGGTTACGGCGGGTTTTTGATGCACCACCATCCACACCGCGATCAGCGCCAGCGCCAATACGATCAGGATCAGGGCCAAAGTCAGCGGCGACAGCGTTACAGGGCCCGGCGGGCGACGTTTGGGAGCTTCGGTCATCGGCCGGCCCCTACCACGCGCAGGCGCGTTCGGGGACAGTCTCGGCCAGGAAATCCACAAATGCGCGGATCTTGAGCGCGGGGCGGCGCGACGGGTGTGTCACGGCATAGGCCGCGCCCAGATTCATCAACGGCTGATCGAGCGCAACTTCGACCAGGCGCCCGTCGGCCAAAGCGTCGGCCGTGATGAAACGCGGGCCATAGACCAGCCCGAGCCCTGCCACGGCCGCCTCAGCCAGGGCTTCGCCGTTGTCGGCATGAAGCGATCCGCGCACCGGCACGCGGATCTGCGCATCGGCGCCAAACCGCCATTCGCGCCAGCCCGGCTGCGCCAGCGTAAACCCCAGACAATCGTGCGTGGCGAGATCGGCCGTCGTCTCCGGCATGCCCGCCCGCGCGAGATAGGACGGCGCGGCGCAAATCGCCATGCGCATCTGCGCCAGCTTGCGCGCGATCAGGCGGCTGTCGGCAAGGCGACCGATCCGGATTGCCACGTCCCAGCGTTCCTCGACCAGATCGACGAAGCGATCCGACAAGCCCAGTTCGACCGTGACACCGGGATGGCGCTGGTTGAACCGGGCGATCAGGGGCGCAATATGCCGCACGCCGAACGTCGCGCCGACACTGACCCGCAACAGCCCTTCGACCGCCACCGCGCGCGAGGCAGCCTCGGCCTCGGCCTCGCGCAAATCGGCCAGAATGCGCTCGGCCTTATCGAAATAGTCCGCACCGGCCTGCGTCAGCGCCAGCCTGCGCGTGGTGCGATTGACCAGCGTCGTGCCCAATCGCGCCTCCAGAGCATTGAGATGTTTGGCCGCCATGGCCGGCGACATGCCCAGTTCGCGCGCCGCCGCCGACAAACCGCCCAGCCGCAGTGCGCGAACAAAGACTTCGATGCCGCTGAGCCGGTCCATGGTATTTTCAACTCCTGGTTGAAAGAATAGCGATTTAAACGCTGATTATCATCATGGCGTGTTATGTCTACATCTGGCTCACCATCGCGCAAGGCTCGTTCCCGGCGCGCTGTCGTGTTTCGTTTGGGCCCAGTCCCATCATACCCCGCCCGATCACACCAAGGACAGGATCCCGACATGACCAAGACCATTGCTCTCGCCTTGTTTGCCGCCGCGCTCGTTCCCGGTGCCGCACAGGCCCAGATGGGCGGCAGCCCGGCGACCCCGGTTCCCGCCGGCACCTACAAAGTCGAAAGCCATCACACGCTGGCGATCTTTTCGATCAACCACATGGGTTTCAACGATTTCTATGGCGTGATCCCCAGCGCGACCGGCACGCTGACGCTCGATCCGGCCAATGCGGCGGCGGACAAGCTCGACGTGACTCTGCCCGTCTCGGCGATTTCGACGACCAACAGCGTGCTTGACGGCGAATTGAAGGATCCGACCTGGCTCGACGCGGCCAAGTATCCCGAAATTCACTTCACCGCGACCAAAGTGACGCAGACCGGCGCCCATACCGCGCATATCGACGGCAATCTGACGCTGCACGGCGTGACCAAGGCGATCGCGCTCGACGCCACGTTCGGCGGCGCCGGCACCAACCCGATGAGCAAGGCCTTTACCATCGGCTTTTCCGCCACGGGCTCGATCAAGCGCTCGGAATTCGGCGTGACCAAATACGTCCCGCTGATCGGCGACGATGTAAAGCTGACGATCACTGCCGCTTTCGAAAAGCAGGGCTGATCATGACAGGCCATGCCCGGACCTGATTCGGGCATGGCCGTTCATTGCCCAGCGGCGACGCCGTTCATTGCCCAGCGGCGACGATCATCCGGACGGGAGTCGGGTTGAAACCGTTGCACGGATTGTTGATCTGCGGGCAGTTCGACACGACGACGACCACGTCCATGTCCGCCACCAGATCGACATGCAGGCCGGGCGCCGAAATGCCGTCGACGATGCCGAGCGAGCCATCGGCTTCGACCGGCACATTCATGAAAAAATTGATGTTCGACACCATGTCGCGCTTGGTCCGGCCATAGTCGGCATTGGCGAGCAGGAAATTGTCGACGCAGGCGTGCTGCGCCTTGGTGTGATGGCCATAGCGCAACGTGTTGGATTCGCACGAACAGGCCCCGCCGATCGTGTCATGGCGCACGACCGAGGTCGAACCGATCGTCATCATCGCTCGCCCTTCGTTGGACAGAAGCTGCGTGCCGGTGGTCAGATAGACATTGCCTTGCGCGGCGATGGTATCCTGCGCGCTATAGCGTTCGGCATCGTCGGCAGCGGCATAGATCAGGAAATCGACCGCCTGATTGCCTTCGAGATCGACGATCCGCAGCGTTTCGCCCTTTTTGACAAGGTGATGCCAGGGCGCGCGCGCCGCGACGACTTCGTCATGCACGATCTTGCCGGGCAGATCGGGAACGGGGGTATTGGAAATCATGGAGTTACCTCACCGCCGGTAATAGTCTTCGACATTTTCAAACGCGCGCAGGCCTTCTGGCGTGGCCAGCCGCACGGGATCGTTTTCGGGCGTGATCGCGCCCCGCCATGCGTTCGCGCGCACCGGGGTCACCGCATAATCGTGACGCGGATCGCGCACATGCGGACAATTGGCGAGCACGACGATCACATCCATTTCCGCGCGCAGCGTCACGTGCTGCCCGGCGCGATGCGGCCCGACATCCAGCTCGATCGCGCCATCGGCGGCAATCGACACCGGCTTGAACCAGGTGATGCACGGATGAATGTCGCGCCGGTTCATGCCGTATTTGGCCAGCGCGATGACAAAGCGGTCGCGCGCGTTGGGATGCGCGCCATGGTTGAACCCGTCGCCATATTTGCGCGCGTTCGACGCCATGTTCGACGCGCCGCAAAAGGCGTCATGCCCTTTGGTATCGTCCTCGATCACCGACATCATCACCCGGCCCATGTCGGACAGGAGCAGGCGTCCGGCGCCAAGATAGGCGTTCCACTGCACTTTGACCGTATCGGCGACATTGAGCCGCTCGACCGGGCGTTCGGCATTGAACACCAGCATGGCAACGGCCCCATCGCCATGGACATCGCTCAGCCGCAGCCGACTGCCGCGCTTCAACAGCCGCGCCGCATAGCCCCCGGCAGCGATCGTTTCGTCCCATACCACATCGTCGGACGCGATGCCCGGCGGCAAGTCGGTCGCAGCGGTCGCAGGGATCGTCGGCATGGCTTCGACGCGCGTTCCCGCCATGGCCCGCGCGTGGGCACGGGCACCGGCGGGATCGGCGGTAGTGCTGGAATCAGTCACGGTTTCGCACTCCCTCAGTCGACCAGTTTGAGCGTCACGCCGATCGTGCGCGGGTGCACGGTATAGCCTTCGGTGACAGTGTTGATCTGCGGACGCTGGATGATCGTCTGGTTGTCGAACAGGTTCTTGGCATAGAGCGTGATCTGATGCGGGCCAAAGCGCACCCCGATGCTGGCATTTACAACGCCGTAGGCGGGGTTGTAGTAATTGCTGTCGGTCAGCAGATAGCTGCCGTAGCTGTGCCCGGTGTAGGCATAGTTGACCAAGGCGACGAGCGCCGCCGACTGGCTCAGCGGGCGCAGGTAATTGGCCCCCGCCGTCGCCGTGACATTGGGCACATCGATCAGATGCTGACCGACGGCAACGTCGATCGGGTTGTTCGACTGCACCACTTTGGCATTGTTGATGCTGGCCGTGCCCGACAGCGACAGGCTGGGCGTCAGCTTGAACGAGGCTTCGGCTTCGGCGCCCCAGATCCGCGCGTTGCCGATATTGCTGGTGAAATAATAGCCGCAGGTCGGCAGATAGATCTGCTGCTGAATGTTCTTCCAGTTGGTCAGATAGCCCGAGGCATTGAAGCGGATGCGGCGGCCGAGAAATTCGTTTTTCGACCCGACTTCATAGGACCACAGGCTGTCCGAACCGAATTGGGTCGGCTGACTTTTCTGGCCGATCGTGGCAAAATCGCCGGCGCATACCGAGGTCGGGCCAAACACGATCGGGCCGGTCGGTCCGGGCAGGCGAAAGCCCTTGGCCGCAGAGGCATAGACCGAACTGGTCGGCGACAAATCGTGATAGAGCGTCGCCTTGGGCAGGAACGATTGGCTGGTCCCATCCTGCGTATAAGGCGCGGCGGCCGGTTGCCCGGCGGTCTGATAGCCCAGATTGCCGATCTGGTAGAACCCGGTTTCGACCGAGACATAGTCTTCGTGCGCCGCCGAAAAGCGGCCGCCGAGATCGAGCTTCCACCCTTTGGCAAAAGCGATGCTGACCTGACCGAACACCGCGTATTGCTGCTGCCGATAGGTGCGGTTGTCGCTTTCGTCGATGTCGTTGGGAAACAACGGGATCGCCGGACCACCGTTCGGCGTGCCGTAAGCCGGGTTACCGTAAGTGGTCTGGACCAGCGACTGATCCAGAGGAACACCATAGATCGACTGGAACGTGGAATTGACCCCGTTGATCGTCTGGAAATCGGTGTTGTGCACGCTTTGCGTCGCATAATAGGCGCCGACGACCCATTTCAGCCAGCTTGCACCCGCGCTGGTATCGTTCGATGACAGGCGCAGTTCCTGGCTGAACTGGCGGTAATGCGTGCGATAATTCACCACCGAGGGCAGATTGGCGATAATGCTGTCGTTCTGCGGTTGATACTGCGCATAGCCCGGTATCGTGTCGAGAAAGAACAGCGCAAAGGCGGTGCTGTTGAAATAGGTCCCGTCTTCCTGCCGCGCGGCGACCCGGTCATAGAGCCCGGTGACCGAGGTCAGGTCGGCAAAACCCATCGCCTTTTTGACCGTCAGGCTGCCCAGCGCGACGGTGTCGTGGCTCGGCTCGGCGACTTCCTTGTTCTGCTGCCACAATCCCATATTGGGATAGAACGCGGCGTTATCGGCGTTGTTGGCGCGCTGATAAAAGAACGCCGGGGTAATCGTCAGCGTTGAATCCGGCGTCCAGGTCGCGCTGACATGCGCGGTCAGGCTGTTGGCGCTGTTGACGCCCTTTTTGTCCAGCGTGCCGTCGGTGTTGTAATGATCGACCCAGCCGCTGTCCTTTTCGTAAGCGACGGCGGCGTGGAGCGAGAGCTTGTCCTTGACCAGCGGCAGATTGATCATGCCGCTTTCGCTATAATTGACCCCGCCGTGCTTCGTGCCCGAAACATCGGCCGTGGCGGTCATGCCCAGCGCATCGGGATTGGCCTGCGTGGTGATATAGCGGATCGTGCCGCCTTCGGAACTGTCGCCGTAAAGCGTGCCCTGCGGCCCGCGCAGCACTTCGACGCGCTCGATGTCGGGCAGGCGGACTTCGATCGAGCCATCGCGATAGAGATTGGGCACGGTGATCGACACGTCGTCGAGATAGAGCCCGACGGTCGAGGCGCCCGAGACCGAGCTGACCCCGCGAATGACGATATTGGTGCGCCCTTCCTCGCCCGCCACCGCGTTGAAGGCGACGCCGGGGACCGCGCGG
>Ga0302156_10002031_pt1 | contig 17055 bp, 16 predicted proteins | sample I_Bog_N3_2_FD_193503 | JGI IMG/M metagenome (GOLD analysis project Ga0302156, IMG submission 193503) | Peat permafrost microbial communities from Stordalen Mire near Abisko, Sweden - I_Bog_N3_2 | ecosystem: Environmental > Terrestrial > Soil > Wetlands > Peat | place: Sweden: Abisko, Stordalen... | reverse complement strand
ACCTGAGGATATCGACGGACTGGGTCACACCAACAACGCCGTCTACGTACGCTGGTGCGAACAGGCGGGCTGGGCGCACTCCATGGCTTTGGGCCTGAGCATTGAAGACTATCGCCGCCTCGATCGTGGCATGGCGATCAGGCGCGGCGAATACCACTACCTGCTGCCCACCACCGACGCCGAGCCACTGCTGCTTGGCACCTGGCTCTTGCCAGGCGACAGCCCGCTGTCCGCCTACCGCTGCTTTCAACTGGTGCGCCTCAGCGACCACAGCACAGTGCTGAGGGGAAAATGGGAACTGGTCTGCATCGAACTCTCCAGCGGTCGGCCCAAGCGGTTTCCCCCGGAATTCAAGCAGGCATACCAGCCGGCGATGGTCGCGGCAAGCTGCCCGCCTGACCTTTAGCCCAATCGGATGTGTAGGTTGGTGGTGAGCCGCAGGCGAACCCCAACGCGTGGCGGCCGGATGCCCGAAATTGTTGGGGTTCGCTCCGCTCTCCCCAACCTACGCGTCAGCATCCCGCTTGGCCCCGAGTTTAGGTTGGCTACAGCAAAGCGTCGTAATGCATGCGGCGATGACGACCTACGGGCGGTTAGACCGCTCGCCAAACGTAAAGCAAAAGCCGACAAAACGTAAAGTAAAACTTTACACTCAATCATGATCCTAACCTTCCGTCACAAAGGGCTGCACGTTTTCTTCGAAACCGGCAGCAAGGCAGGCATTCAGGCTCACCATGCTGAGGGCAATACCATGTTGATGCACAACCCCGCACACCCCGGCGCCGTGCTGGCCGAATGGCTGGAAGGCGTCACCATCAAAGAATCTGCCGAACGATTGGCCGCCTCTAGGCAAACGCTATCCGCCATTATTCATCAGCGCGCCAACATCACCGCCGACATGGATCTGAGACTGGCGGACGCATTGGGAACAACCCCCGGTTTCTGGGCGGGACTGCAAACCGATTTCGATATATGGACAGCCAGCCAACAAACGAGGCCACATATCGAACGAGTCCCGCATCTGGGGCAGAAAGCCGCCTGACACCCGTTGCGCGGCGCAGTAGTCGCTCTTCTTGCCACAACTTGATCACGGTCCGCACCACGCTGCCGCGTTGCAGGGTGTCTTGACGACTATTGTCCTGCTGCGTGCGGCCATAGCTGAAATTGACGCTGACACCAAAAGCGGCGCCGCTGGCGGGCGTGGCGCCAACGATGGCGCTGCCGACCACGCCCGCCTGACCTTTAGCCCAGCGGGCGCGCCGGGTGTTCCCCTACAACCTAAAAAGACAAAACAAAATGGCTTGCAGATTTCTCTGCAAGCCATTGATTTTACTGGTGGGCCCTATCGGACTTGAACCGATGACCAAAGGATTATGAGAAAAAATACTCATAAAAACCTCAACATTTACGCGGCTTAGCAGGCCGTTGAAAAACCCTCTGATATAGCCCCAACCCATTTCAGAATGAGTAAAAAATGGGCTATTTCAGCGGGCCGAAGGCCAACAAATCGGCTTTCTGCCTCGGTTTTCGGGTTGTTAGCCGGTTATCCGGCGATTTTGGGCGTAATACGCCCTATACATGTGATCCGCCCCAGCAGCCGGACAGGCTGCCAAGGCGGACCAGGTTATACGTCGCAAACGCCAAAAAGGTTTGCCCGGCCAGTTTGGCTCGGCCGATCAGTTTGGTTTTGCGCAGGCCACCCACGGTTTTCAGCCAGCCGAAGCATTCCTCGATGCGTTTGCGGCGCCGCTGGCTGATCGCGTAACCCTCATGGCGCGAGGTGCGACTATCCATCGCGCTGCCGGTACGCTTGCGCGCCACATGGGGGGTAATGCCCAGGTCACGGCAGCCGTTAACGAAAGCATGCGTGTCGTAGCCTTCGTCCGCGCCGACAGTGCTGCCTTTCTTGGCATTGCGCAGCAACAGGTTCAGTGCCTCGACATTTTCGGCGTGGCCATTGGCCTCCGACACAGAGACGTCTACGACCAGTCCGTTGCGGTTCTCGGTCAGGATGTGAGCCATGTGGCACAAGCGGCTGGCGTCGCCAGCGCTTTTGCGGGCCAGTCGAGCTTCCGGATCTGTTTTGGACTGGTGGGTTTTGTTGCTTCGTTTCTCGCCCCGGAAATCGACGTCCGGGTTACGTCCTTCGGGAGGCGAGTTGTCGTCATCCTTGCGGACAAAGCTTTTATGCGAGGCCCGAGCATCGATCAGCGTGCCATCGACACTGAAATGTTCGTCGCTTGTCAGCTTGCCCCACGCGGCGATGCTGCGCACGCGAACAAAAAAGGCGCGTGCCACATCCTCGGTAAACAGACGGTCTCGGTTCTGCGAAAAGGTGGAGTGGTCCCAGACGCGGGCATCGGCGGAAAGACCGACAAACCAGCGAAACAGTAGGTTGTAGTCCAGTTGTTCGACCAGCTGCCGCTCGGAGCGGATGGTGTATAGCACCTGCAGAAGAGAAGCGCGCAGCAGATGTTCAGGCGGAATCGAAGGCCGCCCGACGCGGGAATACAAGCCTTCGAACACATCATTCATCGAGCCAAGTACGAGATCGACCATCTGGCGGATCTTGCGCAGCGGGTGATTTGCCGGAATGCGATCCTCCAGCTGGACATAGCTGAACAGGTTCGTCTGGCTGTCGTTGCGGATGCCTCTCATCGGGTGCTTCCGTGGCTCGTTGGATGTTGGTGATTATACCAAATGGATGGCCGTTAGTTTTTCAACGGCCTGCTAAGCCACTGACGACGAAATCCGTCAGCAGTCACGCCAGCCAGCCGCGTACATACGGCAAAATGCCGCATGTACCTGGCAGCACTCCTCAAAATTGAGGACACCCCGGCACGGCGGTTTAATTACCGGATTTCCGGGTATTTGAGGTGCACGCCACGAAAGGGGGCTTTCGTCCGGCGAAAGGGGCTTCTCTGCCTGCCATCCGGCAACGGCGCTTACCCCAAAGTTGCGATTCATCTTCAAGATGATTTGCATCCAGTTGATCCATCTGCACGCCAATGAGCGTGCATGAGCTTGGCGGGCTCGGGCAGTAGATTGCGCCATGCTGCATTTGATATCTCGGTCACAAACAATTTGTCGTTCGAGTCCATCGAAGTCCATATGGCGGCTGTAGCATCTTCTAATGTGCGCTCCGTGCACACGTACCAAAGCGACTCTAATACCTTTGTCCATTCTCCGAGGCTTTTGATGGCATCGGCGACCTTTTTGTAATGCTGCCCCGGCGCCATTAGGTCATAAGAAACAATAATGTGAGTTTTCATTACCCCGTCCAATGCAGTTGTGAGGATCGAAAGAAATCATATCGGTTGGTGGCGCGCAGCGCTGTGGGCGGTGGGCGGACCTGCTGGTGCTGATCGCTGGCGTTAACGTCAGAATCATCCACCTGGCTGCATGACTATTCTCTAACGTCGGAATGGGCGGGCGGGCTGCGGATGGGATCGGTGGCGGCGAGGTGATCGGAGGCAGGAAACAGGGTTAAAAAACCGGATTTGCTTTCATAGTGCTTTCACGGACAAAAGCCCAAATGAAAAACGGCCTGCAATCACTTGCAAGCCGTTGTTTTACTTGGTGGGCCCTATCGGACTTGAACCGATGACCAAAGGATTATGAGTCCTCTGCTCTAACCAACTGAGCTAAAGGCCCGATTGAGCTGCGGATTATACCAAATTATTGGTTGCCGGGCTCATTATCGAGGAAGCTGCGCAACCGTTCCGAACGAGTCGGGTGGCGCAGTTTCCGCAAGGCTTTAGCTTCGATCTGCCGAATCCGTTCGCGTGTGACATCAAATTGTTTACCGACTTCTTCCAGCGTGTGGTCGGTATTCATATCAATGCCGAAGCGCATGCGCAGTACCTTGGCCTCGCGCGGCGTCAGGGTGTCGAGCACTTCCTTGGTCGCATCTTTCAGGCTGGAGTACATCGCCGCTTCGCTTGGCGCCAGGGTCACCGAGTCTTCGATGAAATCGCCCAAATGACTGTCGTCATCGTCACCGATCGGGGTTTCCATCGAGATCGGTTCCTTGGAGATTTTCATGATCTTGCGGATCTTCTCCTCGGGCATTTCCATGCGCTCCGCCAGTTCCGCCGGGTCCGGCTCGCGTCCGGTTTCTTGCAGAATTTGACGGCTGATACGATTCATCTTGTTGATGGTTTCGATCATGTGCACCGGAATACGAATGGTGCGCGCCTGGTCGGCAATCGAGCGCGTAATCGCCTGACGAATCCACCAAGTCGCATAGGTCGAGAATTTATAGCCGCGACGGTATTCGAACTTATCCACCGCCTTCATCAGGCCAATATTGCCTTCCTGGATCAAATCCAGGAACTGCAGCCCGCGGTTGGTGTATTTCTTGGCGATGGAAATCACCAGGCGCAGGTTGGCCTCGATCATTTCTTTCTTGGCGCGCCGCGCTTTGGATTCACCCGACGACATCTGACGGTTGATTTCCTTGAGCTCCTTGATCGGCAACATCGCGCGTTCTTGCAGCTCGGTCAGTTTGGTCTGCTTTTCGATAATCGCGTACTTATAGCGGGTCAGTGACTCCGACCAGGCTTTGTTCGCGGTAATCTCGCCTTCAACCCAGGCGGTGTTGCACTCATTGCCGGGGAAGCCCTTGATGAAGTGGCTGCGATCCATACGCACGCGGGTCACACAGATATCCTGGATATCGCGTTCAAAGGTGCGAATTTCATTGACGCGCTGACGCAGCGCTTCACACAGACTTTCAATCTGGCGCGTGGAGAAACGCACTTTCATGAATTCGGCGGAAATCGCGGCCTGCAACTCGAGGTAGCCCGGGCTGTGCGATCCACGCTTGGTCAATTCCTTGACCATTTTTTCGAACAGCTCGCGCACACCGCTGAAATGCAGCAGCGCTTGCTGCTTCAGTTCTTCGAGGTTGGCATTGGCCGCGGCTTCTACATCGGCCTCGGCATCGGCGTCTTCGTCGGCATCTTCATCGATCACAACTTCTTCGACTTCAACCGGCTCGGCAAACGGAACTTCCTCGGTTTCTTCCGCGTCGGGATCGATGAAGCCGTCGACGACTTCGTCGACGCGAATTTCTTCGCGTTCTACCCGCGCCATCAGCTCCAAGACATCGGAGATGGTGCCCGGGCAGGCGGAAATCGCCTGAATCATGAACTTCAGGCCTTCTTCGATACGCTTGGCGATTTCAATTTCGCCTTCGCGCGTCAACAGTTCGACCGAGCCCATTTCGCGCATATACATACGCACCGGATCGGTGGTACGGCCGAATTCGGAGTCGACCGAAGACAGCGCGGCTTCCGCTTCTTCGACCGCGTCTTCATCGGCGACCGCCGGCGTGGCATCTGACATCAACAACGTGTCGGCGTCGGGCGCTTCGTCATACACTTGTATGCCGAGGCCGCTGATCATGGTCACGATGTTTTCGATTTGCTCGGCATCGGACACATCTTCAGGCAGATGGTCGTTGATTTCTGCGTAGGTCAGATACCCACGTTCTTTACCCAGGGCAATCAGCTGTCGCAGCCGTTTGCGCTGTTCGTCCAGGCTCATCGGGCTATCTTCGTTCACCTGTACATCCTTTTGATTTTCGGGAGAGGCCGCCATTTCGCTTCCTGCTAGAAAAAGCCGAAAAAAACAGTTAAGTATAGTACCGATGTGGCAGTTACACCTTTCGGCTAACCAATTCACGCATCAGCTGCGATTCTTCCGGGGTCAAGCGTTCACTCCTAGACTTCTGTTTTAGCCGTTCGAGCTCGGCTTCACGCAACAATTTCAGCAACTTTTGGTTGCCATCACGAAACTGCAGCCTGTCATCGTCATTGGGTGCCGCAAATTCTTCCGGGTCTTGCATGGCTTGTTGCAACACACTATCCACCAGCGCTTCATAAGGTGTACCGCGTATGCTCTCGAGCAATTGAGCGGTTGTTGGCGCACAGCCGTGTTCTTTTGCGCGCTCGGACAGCATGGCATAACAGGCCAGTTCGTCGGATAACGTCAAGCTATCCGGCATTTGGACATCATCAGCCCAATACGGGTTCATTAGCAGCCATTTCAATTGGCTACGCACAATGGACATCTGTACCGGTCTGACTGACGCGGACGGCAGGCGATATTCACGCCGTCCTTTGCGCTCCGGCTTTTTATGCCCCATCAGCATGTCGAATTCATCGACATCTATTCCGGCGAGTTCCGCCAGACGCTTTTTGATGATCAGGCCCAAAGCCGGTGCCGCAATTTGTTCCAGAAGCGGTACCGCCTGACGAATCAGATCGGCGCGCCCTTCCGGTGAATTCATGTCCACGCGCTGGGTCAGTTCGCGGGTGAAATAGCTGGACAGTGTCAGACTGTCCTGTTCCAGCAGTTGCTCAAAGCGCTCGTTGCCGTAGGCGCGAACAAAACTGTCCGGATCATGCTCTTCCGGCAGAAACAGAAAATGCAGCGCTTTGCCGTCCTGCAGTTGCGCCAGACTATTTTCCAGCGCGCGCCATGCGGCTTTTTGCCCGGCACGGTCGCCATCAAAGCAGAAGTACACATGGTCGGCGTGTCGCATCAGCTTCTTGACATGCTCGGCGCTGGTCGCGGTGCCAAGCGTCGCCACCGCATAATCAACGCCAAACTGCGCTAGCGCCACCACATCCATGTAACCTTCGACCACCAGTACCCGGTTCTTGGCGCGGATACCCTGGCGGGCTTCATACAGGCCATATAGCTCACGACCTTTTTCAAACAGCGGTGTTTCCGGCGAGTTCAAGTATTTCGGCTCGCCCTTGCCCATCACCCGGCCACCAAAGCCGATAATCCCGCCGCGCTGATTGCGAATCGGGAACATCAAGCGGTCGCGAAAACGGTCGTAACGCCGACCTTCTTCGTGCGCGATCACCAGACCGCACTCCACCAGGCGGTCATCCTGATAGTCGTCGAACACTTCACCCAGGCTTTGCCAGCCCTCGGGTGAATAGCCAAGTCCAAAGCGCGCGGCAATTTCACCGCTCAGTCCACGGCCCTTGCAATAAGCCACCGCGGGCATGCTGGTTTTCAGTTGCTGCTTATAGTAACTGGCTGCTTGCTGCAGCATTTCTTCCAGCGATAAGCGCCGCACTCGCGCGGCTTGCTCCGCCACCGGATCGGCGCTGCGCGCTTCTTGCGGCACGCTCATGCCAATACTTTCGGCCAGCATTTTGACCGCGTCGACAAAGCCCAGGCCTTGGTGTTCCATCACAAAGCCAATCGCCGAACCATGCGCGCCGCAACCAAAGCAGTGATAAAACTGCTTGGACTGACTTACTGTAAATGAGGGCGATTTCTCTTTATGAAACGGGCAACAGGCAAGATAATTCTGCCCCCCCTTTTTCAGCGGTACATAGCGGTCCACCACATCGACAATATCGACACGGGACAGCAGCTGGTCGACGAAGTCCTGGGGGATCACGATGCGCGCATTGCTTCAGGCGGGCACGGCACTCAGCGCACCAGCCGGGCCTTGATGCGCGCGGAGACGGCGGCCATATCGGCGCGACCCGCCATTTGCGGCTTCAAGACGGCCATCACCTTGCCCATGTCGGCGAGCGTTGCGGCGCCAGAGCTCTGCACGGCGTGTTCAATCAGTTCGTCGATCTCCGCCGCGCTCAACTGCTGCGGCAGATAGGCCGTCAACACGTCCATTTCCAGACGTTCTTTGTCAGCCAGATCCATGCGCTTTGCGGCTTCGTACTGAGTCACCGAGTCGCGCCGTTGCTTCAGCATTTTGTCGATCACGCCAACAATGCCGGCATCGTCCAACTCGATGCGCTCATCAATTTCTTTTTGCTTCATTGCTGCCATCAGTAGACGAATGGCCGCAAGACGCTCGGTTTCCCGCGCCTTCATGGCGGTCTTCATATCATCCTGGATTCGGACTTTAAGGCTCATTTCGGTGTTCCAATGGGAGAAAGGCAAAATACGATGGTATAAATGGCAAAACCGCAGGCGTAGCCTGCGGTCCTGCACAACTACCACTACAAAGCGATTAAAACAGCTTTGGCGGCAGCATTTGGCTACGAATGCGCTTGTAATGACGCTTTACGGCAGCCGCATGCTTGCGCTTGCGCTCGGTGGTCGGCTTTTCGTAGAACTCGCGTGCGCGCAGTTCGGTCAATAGACCGGTTTTTTCCACAGCGCGCTTGAAGCGACGCATTGCAACTTCAAACGGTTCGTTCTCTTTAACGCGAATATGAGGCATTACCCATTATCCTTAAATCTTAAGCTAAGTGCTCAATGCAAACTGGAATTTTAACCGTTTTTCAGGCTTATTGAAAGTCTGAGAAACAGCGCGACTAGGCAAAACCTTGACAGCGGCAAGCGCTAGGCTTTGCAGGTCGAAATCACCCCCTCACTAGGAGAACTTGGTGTTGCACTATAAAAACGTTTTGGCATCCGGCCCGCCTTAAAGGCAGCCCGGCCAGCCTCAACAGCCTGTTTCATGGCATACGCCATCAGCACCGGATTGTGTGCGCCAGCAATTGCGGTGTTCATCAAGATGCCATCGCAACCTAGCTCCATGGCAATCGCCGCATCCGACGCCGTACCGACACCGGCATCCACCAGCACCGGCACTTTGGCCGATTCGATAATCAACCTGAGATTCCAGGGGTTGACAATCCCCATCCCCGAACCGATCAGACTAGCCAATGGCATGATGGCGCAGCAGCCTATGGATTCAAGATCACGCGCGATAATCGGATCGTCGGAGGTATAAACCATCACGTCGAACCCTTCTCGCACTAAAATCTCAGCCGCCTTCAGCGTTTCACGCACATTGGGATACAACGAAGTTGCATCGCCCAGCACTTCCAACTTCACCAAGCGATGGTCGTCGAGCAGCTCGCGCGCCAGGCGCAAAGTCCGAACTGCTTCGTCGGCGCTATAGCAGCCAGCCGTATTGGGCAGCAAGGTATACCGGTTTTTTGGTAAAAAGTCGAGTAAATTCGGTTCGTTAGGATTTTGTCCCAAGTTGACGCGGCGAATGGCGACCGTGACAATCTCACAGGCTGAAACCTCCAGTGCCTCTGCCGTCTGGGCAAAATCACGGTACTTACCGGTACCGACCAATAGCCTCGAATCGTAGCTCCGCCCGGCAATCGTCAGTTGGTCATTTTGCAACACTTGGCGCCCTCCCCGTTCAGCCACCGCCTACCGCGACGACAATTTCCAATTCATCACCATCGACAAGCAAGGTAGACGCATGGCCACTTTTGGGCACGATCTCGCCATTGCGCTCCACCGCGACGCGCTTGCCGCCCAACGCCAGCGCGCGCACCAAGTCCGCCACGCTAGCCACGTGCTCGAAGCTCCGTAGCTCACCATTGATTCGTAGTTGCAGCATGCCGCGCTATTTCCTTCCCGCCTGCTGTACAAACTCCACACGCTCCACTTCGGCCAGCACCCGTTCAAGATGCGCCAAACTTTCGACCTGAAGGCGGAAGTGGATATGCAAATAACCTTCACCCATCTGCGTATCTTGAGTATCAACGCTTTCGATATTGGCCGAGGCCAGCGAAATTGCCGTGGCGATTTCGGCCAGCGCTCCGCGTTCCTGACGCGCCAGCACACTGATCGTGGCGCCAAACATGCGATCCTTTTGCACGTCCCAGGTCACCGCCAACCACTTATCCGGGTCGGCGCGCTTGGCATTGGCGCAAGCCGAGCGATGAATCACCAAACCTTGCCCCTTGGTAATTACGCCGATGATATCGTCACCAGGGATAGGATTACAGCAGGCCGACAGCTGCACCGCGCCGCCTTCGTTACCGCGAATCGCAATGGGAGCCAGATGCACATCAGCCCCCAGCCGCGCGCCCGCCAGTTCCAGCAGGCGTCGCGCAACCACCACCGGCAACAACTTGCCAACACCAATGGCCACCAGCAAATCCTGAAAGCTTTCCAGCTTATCGCCAAAGTCGCGCAGATAGGCCGCGCGCAAGGTGTCGTCGATGACTTGCGGCGCCACCGCCAAGGCGGTCACCGCCTGCTTCAGCAACTTCTCACCCAAGAGCGCCGCTTCGCTACGCTGCATGCTCTTGAGGTAACTACGGATACAAGAACGGGCGCGGCCACTTTGCACGAAGCTCAGCCACGACGGGTTCGGTTTGGCCTGGGTCGAGGTGATGATTTCAACCGTGTCGCCATTGCGCAGCACGGTACGCAATGGCACCAGCGCATGGTTGACCCGCGCGGCAATACATCGATGCCCGACGTCGGTATGCACCGCATAGGCAAAATCAACTGGAGTGGAGCCTTGTGGCAACACCAGAATTTTGCCCTTGGGGGTAAACACGTAGGCTTCATCGGGAAACAAATCGATCTTGATATGTTCGAAGAACTCGACGGGATCGTCGCTCTCCGCCTGAATATCGAGAATACTTTGCAGCCACTGATGGGTGCGTTGCTGCGCGGTGTCCAGACTGGCATCGCCACTCTTATACATCCAGTGCGACGCCACCCCGGCCTCGGCAATCCGATTCATGTCGCGGGTACGGATCTGCATCTCTACCGGCGTGCCATAGGGGCCGAACAAGGTGGTGTGCAGGCTTTGATAGCCATTCCCCTTGGGGATAGCGATATAGTCTTTGAACTTGCCGGGAATGGGCTTATACAGGCTATGCAGGGCACCCAGCGCCAGATAGCAGCTGGGCACGTCGTTGACCACCACGCGAAAACCATAGATATCCAGCACCTCGGAAAACGACAGGTGTTTTTCCTGCATTTTCTTGTAGATGCTGTAGAGATTTTTTTCACGGCCTTTGATTACGGCCTCGATATTGCAGCCCACCAGTTTCTGGCTGACGGTCTGCAGAATTTTATTGACCACTTCGCGCCGATTGCCGCGCGCCGCGCGCACCGCCTTGTTCAGCACGTTATAACGATGGTAATGCAGGTGCTTGAACGCCAAATCCTGCAGTTCGCGATACACCTTGTTGAGCCCGATGCGATTCGCCACCGGGGCATAGATCTCGAGGGTTTCCAGCGCAATGCGCTTGCGCTTATCCTCGCGCATCGAGTCCAAGGTGCGCATGTTATGCAGGCGGTCGGCCAGTTTGACGATGATCACGCGAATATCGCGCGCCATGGCCAGCACCATTTTGCGAAAATTTTCCGCCTGGGCGGTTTCGCGCGTCTGGTATTCCAGGCGCTCCAACTTTGAAAGACCATCGACCAGGTCGGCGATGGTTCGGCCAAACTTCTCGCTCAAAGACGACTTGCTGACACCGGTATCTTCCAGCACGTCATGCAACAGCGCCGCGGCCAGCCCCTGTACGTCGATGCGCCAGTCAGTGAGCATGGTTGCCACCGCCAGCGGATGCGTGATATAGGGTTCGCCGCTCTTGCGCGTTTGCCCTTCATGCGCCTCGCGGCTCAGGGCAAACGCTTGCTGCAACAGCTTGATGTCATCTGGCTTAAGATAGCGCAGCGCAGCGGCAAAGAATGCCTCGGCATCCCTATCGACTGCCCCCTGGTAGTCGATTTGTGGCGCGGCTTCAGCTCCCATGGCTATGCGCTACCGTCGCCAATCAGTTCTTGCTACGGAGAAGGATTTCCTTGCCCACATGGCCGCCAGCGATTTCACGCAGCGCAACCACCGTCGGTTTATGACGGCCGGCATCCACGAAAGGGGTGGCGCCAGAAGCCACTTGGCGCGCGCGGTAAGCCGCGGCCAGGGTCAGATCGAAGCGGTTGATGATACGGTCGAGGCAGTCATCTACAGTAATACGGGCCATGAGGTGTCTTTCTTGAAGGTAAAATTAAACCAAGTGCAAAAATCAGCGACCGCCAGAGACAGTCAAGCCTGCATGCCCATCCGAGCCAGTTTATCAGCATAACGTATCCGCTGAAGCGCGGTACGCAAACGTTGTGCATGCACAATGCTGACCAGATCGAAACGCGCGCGCTCGAAGTTGTCGTTGACCACGATGTATTCGTATTCGGACACCATTTCGATTTCGGCGCGCGCGCTCGCCAAACGACGCGCAATCACTTCATCGCTATCCGTGGCGCGCCCACGCAGCCGGCGCTCCAACTCTTCAATCGATGGCGGGACAATAAACACCCCCACCGCTTCTGGAAACGCACGTCGCACCTGGCGCGCGCCCTGCCAGTCGATTTCGAGCAAAATATCTTTGCCTTCAGCCAGGCGCGAACGAATCCAGCCACTGCTGGTGCCGTAATAATTACCATAAACTTCGGCATATTCGAGGAAATCGCCATTGGCAATCATGGCTTCAAACTCGGCTCCACTGACAAAATGGTAATGGCGGCCATCAACCTCGTTGGCGCGCGCCGGACGCGTGGTGTATGACACCGACAGTCCAACCGAGGGCTCAGCCTCCAAAAGCGCCGCTACCAGCGATGTTTTTCCCGCCCCGGAGGGTGCAACAACAATATAAATTGTTCCGGTCGCTTGCGTCATGATGAGTCGAAAACTTCTTCGAAGTGAATTTTTCAGGATACCACAGCAGGACGTCTTTCGGCAGCGGCAAAACAATCTTCACGTCAAGATTTAGGAAAATCGCTTCACTCCGAATTAAAATCGGCGCTTTCCAGTTGTAGTTGAGGGAGCGAACACGCATGCACCTATTAGAAAGCTTTTTTAAGCTCAAAGAACATAACACGACGGTAAAGACCGAAGTCCTTGCCGGCTTCACCACCTTCCTGACCATGGCCTATATCGTCTTGGTCAATCCGCTGATCCTGTCGAGCACCGGCATGGACCTGAACGCGGTGTTTGTCGCCACCTGCCTGGCCGCCGCATTGGGTACCGCCATCATGGGCCTGGTCGCCAACTATCCGATGGCGCTGGCGCCGGGCATGGGCTTGAACGCTTACTTTACCTTTACCGTTGTCAAGGGCATGGGCGTGCACTGGCAGGTCGCACTGGGGGCGGTGTTCATTTCCGGTCTGGTGTTCCTGGCCGTCAGCCTGTTCAAGGTACGCGAGGCGATTGTCAACGCTATCCCGAAATCGCTTAAGTTCGCGATTTCCGCCGGCGTCGGCATGTTCCTGGCGTTGATCGCATTGAAAAATGCCGGCGTAGTCGCCGCCAGCCCGGAAACTTATCTAACCCTGGGCAACCTGCACAGCCCGACCACCCTGTTGTCGATTCTCGGCTTTTTCATTATCGTCGCGCTCGAATATCGCCGCGTGCATGGCTCGATCATCATTGGCATTCTGATTGTGACCGCGCTGTCGATTGCGCTTGGCCTGTCCAAGTTCCAGGGTGTGATTGCTCCGGTTCCGAGCATGGCGCCGACCTTCATGAAAATGGACCTGCATGGCGCAATGAACATTGGCCTGCTGGGAGTGGTTTTCGTGTTCTTCTTCGTCGACTTGTTTGATACCACGGGCACGTTGATCGGGGTGTCGCATCGCGCAGGCCTGCTGGACAAAGACGGCAAGCTGCCGCGTCTGAAGCGCGCCTTGCTGGCCGACTCGATCGCGATTGTGGCTGGCGCAATCATGGGTACGTCGTCGACCACCGCCTACATTGAATCCGCCGCGGGTACCGCCGTGGGTGGACGCACAGGTCTGACCGCTACCGTGGTGGCGATTCTGTTCCTGGCTTGTCTGTGGCTATCACCACTGGCAAACACCGTTCCGGCTTACGCCACCGCACCGGCCTTGTGCTATGTCGCGGTACTGATGGCGCGTGGCTTGGCGGAAATTGACTGGTCCGACCTGACCGAATCAGCACCGGCGGTGATGACCGCGCTGGCGATGCCATTCACCTTTTCGATCGCCGACGGGATTGCCTTTGGTTTCATCAGCTATGCCGTGATCAAGATTTTGGCTGGTCGTTTCCGCGACCTGAAACCCGCCGTGGTGGTGATTGCCGCGCTGTGGATCTTTAAGCTGGCGATTTTCTAAAATAAGTTACAATCACGGCATGGAAAATCTCAGCAATCTTGATTACTCCAGCTATCTAAAAAGCTGGATCCGCACCGTGCCGGACTGGCCGCATCAAGGGGTGATGTTTCGCGATATCACTCCGCTGCTGCAAAATCCAAAGTCGTTCCGCGTTCTGATCGACCTGTTCGTACATCGCTACATGTCCGAACGCGTCGATCTGATCGCTGGGCTCGACGCGCGCGGCTTTATTATTGGCTCGGTTCTGGCCTACGAACTGAATGTCGGTTTTGTTCCGATTCGTAAAAAAGGCAAGCTGCCCTTCACGACAGTGACCGAAGAGTACGCGCTGGAATATGGCAACGCCACGGTTGAGATGCATACCGACGCGTGCAAGAGCGGCGACCGGGTGATTCTGATCGACGATCTGGTCGCCACCGGTGGCACCATGATGGCGGGTTACCATCTACTGAAGAAACTCGGCGCGGAGGTTGTAGAGGCCGCGGCGATTATCGAGCTGCCGGAACTCAAGGGTGCTCAGCTGATTCGGGATAGCGGATTACCCCTGTTTACCGTGTGCTCATTCGACGGTCTGTAGTCAACCACTGCGCTACTTGCATTCAAGCCCCCTTCCAGGGGCTTTTTCATGCCGACTATTCCATTGACATTGTGCTTTGCGTATCGGCTGCTAGAGTTGAGAGAGCCCTATCACCAAGGAGTCGCGATGGTCACCGCCAACAAAACCGGTAAGAAAAAAACCGTGGCACTGGTCCTGGGAGGCGGCGCGCCCAACGCTACCCTGATGGCCGGCGCCCTAGAAGCCTTTCTCGATCGCCAAGTACAGTTTGACCTGATTTCCGCCTCGGGGGCCGGCGCCTTGATCGGTTTGCTGTATGCCGCTCCTAAAGGTGGCGATGCTCGGCAAGCCTTGCAGTCCGTCATAGAAATGGGCGTATCCGATACGATCTACTCGGCGTTTCCGGTCAATTACAAAGTCTTCAACAAACCGGGCGTGTTGGCCGATGCCTGGCGCCAGATGAGCGCCGCTAACCCGCTAATCGCCCAACTTGAGCGCCAGGCGGGCAATGGACCGATTCAACAGCTGTTTTCTGACTGGACTCAATTGATCTTGGCCAGTCTGAGCCCGAGTAATCTATCCAGCGCCAGCACCGGGCTCTGCGCCCATGTGCCATTCATCGACACCGTGGTCGACTTTGCCGCGCTAGCCCGGTTTGGGCCTCAGTTCTACTTGAATGCCTACAATTTAAGCCAGCATCAAATGCACTGCTGGGACAAAACCGAAATCACCAAAGATCATTTCCTCGCCGCGTTGTCGTTCCCGTTTCTCTACCCGCCCTATTTGCTGGATGGCGATTACTATATCGAGGGCGCGGCGATCGATACCTTGAACTTCAAGGGGCTGTTCCAGCGTCAGGCGCATATCGACAGTATTGTGGTGTTCGACGTTCTGGGCTGCGAGAAAATCATGCACCCGCCGCGCGATCTTTATGATGCGTGGGTGCAGTCGATCATCACCCCGCTGGTGGAATTGGCGCGCGATGACTTGAAGCTGTTTGAGCACCTGCACAATATCGATCCGGTCAGTGGTCAACCCAAGAGCGAATTGATGCGGGTGGATTATCAGCACTATCTGTCGGCCAACGACGATATGCGGGAACTGGACTGGTCGCACAGCAATTTGGCGCGACTGTACGATGTCGGTTACGAAGCCGGACATGCATTCTGTGGCGCGCACGCCGAATCGCTGAATTTGTGATCGACAAAAAAAATAACCCCCAAAATCGGGGGTTATTTTTTCCGGCAAGTTGGGCTGAACCCAAGCGAACCTCAATATAACAGATGCCGGATTCCGACATTGTTGGGGTTCGCGTTGCTCACCGCCAACCTACTAGTACCATTCAATCCCGGGGATCTCGGTACTGATGATGGTGCCGGCCTTACCTTCAACAATCAGTTCAATTTCTTCCAGCGCGCCAATTACCGCGCGCTTGCCGGTCAAGCGCGCGAAATCGCACGCGGCTTCGACTTTCGGCCCCATCGAACCGGCGGCAAAGCCCAGCTTATCCATTTCGTCCGGGTGCGCCATCTTGATCGCGCGCGCTTCGGGCGTGCCCCAACCAACAAACACCGTCTTCACGTCGGTCGCGATCACGAAGTAATCGGCTTCGACTTCGCGCGCCAGCAACGACGACGACAAATCTTTGTCGATCACCGCTTCCACGCCCGACAGCTTCTTGCCGGTCGCGTCGTACATGGTTGGAATCCCACCACCGCCGGCGGCAATCACCACCGTGCCTTTTTCCATCAGCCATTTGATCGGACGCATTTCAAAAATCCGCTTTGGCTTCGGGCTCGGCACCACGCGACGGTAGTATTCACCATCGGCCTTGACCGTCCAGCCGCGTTCCGCCGCCAGTTTCTCTGCGTCTTCCTTGCTGTATACCGGGCCGACAAATTTGGTCGGGTTTTTAAACGCCGGGTCGTTCGCATCCACTTCGGTTTGCGTCAGAATCGTGGCCAATGGGACTTCGAATGGCAGCTCGTTACCCAGCTCCTGCTCGATCATGTAACCGATCATGCCTTCGGTCTGCGCGCCCAGCACGTCCAGCGGATAGGACGTGACCTTGGCGTCGACATAACGCGCGTAGGCATCGTTTTGCAGACCCAGCAGGCCAACTTGCGGGCCATTGCCATGCGCCAACAGCAGTTGGTGGGTTTTGGCGACCGCGGCCAACTCCTTGGCGGCAATCTTGACGTTAGAGCGCTGATTGTCGGCGGTCATGACTTCGCCACGGCGTTGCAGGGCGTTACCGCCCAGAGCGACTACTACTCGCATGATGTCGTTCCTCACAATTTAATGGGCTCGCTAGCGCTCCCCACCGGGGCTGCCCACGAACCGCAAACAAAGATGGGGCCCGACGGCGCTCCTCACCTGCCTGGTGAGGAACCTCTCAGGCTAAAGCCCGGCAGGTTCCTAGAGCGCCACGAACCCCATACAATCGGCCTCGCGGCCGGTTCAAGATGGAATTACTCGCCCAGCGTCGCGACCAAGATCGCCTTGATGGTGTGCATGCGGTTTTCCGCTTGTTCGAACGCCAGCGAGGCCGGCGATTCAAACACTTCTTCTGTCACTTCCACGCCGTCCATGCCGAACTTTTC
>Ga0302156_10002022_pt1 | contig 17081 bp, 11 predicted proteins | sample I_Bog_N3_2_FD_193503 | JGI IMG/M metagenome (GOLD analysis project Ga0302156, IMG submission 193503) | Peat permafrost microbial communities from Stordalen Mire near Abisko, Sweden - I_Bog_N3_2 | ecosystem: Environmental > Terrestrial > Soil > Wetlands > Peat | place: Sweden: Abisko, Stordalen... | reverse complement strand
GTCGCCCTGCAGGATGAATCCTGCGGCAACTGTCATCGAATTGAAGGGGCGTTCCGGTCCGAAATGCCAGACGCAGACCGCGAGGACATTGTCGCCATCCAAAAGGTAGGGTGCGAGGTCCACCGAATCGAATCGGACAAAATGGGTATCGTTGTGCTGCGGGCCGAAGCAAACGGAGTTCCCGTTTACAAAAAGGCGGTAGCGGTCGTCGGCCGCGAGGTGGACGACGAACCGCTTCGGGCGTGGGCTCAAGGTGATATGGCGCCTTAGGTGGTAGACGCCGTAATCCAGCGGTTGGGTTTCCTCGGGAACGATCCACAAGGCTTTCCAAGGTTTCTCGAGGATATCCCTGTTTATCGACGGTGCAGACTCGATGGGCGAGGCGAGGGCTCCCGGGATCAGGAGAAACGCTGCCGCGAGCGCTGCAAGAGTGTAGGTCGGGCATTTCATGGGGTAGTCGGGATATTAGTAACGCTGGATTGCCGTCGGTCCCCGAATTCTGACGGCAAGGAAGAGTAATACGGGAAACCATTCCCTAGGAAAGGAGCTTTCCCGCCCATCTGCGTACATTCCAGACGGGTTTCCGGCGCCGGCTCAGGCAATGCCTTTGGCCTTTAGCATTGCCGCGAGCTCGTCCGGATCCACATCGCCTTTGATCGTGTTGAGATGACTCAAGACAACCATACGGTCTTCGGGCCCGCAGGTGGATATTTCGATCATCCAGTCTTCGGTTTTGGACGCTGTGCCAACGACCTCATCACTCCATGCGATTACTTCCGAGGCTTCGACGAAGCCTTTGGTGATGCCTTGGATAAAGTACTCCGCCTTGGTCCGATAGTTCATGTCGGAACACTTAAGACGCGGTGAACCATGCCAAGTGTGAAAGACAGGCCCAGGAGGGGTAGGGCATTGTTATGTTGCCAAAAAGAGAGCCTCATAGGGCGCCTAGACTGGACAGGATTTTCCGTCGAACCAGGTGCCTTCCACATAGGTCGTGTTAGGGATTTCCGGCACGCCAAATTTGTTGTGCTGGAGTTGGCCGGCTAGGATTTCCACCGCAACCGCCCCAACGACGCGGTGGTTCTGGCGCATGCCGGCCGTCTTGCCGTCGAATTGTGTCAGGAACACATCGACAAAGGCGACATTCTGGGGCACCCGCCAGCCCTTCCTTCTGAGATGGGGCAGGATAAAGGAGGCCTTGCTGATGAGCACGTCCGGTTTGTATCGCGCAAGCCAAGCGTCGAAGGGCTTTGGGTCTGGCGTGACGTCCGCCTTGCTCTCGTTGAACCACCGCTCCATCGGCTCGGGCTCAGGGAAAAGGTGCATCGGGATGCGGTCGCGGACCGGCATGCTCTGCTGTTCGCAGAGAAAGCCGGCGGTCCACTGGTGGTCAACTGCGTGATCCCATCCTCGGTGCATCACGAAGCCGATGCGCTTGTAGCCCGCCGCCATTACCTTGCGCACGGCAGTCCGGACGATGCTGCTCTGGTCATTCGTGACGTTGTGCAACTCCGGCTTATGCGGAAAGTAGTCGATCTTGATCGCGCTGAAATTGCTCCAGTCGAATTGGATGGCGTCACCCATCTCGCGACCATGTGAGGCGAGGACAAGGCCGTTGATGCCCCGGCTAAAGAGGATCTGGCTCAAACGGTCGTGCGTCAGGCCGGGCTCGCGGACCCAGAAGTGCTCCAGTTGGTAGCCTAGCGCCTCGGCCGCCTCGCGGGCTCCCTCATAGAACTCGGGATGAGCCGTGACGTTCCTCCAGCCCCAGCGCGTGGCCCAGTTCGTCACGTACCCGAGGGTGGGTCGCCCCTGGCCGGTCCGGAGTTTTGTGCGGTAGCTGACCAATGCGCGGAGGATTGGGTCCGGGACATAGCCAAGTTCCTTGGCCAGCGCTTGCAGGCGTTCGCGGGTCCTAACTGGGAGCCGGGGGTGATTGCGCAGGGCTAGCGAGACGGTGGTCACGTGGACCCCTGCCTTGCGAGCAACGTCAGCCAGGGTTGTGCGCTTCTCGCTCATAACGGCTGCATGCCACGGTCTTTCGCTTACACCGCAAGTCTATTGTTAGCTTTGGTTCCGGCTTGTGGTGGGGTCGGGGCCCCGAAATCGTGTAACGTGCGGGAAAACCCTGACCCTCTCCCGTTCGCTATTCCACCCCGTTTTGCAATGAAGACCACACGCTCGCATTTCGCAAAAATCCGGCGCATCTCGTATGAAGGGCCTCGCGCCTCTCGTGCGCTTGCCTTCCGCCATTACGATCCCGACGAGGTGATCGGTGGCCGGACGATGGCGCAGCACATGCGCTTTTCCATCGCCTACTGGCATTCCTTTCGAGGCACGGGCTCCGATCCCTTTGGCCCGGGCACAATCGTCCGACCCTGGGAGCGCGGCAAGGACGCTATCTCGATCGCGAAGGTCCGCATGGATGCCGCCTTCGAGTTCTTTCAGAAGATCCGCGCGCCGTTTTGGTGCTTTCACGACCGAGACATTGCCCCTGAGGGCCGCACGCTCGCCGAGTCAAACCGCAACCTTGACCGACTTGTGGCGCACGCCAAGGCACACCAGAAGGAGTCTGGCGTGAAATTGCTTTGGGGCACCGCCAACCTGTTCTCCAATCCGCGCTACATGTGCGGCGCCGCCACCAACCCAGACGCCCACGTATTCGCCTACGCGGCAGCCCAGGTTAAGCATGCGCTCGACGTCACCAAGGAGCTAGGCGGAGAAAATTACGTTTTCTGGGGTGGCCGCGAGGGCTACGAGACGCTGCTCAACACCAACCTCAAGCGCGAGCAGGACCATCTGGCAGCGTTCCTGCACATGGCCGTAGACTACGCCAAGTCGATCGGCTTCAAGGGCCAGTTTCTCATCGAACCGAAGCCGAAGGAGCCGACCAAGCACCAGTACGACTTTGATGTCGCGTCGGGCATCGCCTTCCTCCGGACCTACGGCCTGGAGAAGCACTTCAAGTTCAACATCGAGACCAACCACGCCACCCTAGCGGGCCACACCTTCCAGCACGAGATCGAGGTGGCCGCAGCCCAGGGCATGCTGGGCTCCATCGACGCCAACGCCGGCGACCTGCTACTCGGTTGGGACACCGACCAGTTCAACACCGATGTCCGAGAACTCACGCTCGCGATGGTCCCGATCATGAGGGCGGGAGGCCTTGGCACGGGCGGCTTCAACTTTGATGCCAAGCTTCGCCGGGCCTCCATCGATCCCGAGGACCTGTTCATTGCCCACATCGGGGGCATGGACGCCTACGCACTGGCATTCCGCCTCGCACGACGCATCCTCGCCGAAGGCCGCTTTGACGAGTTTATCCGGGACCGCTACGCGAGCTTCGACTCGGGGTTTGGCCGCGACATCGAGAAACGGCGCGTTGGTTTCCGAGATCTCAACCGGTTGGTCCTGGGCAGGCTCGGCGAACCCAAGCCACGCTCTGGCAAGCAGGAGTACCTCGAAAACCTGCTCAATTCCTACCTCCATGGGTAATCCAGCCTCCGAAGACGCTGCAGTGGAGTCCGCTCCCTACCTCGACGCCAGGCAGCCCCTGGCGCGGCGCGTGGACAGCCTGATTGCCCAACTGACCCTGCCCGAGAAGGTCGACCAGATGGTGCACGAGAACCGTCCCATTGGCCGGCTCGGTGTCCCGGCCTACAATTGGTGGAACGAGGGCTGCCACGGTGTCGGACGCAACGGCCGGGCCACCGTCTTCCCGCAAGTCATAGGCCTGGGCGCGACCTGGGACCGCGCGCTCGTCGAGCGGATCGCCTCGGTCATTTCTGACGAGGCGCGGGTCAAGCACCACGCGGCGATCGCGGCGGGTCGGCGCGGGCAGTACCAAGGGCTCAGTTTCTGGACGCCCAACGTCAATATCTTCCGGGATCCGCGCTGGGGGCGCGGCCAGGAGACCTTTGGCGAGGACCCCTGCTTAACCGGCGTTCTCGGCTCCGCCATGGTGCGCGGTTTGCAGGGCGGGGACCCACGCTACCTCAAGACCGCCGCGTGCGCGAAGCACTTCGCCGTCCACAGCGGTCCGGAGCAGAATCGCCATTTTTTCGACGCCCGTCCGACCCCGAAGGACCTATTCGAGACCTACCTGCCCGCCTTCGAGGCGCTGGTCCGCTGTGGGGTCGAGGCCGTCATGGGCGCGTACAACCGCACCCTGGGCGAACCCTGTTGCGCCAGCTCCTTCCTCCTCGGCGAGGTCCTGCGCGGCCGGTGGGGCTTCCGGGGTCACGTGGTCAGCGATTGCGGCGCAATCGACGATTTTCACCAGCACCACAAGGTGACAGCCGATGCGCCCGCCTCGGCGGCGCAGGCGGTCAAGAACGGCTGCGACCTCAACTGCGGCTGCACCTACAGCGAACTCCTGGCGGCCGTCCGCACAGGGCTGATCACCGAGGCGGAAATCGATATTTCCCTTCGCCGAATTCTCACCACGAAGTTCAAACTCGGGCTCTTCGACCCGCAGGAGAACCTGCCATGGTCCGGCTTGACCACGGAAATCCTCGACTGCCCGGCCCACCGGAAATTAGCCCGCACGGCGGCGGCCGAGTCAATTGTCCTTCTCAAGAACAACGGCGTACTGCCGCTTCGGCCCGACTACGAGAGCATCCTGGTGACCGGACCGACCGCCGCTAACACCACGGCCCTGCTCGGCAATTACTACGGGTTTTCACCGCGGCTTGTCACAATTGCGGAGGGCATCATGGCCAGTTCTGCCGAGGGTTGCCGGACGGTCTACCGCACAGGCTGCCCGCTCTTCAGCCCGATGGCCCCGGGCGTCAACTACACCTACTCGACTGCTGAAGAGAACGAGCTCACGATCGCTGTTGTCGGCCTCGACCCCTCCCTCGAGGGCGAGGAAGGAGACACCGTCGCCTCGCCTACCGGCGGCGACCGCGACAGCATCGAGCTGCCAGCCGTCCAGCGCGACTTCCTACTCGAGCTGCGTAAGCACGCTCGGAAGCTCGTCGTGGTCATCACCGGCGGATCCGCCATTGCGATCCCCGAGATCCACGAGATCGCCGATGCCATTCTACAGGTATGGTACCCGGGCTGCGAAGGTGGGTCTGCCGTTGCCGACGTGCTTTTTGGCGCGGTCTCCCCCTCGGGCAAGCTGCCGGTCACAGTTCCGCGCCGCACGGCGGATCTCCCTGCATTTTCCGATTACGGCATGCATGGCCGCACCTATCGTTTCGCCGAGATCGAGCCGCTTTATCCCTTCGGCTTCGGGCTGACCTATAGCCGGCTTGCGTACGGCCCCTTCGCTGCTAGCGCCGGGAACATGGCCGCCACCGGCCAGGTGGGCGTATGTGCCACCGTGACCAACAAGGGCCCTCGTCCCGTCTCCGAGGTTGTTCAGTGCTACATCGTGCCGCCGACCGGATGGCAGAATGCCCCCAGGTCCGCCTTGGTCGATTTTCAGAAGGTCGGCCTGGCGCCTGGAGAGTCGCGGACTGTTGAGTTCACACTTCCCGCCTCCGCCTTCGCCCAGACCGATTCAGCCGGCCGAAAAGTCCATTTTCCCGGACAGTATGGGATTGTCATCGGCTCCGCCTCGCCCGGACCGCGCGCGCTGGCGCTCGGCGCTCCCGCACCCGCGGTCGGATCGCTTACCCTCATCTAGGATGCCATCAGGCTTACAATCCCATGAATGCTCCCGCCGCGGCGCGGCCCCATGTTCCCATATTGCGGGGCGTGAAGCGGGACTGGACCCCAGGCCGGACCCTGTGTGCACCCGCATCTGCACCGGCGGGGCCTGCGGCGGCGGCGTTCACGACCCCTAAGGTTTTGCCGATTCCATTGCTGCTCCTGATTACGCCTCGAATCCTGGGCCTACGACGGTCAAGGTGCAGGTCGATCTAAAGTAGGATTTTACCCCCTCCAAATACCCCATGACCGCCCCCGCCGACAAGCTATCCTTCGTGGAGAAGGCCGGCTACAGCGCCACCGATGCCGCCGCGAATTTCGTCTTCATGACGATGATTCTGTTCCAGCTGAACTTCTATACGGACGTGGTTGGTTTAACGGCGGGCGCTGCAGCCGCGGTCCTCCTATGGCCACGGCTCTGGGACGCTATCTTCGACCCCATCATGGGCGTGCTCGCAGACCGAACGAACACCCGCTGGGGTAAATTCCGCCCCTGGGTGCTGTGGACGGCTGTCCCGTGGTGCGTGGTCATGGTTCTGGCCTACACCACGCCCCGCGGATGGAGTGCTGTCCCCCTGGTCGCCTATGCGTGCATCACCAACACCCTGCTGATGACGCTCTACTCGATGAACAACATGCCCTATTCCGCTTTGGGCGGGGTCATGACGGCGGACCTGACCGAGCGGGCCAAGCTCAATTCGTTCCGGTTCATCGCGGCCAACGTCGCGCAGTTTGTCGTGGGCGGCTTTACCCTCCCGCTTGTTGCGAAGTTCGCCGTCGGCCACGACCGCCAGCATGGTTGGCAGATGACCATGGCCGTATGGGCGGCTATTTCCTTGGTCCTTTTTCTCATCACCTTCTTCACAACCCGGGAGCGCATAAAGCCGGTGGCCGCCACGAAGTCCTCGCCGAAGGAGGATTTCGGCAATCTCCTTCGCAACCGTCCCTGGCTTGTCATGGTAAGCATGACCTTCGTGCATTTCGCCATCCTCTCCTTCCGTGGCGGCGCGACCTACAACTATTACCACCACTACGCTGATCCAGGCGCGATGTTCGACCTGTTATCGAAGCTCGGCCTGACCGCCGGACCTCTTGCACCCGGCGCCCCGTCCCCCGGAGGCCTGTCCGAAACGCTCGGCTACATCGTCCACGGGACTCGCACGGACCTCGCAACCTCTAACGTTACCGACGTGTTCAACAGCATCGTCAACATGCTGGGCACGGCGACGACCATCGTGGTCTTGGTGCTCTCGCCCTCGCTGGCCCGACATTTCGGCAAGAAGGCCGTCGCGGTCGCGGGCTTCGGCCTCTCCGCCTTGGCCGCGGCTGCGTTCTACACTCTTTCACCTAGCAATGTGGGCGGCATGATCGCCCTTACAATTCTCGGCTCGATAGTCTACGCGCCCACCATTCCTTTGATCTGGGCGATCTATGCCGACGTTGCGGATTATTCCGAGTGGCAGACGGGTCGGCGCTTTACCGGCATGGTCTTCGCCACCATCGGATTCGCCCTGAAGGCCGGCCTCGCCGTCGGCTCCGCCTCGTTCCTCTGGATCATGGCGTTGTTCTTCGACTACGAGACCAAGGCGCCGACGGCCGCGGCGGCCATAGCCGGATACCGAGCGTGCAGCGGCCTTGTAGTCGCCGTGATGTTCGCCGGGTGCACGGTTCTGCTGGCCATCTATCAGCTCGGCCGCGAACGCACCCTAAAAATGGCCGCGGATCTAGAGTCCCGCCGCCTGGCCGCCCGGGCCACTTGATTTTGTCCCCGGGTGTCGCGTTCTATTCTCATGCCCCACCTCTCCCAGTGAAATTAGCGGTTCCAATCCTTTCGGCACTCTGCGCTGTGGCTGTCGCCCGGGCGGACGACGGATACCGGCTATGGCTCCGGTACGACCGCCTCCGCCAGACGACGCTATCTTCCGCCTATGCTGTGGCAGCCAGGCACGTCGTGCTAGCCTCGCCGATCGACGCGGATTCAGCCACCGGGCCGGCAGTGCAGACCGAGCTGACCTCGGGATTCGCTGGATTGCTCGGCGTGGATCCCGAGATCACCCGGGAGGCCGTCCAGGCGCAGGCTGATCTCGGGGAGGACGGCTATGCCCTCAGTTTGGAAAGCCGGGGAGGGCGTCCCGCCTTCGTTATCACCGCGAACCGCGACCTCGGGCTGCTCTACGGGAGTTTTGCCCTATTGCGCGAGCTTCGGCTTGGCAGGCCTGCGGACGCCTTTCCTATCCGCAGCGCGCCCCGGATCCAGCGCCGTATGCTCGATCACTGGGACAACCTGAACCGCACGATCGAGCGGGGATACGCCGGCGACTCGCTCTGGGAATGGTTTGTCCTGCCTGACTATGTTTCTCCTAGGTGTCGCGACTATGCCCGCGCTTGCGCCTCGATTGGCATCAACGGTGCGGTGCTCACAAACGTTAATGCCGACGCCCTTGTGCTCACTCCCGAGTGGCTGCGCAAGGTCGCGGCGCTCGCTTCGGAGTTTCGCCCTTATGGGGTGCGCGTCTACCTGACCGCGCGCTTCTCGGCGCCGATTGATATCGGTGGGCTAAAGACCGCCGACCCGCTCGACCCGGCAGTCGCCGCCTGGTGGCGGACGAAGGCCGGAGAAATCTACGCGCTCATTCCCGATTTCGGCGGATTCCTCGTGAAGGCCAACTCTGAAGGCCAGCCTGGCCCACAGACCTACGGGCGCTCCCACGCGGATGGGGCGAACATGCTGGCCGACGCCCTTTTTCCGTACGGCGGGATCGTGATCTGGCGCGCCTTTGTCTACGAGTCCGATCCGCGGCGCGATCGCTGCATGCAGGCCTACGACGAATTCCAGCCCCTTGACGGCAAGTTCCGCCCGAACGTTGTTGTGCAGATCAAGAACGGGCCTCTCGATTTCCAGCCTCGTGAGCCCTTCCACCCCCTTTTCGGGGCAATGCCGCATACTCCGCTCGCCCTCGAATTGCAGATCACGCAGGAGTACCTTGGCCAGGGAACCAATCTCGCCTTTCTCGCCCCGCTCTGGAAGGAGACCCTCGACTCCGACACCTTTCGCCCAAGTTCGGGTGCTACCGTCGCCCGGGTTGTCGATGGTTCGATAGACCATAACCCGCTTAGCGTCATCGCTGGGGTCGCCAACACGGGCACCGATCGCGACTGGACGGGACACCCGCTGGCCCAGGCGAACTGGTACGCCTACGGACGGCTCGCATGGGACCATACGCTGTCGAGTGCGCAGATCGCCTCGGAATGGACGCGCCTGACCTTTGGCGGCGATCCGCGAGTTGCCGAGCCGTTGGAAAAGATGCTGCTCGAATCGCGCGAGACGGTCGTGGACTACATGGATCCGCTCGGGCTGAGCGGAGTCTTTGCGGAGGGTCATCACTACGGCCCCGAACCGTGGCTCGATCAGGGCCGGCCGGATTGGACTTCTGTGTACTACCACCACGCGGATATCAAGGGGCTTGGCTTCGACCGCACGGCGACCGGCTCCAACGCCCTCGAGCAGTATGCCGGTGAGATCAACCGGCTTTGGGGGGACCAGGCGACCTGCCCAGAGAATTTGGTGCTCTGGTTCCATCACGTCGGTTGGGACCAGACCATGGCCTCCGGCCGACCGATGTGGGATGAGTTCTGCATGCGCTATCAGCGCGGCGTCGACACGGTTCGCCGCTGGCGCCGTACATGGGATTCCCTCGCACCCTTCGTCGATCCCGAGACGCACACTCATGTGCGGGATCTGCTGGCCATTCAGGAGCGCGACGCCTGCTGGTGGCGCGACGCCTGCCTCCTCTATTTCCAGACGTTCTCACGCCGTCCGCTTCCGGTTGGGGTCGAGCTTCCGGCCCACGACCTCGCCTATTACCGAGCCATCCGCCTGCGTTGGATGCCGGGCAATCCTTCAGGTAAATGAGGCGGCTCGAGCCAAGGGTGGGCTCAGAAGCCGATGCTCGCGCCACCGTCCACCGGAAGCGTAACCCCGGTGACGAACTTCGCCGCGGGTGATGCCAGGTAGACTGCCGCCCAGCCGATGTCCTCGGGCTGGCCTAGGCTGGCCGCAGGCGTACGGCCGAGCACCTTGGCTTTGCGGGCTGGGTCGCCTTCAAGGGCCTTGCGGGACATCTCGGTCTCGATCCAACCCGGGGCGATGCAATTCACTCGCACGCCGTGTGCCGAGAACTCCGTGGCGTAGCCCTTGACCATGCCCACCATCGCGCTTTTTGCCGCCGTGTAGGCTATGACGAGTGGAATTCCAAAGAGCGAGGCCATCGAACCGGTGAAAAGAATGGAGCCATGCCTGCGTTCGATCATTCCGGGGGCAACGGCGCGAGTCAGAGCGTGTGCTCCAACCACATGGGTGTTGAGCACATTTTGGAAATCCTCGGGCGTGGTCTCGACTGCGGGTTTCTTCAGGTGGATGCCAGCGTTATTGACGAGGCAGGTGACGGGACCCGCTTCACGGGTCACGTGTGCGACGAGCGCTTGGGCAGCATCAAGCTGGGTGATGTCATGCACGACATGGCTGGCCCCGGTGCCGAGCAACCGTACCGCGGCGGTAAGCTCGGCCTCGCGGCGGCCGACGAGCACGACGCGTGCGCCTGCAGCGTGCAAGGCCCGAGCCATGGCTAATCCTATACCGGTGCCCCCGCCGGTGATGAGCGCGGTCTCGCCGCGCAGGGAAAAGGCTTCGGAATAGTTCATCGGGAGGAGAGGGACTGCATGCCGGCCCTGAGATAACCAAGCGCGAACGCCATACCGGCGTGCCACGGCGCGGCGCAGCTCATCTGCGGGGCATGGTCGGGAATGATCACACCCTCGAAGCCATTGCGCCGGAGGATAGCCAGAACACGCAGCACGTCGATCTCACCGTCGTCGATAAAGGTCTCCTTGTAGTGCGGTACCTTGTCGCGGACGTTGCGCAGATGGAGGTAACCAATGCGGTGCTGGCTGCTGTAGTGGTCAACGACATCGTAGATGTTGCCTTCGGTCATCTCAGCGAGCGAACCCACGCAGAACTCGAGGGCGTTGGCCGGGCTGGGGTTCATGTCGATGACGCGCTGGTACATCCGCGGTTGGTAGACGAGCCGGGGTTGGCCGCGGATTGTGGGCATAGGGGGATCGTCGGGATGGAGCGCGAGGCGGACGCCCGCCTTCTCGGCCACCGGCAGAACCTCGTCGAGGAAGCGCTGGAGGCGCGACCACAGCTGCTCGTGAGTGGCGGCAGGTTCGGCGATGGGCGGGCGCTTCAGGGCACCCGGGTCGACCACCATGTTCCAGACCATGCCCTTTGGCATCGGCGTGTCGTACGGGCCCTCCATTCCGACGGAGGGGGCGTCGCCTCGGGCATATGTGCCCTTGGTGCGGCCGGCCACACCCGCGATGGAGAAATTGTAGCCCATGATCGGTATGCCGGCCTCGCCGAGGCGCCTGATTATGGTCTTTACGTTCTCGATGTGCAGGGGGCGTTGCGGCCCGTCGAGCAGCACGTCATACCAGTGGGCTGGATCGAAATTCTCGATTGCCTCGAGTGTGAGCCCGGAGGCCTCGACGTTCAGCCTCAGGGTCTGGAGCTGCTCGACAGTCCAGAGTTGGTCCGGGTCGCCGGCCAGGCCCCAGCCCCAGTCCGTGCCGGTGGGCTGGTCGTCGGGACCGACGTGGCCGCTGCCGCGGAAGTAGTCCACGAGATGGGCTACGATGTGCGTGGCGCCCGCCTGCTTCGCGAAGGCGAAGTTATCGGGAGTAAGCATATGATGGTAGAGGCCGAGACCGAGTTTCATGGGGGCAAGGCGTAAACGCTGGCTGCGGATTGGTTGAGCCGCCCAAAACGGGGCGCACGCACGGTCCAGCGCAATCGCCCAATCGGATCGGATCTAGACTTCGGGCTGGAATCCATGGCGTGGGCTCAGCGGTAACGGTAGAGGCGCACGCGCTGCAGCGTAAAGTGGCCTGGCTCGAGGCGGACATGCCGCCCCTGGTGGGTTTGGTCTCCGTTTAGCCAGCGCAAGTGATGCCATTGGCCGTCCTCATATCGGCCCTCTTCGCAGTCGAGGATGCCGATGTGGGGATCGCCAGGCGTCGGGGCGGAGAAGGTGACCGTGACCCCAATGCCGCCGATCAGCAACTCGTCCGGCCCAAGCTGGATGACGATGGCTCCGGCGGGCAGGGGCGTTCGCGTGGCGGAGCGGTCACCGGCCTCGTTGATCACTCCGTCCGCAAGGCCGGGCGACTCAAGGCGTTCGTAGGTTACATCGAGCACAAGGCCGCCAAAGGCAACCTCGTGCGCCCGGCGCGGGTCTGCGGCCGGCGGGAGCAGCGCGGTCATCTTTCCGTTGCCCTCGTTGGCCAGGATCAAGGGCGTGAGCTGCCGGATAAGGTCGTTGCTGGCCCTGAGGAGGCCGGCGGCAGGCTCGTCGATGGACTCGATGCCAAAGGGCGAGAACCCGAAGCCACCACACGCGCCGAAAGCGTAGAGGTTGTTCACGGAGGCGTCCGTGCTGCGGAGTGCCTCGGGAATGAAGAGCGGGTTGCCGCCGCGGCTGTAGCGGTCCGCCCAATCCGTGAAGTTCGGGAAATAGATGTCCGGGCTGAAGAAGCCCAAGGTGGGAGCCGCGGCCCGCCAGACATCGATCAGGTGAGGAAGCGGTCCGGCGCTTGGGTATTGTCCGGGCTGGAAGGCAGGCCGTATGAGCGCGGCGTTGGCATAGAGCGGCAGGGGATACTCGCGGCGTCCCGCTCCTGCGACGCAGTCCACATAGCGCCCGAACGACCAGGCCATGAACAACTCCGCCGTGGCAGGACCCTCGCCAAAGACCTCCGTCCACGTGCCGGTTGTTCGTCCGCCATGGGCTGTCCAGCGCTCGCGCAGCTCGGGTGCAAGGGTGTCGCGGTGCCGGGCAAGGTAGTCCATGAGCCCGGCTGGCACCGGTCCGGCGAATGCCGCGTCGGCCGCCGGGCAGCGGTCACGCGCCTCCGGGATCATGCCGATCTCATTCTCGACCTGCACCAGAATGACGGTGTGCTGCGCGCCGTCTGTTTCGCGGAGGTGGCGCATGAGGGCGGCGAAGGCGCGGGCGTCCGTTTCGCGGTTGGCTTCGGCGAAGGGAGTAAGGATTTCAAGGGCCTGGCCCTGGGAGTCGCGGGAGCGAGGGAATCGTGCCGTATCCACTTTTACCCATGCCGGCACATAGCACGACATGCTGTTTTTCCAAGAGCCGAACCACAGCAGCACGAGCCGCATCCCGTTGGCCCGCGCGTCGGTGAGAAGGCCGTCCACGGTGGCGAAGTCGAACTTGCCCTCATTCGGCTCGATGACATCCCAGTAGACTGGGGCCACGACGGAATTCAGGTTAAGCGCCTTAAGCTTTGGCCAGGAGGCATGCAGGTAGTCGGGCTCCCCGTGGGAATTGCTCAACTCACCACCACGGACAAGGAAGGGCTGGCCATCAACGACGAGATGGGTGGCACCGCCCGAGAACTCGAGCCGTGGGGGCGGGGTCTCGGCGAGGGTCACCGATACCAAGAGGGATCCGAGCACGCCGCTTCGAAACCGTTTCATTGAAGGGTCACGCTAACTTGGCCGGATTCGGATTGTGCGGGCAGGGTAAATTCCTGTTCGGTCTGCCTTCCCCGATAGGAGACGGAGATCGAATATTCACCCTGAAAGCCCCGGAGGGACAACCCTCCCTTGGCGTCCGTTTTCCCCTCCGCATGGGTGCGCCACCGATCGAGAACGAGATCCCGGTAGACCCGGGCCGCCGGACGTTCGGACCAGTCATCCCTGAACATGGCGGCTGCTGGCCGCCAGTGTGCGCCCTCCCAGAAACCCCAGAACTGGACGCCGACGACCGAGGGGTGGCTGAAGCAGAGGATGAGGAAGTCCCGCGTGTAGTCGGCCTGGAGTTCCTCGTCGTAGGTCCAGACGTCAAATTCAGTGATACGGACCGGCAGGTGGAACTCCGCCTGGTAGCGATCAAGGACGGCCAGCACGTGTTCCGGGGCGCTGGGCTTCCCGCCGAAATGCGCTTGCATGCCCAGGCCGGATAGGGGTGCGCCATGGTCGATCAGGTAACGGGCGGTCTTCTCAAAGTGCGCCACATGGTCCGCGTCGGTCGTGGCGTCCTGATTGCTGAAATCGTTGAAGAACAACCCCGCGTTCGGAAGCTCCTCACGCGCGGTTTTGAACCAGGATGGCATGATCTCGGGTCCAAAGGCGTCCATCAGGTCGTGGTTGGTATACGGCTCGTTGAGCACGTCCCATTCAGAGACGAGCCCTCGCATCGCCCGGGCCATCTCCCTGATATGCGCGTCGATGAGCGCGGGGATTTCACTCTGTCGCGGGGTCCCGAGAAGTTCTAGGACGGGCTTAGGGAGGTTTTTCTTGCCTGGCCAGACGAGCACATGGCCGCGCGCGGTGAAGCCGTGGTCCTGCACCCACTGGAGGCCGGAGAGGGTTTGCGCCTGGCTGTAATCACGGCCCCATTCTCCGAGCCAGACGGGCCACTTTAGGTCGTTCTCCGTACTGGCAGCGTTGAAGAGCTCGATTGCCGTCTTACGGTAGCGAAGGTTGTCGGGGGTGTCCCGACATAGGCGGGCCATTTCGAGGGCGGTGCCCCACTGAAAAGCGGAGCGCCGCTCGTCAATCCGGACTTCCGCGTCAGGGACGGGCCTGCCTGCTGCGTCCTTTACCGTGATCACAATGTCCCCCTGGCGCACCCGGCCGATTCGGTCCAGGGCCTCGCGGCGCCAGGCGGCCCCGGATTCGCGCCCGGTGTAGCTGAAGCGAGTCCGTGGAAGTTCCGCGTAGGTCAGGCTCTGGGCGTAGTCGAGCACCTCCAGGCCTCCGATTTCGAGGGTCTGCCGCTTGAAGCCGAAACGGAGCATGACGGCGGCGTCCCCGGCCGAGAAATCCTTGGCGAAGACGAAGGGGATCAGCACCTCCTGCCATTCTCGACCGAAGGTATAGTCCCCCTCGAAACTGCTGTTGGAGTCGATGCCGTTCTTGCGCACCACGACGTAGACGCGGCCCGTGCCTGTCTCGTCGGTCGCCGCAGTGGCGCGGCCAAAGAAACGGATCATCGCCACGCCGCCCTTCTTTACCGGCCGGGCATTGAGCGCCCTCAGTTCGATCGCCTCCATGGGGCTTGCGTCCTGCAGGGTGGCTATCTTCCAGGCGCGCGTGAAGCCCGGGCCAATCGCCGCCACCGTCTCAAAGGTGACGGCCCCGGCTGGTGCCGCGGTCCTCAGTTCGAATGCGGCCAGCGGGTCGGATCCGGTAAGGAGGGAAGGCGCCTTGGGCAGCACGGTCGCCTCCAGCGAAGAGGCTGCGGCGGGTAATGAGAGGCAAAGCAAGATTGCTAGACTCCAGGGGTGCAAGGCGTCCATAGCGGAAGAGGGGCGGGGAGGGTTCTCCCAAGGTGAGCCAACTTCGGAGGCTGGAACAGCCTCGATCCGCTCTCTTTATAGCGCAAGCCGACTCTGGAGCGTGGTGAGGGGAGAGCCTCCGTTTTACGGGTGCGGAGGTGGGGCAAAGAAATCCAGGGGCACGCTATCTGCCATGTGGCGATAGCCGACCATGGAGGGATGCAAATGGTCCCCGGAATCGTAGGAGGGCAGAAGCAAGTTGGGATCAGCTGGATCCCGGAGCGCGGCGTCGAAGTCCACGACTCTGTCACAGGGAGCGGCTTCGCGGATCCATCGGTTGATCGCCTGACGGTCGGCTTCAATATCCGGCGTGGAATACCATAGGGCTCCGGCGAAGGGAGTGATCGTGGCAATGGCCACGCGGATTCCGTGTTCGTGACAGACCGAAATCACCTGCTGATAGCCGGCCGTGATGTCCGATGCGCTGGCATAGGCCTGCCCTGCTTGTCGGGCCTTGATTCGGGTGCCGAGGTCGTTGACCCCAAGCTGCAGGATCATCCATCTCACGCCGGCCTGTCCGATTACGTCCCGGGAAAGGCGCGAAAGCCCGGCAGGACCCTGTCCGGGTCGCAGCAGGCGGCCGCCGCCAATCCCTAGGTTCAGGACCGAAATTCCCGCGGTCGCCGGATCTGCGCGAAGACGTTGGGAAAAGGCATCGGTCCAGCGGGTATTCTCATCCGGCTGGCATCCGCGCCCGTCGGTGATGGAATCCCCAAGGCAGACGACCGCGGCCCTTTTCGCTCCGCTGACTGAAGCCTCGACGCCGCTTAGGAAATACCAATGCACGATCTTTGTTGCTCCAGGGAGATTCTCGTCGGCCGGGTCGGCCCCGGGCTTGAGATAGGAGGTGGCTCGGGAACCAGGATGGCCGGCCAGCCTTGCCGGCAGGTTGAGGACCCTCGCCGTGATGGCCAAATCGGCGTGGGAAGGGGCGGGAAAAACCAATGGATCGGAAATCGAAATCGATTTAGGGGGTACGCTCACCCTCGCCGCGCCGTCAAACGTCACGGCTCGGTCGGAATCCCTGCGAACTCTTCCTCCGGCCTCGGAAATTGCAATGCGTACGTCCTCCAGCACCAGAGGCTCCGCACCGTACTCGTTGGATAGTCTCAGCCGTACTGTCTCCACTCCCGTCGAAATTCGCACGACCTGCCTCAGCACGATGCCCTGGCCCACAAGGAGCTCCGGCGCCGCCCCCTCTTCCAGGTTTGCGGTGGCCCACACGCCGACCCATCGGTTGGGGGTGGCGCAACCCATGCCGATAAAGGCCACGAGCGACGATAGGACGATGAGGATCAGGGGCATGCGGCGCATGTCTGCAGATGGCTTGGGGATGGGAATAAGCACAGGAGCGGGTTTTCTGGGGCTGATGGCGAGGGCGTAAACTTCCACACCAAGTCCGGCGATTTGACAACCGCGTATCGCCTCGACCATGACGCGGGCAACGAAGAAGAGCACGGCGTGAGACAATAGCAGATCGGCCCATATAGTCTACTGTTAGACCTTTGAAGGCTTTGCTAGTGAAGCATGAGGTCACTTACACGTTGGCCCAGACCAAGAGCTAGAGCTTTCGCAAGTGTTACCCTGCAGTCATGGGCGCTCCAGCGCCTGCGATTGTATTACCCTCAAATCCGTAGAACACCCCCGTATGAAGACCTCGTCAAAGCTGACGTTGGCCGTCGCCGTTATGGCAACCGCCTGGATAGTCGGAGCTTCGGCCCAGCAAGCCGCTCCTGCGCCTCAGACTGGAAAAGAAGACCAGAAGCAGATGGTTCCCGTTAAAACCGACACGGCGGATGTTTCCGCCGCGACGGATGATCAGACCTACCAACTTTCTCCCTTTGAGATAACCTCGACTAAGGATACCGGGTATGCAGCGACCGAAACGCTGGCGGGCACGCGAATCCGTACGGACCTTAAGGACGTCGCCTCGGCTATCCAAGTCGTCACGCCTGCATTCCTGCAGGACATCGGCGCCCACAACAACGGTACGCTGCTCCAGT
>Ga0302156_10002021_pt1 | contig 17089 bp, 18 predicted proteins | sample I_Bog_N3_2_FD_193503 | JGI IMG/M metagenome (GOLD analysis project Ga0302156, IMG submission 193503) | Peat permafrost microbial communities from Stordalen Mire near Abisko, Sweden - I_Bog_N3_2 | ecosystem: Environmental > Terrestrial > Soil > Wetlands > Peat | place: Sweden: Abisko, Stordalen... | reverse complement strand
CCAGCCGACGATTCAGCATCAAGGCATAGCCAATGGTCGCAGCCAGCAGGATGGCGACGATGATATCAAGAATGAGCTTGTAGTCTTCCATCAGACCTTCTCCTTCTTGACTTTTTCCTCGATGCGGATGGCGATGTGATTACCCTTGCGGCCCATTTTGCCGCCGAACATGGGCACATCGCCGCATCGGAGCTCGACCACCGAGTCCGGCATCGAGTTTAGCATGATCTTCGAACCAACGCGTAAATTCAGGATATCGCGCAGCGACATCACCTGTTCGTCAAGCACGGCCTCCATCTCCACTTCGGTCATCCACAGCTCTTCCGCAAGGTGGGTTTCCCAAATGGAGTCACGGCCGAACTTTTCACCCATGAACATCTGGAGCAGCAGCTCACGGACGGGTTCCAGGGTGGCATAGGGCAGCAGCAGTTCCAGCCGACCGCCGCGATCTTCCATGTCGATGCGCAGCTTGGCGACGATGGCCGCATTGCTGGGACGCGAAATGGTGGCGAAGCGCGGGTTGGTCTCAAGGCGGTCGAAGCGGAACGTGACCGGCGACAGGGGGTCGAAGGCCGCCGACAGGTCGGCCAGCACCACATGCACCATGCGCTCGACCAGATTACGCTCGATGGTGGTATAGGGACGACCCTCGATACGCATGGCGGCGGTGCCGCGGCGACCACCCAAGAGCACGTCGACGATGGAGTAAATCAGTGAAGAATCAACGGTCAAGAGACCGTAGTTATCCCATTCCTCGGCCTTGAACACCGCCAGCATGGCCGGCAGAGGAATCGAGTTCAGATAGTCGCCGAAACGAAGGGACAGAATGTTGTCCAGCGAGACTTCGACGTTATCCGACGTGAAGTTACGCATGCTGGTGGACATCATGCGGACCAAACGGTCGAACACGACTTCCAGCATCGGCAGGCGTTCATAGGACACCAGGGCCGAATTCAGGATGGCCTGAATGCCCGAACGGTCGCCGTCGCCGTCATGGGCATCGTCGAAGCCCAGCAGGCTGTCGATTTCGTCCTGGTTCAGAACACGGGTGGAAACCCCACCTTCGCCGTCGTCCTCGCCTTCCTCGCCGCCCTCGGCGCCGAGCATGGCTTCCCATTCGGCGGCCACGGCATCGCCGTCGCCTCCGCCGTCACCACCGGCGCCAGCATCGCCACCGCCTTCGGCCTCACCTTCGGCCATGGCGGCCCATTCGGCCATGAGGGCTTCTTCGTCCTCTGCCGAGCGACCTTCACCACCCATTTCGGTGTCTTCAGCCATGGTGGCTCCCAACCATCACTGGACCAGCATTTCCTTGAACAGAACGTCGTTGACCTTTGCAGGCTTGACGGCGTTGTTGACGCGGGCCATCAGCTCTTCGCGCAGACGCAGCATGCCGGCCGACCCCTGAAGGTCATCGACGCGCAGCTCGCGCAGGTAAACCTGGAAATTATCGATGATGCGCGGCATCACCGCTTCGATTTTTCCGACGTCCAAAGCGCTTTCCAACTCGAGGCTGACGCGGATCTTCAGGAAGTTCTGCTTACGGCCCGGCGAATTCAGATTCACCAGGATTTCCGGCAGATCATAGAAGACAGCGGCCTGCACCTCGGTGGGTTGCTCGGGACCGGCTTCTTTTTTCTCGGCCTTGGGCTTTTTCTCGGCTTCGGGTGCGGCGGCCTCGCTTGCATTCTTATGCAGCAATCCGTCCAGCAGGCCCGAGAAATAAGCGCCGGCGCCGGCGCCAATCACCAGCAACAGCGGCAACACGATAAACAGGATCAGCTTCTTCTTGCCGCCCCCGCCACCGCCGCCGCCGCCATGACCGCCAGAGGTTTCTCCACCGTCATCGGAGCCTTCGCCTTCTTCGAAATCTTCTTCTAGATCTTCGGCCATGGTTCTTTCGCCCTCACCAGGCTCCTTGGCCGGCGCCTGGAGTCATTCACCATAAAGAATAGTCGCCGGCGGTTAACAGAAGGTTGACGCCCCGTCAGATCAGGAAACGCTTCCGGCCTGCTGCGGGATCTTGGGCCGCACCATAACAAGACCGCCCCCACCGGGCAATAACTGCCCGGCACAGCCTGCTCTCGGCACCCCCCGGCAGCGCCTGCCAGGCCCATCAAATGGCTGTTTTCCGCCATTTAGCCCCAGGAATTAAAACTGGCACGGCATTCGCATGTATGGCGCCGTAACGTGATCGCTAGGTCGAAACCAATGGAAAACACGTCTTACATCGCCCTGTCCCGCCAATCCGCCCTGTGGCGCGAGATGGAAGTTGTCGCCAATAACATGGCCAACGCCAACACGCCGTCCTACAAGGCGGAGCAGATGATGTTCCGTGACTTCGTCGTAAAGACCAAGACCGACACCTCCCCCTTTGGCCGCAAGGTTGACTTTGTGCAGGATGTCGGCGTTCTGCGCGACACCCGCGAAGGCCCCATGACCCAGACCCAGGCCCCCCTGGACTTGGCCATCCATAACGAAGGCTACTTCGTCGTCGATACGCCGTCCGGTGCCCGCTATACCCGCGAAGGCCATTTCCGCCTGGACGAGACCGGCATGATGGTCAATTCCGCCGGCTATCCGGTGATGCAGACCACGGGCCAGCCCATCGTCTTCGCCCCCAACGAGACCCAGATCACCGTGACCGGCGACGGCACCGTTTCTACCGAGAACGGCGTCATCGGCAAGGTCCAGGTGGTCAGCTTCAACAATGACCAGAACCTGCAGAACGCCGGTTCCGGGATGCTGATGACCAACGATCAGCCCACCCCTATCGATCGTCCGTCCCTGGTTCAGGGCATGTTGGAGCAATCCAACGTCCAGCCAGTGATCGAAACCACCAAAATGATGGAGATCCTTCGGAATTACGAAGGCATTCAAAAGCTCATCGACGGCGAAAACGACCGTCAGAGCTCTGCGATGAAAATTCTCTCTCAATCCCAACAGTCCGCTTAAGGAGATCCCGCCATGAGGGCTTTGAACATCGCCGCCACCGGCATGCAGGCACAGCAGACCAACGTGGAAGTGATCTCGAACAACATCGCCAACATGAACACCACCGGCTACAACCGGCGGCGGGCCGAATTCACCGACCTGCTGTATCAGAACATGAAGCGCGTTGGTTCGAACTCATCGGACAACAACACCATCGTTCCGACCGGCATCCAGCTAGGCTTGGGTGTGAAGACCGCCTCGGTCTATCGCATCACCGAGCAAGGCTCGCTGACCAGCACCAGCAACAGCCTGGATCTGGCCGTGCAGGGCAAGGGTTACTTCCAGGTGCAGTTGCCTTCGGGCCAGACCGCCTATACCCGCGACGGCGAGTTCCAGTTGTCGGCGAACGGCCAGATCGTCACCTCCCAGGGCTATACCGTGATGCCGGCCATCACCGTGCCGACCAATGCGCTCAGCGTGACGGTCAACACCTCGGGCCAGGTCAGCGTTTCCCTATCCGGCCAGACCACCGACAGCATCGTCGGCCAGCTGCAGATGGCGGTGTTCCCCAACGAAGCCGGCCTGGAAGCCCAGGGCGACAACCTGTTCCTGGAAACCGCAGCTTCCGGCACCGGCGTGGTCTCGACCCCCGGCTCCACCGGCTTCGGCACCCTGCTGCAGGGTTACCTGGAAAGCTCGAACGTCAATACCGTCACCGAAGTCACCGACATGATCAGCGCCCAGCGGGCCTATGAGATGAACTCCAAGGTCATCCAGTCCGCCGACGAGATGCTGCAGACCCTGAATCAGGTGAAGTAAAGGATACCGGCCATGAATCGCCTCGCTCTCACCTTTTGCGCGGGTCTTGCCCTCGCTTTCGCAGCCACCCCGGCCCAGGCCGAAGTGATGCTGCGTCCCAACGTGCTGGTCGACAGCGACGTGGTGAAGCTGGGCGATCTGTTCGACAATCTGCCGGATCACGCCGATACCCCCGTCGCCCGCTCTCCGGCTCCCGGCCGCCGCGCCACCGTCGATTCCGAATGGCTGGGCCGGGTCGCCCGCAATTACGGCGTTGCCTGGAAGCCGGCCTCCAACTTCGATCAGGCAGTGGTGGAACGCTCGGGCGTGGTCATCAGCCACGAACAGATCGAGCAGGAGTTGCGCAACGCCCTGAGCAGTGAAGATTTGCCCAAGAACAGCGACATCGAGCTGACCAATCGCGCCATCGACATCACCATTCCGACCGGCGAATCGACTGCGGTCGCCATCCGCGACATGTCCTATGACAAGCGTTATGCCCGCTTCTCGGCCACCGTCGAAGTTCCGGCCAACAGCCCCGGAGCCCAGCGCGTCCGCGTGACCGGCCGGGTCTATGCCATGGTCGATGTTCCGGTCCTGAGCCATGCTGTCAATCGTGGCGAAGTCATCGCCGCCCGCGACCTGAGCTTCATCCGCCAGCGGGAAGACGGCCTGCGCCACGACATTTTGACCGATGCCGACCAGTTGATCGGCATGACGCCCAAGCAGCCCATGCGCTCGGGCCAGATGGTTTCCATGAACGACCTGCAAAAGCCGGTGGCGGTGCCGCGCGGCGGGCTGGTCACCATGGTCTTGAAATTCGGCCCCATGACCCTGACTGCGCAAGGCCGCGCCGTCGAGCCGGGTGCCCTGGGCGACACCATCCGCGTCGCCAACGCAACAAGCAACCAGATCGTCGAAGCCAAAATCGACGGCCCCAACACTGTGACTGTCAGCCCGAATAACGGCGGCGTCCTGGCTAATTGAGGAGTTTGATCATGTTCCCCCTGTCCTCGAATGCCACCTCGCGCCTGAATCGCACCATGCTGCGTGCCGCTCTGCTGACCTCGGTGGCCATCAGCCTGGGTGCCTGCAACACCCTGGACCGCCTTGGTGAAGTCGGCGAACCGCCGCGCACATCGGCCATCAGCGACCCCACTCAGGCCCATAACTACCAGCCGGTCAGCATGCCCATGCCGGCGCCGCAGCCGCCGACCGCCGGCGCCAATTCCCTGTGGCGCCCCGGCGCTCGCGGCTTCTTCAAGGATGCCCGCGCCACCGAGGTCGGCGACATCCTGACCGTGGCCGTGAGCATCAATGAAAGCGGCACCCTGAAGAACCAGACCCAAACCAGCACCGCTTCGTCGGATACCGCCAATCCCAGCTTCGGCTTGCTGGGCCTGGAAAGCGGCATTTCCAAGGTCTTCGCCGGCGCCAGCTCCAACAGCCTGTGGAACCTGGGCAGCACCAGCGGCATGAACGGCAACGGCTCCATCGGCCGGTCGGAATCCGTGACCGTCAATCTGGCCGCCACCATCGTGCAGAAATTGCCTAACGGCAATCTGGTGATCTCGGGCAAGCAGGAACTGCGGGTCAATTCGGAAATGCGCGAAGTGTCCGTCCAAGGCATCATCCGCCCCGAGGACATCTCGTCGGCCAACACCATCTCCTCGGACAAAATTGCCGAGGCCCGGATCACCTACGGCGGTCGCGGCACTCTGTCCGACATCCAGCAGCAGCGCTACGGAGAGCAGATTTTCGATATCATCGCGCCGTTCTGATCAAGCAAAAAGGGGAGCTTCGGCTCCCCTTTTTCATGTCACCCCGCCAGTCCGAACGCGAAAGCTTTGCTTGACGTTTTACCCGGCAAAAGCGCAAATACCCCTACCAAACTGGTTGGCTTGGGTGCTGTGGGTTGGCAATGCTGGTTGGACGGGCCGCGGCATCAGCCGCGCCGTGGTCTTTCGCGGAAAAAGTTCATGCGCATTCTGATCGTAGAAGATTCCAAGTTCTTCATCCAATTGGTCACCAAGGCCATCGCCGAGACCATCCGCGCCGAGACCGTCGTCGCCACCAGTCTGGCCGAAGCCCGCAAGATCATTGCCGAAGCCGCCAAGCCCTTCGACCTCGCCCTGACCGACATCTTGTTGGCCGACGACGAAAAGGGCGAGGCCGTATCCTTGGTGCTGGACCATGCCATCCCCTGCATCGTCTTCACGGCGGTCTTCTCGGAAGATCTGCGCGAGCGTCTGCTGGCCCGCAATGTCATCGACTATGTGGTGAAGAATTCTCCGTCCAGCCTGGATTACCTGATGAGTCTGGTGACCAGGCTGCATCGCAACCGCCTGACCAAGGTCATGGTGGTGGATGATTCCAAGACCACCCGCAATTATCTGCGCGACCTTTTGATCGCCTATCAGTTCAAGGTCATCGAGGCCGAGGACGGCGAGACCGCCCTGGCTCTGCTGAAAAGCACGCCCAATATCCGATTGGTCATCACCGATTATCACATGCCCGGCATGGATGGCGTCGAGATGGTGCGGCGCATGCGCGCCACCCATGATCAGGAACGCCTCTGCATCATCGGCCTGTCGTCAGGCGGCGGCAGCGCGCTTTCGGCCCAGTTCATCAAGATGGGCGCCAACGACTTCATCAACATGCCGTTCCTGCGCGAAGAATTCTTCTGCCGCATCATGCAGAACGTCCGCATGCTGGACATGATGGACCGCCTGACCGACATGGCCACCAAGGATGTCCTGACCGGCATCCATAACCGCCGCTTCTTTTTCGACGCCGGCGACGCTTTGTTCGCCAGCGCCAAGCGCGAACAGGTGACCCTGACCGCCGCCATGTTGGATGTGGACTTTTTCAAGAAGGTCAACGACACCTATGGCCATGACGCCGGCGACGCCGTGCTCAAGAAAGTCGCCTCGGTGATTCGCAAGAAATGCCGTCAGACCGATCTGGTCGCCCGCTTCGGCGGCGAGGAATTCGCCGTTCTGGCGGTCAATATGGACGAAGCCGCCTCGAAGGCTTTCTTCGAGTCCCTGCGCCAAGCGGTCGAGTCGGAAAAAATTACCCACAAGGGTAAGGCCATCCAGGTCACCGTCAGCATCGGCGTCTGCCAAGGTGCCGGAGATTCCTTAAGCGGCATGATCAAGTCAGCCGACGAGATGCTCTATAAGGCCAAGCGCGCCGGCCGAAACCGGGTCGAAATTCTGTAACCCTTTTACAGATACGACGTCAGATTGACCTTCGAGATGGAAGCCACCGCCATATAAGAGGCCTGAAGCTGGGTCTGATACTGGGCGATCTGAGTCGTCACCGTGGCGGTGTCGATATCCTTGATATTGCTGATCGAACTTTGCAGCAAAGTCACGTAATTGGTCTGAGTGCTGGTGGCCGTCGACAGCTGGTTTGAAACCGCCGAAACGGTTTCCTGCAGGTTGGACATCGCCGTCAAGGCCTGTCCGGTCAGATCGTAGGCCGTCTTCACCATGCTGGAGGAAACCGGACTGGTGGAAGCCGCCTTTATGGCCGTCTCGCAGGCGCGGATCGACAGCTCAAAGGTGGATGCCGGGTCGGTGGTCGAAGGCGTAGTGCCCGAGGTCACACCGGCGCGAATGCCATAGGTCACCGAGGTCGTACTGTCGATCTGCACCGCCAGATCGGCGTTGTCACCCGTGTAATAGCTGAAATCCTGTGCCGTCGGGTCATAGTTGGCGGCGGAGATGCTGGTCGAGGCATAATTCGACATGTTTACCGGCGCCGTCGAAATATTGCTGCCGGCGAACAGATAGCGCCCCCCCTCCTGGGTGTTCATCGAAGTGACCAGACTGGACAAATAGGTACTGACGATCGTTCCCAGATTGGAATTGTCAGTCGAGCTTTGGGCGCTGCTGAGCGCCGTCTGAAGCTTGGTCAGGGTCGAGGTCATGGTGCCGATGGCGGAATACATGGCCTGGGTGCGGTCGCCGACGGTGGTGGCTTCCGAGGACCAATTCTGGGCCTGGCCCAGTTCCTTCTCCAGATTGAGCAGCTGATAGCTCTTTTGGCCGCCAAGATCCCCGTAACTGGTCGAAACCAAGCCGCTGGATTCCTGGACCTGAGCGTTGGCCAACTGGGCCTGAACGCTCAACGCCGAATTAAGCGCCACCTGATGAAGGTTATAGGAGGAGACTCTTTCCATCATTCACCTGCCTACGCTGACACTGCTGCAATGAGAGTCTGAAACATCGTTTGGACGACGTTCACGACTTTTGCGGAAGCCGCGTACATATTCTGAAGCTCGGTCAGATTTGCGGTCTGTTCGTCGGTATTGACGCCGCTCTTCGAGCTGAAGGTCGATTGTAGGGTGCTCAAGGTGGCGCTGTTGGTGGTCGAAGTGGTATCGGCGTCGGTCTGACGCTGCGAAATATCCGAAACGATCAGCGCCGCATAATCGGCGAAGGCCTTGCTGGTGGTGGACAAATAGCCCGCCGACGAAAAGCTTTGCGAACTGTTGGTCAAAGCCGCCGACAGATTGCTGGCCACCGTGCCGTCGCCGCTGGTCACCGCTGTGAAGGGTGGCGTGGGGCTGCTGGTGCTGGTCAGCACACCCGAAGCGAACAGACCCGCCGAATTGGCAAGATCCGAGCGGACTGTGACGGTCTCGGCCGAACCGCTGTTCACCAGCAGGTCGTTCATGTGGAAATAGCTGGAAACGTCGGTGCCGTCGCCATTGCTCAAAGTCGTGGGGTCGGCGGCGATGGTGCCGCTCAGGGTGGTGATGCCGACGCCATAGCTGGCGCTGCTGGAAGAGATCACCAACTGGCCGGCGCTGTTCAGGGTGCAGGTGCCGCTGGGCGTCTGGGACGACAGGGCCGAATTGATGGCCGTCGCCACGTCGTTGACGGTCGCGCAGGACGACAGATCGACGTCGGCATAGCTCTGAGCCGTGCCCGTGCTGTCGATCAGGGCGACCCGCACCTTCAGGTCGGAACTGACGCTAACCGACTCGCCAGACGAGAATGGCGTCGAGGCGGTTCCAGTCAAAGTCTGTGGCGCCGTGGCCGAGGTGCCCTGGTTATGGATGGTGTTCAGCGTCGTGGCCAGGGTCGAGGACAGATTGTCCAATTCCGACTGGGCGTTGGGCAGGTCGGTATCGCGCATCTTGACCAGTGCCGCGATCGAGCCCGAGCCGATGTCGCTGGTAATGTCCTTGCCACCGCTCATAATGCCCTGGATGCCCGTGTCGGCGCCCTCGGTATAGGTCGATGAGGAATCCATGGAGGCGGAAGCGGTGTGGCTCAAGGTATAGATGGTGTCGCCGACCAGCAACGGATCGCCGCCATCGCTGTAGACCTGCACATTGCCCAGGCTGTCCTGGTAATAGCTGATGCCCATGTCCCCGGACAGGCTCTCCAGCGCCGTATTGCGCTGGTCCTGCAAATCGGCGGTGGACTGACCGGAACTTGAAGCGGCGCGGATCTGCTTGTTCAAAGCCGAAATGGTCGACAGCTGGGTGTTGGCGTCAGATACCGCATCAGAGATGCCCTTGTCGGCCTGAACCCGCTGATCCTGAATGGTCGAAGATGTCGAACGCAGATCCTGGCACAGGGTCGTCAGCTCGCTGACCGCCTGGGTCTTCAGGGCGGTGTCTTCGGGGCTGGTGGCCAGGCTGCTGAGAGTGGTCTCCAGGCTGCTCAACTGCGACGACATATCCGAACCGCCGGAGCCGCTGCTGGAGATCGAACCCATGGCGTCGGACAGGGTCTGGTAATAGCTGTAGTAGGTCGAGGTCTGAGCCGCAGTCGAAGTATTCTGGACGATGGACTGCTCCAGATACTGATCGACATAGGTCGTGGCCGCCCCGGCGGTGACGCCGGTGACATTGCCGCCGATGGCCTGAGCCGAGGAGCTGACGGTCTGTTCCGTATAGCCGGCGGTATTGGCATTGGAGATGTTGTTGGACGCAACAGCCATCTGCTTCTCGATAACGAGAAGCGAGCTCACCGCAGAAGATAGCGAAACGCTGAGGCTCATCGAGGGTTACTCCAATTTCATCCTCATGCTAAGGCATCAATCCTTAACATCCGCTTTATCGTCGCCGTTTTTCGCCTGTTTCAGGACTCCGGCCATCTCTTCTTCCTGCTCGTCCTCGGCGGCGGCCAGGATGGCGGCCATCACCGAATCGACCCGGCGCTGAGTGGCCTGGGTAGCGATGCTCACCAGCTTGGAATTCTCTTCGGTCAGGCGGCGCATGTCGTCGGTGACTGTAGCCAGCTGATCAAGAAGCGGCTGATCCATGGCCAAAGCCTCGACGTCTTCCGAGACTTCCAAAAGCAAGGTGGTGCATTCGGCCTGAAGGGCGGCCTTGCGGGCTTTCAGTTCAAGAATGGTATTGGGCAGCCCCAAAGCCAGAACCTCGTTCTCGCCGTCGATGACCGCCTTCAAATCCTCCATGGCCCGAAACAAGGCCTCGGAAACAGACTTGTCGATGCCTTTATGGCCTTGGCTGCTGTCCATCTTGATCATCCTTCGCTAACGCTCAAAGCCTTAAGGCAAAGCAGTCATCAGCGACTCGAACAGCTTTGTGCTCGTGGTGATGATTTGCGACCCGGCGGAATAGGCTTGCTGGCAGGTGATCATATCGCTGAATTCGGTCGATGTGTCCACGGTCGAGCTTTCCAGGTAGTTGCCCTCGACGGTGCCGGCCCCACCGCTCCCCGATACGTTCAAGCTGGAGGTGCCCGAGGTGCCGCTCTCGTCATAGACATTGCTGCTCATGGCGTTCAGCCCATCGGCATTTCTGAAAGTCGCCACCGCCACCTTATAGATCGGGACACTCTGGCCGTTGCTATAGGTGGCGACCACTTCGCCGTTGTTGACGGCAACGCTCTGCAGCGTCCCCAGGGCGTATCCGTCCTGGGTGGCGCTCATGGTGACCGAGGGAGAGGACGAGCCAAGGTTATACTGGGTCAGACCATCGGTCTTGCCCACGGTTCCCAGATTCAGGCTGACCGAGCTGGCCCCAGCGGTCACCGCTTTGCCCGCAGAATTCGTATAGGACCAACCATAGACGTTGACCGTGGGATTGCCGCTGCTGTCGGTGGGGGCGGTGGAAATGGAGCTGCCATTCATCTCGCTGAGCGGGGTGGTGCTGGCCAACGACCCGTCGCTGTTGAAACTCACCTCATAGGAATAGCTGCTGGTGGTGGCGCCGCTGGCGTCCGACAGGGTGCCGGTGGTGGTCGATCCGTTGGCGCTGGTCGGCGTCGAAACCGTCATGATCCAGCTGTTGTCGCCGGCGGCGGTCCAGGTCACCGGGACGGCTTGCGCCGTACCGTTCGAATCATAGACGGTCACCGATGAAGACTTGGAAAAGCCGCTCTTGGCCTCGACCGCGCTCCAGGTCTCGGAGCTGGTATCGATGGCTGCGCTGGTATTGTCGCTGGCGGTGATGGTGGTGGGCAGATCGGTGCCGGTATAGCCGACCGCATTGCCGGTGGTGCCGGTGACGCTGACGATGGCGCCGGTGCTGTCAACATCGACCGTATAGGTCAAGGCGCTGGCCCCCGAGGTCGTGCCGTCATCCAGAGTCACGCTGGAGTTGGAGGGCGTCACCGTCACCAGATAGGTGTTGTCGCCATTGGTGTTGGTCCCGGTCGAAGCCCAGGAATAATTCAGCGTCTCGCTATTGCCCGAATCATTGGTGTAGCTGAGAGTATTGACATCGCTCTGAGCCTCATCCGGCAGATTGGCGGTCAGGGACTCGGTGGTGGTGGCCTTGGAGGTCGAGGCGAGCTTATCGACATTGATGGTCTGAAGCGCCGTGGACGTCACCGAACCCGAGGAATCCGTCGGCCAGCCCTGCAGGTAATAGCTGGTGCCATTCAGATAGAGATTGCCGGTGGAATCCGTCGAGAACTCGCCGTCGCGGGTATAATAATCATGGGTGCCCGAGGCGTCGCTGACCACGAAGAAGCCATTGCCGCTGATGGCCATGTCGGTCGAAGTGGTCGAGCTGGTAAGATTCCCGCCCAGGGTCACATTCTGCCGCGCCACAGTGCTCACGCCGCCCGTCGAGGAGCCGGTGCTGGAGTTGGAGCTGCCGGTGGCATCGTTCAGCAGACTGAGGAACTGGGTCGATACCGCCTTATAGCCGGTGGTATTCGAATTGGCCAGATTGGCCGAAATGGTCGCCAGCGCACTACTTTGAGACGTCAGAGCAGAAACAGCAGAGTCTAAGGTTGTGTCCACGATCTAACTCCTTTCAGCTCACCAGGCGCTGGATTTACGGCCACCAGCCAGACGACCGATCCGGCTATAAGCATCGGCGGCGGCGCTTTTGCGGCCGGCGGCCGCGACTTGCTGACCAATGCCGGTCAGATGCTTGCGCAGCTCTGCGACCATGACATCCAGCTCGATCAGAGCAATGCCGGCCTTGATCTTCATGTCGGCCTGCTGGTCCGGCGGCAGTTCGGCCATGCGCTGGAACAACGCTTCCTGCAGTTGCTCGACGGTCATCCCCATGGGGCTGTCGGGCAGAAGCGAGTGACGGATATGCTCGAACTTGCTCTGGGCGCGGGCCTGGAGCGATTCGAGAAAATACCGTCCTTCGTCATCATGATAGCGCATGGCCGAATGCTCCTGTCTCAGCTCCGGGCCGCCTTACTGGACGGCCTGGATCAGCGAGGTAAACATCGACTTGCCGGTGCTGATCACCTGCGACGCCGCCGAATAGGCCTGCTGGCAGGTGATCATGTTGCTGAACTCGGTCGATGTATCGACGGTCGAGTTCTCCAGGGCGCTACCCTCGATGGAGCCGGTGCCGTTCTGCCCAGCCTCATTCAAGGTGTAATCTCCCGAAGCGGTCGTCTGCATGTAGACGCTGTCGTTCATGGCGGCCAGACCGTTCTCGTTGGCGAAGCTTGCCACCGCCACCTTATAGATGGTGACGTTCTCGCCATTGCTGTAGGTCGCCACCAATTCACCGCTGGTGTTGACGGCAACACTGCTGAGCGAGCCGTACTGCACGCCGTCTTGCTTGGTGCTGTTGACGGTGATGGCCGGGCTGGTCTCTCCGGTATCGTACTGGGTCAAACCGTCGGCCTTACCAGCGGTTCCCAACGACAAAGTAATGGTGCCCGGCGAAGCGCCGTCGGCCCAGCTGTAGCTTTTCAGCACCGGATCACTGTTGGCGTCCACCGGAGCCGTCGAAATGGTGGCGCCGCTGGTGGGAGAATCGTTCATCTCACTCAAGGGAGAGATGGCCTTCAAGGTGCCGTCGCTGTTGAAGCTGACCGAATAGGAATAGCTGCTGGCCGAGACGCCGCTGGCATCCGACAGCAAGCCAGTGGTCGTCGAGCCCGAGGCGTCGGTGGGCGTCGAGACCGTCATGGTCCAGGTATTATCGCCGGCAGCCGTCCAGGTCACCGGATAGGTTTCCTCGGTCCCCAGCGAATCGTAGATCGACATGGAGGTGGACTTCGAGAAGCCCGTCTCGGCCTTGACCGCGCTCCAGGTCTCGGCGCTGGTGTCCACGGTACCGGTGGTGTAGTCGCTGGCGGTAATGGAGCTAGGCAGATCGGTGCCGGTATAGCCCGCGGTATTACCAGTGGTACCGGTCACATTAACGATGGCGCCGGTGCTGTCGGTTTCCACCGTATAGGTCAGCTGCGAAGCAGTCGAGGTGCCATCGTTCAGAGTCACGCTGGAATTGGACGGCGTGATGCTGACCAGATAGGTGTTATTGCCCGACGAGTTCGTGCCGGTGGGAACCCAGGAATAATTCAAGGTCTCGCTGCTGCCGGAATCGTTGGTATAGCTCTTGGTATTGACCTCGGACTGAGCCTCGTCCGGCAGGTTGGCCGCCATGGAATAGCTGGTGGTGGCGGTGGCCGTCGAATTGTACTTCTTGACGTTGATCTGCTCGAGGGACGCCACATTGCCTTGATTGGTCGCGGTCACCGAACCCGAAGCGTTGGTCGGCCAGCCCATCAGATAATAGTTGGTGCCACTCAGATAGAGGTTACCGGTGGCGTCCGTGTTAAAGGCGCCGTTGCGGCTGTAATAGGTATTGCTCGAAGACCCATCGGTCAGCACGAACATACCGTTGCCGTCGATCGCCATATCGGTGTTGCTGGTGGTGCTGGTGATATTGCCGTTCAAGGTCACGTTCTGACGCGACACTGTGCTGACACCACCGGCCGGATAGGTGTTACCCCCGTTCGAAGGTTCGCTCAGCAAACTCAAGAACTGGGTCGACACCGCCTTGTAGCCGGTAGTGCCCGAGTTGGCGAGGTTGTTCGAAATCGTGGACAGCGCCTGACTTTCCGACTTCAGCGCCGACACGGCAGAATTCATTGCTGCGTCCATGGTCTCACTCCTAGTTCAATTCCGGTGCGGGGCCAGCATTCAGCTGCTGAAACCGGTGACGTTGCTTAAGGGGACGCTGACGTCACCCACGGTAAGAATAGTGCTGCCACTGGAGCTATCGACGCCGTTCACGGCGCCAACGATGCTGGTGGTGGTGGAGACCGCGTTGCTGGAACTGTCCAGGGCGTTCACCGTCAGGGTGTAGTCGCCGGTGCTGACGGGATTGCCGCTGCTATCCGTGCCATTCCATGACAGAGTGTGGTTGCCCGAGGCCGTATCGCCGCTGCCGGTCCAGACCGTGGTTCCGCTGCTGTTGGTGATGCTCAAGCTGTTCGACTTCGCCGTGGAGCCCAGATCGTAGTGCCAAGTCCCGGTGCCGCCGCTGGTCACATTTTCGGTGTCGCCGGTGGCCACCACGGTCTTGCCGATATAGCCCACGCCGTTGGTGGACGTCAGGGTGCTCAGGCTGGACTGGATGCCGGTCAGGTCGGTGTTGGTATCCACCTGCTGCTCCACCGAGGCCAGGCCGATCATTTCCTGGGTAAAGGACGTGGTGTCGGTCGGGTTCAGCGGATCCTGGTTCTGCAGCTGGGTGGTGAGCATCAGCAGAAAGGTGTTGTAAACACTGCTCGCCGACGAGGCGGACGTGCTGGCCGAAGACGACGTCGAGGACGAAGCCGTACCACTGCTGCTGTTTGTCGTACTCGATGAAACCGTAGTCATCGCTCTTGCTCCCGTTCCGCCTTAGGCCTCTTTCCGCCGGCGTGTCCTTAAAAAAAATTCGAAGCCCCTTCAGACTGGCCCGGCGCTGCCCTTTGCGCCTTTTGCCTCGGAACCTTGCCTAGGAACATTTTGCCCAGGCTGCAGTTCTTTCCCTGACGGGGGAGCCCGCTTGGCCCCTTGGCACCCCGCTCAATGCGGCGCTTTTCCAAGGTTTCCGGCGAAAGCCCGTTCATCTTGTGACAGACGAGCGAACTGGCTCCAGCCCCTTCCTTGCAGGAGCCGTGCCAATTGCAAGACAGGCCATTTGCGTTGGACTCAAAGGCGGCGGATTCACCCTTTGTTAAGGCGCGCGATTCTATATTAGGCCCTGGAATTGCCCTCACCCGTCAGGATGCGCCGATGTTCGAGGATCTCACTGTTCTGGCCATGGCCCGCAAGAGCATGGACTGGCTGACCCGGCGCCAAGAGGTGCTGGCGCAGAACGTGGCCAACGCCAATACGCCCAACTACCAGTCCCGCGACCTGGAGCCCTTGGACTTCAAGAAAGTCTTCGAGAACACCCAGGCGCCGCTGCAAGCCGCCGTAACCAACAGCATGCATATCCAGCCCCCCGCTGAAGTCTCGCAGTTCGAGGCCAAAGAGGTCAAAACGCCAGGCGAATCCAAGCCGGACGGCAATAGCGTGATGCTGGAAGAACAGATGCAGCGCATCGGCGAGGTCAAAAACAATTACGATCTGTCCATCAACATTCTGCAGAAGAACATCAAGATGCTGAAGACGGCTCTTGGCCAAAGCAGCAACAGCTGATCGGCATAGCGGAGAAAGCCCATGGACGAGCTGAATAAAACCGCCCTGATCGCCGTGTCCGGCATGAAGGCCCAGTCCGAGCGCCTGCGGGTGGTTTCGGAGAATCTTGCCAATGCCGATTCCCTGCCGACCTCGCCCAGCGAGCAGCCCTATCGCCGCAAGGTCCTGACCTTCCGCAATGTGCTGGACAAGCAGGTGGGCGCCGACGTGGTCAAGATCGCCAAGGTCGATGTTGATCGTTCGCAGTTCCAAAAGAAATACGACCCCAAGCATCCGGCGGCCGATAGCGATGGCTATGTGATGACCCCAAACGTCAATCCGCTGATCGAATTGATGGACATGCGCGAAGCCCAGAGGTCTTATGAAGCCAATCTGAACGTGGTCAATGTTTCCAAGACCATGCTGTCTCGCACTGTCGATATGCTGCGCTAACCGCCCCCTATTCGCTAAGACCGGATCACCGCCATGGCCATCAACAGCATCGCCGACGCCATCTCCGCCTATTCCAACGCCGCCAAGTCCTTGGGCTCGGGCACCAAGACCGAAGGCTCGGGCGCGGGCGGCGACATTGGCAGCGACTTCGCCTCCCTGCTCAAAAATGGCGCCCAATCAGCCATCGACACCGGCAAAAAAAGCGAAGAGATGTCCAAGCAGGCCATCACCGGCAAGGCCGACATCCCCGACGTGGTGGCTGCTGTCAGCAATGCCGAACTGACCTTGCAAACCGTGGTGGCGGTGCGCGACAAGGTGGTCAGCGCCTATAACGACATCCTCAAGATGTCCTTCTAACGGAGCCTCCGGCATGACCGAGGCCGAACTCATTGAAATCGCCCGCGAGGGCATGCTGGTGATGCTGAAGATCAGCGCGCCGCCCCTGCTCGCCGGGCTGGCGGTCGGCCTGATTGTCTCGCTGTTCCAGGCCGTCACCCAGATTCAGGAACAGACCCTGACCTTCGTGCCGAAGGTGCTGATTGTCTTCCTGACGCTGCTGCTGTTCCTGCCCTTCATGATGCATAGCCTGATGGACTTCACCCGCGGGGTGATGGACCGCATGGTCGCTGGCGGATAGTCCGCCATGCTGCGCGAGATCCTGACCGTCGACGTCTTCAAACTGCTGCTGATCGTCGCCCGGTTGGGCACTGCCATCATGTTCACCCCCGGCCTGGGCGGCACCTTGGTCGCCGCCCGCACCCGCCTGCTGCTGTCGGTCCTGCTGGGCTTCGTGCTGATGCCGGTTCTTAATCCCATGTTGCCCTCCATGCCGGTGGACCCCATGGGCATGACCGTCCTACTGCTGGGCGAAGTCACCATTGGGGCCTTCTTCGGCATTCTGATGCAGCTTTTGATCTCCCCCATCGATCTGGCCGGCAGCTTCATCAGCTTCTCCACCGGCCTGAGCAACGCCTTGGTGGCCGACACCCTCAGCCCCGAGCAGACCCCGGTGGTCACCACCTTCCTGAACACCATC